>Ga0137418_10006494_pt1 | contig 10761 bp, 8 predicted proteins | sample CZODoug3_1_2_16f_FD_122242 | JGI IMG/M metagenome (GOLD analysis project Ga0137418, IMG submission 122242) | Vadose zone soil fungal communities from Angelo Coast Range Reserve, California, USA - CZODoug3_1_2_16fungal (Hybrid Assembly) | ecosystem: Environmental > Terrestrial > Soil > Vadose... | reverse complement strand
TCGCACCGGGTGAGCACCCACTGCCCGACGCAGCCGCGCTCGAAGGGCTCCGCCTCCTTTCCAAAGGCCTGCGCGCGGTGAAGGAGAAGCCGCCCGACGGCGCCACACGCACCGATTGCCAGGTTGGCGCCTGGCTGTCGTACTTGTTGCCGGGCCCCGCCGCGAAGGGGCTGAGCCACACGCTGGGAAAGCGCATCGGCTCGACGCACGGCATACCGCACGGCGTCACCTCCTGCCTCCTCCTGCCGCACGTGATGCGCTTCTTCATCACGCGCCGTCCCGAACCGCTGCAGCGCATCGCCGCGGTCCTGGGAGCAGTCCCGGCCACCCCTGAAGCCGCCGCCGCAGCAGTGCAGCTGCTGATCGCGGAGCTCGGTCTGCCGCAGCACGTCGCTGCCTACGGGCTGCGCCGCGAGGACCTGGTCGAGGCGGTCGGACCGGTCGCGACTGCCGGATGCTCGCAGGAGGAGCTGTTGGGGATCATGGAAGCCGCCTACTGATTGACGGCAGGCAGGCGGCGACGTGGTTGCCCTGCGGAGGTCGGAGCGCCGCTCCGACCGCTTGCGCAAGAGAAGAGAGAAGCCCGTCTCTTCAGTTGGCCTCCAGAGGCACCAGGGGACAGGTGGCGCGGCTGTCAAGGCTTGAATCCGGGTGGTCACGCTCCCGATCGTTGATGACGCGAGGGACGCTCGGAGGTGTTGCCATGGGTCGCCGCGTCATCATCGATGACCAGGTTGTGGAAGCCACCCCGGTGTACGTCCGGCAAGAGGCGCGTCTCAGGCTGGAGGAGATCTCGGAAGGCATGGAGGGCATACCTCCGGACAGCGCGTTCTGGGCTTCCATCCGCGTCAGCCGCCTTTGCGTGGTCGTCCGAGGTTGGTCATTTTTCTACACTTGCGACGCAGAGAGGCTTCGCGTCACGGAAGTGCGCGCTAGCTAGCCGGCTCCCGCTTGCTGGAATTCGTACAGGTGCACACCTAATTGGTGGTCACAGGCGAATTCCTCGGACATTGGGTCGGTGCGTGACGTACTCCGTCCATTTCGAGGTCAATCTGGGAGGTGTCCCGGACGGACCGCGGCAAGAGATCCGCCGCACGGTCCAACAGATCGCCGACGTGGTGAGCACGATTCCCGGGTCGAGTCCCTTCTGGAGCTCGATGAAGGAATCGCTCCTCCAGGTCGACGTGCAAGGCTGGCGCTTGGTCTACCGGGTCGTGCCTGACCGCCGCGAAATCCGGGTGATCGAGCTGGAAGCGCTCCGCCGCTGACAAGTGTTGCGGCTGGCCGCCTCGCTCGAGCGTTGCCGCAAAGCCGCCTTCGGCGGCAGCGGCTAAAGCAAGCGGGCGCTCGCTCGGGTCGGAGTGAGCGGCACCTCGACCTGAGCGGCTGGTCGGAGGTCCATCACTTCAGGGAGGTTTCTCGCTCCTCGCGCTGCTCGTCTTCCGAATCGTCCTCCTGCTCCTCGAAGCGAAGCTCCGCGAAGAGCCCGCCGTGGTCGCTGGGCCAGAGCCCCGCGAGGCGGGAGGCCGGGTCGGCCCCGGAGACGGCCGCGGCGCGCGGTTCCAGGGGCCCGCGGAAGAGCACGTAATCGATGCGCTCGGAGAATCCCGGGTTGCTCTTCGTCAAGTCCTCCGGCCAACAACATGTAAGGCCTGGACGGCCAGGGTGGAGCTCGGCCCAGACGTCGCGGAACCCCGCGCCGGCAAGGATCGCCGCGCCCTCTGTTCCAGGGTGCGAGTTGAGATCGCCGACCAGGACCACCGGTCGGGTCTCGGTCGCCAGCGCAGCCGCGAGCTGGCCGGCCTGCAACATCCGGATCCCGGGGTGGAAGGACTCGAGATGCGTCGAGACGAACCGCAGCCACTCCCCCCGGTGCTTCACGTCCACCGCGACGTAGCCGCGCTTCACGAACACGGTCTGTCCGAGCACGGTCACCGGCAGCAGGTTCGCGAACACGACGCCGGCCGGATTCCTGGTCTTCACGTCCTTGCGGGCCAGGATCACGCCGTGGTCGGTCAGTCGCGCATCGTTGCCGAAGAGGGTGGGCGCCTCGAAGTCGAGGAGCTCGACCTTCGCAACCGAGCGGTACTCGAGACCGCGGGCCTTCAGAGCGGCCAGCAGCTCGGGAACGTAGTCGTAGGCGATCTGCGTGGCCGGGGTGATGGAGCCGTCCGCGGGCGTCTGGGTGCGCCAGGTGTACGCCTCCTGCAGGCCGATCAGGGCAGGACGGTTGGCGGCGATCTCGGCCGCCAGCGCTTTGGCGCGGGAGTGGAAGTTGTTCTTCTGCACCATGGCCCAGGCCGCGGTGGTCGCACCGATGAATGTCGCGAAGTCGTTTGCCGCGATGACCGGGGTCAGATCGGCGCCGAGGTACAGGTTCCGGGTTTCGACGCGGATCGCCTTCTCCTGCTCTCCATCCGTCTTGCTGCTCAGGGAGGACGCCGGGTTGCTCACTCCGGCAAGTCCGGCGGGACGATCTCCCGATCCGCAGCCGGTGATTGAAACAATGAGCAACAAAAAACCTGTCACGGACCGCGTCGCGTGCATGTCCACCTCGTGTTGTTGTGTCCGAGCCCCTGACTGGCGGGCGATTGTGCTCCTGAGCAGGGGGGCGTAGCAAGGCAGCGCCGCTCGATAAACCAAGCGGGACGTCAATCAGGGTGACCCTTAATGGGCCCTACTGCCTATTGACTGGCTCGCTCAGCCGCAGCATCGTCACACGCAGCGTGCGCCAAGATCGTGACCCGCAGACGGGTCGCTTGAGCGGTGCCGGGAGACCCCTCTTTGCCAGGCTCGGCACCACCGAATCGGGCGCGCCCGATGATTCGACCCTACGCGACCCTCTCAGAGAGCAGCATCGAGGGAAATTGGTTCAGAGTCGAATCACAGACACAGGACGTGACGGGCCACCGCGACTTCGACGTGCAGTTCCCGGAGCATCACCTGACCTTGACGCCCTACACCCCTCCAACGTGGATCGCGGCACGCATGGATGGGTGCCCTTTCGAGCGGTTCCCGCTGCGGCCGGGCCAGCTCACGCTCTTGCCGGCTGAACAGCGGGCCTGCGGCTACGCCGATGGTCTCGGCACGCGGGGCGAAGTCCGGCTCTCGTTCAAGCCGGAGTTGGTCATCCGCGCGAGCGACATCGAACCGTCGCGTCTCGGTTTGGTGCGCTCCATGGACCTGCGAAATCCGTCCATCTTGCGGGCCATGGCTGCGCTCGGGCGCGAAGTCGACCAACCCGGCCCGATTGGCCGCGCATACGCCGAGAGCCTCGTGGTGCTGACGGTGACGGAGCTGGTGCGACACCATTCGACCCTCACCGGCGCACCGAAGCCCGCCGAAGATCTTCCCTCGCGTCGCCTCCGGCGAATCATCGAGTACATCGAGGCACACCTGGGCGAGGATCTCTCGCTGCTGACCCTGGCCGCCGAGGCAGGCATGGGCGCCGCACATTTCGCGCGGGGGTTCAAAAGGGCCATGGGACGTTCGGTGCATCAATATCTGTTGAAGCGACGGCTCGAGTGGGCCGCGGCCTTGCTGGGCGGCGCGGAGCAGCCGATCGTGGAGGTCGCGCTTGCGACCGGTTTCTGCAGCCAGTCTCACCTGACGACTACATTTCAACGATTGTATGGCACCACCCCCGCCGCCTACCGGCGGGAGCATCGTCGCTGAAGCCCGGCCGGCGACACGTTCTTGAAATGCCGATCCGCTTTTTGAAAGACGGCACCTGCGTCTTCCACGAACTTGTCCTGGAAGATTGGGGGTTCCCATGACCGGCTCGCAGGCGATCCATCTGGCCGGGGCAACGCTGGGCGGCCACCGCCACGTGTGCGGATTCTTCGACGGTCCGGACGACGAGCACCGCGTAACGCTCTCGTTCGTTCAGGAGGGGCTCGAACGGAAAGAGCTCGCCTTTCACATCGTCGATCCGGCCGATCGCGACAGCTATGCCCGACGACTCGAGCAGGACGGCATCCGGGTAGCAGAGTTGGAGCGAAGCGGGCGATTCGAATTGCGTACCTGGCCGGACACCTACCTCCGAGGTGGAAGGTTCGATCCCGATGCGATGCTCGCGCTGGTGGAGGAGGTCGTGCAGAGACGCACGCCGCGCTTTCCGCTCGTCCGCTTCGTCTCCCACATGAATTTTCCCAATGCGGAGGAGAAGACCTGGAACGAATGGGTCGCGTACGAGACGCGCTTGAATCAGGTCCTGGCGAAATACCCGGACCCGGTGCTCTGTGCGTACGGGACGCGTCAGTGCACCGGTGCGGCGGTGTTGGACGTCCAGCGAGCGCATCCGGCGGTCATCATCGGCGGCTCACTCCAATCGAACCCGTTCTTCAAGGCATCCGGCGGATCCCCCGGAGGCCGTGAGCGCGTGGCCCCGACGGCTGAGACGGCGGCCGGGCCGCCCAAGCGACGAGAGGCGATCGCGGCGAGGAAGGAGAAGCGAAGCCTCGACTTGCGCGAGCGGGCGCTGGCGATCGTCAGCCACGATCTGCGAAATCCCCTTTCCGCCATCGTGATGGGGGCGTTCGCGCTCCGTCAGGAAGGAGGGCTCTCGGTGGAAGGTGTCGAGGTCGCGGCCCGCATCGCAGCGAGCGCGAAGCGCATGGACCGGATCATCGGGGACCTGATCGAGCTCACGAACGTGCGGGGAATGGAGCTGACGCAGGCGCCCGTGGACGGGCACGAGCTGAGCGCACGGATCGTCGAGGAGCTTCGAGCGGGATTGCCCGATCGGGAGATCCGCCTCCGCTTCGAGGGCAACGGGAATGGCCGGTGGGATGCGGATCGGCTGGAGAGGGCGGTGTCGAACCTCGTCGCCAATGCGCTCCAGTACGGCCGCGAAGGCACTCCGGTAACGATCGAGAGCCGTGGCGACGAGGAGGAGTGGACTCTCGCGGTGCACAACCTGGGCGAGCCGATCCCGCCCGACGTGCTGCCACGCCTCTTCGAGCCGTTCAGACGCGGGCGGCGTGGCAAGCGTTCGAGCTCCGGCAGGCACCATCTCGGGATCGGGCTGTTCATCGCGCGCGAGGTGGTGCTGGCACACCGCGGCAGCGTCGAGGTGACCTCGACGCTCGCGGAGGGCACCCGCTTCGTCGTGCGTCTTCCCAAGAAGTGAGCGACTTCAGCCGCAGGGACACCCGTCAATCGTCGTCGTGGTGGCCATGCTCGTCATCGTCGCCGTCGCCATGCTCGTCATCGTCGTCGTCGCGACGCTCGAGCGCCTCGGCGACCGCTCTCTGCGCATTGATGAAGCCGAAGCCGTCCTGCACGGAGTAGCCGCGGCCGATTTGGTTCTTGATCGTGCCGGTGAGGCGGGTCCCGTCGGTGAGCACCGCATCGAAGGTCGCGCCACCGCCGGTGACCGTGCCCTCTGGCCGCAGGACGCCCTGGCCGAGCAGGTCAGCGCCATTGCCTCCCGGTTCACGGGCTTCAATTACGGGCCCGAAGGCGTCGGCTTCGTCCCGGTCGACGCCGAATCGGAAGAACTTCCCGGAGGTCATCGCACCGGGCGCAATGGTCACGGTCAGCTCCTTGAACTGGCTCGCCGCCGGCGGGTCGGCCGGAACAAAGATGGTGGACGTGATGTTGGCCGGGGTCAGGCCGCCAAGGGTTCCGAGGACGAACGGCTGGCCAGCGCCACCCGCTGTGCGCGTGTCGAAGACGATGCCCTTCGTCGGCGACTCCGTCTGGTTCCCCGTGATCGGCTTCAGCGTGATGCTGACCAGGCTGCCCGGCCCGAAGTACCCGACCGTGAACACGTTCGGGTCGAACTGGCTGATCGTGTTCTGGTCCGCATTCGCCGACAGGGTGACCCAGTGGCGCCCGTTCCTGGCAATGCCGGCCGAGAAGTTCGGGTCCAGGTTGTGCGGGAAGGTGGTGTGCTGCAGGAGGCGCCGAAGCGACTTCGGCTTCAGGTGGCCCGGACCCCCGGCGGCCTGCAACGTGAGGGTGGCGACGGCCGCAGCGTGCGGCGCCGCGGCGCTGGTCCCGAAGAAGTTGGGGAAGGTATCGTCGTCCTGCGACACGTCGTTGCCGAAGAAGGTGGTGTTCGCACCGTCCATCGCCGCGAGGTCGGGCTTCAGCCGCTGCTCGGGCCGGCGAAGGGGATTGCTGTGCTTGTCGAAGTAGATGGTGGACGGCCCGGGGGAGGTGAATCCCTCGGGAATGAACGGCGGATAGAAGGCGTAGGCGGCGACGCCCGAGGCGCCTCGCGCGCAATTGTGACCGAACGTGACCGGACTGTTGTAGTTGAAGTACTCCTGCGGTCCGCCGGCGGTGAACATGACGTAGCGGAGACGGTCAGCAGCGCGACTGCCCGCCGGAGGCGTGTTGGAGCGCGCAATCACCAATTGCCAGGTTCCGCCGGGGAGGCCTGTCAGCTCGACTGGCCGGTTGGTGACCAGGTTGTTCTCGGCGACGGCGCCCAGGAAGTTGCCGTTCGTCCAGAAGACCAGCAGGTTGAAATCGGTCACCACCCGCTGCGTGACGAAGGCCTCCTGTACCTTGAAGACGAAGCCCCCTGTGGCCCTCCGGAACCCCCCTATGCGAACGGTGTATGTGCCGCTGACGGCGAGCTTGAAGACGAGGACCTCGGGGTTGGTGGTGGAATCTTCGAACGCGACTTCCGCGCGGCTGGGGTCGAGCAGCGAGATGGTAACGTCTGCGATCGGCGTGGGGCTGGTCGCGTCGGCGTCGGCCGTGATGGCTACGATCTGGCCAGCCGTGCCGGCGAAGTGGAAGTCTTGCGTTGGCGCCGCCGGAGTGGTCGCGCCGCTTCCTTGAGCGAGGATGGCGCCCAGGGCAGGCGGGGTCGGATCGTAGGGCTCATTCCATTGGAACGAGATCGTTCCTCCACCGGTGATCGTCTGCGCGATGTCCTGCGGGCTGCCGGCTGGCGCAAAGTTGTGGAATCCCCCGGCGTAAAGGGCGGGCGGCACCTGGCTGAGCTTGACGTTGGTCCCCGCAGCTGCTTCCGGTCCGTTGAGCACCAGGCGGAACTGCGAGTCGTAAGCCATGGTGCCAGGGCGGTTTCCCGCCGACGAGAAGTACGAGACGCCCGCCTTGGCCACGTCGTCGACGGCCTGCGCCACGATACCGTCCTGGAAGAAGGGCTCGGCGGGGTAGATGACATCGTCAACGATCACGTCAGCCTTGAACCCGGGGACCGCGTGGGTCGCGCCCGGTAAGCCTGCCAGCGACCGGATGTTGTTGGCAAAGCCCACCTCGCCGGTGTTCGCGGTGGCGAAACCGAGCCGAGACTTGGGTGCGAGGTCGTGGACGATCTGCATCATCGCCCGGCCCTCGTCGCTGCCCCTGGCAAAGTCTTCCAGAACGACGACCGGAGTGGTGTTCCCAAGCGGATTGCCCGTGCCCGGCAGATCACCAGAAGCCACATCGTCGGCCGCATGCGTACCGGCATCTGGATTCATGTCGTAGCTATCCGACATGACGCCGACGGTGATGCCGCGGCCGTCGATCCCGCCCGGCAGCTTGTCGACGCGGTGTTGCACGACACCCTGGCTGGTGGTCGCGCCGACGTCAAAGACGGCGGACGACGAGCTCACCACTGAGAGGACGCCGGGCGACTTCGCCACGTCCACCAGCTGTTCTTCGGGCACGAACACCTCGATCACCCCAGCGCGGTACTGGCCGCTGACCGCGGTCACCCGGGTGCCTTCGATTGCCTCGATGCGAGCCTGCAGCTCGGCGAGCGTCTTGCTGCCGTCGAGGAGGATCTTCACGCGCACGCGCCCTTGCTCGTCGCGGGCGCGGATGGATTCCTGGTCGAGGACGATCGCATCCTCTTCTGACGATTGCGCGCCAGGCGCGAGCGCGCGGGCGGCGGCGGGCGCAGACCTCTTTTCGGCCAGCTCACGAAGATCGGCGCTCAGCTTCTTCGGGATGGGAGTGGCTGACGCAGCGCCGGCGACGAGCGCCGCAAGGAGAAGGGAATCGAGCGGAGAGAAGAGGCCAGCGGGCGATGGGCGGGGGCAGAGCGGCATTGGGACTCCAGGTTGCGTTTTCGGGTTGGGGCACGTGCACCGCTGGAAATGGGTTCCATCCGAGGACTGCAAAGGTTCGGGCGGCTCGCCGACGCAACGCGAGTCCCGAGAGAAATTGTCGAAATCGATATCTGCGCGCCAAGGTGCGGCGCGCAGCCCCCTTCTCCTACAGTGTGCGCGTAAATTGCTAGCAACGCCCGAAGACTAAAGTCAATGCGGGGCGGGTCGCTATTTGGAATCTGCTGAAGTATTCACTACTTGAGAACGCGAACGGGTCGCGTCATATATGGAGGGCCGATGCACACGATCAAGGTGCTCGCCGGAGGGTTCCTGCTGCTCGGCATCTTCCTCGTCTTCGCGCGCTGGATCGGAGGTGGGTCGCCCTCGGCGTTGGCCATCGCCGCGGGCTGCTTCATCCCGATCTGGCTGATTGCTGCCGGCGTGAACCTGTGGGTCGGCGTCGCGCGCGCAGGTTACTCGGTCGCTGACGAGGCTCCGATCTTCCTCCTGGTCTTCGCCGTCCCGGCTGCAGCCGCAGGCGTCCTCTGGTGGAGATTCTCTCGAGGTTAGCGTCGAACACTGCGACTTTCTTGGCGAGCCGCGTAGCCCATGCGAGAAATCCCTGTAGTGGCTCCCATGGTCGCCGCCTTCTAGATCCCCAAGGCGACCAGCGAAGAGCACTTCTCCAAGCTCCATGACAGAGCTTGAAAGACAGATCGGAGGGTGACTGACCATGAGCCGCATTGCCATTCTGGGAGCGAGTGGCAGGTTGGGCACCCAATTGATCACAATCGCCCTGGAGCATGGCTTCGAGGTGAGCGCTCTGGTCCGCAGTCCTGAAAAAATCACCCGCGCCAACTACAAGTTGACCCTCATCGAAGGCGATGCCCGATCCGGAGAAAACATTCAGAGCGCAGTGGAGGGATGCCGATTCGTCCTCTCCGCCATGGGCTCATCCAAGCCTGTGATGACGGCCTGTGTCCGGAATCTGGTCCCGGAGCTGCAAGCCATCAAATCCCTCAAGCGGTTCATCTTCGTCTCCTGGCTCGGGGCCGGCGACAGCGCGATGCAGGCGCAGGGGGTGTCCGAGCTCCGCTCCGTCATCACTCGGGCGACGCGCAAGAAGATGTTCGAAGACATCACCCGGGCCGAAGACATCATCCGGGTCAGCCGCCTGCCGTATGTGATCTTACGCCCGACGCGGCTGACGGATGGGGGGCCGACCGACTCCACCGTGGTGGTGGAGACGAAAGAAGTTCCTCCAGGGCCGATCTCTCGCGTCGATCTCGCCCACTTCGTCTTCCGGATACTGGTGGAGCCTGGCTGGGAAGGCCGCGCGGTGACGGTCGGGTCCAAATCGCTCCAATGAGGCACCGTCTGCAAAGTGATAACTGCGCACGCCGAATTTGATCTCGGCAGGCGAGAGAGCGCATCAAGCGCTTCCGACAGCTGGGCAAGACAGATGAGGCGCCGTGTGTCGCGCCCCATCTTCAGGTACTCTCAAGGACGAAGGTCGGAGGCGACGCCTGGTTCCGGCGGAGCAAACTATCAAAGGGGGTTCCGCGTGGCCGATCGGGGTGTCGCCGGTCTCGTTCCGGGTTGCCGCGTCATTCTCGACGGGAAGCGCCTGGACCCGGCGAAGGACGCTCGGCTGACCAAGGTCCTCGTCGACCTGGATGCCGACTTGTTCGGGGAGTGCGCGCTCGTCTTCCACGATCCGCAGTTGGAGCTCATCAACGGCAAGGACTTCGAGGGGGGAAAGCACGTCAAGGTCGAGATCGGGTTCGCGCCCAGGCTGGTCAAGGTATTCGAGGGCGAGGTGACCGCGCTCGAGCCGCGGTTCCGGCGCGACATGCCGCCCTCGCTGAAGGTCATCTGTCACCAATCGATCCACCGGCTGGCTCTGTCGCCGAAGACGCGCGCTTTCAACAATGTCGACGACAAGGAGGTCGTCACCCAGATCGCGCGGGAGCACGGGCTTCAGGCGTCCGCGCCCAAGGGAACGAAGGAGCATCTGCTGCAGGCTTCCGTCACCGACGCGCTGCTGCTCAAGCGGATTGCGCACAAGCAAGGCCTTACCGTGCGCATCGAAGGAAAGAAGCTGGTGGTCGGGGCCCCGCCCAAGGGCGAGGAAGTCGAGATCGCGCCGGGTGCCGGCCTCAAGAAGATCAGCGTGAAGATCGATTCGGGGAGTCAGGTCGGAGCGATCACCGTCCACGGCTGGGATCCCAAGGCGAAGCGGGAGATCATCGGCCAGGCCAGGCCGGAGGGAGAGACCGGAGAGGGCGCCCGCAAGCACGGAGGAGGCGCGTCACTGGCGCTGGCGGGTCACGAGTCGACGCCGGCCGACACGGCCAGCGCGGACGCGATGGCCAAAGGGCGGCTGCGCAAGCTCGCCGAGGAATTCGTCGTCGCACAGGCAGAGCTGATCGGCGACCCCCGGATCGTGCCAGGGGCGGTCCTCTCGCTGGGAAAGCTGGGAGCGCAGATCGACGGCAGGTACCGTGTCGAACACGCCGCGCATCAGTACAGCAAGGATGGCTACCTGGTCCGGTTTCGCGCGGTCAGAATCGGCAAGCTGAAGGCTCCCGGGCAGCAGGTCGCCAAGGAGAAGACCTTCCCGGAGCGCGAGCCGCCGCCTCCCGACGCCCATGTCATCGTCATGCTGGTGAAGTCGATCGGCGGCACGCCGCTGGTCAACCATCTGGTGCGGATCCTCGATGAGAAGGGCCGGCGGGTCGGG
>Ga0137418_10006493_pt1 | contig 10761 bp, 19 predicted proteins | sample CZODoug3_1_2_16f_FD_122242 | JGI IMG/M metagenome (GOLD analysis project Ga0137418, IMG submission 122242) | Vadose zone soil fungal communities from Angelo Coast Range Reserve, California, USA - CZODoug3_1_2_16fungal (Hybrid Assembly) | ecosystem: Environmental > Terrestrial > Soil > Vadose... | reverse complement strand
GACTTGAGCCCCGACTTGAGCCCAGACTTGATCCCGGACCTGATCCCAGACTTGAGCCCCGACTTGAGCCCAGACTTGATCCCTGACCTGATCCCCAGGGGCTTTCATCAGGTTTGCGGCATATTGCAGACCTAGTGGACTAGAGACGTGCAGAAAGTACTTAGGGGCAACTTTTCCGGCCTTTTCGTACAGCCAGTTTATGCTCTCGTGCGCCTTTACAACATCGATCTCGGGTGCGTTAAAGAGCGCCCTATCAATCGACCGGTCACAGACAACGGCCATCAGTTTCTCTTGCTCAGGTGAAAGTGTTTCGAGCTTTGCCATCTTAATCGAACACTCTCGCAGACTTAAGCTGGACAGGGACAGCGGCCGCCAGATCGTGCTTTAGCAGAATTACAATTGTAGCAAAGTACCTGTAACCTATCCGGGTAATTATTCTTTTTGGCCCAGACTGAAATTGTACTTTTAATCTCTTTGCGATGGATATTGCCGTCATTATCTTTGTGATCGAGACACAAGAAAAATAGACGCTTCTCGCCGCAGCAGGCACACTGACCGCCATAGGCCAGAACGACTTCTTGCTGTAAAATTCTATTTTTGGCATTCTCTTTTGCCCTAACTCGATCTTTATTCTTTTGGTATGTACGCCGATTTTGTTCTCGACTTCTCTCGGGATTGGCAGCATAGTATTTTCGTTTATATTCTCTTCTTGATTCACGGTAGGGATCAATATGAGCGAGGCGCCATCGTTTTGACATTCTCGCATGGCACTCTTTACAGTGCTTCTGGTATCCATCTTTCGATCTTGAATTTGGGTAAAAGTCACTTAGCTTGCCTGTCTTTCCGCATGTGGTACAAATTCTATCCATGCATTAATTGTATAGCAAAGTATTAGACTAATCAAAGACGCGGCCGAGCACCTTAGTGATAGGATTATACTCGGTTTTGTGCTTCACTTCCCAAATACCAGGCTTCACAGTCAAAGTATCGTGCTTATCCTGGTTTTTCTTATGGCTCAAAAGCGAATCAAGCATAACCTCGACATACATACGGTCACTTAGTTCAACGACCTTCATCGGAACAGGGCTAGTCAAGATATGATGGTGACCCGTCTCAGAATGGCCCACAACAACCATCTTTGTCTCAATTATATTGCCATCAGGTAGTCCTTCTATGGGCACGAGAACGTTCTCTCCGTGCTGGATTGATGTATTCATGATTTTATTCCTTATAGTTGTTATGTTTAATATACTATTCTTCAGTATACTTACTGTCAATACCTTATATGTTTAACAGGTAGTAGATAACTGCTGCGCCAAATATGACCGTTATGATAGAGACTAGTTTGATCTTATCCTCGCTCACGTTTAGGCCTCCGTGAAATCTTTCCACCTTTGGCGCCAGCAAGGGATGCCCGCTGGCTGCCAGTCAAGCCATCTGGCCCAATTAATTCACTAGCAAAACCACCATTATTACTCAGCTTGCCTCCATTGGCACCTATGCCCTTATAGAAGTTTTTACCATGACGTTTCTTAGTGGTCTTTGCGGCTTTAAGACCACCCTCTCTATTGCCAGCCATTAATTATTCTCTACTTTCTTATGACAGTTTAAACAGATCTTATATGGTAACTTAGGCCAGTTCTGAACACTTACCCAGATACCGTGGTACTTGCAACTCATTTCAGGGCCTTTAGCAGAGTTTCTAGGTCATCATTATCCTCTGGTGTGGGCTTATTAATCGTAAGCTGGTAGAAGCTCGTACGCTGCTCTGGGGTAAGAATCTTGGCGCCGAATAGAGCCGACTTAACTGTTCTAGCTAGTTCCGGATCGAAGTCATGCTCCTCTTTAGGCGGCCATGGCTCTTTAACGGCTTTAGCGACTGACTTAGGTTTGGCCTTTGTGGCCGCATTACCGTCATCATCCTCATCTGCCACCAGCCCCAGCACACTCATGTAAGAGTAGCGTCTAGCGTAGGTGATGGCTGAACCTTGACCCTGGGCGTCCTGCTTAGATAGCATTAACTCCATATTATGGGCGATATACTGACCAGACCTGTGAATGAGATAGGTTGTAAGATACTGCTTCACCCCATCCCCGGTGATGAACTGGCTGATAGCTAGACCATGCTTAGATACGATTGGGTCGGCCACCGTCTTCACGGTGGCCAGATCGGCATATCTGCTCTTAAAGAATGGATTGACGCTATCTTTTGGGATACTGGGGAACTCTCCCTGGGCGGTCACGAGCGCTACCGCTAATTGGTCCATCTCAGTGCTAATTGCCATCTAGAAATCCCCCTTTACCTTCCCGCCCACTAATCTAATATTGGTTGCCATTACTTGTAGTCTGGCATGACGATCAATGTGCTCACCGATGCTTGCCTGGGGCGACAGTTCGGACTGCTGCATCATGGCGTGAATGCCATCAATGACCTGTGGTAAGCGTTGCATAGCGTCGTGGTTAATCAGGTTACGTTGCATGGTCTTGGCGTGTAGCTGCCCCAGGAATCGCAGGTATTCACCCTTAGACAATAGACCATTCTCGTAGTAGCCCCGGTACTGACGGGTAACTTGGACAATAACGGTAGCCATTAGTAGTGCTCCTTACTGAGGCGGTCCACCCGGTAGCCAAGTAGGCTGTCTTCAATAACGTAACGGCGGCTAGCCATTATTTCCTCATCAGACTCCATGTGCTCGCGGGAGCAGTAGGGTAGGTCGAGCTTGTCGTTCCATATAGCATCTGAGCCATACAGGTGCTCTCCGCAGCCGTAGGCGCACTCTACGATGTCCCCGGCAATACTGGCCAGGTAGCCCTCTCGGGCCATCATCGGGTCGTCATCTAGTTCTAACTCTCGAGCGTCTTCATATAACATTGTTTGTACCTCTTTATACTTCAAGTCTATTACTTGATATGTTTATTGTCAATAGTTTATATGTTAATCCCCTACTTGCTCGAGGTTAGTTGTCGATAACCTCAATGGAACCATGCTGACCACCACTAATACGGTCGGTATATTGACCATCACGTACCAAACAGAAACGATCTCGCTGGTACTCAACAATCGATATTCGGCTTAGATCGTGCAGGTATTCTTCGAGTGTCCGAGGATCGGTGTCGTCCTTACTGGGCCATTCCTCTGGTACTTTGCGGATGATATCTTGCTCGTAGATCTCCACTCCATTCTTGTCTTTGATACCAACATATTGGCCAACAGTGCCCTCTTTAACTGGCACTAACTTGTCGTCTTCTAAGGTGTAGATGAAGGAGTCGTCCTCGCTACAGTGTGCAGGCACATAGACACCGTACACCCAGCTATCATTGGTAAACCTCTTACCACGGAACTTGATTTCTCTCATGACAGCACCAGTAAAACTAGAATTGCCACAATGGCGCAGCACAGTGCAGCTCCCAGCACCTCTTTACCATAAGAGGGTCTCACTTTTACAAGCATTCCCTGGGCATTCCGATAGTAAGTATGATTCATTGATTGTACCTTTCTTATGGATCTATATTAACATAATCGGTTTTGAATAAGCAATAAGTTATTATTACAAAACTAGTGGAGTTATCCACAGAAAGTTCTGCACAGACGCCTAATTACGCTCTGGTCGGGATGCGGTTAAATAGAACGCCTAACATGAGGTACAAACAATGTCGCAAGAAGAACTGCGCCGCATAGACTTCTTAGAGTATCTGGCTAAGCGCCCCTACATCGCAGGGAACTTTCCCAAGTTACCAGATGAGGTTAAGAGAGAGCCTCTTCAGAAGCCGAAGAAGCCCTACCGGGTAAAGAGGCAATCTCTTTAGTGGCTAGGTAATTAAAGTAGGCTCCAGGATTCCTACCCTTTCTGAGGGAAAGTCTTATAAGCTTCTCAATCAGATCAAGGTCGAGAGACTTAGCGATCACATAGTACCGCCACTTGCCATTAGGATCATTTAACCGTTTAGCAATATAGTCTCCAATCGAATCGAATCGATTAGTAAAACCTTTAGGTTTATCGAATCGATCTTGACTTCTTTGCGATAGCGCAAAAGCGTGGTCCATTCGGTATCTCCATGCCACCCTTAAAAGGGCTCCTGTGAGTTATCCACAGGCTGGCAGTTAGGTGATATGAAGACTTACCGCGCGGACCGTCTTGTATGTTGTACGGGCAAAAGGAAAGCGCCCGGTTAGGGGCGCTCGGTAGGATTCATCACGAGAATTGTAGCATACAAAGCCAGTCAATACTAGTGGAGGACTACAGAGTTTCCTAACTGTTTTGACTGGTAGCAGATGAATCCTACCAGTCTCCTCTACTATGCTCCGACTAACAGATAATTGCAAGAGGCACGGGTTGCTTCCCGTTCGCAGTTGTTGGCAGCGTATGCCCCGACCGTAATCGCTATAGCCAGTCTTGTTTGCCTCTCGGTGATATCACTTGTGCCCAGGTATTACCCATGTGTTACTATAACGGCTCTACCTAGGCACACACTGATTATAAACTATAAAGTTCCTGGCGTTCAAAGCATATCACCACACCAGCGATAGCGGCCGAAGCCCCGTCAGGAACCTAGCCAGATTATACCACGAGGCCCTAAGAGATTACCCCTAGAGCCCCGTCAGTCACTGATTGAAGTGGTTGTATACGCCGTCCAGAACGGCCTTGAAGGTGCAATCTTTCACATACTGCCTGTCTACTCCCGGCGACTCGAACTGGCTATCATCCAGTACTAGATCAAAGAGATCAAAATACTCAGGAGCACCCATCGCCAATCCCCAGGCTTTATGCAAGATATCAGAGGTTGCCTGATCCTTGCAATCAATCGCCTTCAGCAGCAAAGTGGGGTCGCCACCGTTTTGGGGGGCCCTCATTGCCCGGATAGGGCTAGGAGCCGTTAGATAGACGCAGAACACTTCCTTATTCTTGCGGAGTTTAGGATAGACCCTGGAGTCCACAATGATAGGCTTCTTGGCTTCCTCCACCCGTTTTGCAATCTCGCGATCTACCTCCCAGTCCAGACGGGGATGATTCAGACGATACTCATTGAACCTCTGAGCCTGCTGGCTAATCCACCATTGACGTAGATCTGGATTCTCTGGCACAAAGCCGAGACTGCGGCCATGCTCCAGTAGTAGATCAGAAGTAGAGATATACTGGGCTTCAAAGTGAAGCGCCAAGCTCCTTGCCAATGTGGTCTTACCAGAAGCGGTGAGGCCTGATATACAGACCTTGTACATGGTATTCCTCTCGGTCGGGGACCTAGCAATAGTACCATTAATCTGCTATATTAGGTTCAATCTCTCCAGAAAGACGATTTGTTTGTACCTCTTCTTCTTGCCTCTGGGGAGATTTCTTTTTGGCTTTCTTGCACCATTTGCAGTCGTTCTCGTTCTCAATAGCGCGGCCGCAGGGATAATGTAATTTCATGAGCATTGACTGTTCCTCCATTCGCCGTTATCATACGAACGTTCCTTTCTTTAGGAAAGTACCAAACTCCATGGCAAAACGTTACTTTAGTAACGCACTAAAACCACCTCCTGCCCTCAGCTCAGGTGGTTTTTTTATCCACAAGCATTACCGTTAATAGTATGTTATGATGCCTTTCATAATGAGTAAGCATAATTAGTAGCAGACTTATCAGGGTCTGGTTGGTAGTACCGTTACTGGTCGCTTCCATCTCCCTGCCAGTCCAAGCAGTTAAGCCCACTCCCCAACTAAAACCTGTTGAGGCTCCTTGGTATGTGGCTAAAACCCTCCAGGCGCCTCCTGAACAGGAAGTAGCTGTTTCCGTGCTACCGACTCCTGTGCCTACCCCAGAGCCCGTTATGGCCGCTACTGCGCCTACAGCGGGCTCTTGTGTTGATTGGATGCAACAGGCTGGTATCACCGACATGGTAGACGCATCCAATATTTTTATGGCCGAATCGGGTTGCCGACCTACCGCTACTAATCCTAGTTCGGCTGCATTCGGTGTCTGCCAATCGCTTCCTGGCAGTAAGATGGCAGTATCCGGAGCAGACTGGCAAACAAATCCGGTAACACAGATGCGTTGGTGCGACTCATATGCTCAGTCAAGATATGGAGGATGGTCTAATGCTTGGGCCTTTTGGTCTAAAATGCACTGGTGGTGAGTGTCTGCTTGACAAAATAACAGACTATACATAGTATAGTACTAGCACGACACCGTGTCACAAGCTTGTAAAGTAATACTCCCCGGAAAGACATGCACCAGTCATTACATGACGGTAAGCCTAGGCCGGGGAGTATTTGTATGATTCCATTCCCCAACTATGGTTGGGGAACCCTGCACAACGTACTCTTTTTGCCATAAAAAAGTAGCCACCCACGAGAAGGTGACTACTACGCTGCTTCGTAGTAGACCCTCTCGCAGGTCTACCATTTCACAACTATTTTATGTTATACGCCTTTGCGGGAATTTGCAATAAACGGATTAGCAATGCCATGGACAGTATCACCAGCCATCATGCCAAGAATAGCCTGAGCCCAATCATACAGGTGCGGTAGATTGGTGTGAGCTAGTCCTGCACCAAGGAGGGCTCCCGCCAGTTGCAGAAATAACCGACCGGGCACCGTACCAAACCAGTTGATTAAATAGGGTGTCTCATTGACTAAGTTATCCACATCTTCTAACACGCGCTCGTTCCAGTTAATATGGCTAACAGAATCATTGGAGGTGTCAGATGGGTTGGGTTGCGGCGTTGGTGTTGGCGGTTGATTTACTACCGGTACTACTGGTGGGGTTACTACTGTTACTGGGATTGGGGTTGGTTCTGGGGTCGGGACTGGTATGGGCACGGGAGTGGCGGGAGTATCTACAACAGGTTCGGCAGGTGCTACTTCAGGCGCGGCTGGCCCTGGTCCTGGGGTGGGCACTGGTGCAGGCGTCGGATTAGGTACTCGATAATGAACCATCTTCTGAATAATCGAGGCAACTCCGCCACCATAACGAGAGCCTAACACTACCTGATCACCATACATCGGATCATTAACCGTAAAGTCTTCTTCGGTGTGGCCACTGACCCAACGCAGAAAGTGAGTGTAGCGCTGATCGTTATCAATCCAAATTTCTACGTAGTACTCGTCCTCGTAAGTATCCTGCGGGACAGTCAGATCAGCCGGGCCTGGATACCACAGCGTCTCGATATACTGAGCCTCACCGATACCGTCTAGGAAAGCATCTGAAGTCATAGCTGAACCATAGTAACGTTGCATGTCTTTCAGCTGATCGTTAAGACGGCCCGGATCAGTGTCGTAGCCACCATGGACGAGAGACTGAGCACCCGTACTGAGGTAGCAACCAGCCTGAGCGATGGTTAGAGAACCATCTCCAAGTTGCTTGCCACCCCATCTAGTATCATTCTGATTAAAGATTTCAGCCATATTAAGCCTTGATTAATTGTTGGCTTTATTATATCACGTACTACTTTAGCTTGTCGTTCTCGCTAATGTGTGACTTCAGCTTCTCGTGATGGTCCTTGTTGCCTAGGCCTAGAAACAAGGTGATGAAAATGGCCTCGAGACTAACAATGAGGGTGAGTAGATTGATATCGAGATGGAATGCAAACCACAGAATGAACCACACTATATGAAAAATCACTGATCCTAGGGTAAAGAACCAGCGGTTAATTAAAGCTGCAATTGCTTCTTCCATTATCTATGCATCCCTACATACCATGCCACTAATGGCTCAATTATAGCAGCTAAAGTTCCAAGTGCTCCGACGAGCCATTTGAGTGTCTTCAGACTGCCATCGCGACCCTCCGCGTCCTTTTCTAAAATACGCAGGCGTAATTCGTGATCGTTCTGGCTGGTGATGAATGAGTCAACCTTAGTCTCTAGCCGTATGAGCAAAGAGTGGTCTTCCATCTGCATTTTAATCCAATCTTGGGTCTCGCCAGTAGGATTCATATGGTACCAGCCGAGCTGATAGGGACGCACTGGTGGCGTGAGCCAGACCCAAATAGTCTGTCTAGGCTTGTAATAGTAGCAGCTTCTGTCTGAGTTGTCATGGGATCTTTGGTTATAACTATAATCGTATCTACCAGTTTATAGGCATTTGTTGTATAATGCTACGTATGAACCGGCAGGGACTTAAACGTAATCAACCTCAGCATGTACCTGCCGGTCGTGCTGAGGTTTATTGTTTTTAGGAGGCCAGCATGGCATTGCATCCCGTAGGCGATCAGCTCAAGGTTAAGATTGATACCAACAAATACGACTTCGGTCCTAGTAAGCCTGGAGACGAAACAGGCGTAGTAGTAGAGATACCCGAGGTTATCCACTACTTCGGGAAGCATTCACAGTCCCTTGAGGCCAGCTTTATGGCCAAGGCGCAACTTGAAGAGTTATTAAGCTATTTCGGCACTTTGGTGGGCAAGCGCGTTGTCTGGGAAACACTTCAGGACCGAGGCCGTCACTTTAAAGAGGGTGATTCTGAGTTCGTGTTGTTAAAGATGACCGATATTATCGGTTTCACTGATTCGGTAGACGAAGAAGTTATCCCCAGCGATGACGACCGCGCCGCATCAGGTTCGTTTAACCTTTAGATTAATAGGAGATAGATGATGAGTCAGCCAATCAAAGACGGTAAGGTAATCCTTAGCGAAATCGAGGGTAACAATAGATTCATGGAAGGGGCAAAGGCCGCCTATTCCATGGTGACTACTACCTTTGGACCACGTGGTAAGAATGTTCGCCTTGAGAAGGTTTTCGGGCGCCCGATCTTAACCAGAGATGGCGTTACGGTGGCTCGTGAGGTCTACTTTTCAGATCGTCCCAAGAACATGGGTGCTCAAGCACTCCTGGAGGCATCTGAAACCACCAATCGCATCGCTGGAGACGGAACTACGGCAACTGTTGCCATGGGTTACCAACTATTACGGCTAGGCCAGCAGGCCATCGCTGCCGGTATCCATCCCATGGAGATTGCTGATATTTACCGCAAAGACGAACAGCTAGCGCTAGATCATCTCAAGACTCTCTCAAAGGAAACCAAGGGCGATCAGCTCAAAGAAGTCGCCACAGTATCCAGTGGTGATCCACTGCTGGGTCAACTTATCGCTGAGGCCATTGAGCGCGTTGGACCAGAGGGTGGCGTCATGGTTGAGAATGCTCCTCTGGACAATGTAGAGCGGGAATATATAGACGGTTACTACCTGCAATCTGGTTTCCAGGCCTTGCAGGGTGGCAAGAAAGAGATGCTGGAGCCGCTAGTGCTCGTATTCAACAAGCGCATTGCCTCGAGTTCCGATATTGGTGACATTCTTGGTAAGGCCGCCGCTGCCAAGGGCCTAGAGCCGGGTAAAGATGTTTTTAAGTTCCTCCTAATCGGTAATATTGACGCGGCTGCCTATGATCAGGTGGTACAACTCATTAATGCTCGCCAGATTGACGCTATCTTGCTTAAGACCCCTCCCCACTTCGGCGAGATGGGCAAAGATCTGCTTGAGGACATTGCAGCCTACTGTGGTTGTACGACGATTGGTGAGAGTACCAAGACCAAGCAGGTTGGGTTATCCCACGTTGGTTATGTTAACCGGGTGGTGGCGTCCAAGATGGAGGCTACCCTATTCTCAGACAAGACCACCGAGCGAATGCAGGTGAGGATTGCCGAGATTAAAGACCAGATCGAGGCCGAATCCGTTGATGCTATCTTAGAGCGTCTGCGTGATCGGGTAGCCAAACTTGAGGGTAAGATCGCCCTGTTCAAGATTGGTGGCGCGACTGAGACTGAAAAGGAAGAGAAGAATTTCCGTGTCGATGATGCTCTCCAGGCCACACGAGCAGCCTATCGTCATGGTGTAGTGCCCGGTGGTGGCGTGACGCTACTGCAACTAAGCGCCCTTGGGGGCCTTAGCGTCTACTATCAGAAAGCTCTCCATAGCGTAATCCGTAAGTTGTTCCACAATGCTGATCCTGACCGAGCTGAGATCATGCTACACGAGGCGTTGGCAGCTGAATCTGGCCATGGTTTCAACCTGCGTCACTCCACCAAGGAGACGGTAGATGTGGTCAAGGCTGGTGTTATCGACCCCACACTCGTGGTGAGCGAGGTGATTAAGAATGCCACCTCAGTAGCGGCTGAGAATCTTAAGGTCGGGGCTACCAGTGTATTCGAGGATGATGTTCAGAATAAGATAGTTGATAATGGATAACTATCTTAAGGCCCCTGGGTGTATATTCTTATCCTCCGTAGAGCTATCCGTACTTGAAACGTATTTGCCCAATAAAACTCGAGCCAAATACTCTCAAACGGGATTTCCGACCATTGTTCTAGAAGACGGCGATAGATATGAGTACATGCCCATCATAATTAATGGCATTAGTTTTATGGCTGTAAAGGGTAGGCGGCCGCGATGTACGCATTAGCCCTAGTCTTGGTAGCAGTAGCATCTGCCTTACTAGGTTACCATTATCGTGAGCTTCATAACGCCGTAGAGTTACTAAAGACAGGGGTTGAGAAGCGAAAACAGCCCGAGGATAAACCAAAGGCTGTGCTTCTTGACCCAGATGACATTGTGCAGCAGGCCAAATGGGAGCACGAGCAGACTATTAAGAAGCTAAACGGTGAGTAATGACCTGTACAAAATGCCAGTCTGAGACTGATTCTGTGAGATCTATTATAAGAAATGACAGTATCTATGAGGGTTGTGATAACTGCCTGAGCGTACAGGTGCATCAGGGCAACAATGACGCCGCCAAGTACAACCGGGATAGGCAGCGCGAGGATCACCGCCAGGATATCGTCCAGCAATTCGAG
>Ga0137418_10006492_pt1 | contig 10762 bp, 8 predicted proteins | sample CZODoug3_1_2_16f_FD_122242 | JGI IMG/M metagenome (GOLD analysis project Ga0137418, IMG submission 122242) | Vadose zone soil fungal communities from Angelo Coast Range Reserve, California, USA - CZODoug3_1_2_16fungal (Hybrid Assembly) | ecosystem: Environmental > Terrestrial > Soil > Vadose... | reverse complement strand
TGCGCTGGAGGTGAAGCACGCAGCGAACAGAAATCTGATCCATGCGGTCCTCCTGGGATCGCGGAGGTATGGGTGTCCGACGGCGTGACCTGATCGTCTATAGTGAGTCACGTCCCAAAAGTCCGCAAGAGCACTATACTTCTGGCCGATGCTCCCCACCGTCAGGCGCTGGGCCACACTCGGCGCTACCGCCGCGTTGGCCGCTTGCGGCCTGGGCACGGATCACCAGCCGCTGCTCCCGCCCCTCGCACCCGGGCACGCGCTCGCCTATGTGAGCCAGGGCGTCGCCACTCGCGACGACATCTTCCTCCTCAGCGCGGACGGGACCAGCGATGTCAACCTCACGTCAAATGTTGCCTATGACTCCTGGCCGGCCTGGTCGCCCGATGGCACCCAGCTGGCGTTCGAATCGAATCGCGCCGACCTGTTTCACACCGAGGTGTACGTGCTCACGCTGAGCACCGGCTCAGTGGCGCGACTCACCGCCGACACCAGCCACGAGGACGCGCAGCCCGCCTGGTCTCCGCTCGGCAATCGCATCGCGTTCGTCAGCGACCGTGACAGCGCGGGCTTCGACATCTATCTGATGGACGTGAACGGTTCGAACGTGGTGCGCCTGACCACTGACTCCGGCAACGACGTCCAGCCGGCGTGGTCGCCTGACGGGTCGAAAATCGCGTTTGCGAGCGATCGGAGCAGCCCGCGCGGCATCGGCGACATCTATGTGATGGATACCACGGGCGGGGGCGTGGTCAATCTCACCCAAAATGCGGCGAGTGACCTCGCACCCGCGTGGTCGCCCGACGGCACGAAGATCGCGTTCATGTCGGATCGCGATCCGGCGGGATTCGCCGTCTGGGTGATGGACTCGGACGGCTCCAATCCGGTCCGCGTCAGCCCGACGACGCCGTGCGGCGTGCCGTCCTGGACGCCGGACGGCCTGCGGCTCGCATTCGAATGCGACGCCGATATCTGGGTCGCCAACGCGGACGGTACCGGACTCCTGCGGATCACCCGCACCGCCAATAATCAGCGGAGCGAGGTGATGCCGCGCTGGAAGCCTTAGCGGGCGGTGCCCGGCGGCCGCCGGTCGACGAGGTAGAGCGCCGAGGGCGTCGTGAAGCCCGCCGGCGCCTGACTGCCGGCGACCGAGCGCGGCACCAGGACCGCCGTCAGCACGCTGCCGCCGATGCGCGATCCGGCGATAGGATCCAGGCTCGTTGAGCCTGCCACACCCGGAGGCGCGAGCACCGACGCCAGGACGGTCTTCGTCCCCGCCGTCGTAAAGACGATCCGCACGGAATCCGCTCCCGCGACGTCTTTGGCGACCGTGACGTACGCGGAGGCAGTTCCGAACGCGACGTTCGCCGCGCCGGGCGCGTCGGGCAGGCTGTCGACCGTCAGGGCGTTCACCGGACGCCGGACCGCCCACACGTCCACGGGGCCGAGGCCCGCGCCCACATTGATGGCGCGGAAGGCGATGGACAGCGTGTCCGGTGTAGGCGGCGCGTCTTGAATCACCAACACCGCATGCGCCGGTGTGGAGCCGGTACGCGCGAAGCCCGCATGGATGAACGTGTACCCTGAATTCACGACGAAATTCTGGGTGGCTTGCGCGAGTACCTGGCTCGAGATCACGGGATCGGTGCTGCTGTTGAAGATCTCGATCGTGCGCGAGCCCGCGAGAATCGGCTCGTAGAACATTGACTTGACGCCGCGGAAGTTCGCGTCGAACAATCCTGCGTTGGACGGCACATCGACGACGCGCATGTCCTGCTGCCCGGTGTCGGGCACCGCGTTCACCCAGTGAATCGCGGCATAATCAGGCAGTGGCTCGGTGAAGGTCGCATCCTTCTTGCAACCGATGACTCCCGCGAACGCGCCGCAGATCAGTAATGACCCAAATCGCTTCATGTGCACACTCACCTGTGAGTTGTTCTGGCGGCCGGCCTCACTGATCACCCGTATTCGGGCCGCCGCCGATGATCGGAATGTCGATCGCGCCAAATCCGAAGATGTTCAGCTTCACCATGGCCACAAAGATTCCGAGCGCCGTGCCGCCCGCGAAGAGCGCCGTCTTGCCTTTCGACAGCCGGCGCTCGGACAGCGTGGCGACGTAATTGCGCCGCAGGCTCACCTGCTCGCCAGTCCAGCGCACCCAGGTGCCGTGTATCGGCTTCACGGCGGACACCGCGAGGACGTATGCCGTATCTGACGCGTCGAGCAACCTGCCCTCGACGCGATCGCTCTGCGCGCCGATCTGCGTGCCCGCCTCGACCCGACCCACGTCGGTCAACACTGCGGCGACGCGCGTCTGCGGCTCGGGCTCGGTAGTGAGCGGGCTGTAGCTATAGCACCCGCTCACTCCTACCATCATCGCCCCAATACCCAAGAGGGCGTGACGCCCAACCATCAATAGACCCCGCCCAGAAACAGACCGTAGTTCCCGGCCGCCGAGCTGGACGGACCGCCGCCGCCAAAGCCGTAGAAGGTCTGACGCCGCGCATCCATCTCCTGGAACGGCACCGGCCACTGCGTCGCCGTATTCTGCGGCAAGTCGCCCCAGCCGCGCCCCGCGAAGAACCACGCACCGTACGACGTGTATGCGGTCTCCATCCGGTACTCGTACTTCAGCGCGTCCCACGTGTTGCCGCACTTGGTCCCCTTATAGGCCTGCGCCGGATCGGGCACCTTCGGCACGCAGTTGACCGCCGTTCCCGGCACCGTCGTCGTATCGAGCGCGGTGGCCAGCAATGGCGGCAGCTTGCCTTTGCCCGTCGCCGTGTTCGTGTCGCGCGAGGCGTTGATGCGACTGATCGCTGCGGGGAAGTTGTTCGTCCGCAGATATCCTTCCGCCGCCAGCAGCCGAATCTCGGCGGCGGTCAGAATCGGATACGGCCCGATGCGGTTCGCCTGCCGGAACGCCCGCGAGCGCCAGAAATCGTACATCGAGATCTGCAACGGATCGCCGGAAACGTCCGAACCCGATGGCCGGTTGCGGAAGTACGGCGTGTTGGCGAACGGTTGTCCGTTGTTGCCGGTGCCCGCGGCGGCGCCCTGGGCCGTGCGCGCGACGACGGAACAGGGCGCGAGACAGTTCGCGCCGCCCGGAAAACGCTGGTCGGGCGAGACCACGAGGAACGGCGTCCGCAGGTTCAACGACGTGTTCAGCCACGCGGCGTAGCCACCAGAGGTGTCTGCCATGCCCAGCCAGAACTGGGACATCTGATGCCAGGCGCCGGCGCCGGTGGTGAAGTGCTGAACCACCCAGACCACGTCCCACCCGTTCGTGGGATCCATGCTGGGCGCGAAGTCGGCCGTGATGCCGGCATTGGCGTCGGCGATGACCTGTGTCCAATCGACGGCCGCGCGCTCGGCCGGCGTGCGGGCAACGTCGGCCCGGAACCGCGCCTTGTACGAGCGGGCGAGCTGGATGAACTGCGCCTTCGTCATCCCGATACCGTTGATCCAGAAGTTCGGCACGATCGGCAGCGGGAACGCCGTGTCATTGGCGGCGGCAATGGCGATCGCGGAATCAAGGTATTGGAGCGCGGCGGTATTCACCGCCTGATACCCCGAAAGCGGCACGACCACAGCGGCGTCCGCTTGCGGATTGTCGTTCTCCGTCAGGATCGACGCCGAGTCATACGCCAGAGAGAGATCACCTAGCGCGATCCCCTGCACGAACCGCGCAAAGGCACGCGCCCGCGCATTGGCCGGTCCCGAGCCAAGGCTCAGCTGGTTCAAGGCCGCGATCGCCAGCGCCGCCTGCCGCGCGGCACGGTGGCCGCGGAACCAGTCGTGATAATTGCCGGCCGATCCCTGGCTGCCGCGCTGGTTCGTAATGGGATTCCGCGGGATCGACCCCCGCGGTCCCATCGCGAAGTTCGCGAGCGTCGAGGTGTTCTCCATTCCCATCACCATCATCTGCGTTTCGAGGTCGTCGTTGTTGCCGCCCAGTGTGCTCTGGTGCATGACGGCGAACAACCCCGACACGAACACCTGAAGATCGGCCGGGTTCGCGAACACTCGGGTACGGTCCGGATCGTTCTGGTTGGAGATCGCGAGCGGGTCCGTGCACGCGACGGTCACCACCAGCGCGATCAGGGCGAGGAGATATTTCTTGCTCATACGTCCTCCGGGCCTAAAGGTTGGTGGAGAAGCGGAACGTGAACGTCCGCAGGTTCGGGAACACGAACGCGTCGACCGCGTTGATCGCGCGCGAGGAGCTGACGTTGTCGTTGATATTCCCGCCGGGCACCGTGGCGATTCCCACTTCGGGATCGAACCCGCGGTAGCCCGTCAGCGTCAGGAGGTTGCGGCCGATGACACTGAAGGACCAGTCCCCCGTGCCGGCGATCCGCCCTACGTGATACGAGAGTGCCAGCTCGCGCAGCTTCGTGTAGCTCGCGTCCTCGACGCTGAAGTTGTTCGGCCCGAGCAGGTCGTAGAATCCGCCCACACCGGAGCCGTTGTCGGGCGGCGCGGCGCGGTAGTAGTAGCCGATCGGCTTGGCCGTTTCGACCGTCTTGCCCACCTGATCGACGTCATGCGACAGGAAGTCGAGGTGCGCCCAGTGGAACCCTTCATTCCAGACGCGCTGCCCGATCGACGCGTCAATCAGCGCGTACAAGCTCAGCCGGCGCCACGTCACGTTCTGCGTGATCGCGAAGCGGAAGTCCGGTAGCGCATTGCCGAGCCGTACCCGCTGTGCGTCCGTGGGGTTATTGGGATTGCCGCGAAGAATGATCGGCATCCCCCAGTTCAGCGCGACGCCCCAGGGCGCCGCGGCACCCGGCAGCTGCGTCTCCCACAAGTTGTGGGTGATGCCCCAGCCCGGCTGATTGCCCGCACCGACCCAGACGAGCCAGCCTTCGTCGTTCCGCTGGAACGAGCTGGTCGCTCCGCCGCAGTCGCCGTTGAAGGGCGGCGGCAGCTGGCTGCACGACTGCAGGAACGCGCGGCCGTAGAACGTCCCGACCCGCTCGCCGACCTGCGCCTGGAAGAGCTGGTCCGCACCCTGCTGGTCCGTCCCGTAGTTGTAGGGCGCCACGTCGAGCCGCTCGATAAAGCTGCGGTTGTGATCATACACCAGGTTCATTGACCACTGGACGTCACGGCGCGAAACCACGGGGATGTTCAATGCCAATTCGTGCGTGATGTTCAGCAGCTTACCGGCGTTCTGCCACTGATTCTGATAGCCGGTCGATGAGGAGACCGGCACCTGGAGAATCTGATTGTCGATATGCGAGCGGGCGTACGTCGCGGTCAGCCCGTAGCGGCCCAACAGCTCGATGTCGGCGCCGATCTCCAGCTCGTGGTGCAGCTCGGGACGGAGGTTGCGGTTGCCCAGTGTCGTGAGGGTGAGGATGCCGCCGCCGCCGATGTTGAACGTCTCGTACTGCGCGGTGAAGTTGGGCGAACCGCCGGCCGTGCCGTACGATGCGCGCAGCTTCAGCTCGCTGACCTGCGGGATGAACCACCACGCCTCTTTCGAGGGACGCCATGCGGCCGACACACGGCCGAAGGTCGCCCAGCGATTGCCGATGCCGAACAGCGAGCTGCCGTCGCGCCGGACCAGCGCGTCGAGAATGTAGCGATCCTTGTACTCGAAGTTGCCGCCGAAGAACTGACCGATCTGGCGAATCCGCGAGAACGTCGAGGCGACCGCCTGGTTCTGCGTCACGTTGCCGAGCGACGTCACGCCCTTGACCGACAGGAACCGGCCCTGCCCGGTGTTGATGTCGGCGTCCCGCTGCTCGAACGAGTACCGTGCGGTGAAGCGGCTCTGGAGATCCGGCGCCAGCTGCCGGTGCACGGTGGCGTTGAAGTCGGCGTCGATCGCCTCGTTGCCCGCGCCACCGCGGAAAATAAATCCGTTGTTGACGTTGGGATTCGACCCCGTCGTGCGGAATCCCTTGTCCTGAATCTGCGAGAACGTGGTGCGCCGCACGTCGTACCCGAGGCTGCTCTCGAAATTCAGCCAGCTGAGCGGGCGGTAGGTGACCACCGCGCTGCCGATGAAGCGGCTCGCGACATCGCTGCGCAGCGCGTTCTCGAACGAGTAGAGCGGATTCGCGTTCTGGCTGCCACCGCCCTGCAGGTTGGGTCGAATGTAGACGTTGCCGCGCGTATCGCGCTGCAGAATGTCTGCGACCGCGGGGACGCGCGTGAGCTGGAAGAACGCGCCGTTGCCGCCGTCGTTGTTCGCGCCGTCCTGTGAGTCGCGGCTGTAGAACGCGCGCACGCCGACGTTCCATTGCGTCCCGATGAGCTGATCGACATTCGCGCGGAATGAGCTGCGCTGGAAGCCGTTGAGGAACCGAATCGCGCCCTGCTCCGACAGATTGGTCGCGCTGGCGTAGAAGCGCGTGTCCCCGTAGCGGCCGGTCAGATCAATGGCGTTCTGGGTGAACGAATGCGGCTGCACCGTCTGCGCCACCGCGTTGTACGCGGTGCCGGGCCACGGATTCAGCTGGAACACTTCCTTCAGCACGTTGCCCGTACGGCCCCCGACCGCGGACGGCGAAATCGAAGAGCCGGGATCGAGCGGGAAGCCGGGGACCGTCCCCGCGGTGTCGCCAGGCGCGTTGTTCACGCGTGCCGCTTCGGTGGCATAATCAAACGTGCGCGCGCACAGCGGCTGTCCCGTGACGCTCGTGCAGAACCGCTTGCCGGTCTCGTCCGTCAGGAGCGCGTGGAAGCGCGCGAGCCCGAAATCGCGCTCGATGTCCGACACACCGGCTTCACTGTGCAGACCGAATTGCACCGTGCTATCCAGCATACGATTGCCGGACTTCGTCCGAATATTGATGACGCCATTGCCCGCGCGCGCGCCATACAACGAGGCGCCGGCGGCACCCTTCACCACTTCGATGCTCTCGATGTCCTGCTGCGCAATCTCGGGCAGGTTGCCGTTGATGATCACGCCGTCCACGATGTACAGCGGATCCTGGCTACGACCTGACGCATTCAGCGAGGTCGGGCCGCGCAGCATCACCGACGCCTGCGTGCCGGGCCGGCCTGTGCCCGACACGATGTTCGCGCCAAGCTTCCCCTGCAGCGCGCGCAACGGATCGGACGCCGCGGTGGGCGTGGCCGTCATGTCGATGCGCGTGACCGCAAAGGGCGACTTGATTTGGGGCGTCGAATCCTGCACGCCGGTGACGACGATCGCCTCGAGCATGTTCACGTCGGTGGCGAGCGTGAAGTCGACGACATGCTCGCCCGGCGAGAGTGTCACGCTTTTGCTCTGGGGCTTGTACCCAATCGATCGGACGCGCACGGTGATCGGCTGTCCGTGCACCCGCGCGGCCGGGATCGGGATGGTGTACAGCCCGTTCGCCCCGCTCAGCACCTGCAGCTGGAGCTCCAGGATCTGGACCGCGACGACTTGCACGGGCTCGTCGCGATCGGAGCGGATCGACCCGCGCACCACGGCGTCCTGCGCCCACGCGGGCACGGCAACGCCGATCGCAAGAACGAACAGCGCCTTCAGACATTTGTGGAGCATATGGCGACTCCCCTGGTGAAGAGACGACAAGACGACGCGAGGGTCGGCAGCCGCTCGCGGCGACAAGAAAAACCGGTTGTGAAAGGGCCAGTGGGATGACGGCCACTGGGAGAATCCCCTAACGGCGGAGCTAATGCTTGAAATACCACCGATATGCATCGAGCGTCAAGACCCGGGGAACGTTAGAATTGAGCGTCCCATGGTGACCCGCAGCCTGTCACTCGGCCTCGCATTCGTGGTCGGCCCCCTGCTCCTCGACGGCCAACAGACGGCCGGCCTGCTGGGCACCCTCCGGGATCGGGCCAGCCAGCAGCCGGTCCCGAATGCCGCGATCACGATCGTGGGAAAGCCGGTCTTCCTCCGCACGGACAGCGCAGGCCGCTTTAGCTTGGACCATCTGACGCCCGGCCTCTACGTAGTGCAGGCCCGGGCGCTCGGCTACACGCCGGGGTCCCGTATCGTCGAGGTGGCGGCAGAGGAGACGCTGGCCGTGGTCATCGAGCTCGAGGTGGCCCCCTTCACGCTGCCCGAAGTGACCGTCGAAGGCCGGCGTGTGCTGGCCGGTTTGGAGGGGTTCGAGCGCCGCCGGCTACGGAGGGAGGGGGTGTTCCTCACCGAGGACGACATCATCCGCTCCAACGCGGCGCGACTGTCCGACGTCCTGCGCATGACCCCGGGCGTCCGGCTGATTTGCCGGGCCGCCGGATGCCGAGTGCGGATGTCGCGCGGCGAATGTCAGCCGGATTACGTCGTGGATGGCTCGCCCGCTAATAACTCGACGAGCCCGGAGATGCCCGTGATTGGATTGATCGCCGTGGAGATTTACCGCACCGTCACCGAGACGCCGCTCGAATTCTTACGCGCGGACAACACTTGCGGTACGATCGTCATCTGGACGCGGAAGGGCCTCTAAGAGTGAAGCCACTGTTCCCCCTGGTCGTGGCGTTTGTACTCCTCCAACCCCAAGGTGAGGACCCGCTTCTCGCCAGAACGAAGGGCCGGGCCGATGCGCCGGTCACGGTCTACGAGATGGCGGACTTCCAGTGCCCGGCGTGCCGCATGTTCACGGTGACGGTGCTTCCCACCATCGAGCGGGAATTCGTGCAGACCGGCAAGGTGCGCTGGGTGTTCATCAATCTGCCGCTGACGAGTATCCATCCCAACGCCGTCGCGGCGGCCGAAGTCGCGATGTGCGCCGCGCGGCAGGGACGCTTCTGGCCGGCGCACGACGCGCTGTACCAGCAGCAGGAGGAATGGGCCAAGCTCGCGGAGCCTCGCAACGCGCTGGTGAAGCTCGCCCAGCGCGCCGGCGTCGACCGAACGAAGCTGCTCGCCTGTCTCGACGATGGGAGCGTACGCCGGGAAGTCGAGCTCGATGCGCAGCGCGCCGCGCGGTCCGGGGCTCACGCGACGCCTTCCTTCTATATAGAAGGCGGGTTGCTCGAAGGAGCGCCCTACACTCCCGACCCGATGCGGCATTTGTTGGATTCGATTTATACCGTGCGCACGCGCGTTCCAAAGTGAGCAAACCGTCGTTCTTGTACCGGCTGAGTGTGCACGTGGCCTCGCGTGCGGCGCCGCTGGTCGCACGCTTTGACAAGAAAGTGGCGCGCGGGCTCGATGGGCGGCGCGGATTGGCCGCCCGTCTGGCGGCATGGGCCGCGGCGCAGCGCGACACGAAGCGGCCGCTGATCTGGATGCACGCGCCGTCGGTAGGCGAAGGACTACAGGCAAAGCCGGTGCTCGAGACGCTGCGCGCCGAGCATCCCGACTGGCAGCTGGCGTTCACCTTTTTTTCCCCATCGGCCGAGCGACTCGCGAAGAACCTGCCGGTCGACATCGCCGACTATCTGCCGCTCGACCGGCCATCCGAAGTCTCGGCGGTCCTGGACGCGCTGCAACCGACGGCGCTCGTGTTCAGCAAGCTCGACGTCTGGCCCGAGCTGACGCTCGCCGCCGCGCGTCGAGGCGTCAAGCTGGGGTTGATTTCGGCTACGGTTTCGCCAAACAGCTCGCGGTTGCGCTGGCCGGCTAGGGCATGGTCCGCGCCGGCGTATCGCGCGCTCGACCGGATCGGCACGATCAGCGAAGAGGACGGCGAGCGACTCGAGATGCTGGGCGCGCGCCCCGAGATCATCGCCGTCACCGGTGACACGCGCTACGACAGCGTCGCCGAGCGCGCCGCGCGCCTGGACCGCACGCGCGAGCCACTGGCGCGACTCGCGTCGACCACGCCCGACACGTTCACCATCGTCGCGGGATCGACGTGGCCGTCGGATGAGGCGGTACTCTTGCCCGCGTTCGCGGACCTGCTGCACCAGCTCCCGACCGCGCGGCTGTTGCTCGCTCCCCACGAGCCGAATCCCGATCACCTGGCGGGCATCGCCGAGCGCTTGCGCCACCTGAAGCTGCCACGCCCAGTCCGGTTGTCGCAGCTCGAGCATGCGAAGCCGGGACCGGTGATCGTCGTCGATCGCGTCGGCATTCTCGCCGACCTCTACTCGCTCGGCGACACCGCGTTCGTCGGCGGCGGCTTCCATCGCGCGGGCCTTCACTCGGTGCTCGAACCGGCGGTGTTCGGCGTGCCGATCTCATTCGGCCCGCATTGGCGCATGAGTCGCGACGCGGCGCTGTTGCTCGATCAGGGCGGAGCGGTCGCGCTGCCCGCGGACGCACGCCATCCCCTGCACTCGCAGTGGCTCGTGTGGCATCACGATCCGGCCGCCCGCAAGAGCGCCGGAAAAGCCGCGAAGAAGATGGTAGCCGAGGGACGCGGCGCCTCCGAACGAACGGCGGCGCTCGTGTGGGGGCTCGTAGAGAGTTGAGGCCTGTCTCCTTGTTTCTTATCGTGGTAATCGCGGCATGTAATCAATAATCGCAGTGTTCGATCCGCCTCTACCGCGCGCAATAGATCGCCCAGCGCTCCTCGATCTTCGGACTCCAGCAAACGCTCTAGCCCCTCCACCAGAAATGTCTTTACAGCTTGTAGGGATAGCAACGCAATCAGCTTCGTCCAGTTAACCCCTATTTGAGCGTCTGCCAACACCTTGTCGATGTGTGACGCCCGAAATTCCTCAGCCGAAAACGTGAAGGTAAATTGTTCCGATGCCACCGAGCGCACGTGACGCTTAGCCAAAACTGACTTGCCGCTGCCTGCTGATCCTACAATCAGTACAATCTGGTGGCTTACCGCTGCCTCGGTCAGCTCGGTGGCAATGTCGTCGCGTGGAAACGAAAGTCCTCGTGTGC
>Ga0137418_10006490_pt1 | contig 10762 bp, 5 predicted proteins | sample CZODoug3_1_2_16f_FD_122242 | JGI IMG/M metagenome (GOLD analysis project Ga0137418, IMG submission 122242) | Vadose zone soil fungal communities from Angelo Coast Range Reserve, California, USA - CZODoug3_1_2_16fungal (Hybrid Assembly) | ecosystem: Environmental > Terrestrial > Soil > Vadose... | reverse complement strand
GTGAACTGGTTCGTGGCCGCCCAGCGGAACTTCGGATTCGCCTGGCCGAGCGAGATGGTGTTGCCGAGATCGTCCACGCCGATGATTTGGGTGATGGGCCGTCCGACCTGCACGAAAAACTCGCCGTACGACAGACCGTACCCCGCGTTGGCGGGCCGGAAGCCCGTAGCGCCGCCGGGGAGATTGAGTTCGAGCACCCGGTTCCTGATGCTCGTGAACGTCGTCCGGAACAACCAATCGAAGTGCTCCCGGTGTACCGGGGTAATTCCGGCGGCGACCTCGATCCCCTCGTTCTTGATCTTGCCGCCGTTCAGGAATTGCAAACCGTATCCGGACGATGGTGGAGGAGTGACCGGCACGAGCAGATCACTGGTGCGGCGCTGGAACAGGGTCACCTCCACGCTCGCCCGGCCCCGCAACAGGCTGGCGTCTACGCCGGCTTCGATCTCTCGCGTGCGCTCCGGCTGTATGGTGGGGTCGCCCGCCACGTTGCCGACGATGGTGCCGACGTGGCCGCCGATCACCTGGCCACCCTGGAGCGTCGTAAACTTCTGTCCGAACAGTGGCTGGTTGCCGGTCTCGCCGTAGGCCACGCGCAGCTTGACGTCACTTCCCTCGCCGAGCAGGTCGGGGAAGCGGTACGAGCCCGCCGCTTTCGGGAAGAAATAAAACTTGTTCACGTCGCCGTTGGCGCTGGACCGCTCGGCGCGCGCACCGGCCGACAGGAGCAGGCGATCATGGATGCCCAGCCACTCCTCCTGGGCGTACAGGCCGATGGTCCGCTCGTGGGTGAGCTCCTCGAAAGGCGTCAGTACGGAGCCCTGGTTGATGTTCTGTTGGCCCGGCAGCAGCCCGTCCGCCTCCACGCGTGCCCGGTTGAGCTGACGGTCTTCCCATTGGACGCCGGCGGACGTCGTGGTCTTGAAGCCCGTCGCCGTGTACGTGTGGATCGCGTTCACGTTCCAGTTCGTGAACCGGCTGTCCGCGTTTCCCACCGTCGCCACGCCGGGGTTCGCCTGGTTCGCCTGGAAATACAGCTCCCGCGGCGCCCACACTTTGTTGCTCTGGTTGAAAACGTCGATTCCGCCCGCGACCACGATCTTCAGACTGGTGTTGGCGCTCGCGACCGCCTGGTAGGTCGCGGTCAGGCCGCCGGTGAACCGGATCGCGCTCTCGTCGTTCTTGGCGAGAGCGACCGTTTGCAACGGATTCGAGCCCTTATACGTGACTCCCGGGTTCGGGAACACGCCGTTTACTGGTGTAATCGGCACGTACCCTGGAATGTAGGCGATCCCGTACGTGATACTGGCTCCGCTGTTGTCGTTGTTCGTGAAGCCCCGCTGCGTGGTCGTACGATTGAACGCCGAGCTGAACGACACGCTGAACCGGTCCGAGAACGTCTGATCGATATTGGCCCGCAGGTTTTGGCGTTGTGCCCCCGTGTTAGCGATGATCCCGCCGTCGCCCTTGACGTTGCCGGACAGGAAATAGCGCGTGTCTCCCGACCCTCCCGACACGTCCAGCTGCGTCTCGTAGCTGATCGGCTTTTCGCCCGCCACCTCGCGTAGATGGTCGTACGTCGGCAGCTGCCCATTCACCAGGTACGACAGGATCTGGGCGCGCGCCGTCGAGTCGTCCGTGACGTTTCCTGAACTCGCGTATAGGGCGATGGCGCTCGTGGTGTCGAACACCCGCGTGTCAAACCCGCGCTGCAGCTCCGAGACTCCGATCCGTTGGACGATGTTGGCGCGTGGCTTTCCCGCTTTGCCGCGGTTGGTCGTGATGATCACCACACCGTTCACGCCCTTGGAGCCGTAGATCGACGAGGCCGCGGCACCCCGCAGGATGTCGATCGACGCGATGTCGTTCGGGTTGAGATCCGTAAGCCGGTTGACCGAGTCGTCCTGCTTCTCGCCGTCGTTGCGCGTCGACTGCGGGTTGCCGCTCGCCGTCACGGTGAACAATCCGGACGAGATGGACGCGTCGCTGTAGATCACGCCGTCCACCACGAACAGGGGATCGGCGGATCCGATGACGGTGTTCGAGCCCCGGATCTGAATCTGGGTGCCGCCACCCGGCGCGCCGGAGTTCTGCTGGATGTAGGCGCCGGGGACCCGTCCCTGCAGCGCCCGGTCCACTGCCGGTGCAGGCACGCTCGTGATCTCCGCACCCGTCACGACCGTAGAAGACGTCGCGGCGTTGGCCCGGGAGATCCCGGTCTGCTGGCCGGTAACGACGACCGCCTCGAGGTTGAAGATGTCCTGTTCCAGCTGGACGTCGGCCGTCGCCTGACCAGCCGCCACCGGAACTTCCTTCCGTTTGAAGCCGATCCGGCGGAACACCAGCGTCACGGCGCCTTCGGGCGCCGCGACGGCATAGCGGGCCTCGGCGTTCGTGACCGCGGCGTACGCCGTGCCCGTTACGGAGACGTTGACGCCCGCGACCGGCTCGTTGGTCGCGCCCGACGTCACTCGACCGGTGATTTGGCGTTGCTGCGCCGACAGAGCCGCCACACCGACGAGCGTCGCCAGCGCCAGCGTGAGTAGGGGAATGCGTGTTACCACGAAGGCCTCCTCGGAGGGTCCCACGGAGTCACTGAAGCCGCACGAAGCACTCCATATCCTGCCGCCCGAACGGCGACCCCGCAAGGACGGGACGGGTGGTCGCGAATTGTGACGGATTCATGCGCCGTCACGCATAAAAAACCGCCGAGCGCGGGGGGCGCTCGGCGGGCGTACGGCGGCACAAGTGGTCGGCTACTTCCGCGCCTCCGCCTCGAAGCTGTTGATCGGCATGCGGGAGAACACCGTGTCCTTGGGAATCCCCGCCGCCGCACAACCCGTGGGTCGATCAATGACAACCTGGCTCAATCGCCCGAAGCGCCGCATGTCGATCCAGCGGTGCCCGCCCTCGTACAGCAGCGAGTAGAGCCGCTCGTGCAGCAGCGCGTTCACGAACACCGAGTCGGTGCTGCCCGTGGTGACTGTGGTTGGATCGAGCCCGCCGGAGCTTTGGCGAATGAAGTTCAGATCGCTAATGGCCTGCGCTTTGGTGCCCGTCGCTCCGAACCAGTTCGCCTCCGCGCGCAGCAGGATTAACTCCTCGTTGCGGATCATGGGAATCGGGGAGTTCGGGGTCGGATACCGGATCCACGAGAGATCCGACGACAGGCACGCGAGCGAAAAGGCGCTGCGGGTAGTCACCTTCGCGAGAAAGCGCTTGTCGCGCGCCGCGCCGCCGGTCTGCAGCTCAGCGCTATCCGCAACGGATGAATGAGCCAGGTTGATGGCCGACGCCGGGTCTTGGGACAGCCCGTTCGGAAGGTCCTGGTTTCCCGTACTGAACTGATTGTACGCGCCGAAGTCCAGAGGCGCAGCGGTGTTCAAGAACGACTGCTGCAGCGCCGTGAGCACCGAATCCCAGCAGGCCGTGCAAGCCGGCCAACGGACCACCGACCCGTAGCCCGCCGTGACCGAGCCAGGCAGCGCGCCCAGACTCGCCTGGTACGCGCGTACCCGTGCCATCAGGGCGCGGTTGAACTTGACGAAGTTCGCGGGTGTTTCGAGCCCCACGAACCCCGGCCCGGGGTCGAACGGGAAGCTTGCACCGCCGGCCAGCAGGTTCGTTCGCGCCGAGTCGAGAATGGCGACCACTGCCTTGTAGCCTGAATCGTTGCTGACCAGCGGCGCAAGCGGCTGGTCGATGCCGCGGTTCACGTCTATCGGGATGGAGTCCTGGGTGTGCGCGTACAGGACGTTCAAGAGGGACAGCGCCTGGATGGTCTGGACGTAACCGCTGACTGCGTTTTTCTCGGGACCCGAAATCTGGGCCGAGCCGATCACATTGAGGATCGCATAGCCGGCGCGGATGGTACGATACTCGGGCTGCCACTGGCCGCCTCCGAATGCGTTGTTGCTCGCATCGAGCGGCCCGGCGAGGAGTTCGGTCGTAAAGCGCGGGTCGGCGGTGTCGAGCCGGTATCCTTCGCGTCCGAGGATGGCTGCCTTCAGGACCCAGTTGGCGGCGTCGGCCCGTAATGCGATGAGGAGACCGACCGCCGCGGCGTCTACCTGGGCGGCGGTCGCGTTCGGCCCGATGGACGCCGGGCTATTGGGGTTCGTGATGTCGAAGTTGCAGGCCCCGCCCGCCAGGCCACCGGCCACGATGAGCGCGACGACCGCCGTAGTGTTTTGCGTGCGCATGGTCAGAACCCCACGTCGATCGAGAAGAAGAAGCTGCGGTTGGGCGGGAACGGTGCCACGTCGATACCCCGGGCGATGGCCTGGTTGCCGAAGTTCGACACCTCGGGATCGAGCCCCTTGTACGGTGTGAAGCGCAATAGATTGCGGCCGCTGAACGAAATGCGCGCGGTCCGCATCCCGAAATGTTGCGGGATGTCGGGCGGTAGGTCGTAGCCCACGGTCACTTCGCGCAGCTTGAGGTACGAACCGTCCTGTACGTAGATCTTGGTGCATCCAGTCCCACCGCATCCGCCGGCCCACGTGCTGATTCGCGTGTTACCAGCCGGTGCTTGATCGACCGAGTTCCCGAACGCGTCGTACAACAGCTGCGTGAGGTTGATGAGGTCGCCGCCGTGCTTCCACTCCCACGAGAACCCGAAGCTCAATCGTCTGTAGCTGAGGTCACTCGACAACGACGCCGTGAAATCGGGGTTGGCATCGCCCACGTGGCCCTCGGAGCCGACGATCTGCGTCGCCGACTGCCCTTGCTCGATCCGGAACGCGCCCAGCGACGTGCCAAACCCGCCCGTGTTGAACGCCGGGACCGGCAGGCTGTCGACGTTGCTGCGGTTCAGCGAGAAGCCCGCCCGGACAATCCAGTTCGCGTCCGGCTTGCGCAAGGGGGACACCGCGGCCGCCACTTCGACGCCGCGAACGCTCAGCTGCGCGCCGGGTCCGTTGAAGATGCGCGTGGTGAACCCGGTGGACGGCGCCAGGGACTGCAACAGCAGGAGGTCTGTTATTCTCTTCTGATAGAAAGTCACGCCGAGCGTCGCGAACTGGTTGCCGAAGGTCGCGTCGAACCCACCCTCGATCTCGGTGATCCGCTCCGGCTTGATGTTCGGGTCGCCGAGCTGCAGAGCAGGAATCTGGCCGAACTGGCCCCCGACCACTTGCGTACTGTCCACCACGTAGCGCGCTCCGAACAACGGCAGATTACCAGTCTGGCCCCAAGCCGCGCGAAACTTTAACTCGTCCATAACGCCCATCGGTGCCACCAGACGGTACGACGCCGACGCCTTGGGAAAGAAGTAATACTTCGTCGGATCGCCGTTCACGCTCGAACGGTCGGCCCTGACGCCGACCGTCAGGAGGAGTCGCTCGGCGGCCGCGAGAACCTCCTCCTGGGCATACAACCCTGCGTTCTTCACCGGCTGCTCAGACTGCGACGAGTTGATACTCGTGGCCTGGCTCACATTCTGTAGTCCGAGCGCGATCGTGCGCCCGACGATGTTCGTGAGGTTAAGATCTCGGTTCTCGTACTGAAATCCGGCGGACGTCGTCGCCCTAAAGGCGTTGGAGGAGGGCGTGTAGGTATGCACGAGGCTGCCGACCAGGTTCAGCCGGAGGTCGGACGCCTTGCCCAGGACGACCGTGCCCGGTTGAGCATCGAATGGCTCGTACTGGAGGTCGGCCGGCGACAGGACGTCGTTGCGCTGACTGAAGAAGTCCACGCCGCCGGTGACGTTTAATGCGAGACGCTGCGTCGCCGTCGTAACGACGTCCACCCTCGCGGTCGTTGTGCCGAGGATGCGCCAGACGTCTTCCGCGTTCTTGAGCTCGGCGAACGTTTGCAGCGGGTTCGATGGCGCGAAGCGATTCGTCGGATACACGCCGTTCACCGGACGCAGGTCGACGAAGCTCGGCGTCGTCGGATAGACGAGGTACGTGCTCGTCCCTGTGTTGTCGTTGTTCGAGATGCCGCGATTCGTCAGGCTGTGGATCGCGTTCAGGTTGACGTTGATCTTGAACCGGCTGCCAAGGAGCTGGTCCAGGTTCGCGCGGATCGACTGCTTCTGGTAGCCCGTATTCGGGGCAATCCCCCCGTCCTTCTTCACGAGGCCGGACAGGTAGTACGTCGTCTGATCAGTCCCGCCCGTCACGCTCACGTCGGTCTCAGCCGACAGTTGATGCTCACCGTACAGCGCCTGTTCGTTGTCGAAGAACGGGCACCGGCCGCCGGGCAGCGTGCAGATGCCTCGGATATAGGTCCGCGTCGCCGTGTCACGAGGTACCTGGGGGGCCCATACGCTGAATGCCTCGCTCGTGTCGCTGTAGGACCTCGCTCCCATAGTGTTTGCTCGGGCGAACGTCCCGAAGCGCTGCGATGCGCTGAAACGCGGCTTCCCTAAGGTGCCCCGCCGAGTCGTGATGATGAGCACGCCGTTCGCCGCCTGCGACCCGTAGATCGCCGCAGCTGAGGCGCCTTTCAGCACCTCGATACTCTGGATGTCGTTCGGATTCAGGTCTGCGAGCCGATTGACTGGGTTGTCTTGATTAGATGCGTTTCCGCCCGCCGCCGCAGCCGTGATCGCGTTCATGTTGCTCGCGATCGCGTCGTTCGCGATGACGAGGCCGTCCACCACGATTAACGGATCGACCCCAGCGTTGATCGTGGAGACGCCGCGCATCGTGATCTGGCCGCCGCCTCCCGGAGCCCCTGAGTTCATCTGGATCAGTGCGCCAGGGATTTTTCCCTGCAGCGCGCTTTCGATCGTCTGGGTCGGCGCCCGGTTCAACTGGGCCGTCTCCACTGTCGTCACGGCGTTTGCGAGGTTCCGCCGCTCGACCCCCGTGGCCTGACCTGTGACGACCACCGCCTCGAGATTGAACACGTCCGGCTCGAGACTAGCGGTGACGGTCGACGCGTCCGGCGCGAGGGTCAACTGGCGGCTCCGATACCCCACGCCCCGGACCAACAGGGTGACCGCGCCTTGCGGCGCCGAGAGCGTGAACTCCCCCCGGTCGTTCGTCACGGCGCCGATCGGCGTGCCGATCATCGACACGCTGGCGCCGGCGATGGGGGTCGCCGTCGTCGCACTCACGACCTTCCCCGAGATGGGACGCTGCTGAGCCGCGGCGCCGACAGCGACGCCGATGCTCAGCGCGAGCGAGACCAACCAAATGCGCTGTGCCACGGACCCTCCAGACCTGATGCTCAGTGAGCCGCACGAAACCGCAACGCCGCTATGTTGCGCGCGATTCCGGAGGTCCGCAAGGAGGGCTGGGAAAGGCGCGCGCGGACTTCACGGCGCGCGCCCCGGCTCGAGCCGCGCCCGGCGAGCGAGCAGCCCGGCATACAGGGGCGGCCCGAGGGCGGCGAGTGCCACGGCCACGAGCACCCCCGGCAGCCCGATGGCCCGGCTCCGCACCTCGAGCGCGACACCCGCGACCAGCAGCAGGATCGGCAGCGCGGCGAGCGCCACCAAGGTGCGCACCCCCACCGGCAGGCGGAACGCCCCGCGCAGCTCGGGCTCCGCGCGCCGCAACCGAACCAGCGCAGCGAACTCGAGCGCCAAGGCCGCGGTGTACAACATCACGTCCCCCGCGAGCAGCCCGCCGAACGGCAGCAGCGCGAACACCGAGTACACCACCGCCGAGACGAGCACGGCGTTGCGCGGCGTGCCGCGCGCGTCGGTGACCGCGAGTGCTCGCGGCAGCAGACCGTCCTGCGCCAGCACCAGCGGAATGCGCGAGTACACGAGCAGCAGCGCGTTGAAGAGCGCAAACGCGCTCACCATGCCGGCGACGGCGAGCCAGGCACCGAGCCACGGGCCGACGACGCGAGCGGCGAGATCCGGCCACGCACCGTCGGTCCAAGCCGTCCACGGCGTGAGCGCGAGCACGGGAATGACGGAGAGCAGGTACACCACCGTCACGAGCGGCAGCGTGCGCGCCAGCGCCCGCGGGTACGTCGCGGTCGCGTGCTCGATCTCTCCGCCGATCGTCGAGGCATTGTCCCAGCCCGAGTAGTTCCAGATGCTCTGTGAGACCCCCAGGCCCAGGGCACCCAGGAACGAGCTGCCGGCGGCGTGGAACGGCGTGACCGGGAACGACGTTGCCGATTGTCCCATCCAGCGCACGATCGCCAGTCCCACCAGCACCCCGAACGGCAGCAGCACGGTCGCCACGAACCACCCCGACGCCCGTCCCACCGCCAGCGTGCCGCGGAGGTTGAGCCAGGTCGCACCCCAGATCAGGGCGAGGGCCACCAGCCAGGCCTCGAGCTGCGACAGCCCTGGCGCGAAGAAGCGCAGGTACTGGATGAACAGCACGGGGTAGATCGCCATGTCGAGCAGCGAGTAGGTCCAGGAGAGCCAGCCGTTCCAGAATCCCCAGAAGCGGCCGAACGCCCGCTTCACCCACTGGTAGTAGCCGCCTTCCGCGGGCAGCATCGAGGCCAGCTCCCCGATGAGCAATGTTTCGGGGACGCTGTAAAGGAGCGGCGTCGCGACCAGCAGCAGCACCGCGACGCCGGGCCCCACCGCGCCGACCAGCCCCTCCAACCCGAACGGCCCGCCGGACACGGTGAAGAACATCACCGCCACCAGGGGCCCCAGGCGCAGGGCCGATGGGCGGCGCGTCACTGGTGCATATGATCGTGCCCGGCGCCCCCCCCTCCGCCCCAGATGACGGTGGGATCGTCGCTCTCGAAGGCCATCACGTGCACCATCCAGCCGAACAGGCGTGGCACGAAGCGCCCTCCCGCCGCGCTGCACGCCTCAGCGGTCGCAATCGGCGACTTGGGGCCGAACAGCGGCTTCCCGTCGCGCGTCTCGCGCCACCGCTCCCGCTGGCCCCTGGGCGGGAGGCACCAGTTCACGTGCTCGTGCCACCGCGACACGGACAAGGGAATCCGTTGGTCGAGCGCGTCGAGCGAAGTGCGGGCGGGCGCCGTGTACATCGCTCCCGCGAGGACGAGCGTTCCGCCGGGGCCCTCCCGGTACAGGAGCGACGTGGGCCGGGTGGGATCGAACTGCCGCCCGGCGCGCAACGCCCAGCGCCAGCTCGTGAAGTGGTAGATGGGCTGCTTCACGCCTGGCAAAAACTTGCGAAACCCATCCGCCTCCGCCGCGTGCACCTCGCGGTAGCGGGCGAGCGCCGTGCGCATTTGCGCTACCAGCTGCGCCGCCCGGATCGAGTCCGCGGGACTGCGTGGACGCAGCGGTGTGAGCGTCATGTGTGGATCCATGGGCATGGGTCCGCTCATGGCTTCGTGAGCCGCGTGGGTGGCGTGCTGGTCGGTCGAGTCCATGGCGTCCATCTCGGTCGTGTCTGCCCGAGTCTGGGCGCGGCACGCGCTCGCGATCGAGATGGCGACGATCACCGCCGTCGCGGCGGCAGCGAGCTTGGGCATGGGGGGAAACTTATGTTCCGGCGGGTGGGTCAGCGGCTGGTCGAAGCCATCACCGACGTCTTCGTGGGCGCGCGGACGTACCGCGAATCGCTGACAGGGCTCTTCGCGGCCCTGGCGCTCCAGCCCAGCACGCGCTCGTAGACCGCGAGCTCCGCTCGCGCGATGCGTGGCCAGGCGAACCGGGCCGCCTTCGCGACCCCGGCGCGCCCCATCGCCGCACGGCGCTCCGGGTCGCCCAGCAGCGCGATCGTCGTCTCCGCCCACACCGTCGGGTCGTCCTTGGGGATGATCACCGCCTCTTCGCCGCCGTCGATCACCGAACGAAAGCCGACGTTGTCCGAGACGATCATCGGCGTGCCGCACGCCATCGCCTCGAGCAGCGTGACGCCGAACGATGCGATGGTCGTGGGACAGAGGTACAGATCGGCCGAGCCGTAGTAGGCGGGGCGGTCGCCGAACACCTGCCCCGCGAACCGCACGCTCGCGCCCAGCTCCTGGGCGCGGCGCTCGTAGTAGCCGCGCCACGGCCCGTCTCCCGCCACGGTGAGCACGGCGTTGGGATAGCGCGCCACAATGCGCGGCATCGCGTCGAGCAGCGTGCCCAGGCCGTTGCGCGGCTCGATGCGCCCGAGGAACAAGAGTCGGGGGTGGTCGGTGAAGGCGTCGGTCGGTTGGCGGCCGTTGGGCCGGAAGAAACTCGTATCTACGCCGTTCGGGATGACGTCCCAAGCGGCGCGGAAGTAGCGCGCGTTGGCATCCACCACCGGCTCGCTCACCGCGATGGTCGCCGCGTGGCGGTCGAGGATCTTCTGGAGCGGGCGCCGGAACACGCGGCAGCCCATCGAGTGCGCGAACCACGAGTGAAACGTGGCCACCACCGGGATTCCGGCGCGCCACGCGGCGAACGGCGCGGCCAGCCCGAGCGTCGGGGCGAGCCCGCCGTGCACGTGCACGATGTCGTAGCGCCCCGCACGGAACAGGTCCTCGAGCCGGCGCCGCAGCCGCCACCCCGTCGTCACGCGCGACACGCCGCCGTTGGCGTAGATCACGCGGCTCGTGCCCACCCGGCGCACGAAGTCCGCGTCCGGGTAATGCCCCATGCGGGACGTGACGACGTGAGCGGTGTGCCCCCAGCCGTTGAGCTGCAGGGCGAGGTTGTGCACGTGCTCGGGCACGCCCCCGAGCTGCGGATAATAGTCTTCGGCCACCAAGGCGATGCGCATCAGGCGATCCTCCGTCACTGTGACCCGGTGGCGTGGGCCGCCGTCACGCTCGCCTTGAGGCGCGCGACGCCGGCCAACACCGCGCCCGGCTCTTCTTCTTGAATGAAGTGCCCCGCGGCCGGCACCGAATCGAGCGCGAACGCGGGGAGCGCGTGCGCCAG
>Ga0137418_10006489_pt1 | contig 10762 bp, 9 predicted proteins | sample CZODoug3_1_2_16f_FD_122242 | JGI IMG/M metagenome (GOLD analysis project Ga0137418, IMG submission 122242) | Vadose zone soil fungal communities from Angelo Coast Range Reserve, California, USA - CZODoug3_1_2_16fungal (Hybrid Assembly) | ecosystem: Environmental > Terrestrial > Soil > Vadose... | reverse complement strand
ACCATCTCGGGGACCCGAAGAGCCTGGTCCGCATGCGGGATCACGGCGTGGACCGAGAGTTCATCGAATCACTGAACAGCGCAGGCTACAAGAACCTCAGCGCCGAGGACCTCGTGCGCGTGCGGGATCACGGCGTGGACGGGGACTATATCGCGGAAATGAAGGCGCGGGGATACGAGTTCAGCGACCTGGAGAGCCTGGTCCGGATGCGGGATCACGGTGTGGATCCCGACTTGATCGAGTCGCTGAATAGCGCGGGCTACAGGAACCTGGGCGCGGATGATCTCGTGCGCATGCGGGATCACGGCGTGGATGGAGACTACATCGCGGACATGAAGGACCTGGGTTACGCGCCCGCGAACCAGGAGGAGCTGGTAGCGTGCCGCGACCACGGCGTCGATCCGTCCTACATCGTGTCGCTCAAGCAGGCAGGGTACGACAATCTGTCTCTGCAGGAGCTTCGCCGGGCCCGCGACCACGGCGTGACCAGAGGGTTCATCGAGCGCGTGAAGGCCCGCGGATACGGCAAGCCCTCGCTCGACGAGGTGATCCGACTGCGCGACAGGGGATTGGAATAATCAAGAGGCGTCGAGTAAAGGCGTCGAGCAAAGACGTGACGGTGTCCAGTAGTCAGTGGCCAGGGCCGGAATCGAACCGGCGACACGCGAATTTTCAGTTCTTCCCCGCTGTGTTCTCCGTCGGGCAGCACCGGCCAACATCAGACAGTAAGCGTTAGTACATCAGCACTTCGGCCGCCTCAACGGGCGGCCGTTGTGTTGCTGGTAGCCGATGTTGTCGCTTGCTGCGGGGGACAATGGGGGGACAAGGGCGAGCGCTAACCTAAAGGCTGTTGCCAACCGCGGCGACGGCCTCCTGCGCCCCATCTGGATGCACCACCTTCGGTGACAAGGTCCGCTTGTAGGCCGCCGATAATGTGCCGCGCGCGCGCGAAGGCGCGATGTTGGTCCTCATTGTCCGGAACGCCAGCCTGTGGCTCGAGCGCAATTACTGCGATCGGCATCGTCGCATTCTTTTTTCGAATGTCGTCCACCGCCCAGGCGGTCACGTCGGTTTCTTGATCCAGGGAACCCGAAGAGTGCGAGGAAGGACTTCTTCAGTCGCTCGATCCTGAATGAGTTCGACAAGACCTACACGAAGAGACCAGGTGCACCGTAACACACGTTTGACGCGCCTCTGACTCATGCTCTCCGTGCGACGAAGGCCAAGAGCCCATATCTTATCAGGTACTTCCGATGCGCATCGCAGGCTGCTTCCTAATCTACGGCGTCCTCGCGCTGCCGCTCGGCGCGCAGAGCGCGCTGCAGCGGCGCGTCGACGCGTACTTCGCGGCCGCGGTCGCCGGGAAGGATTTCAGCGGCTCGGTGTTGATCGCGCGCGGCGACTCCGTGCTGGTGCGCAAGGGATACGGGCTGGCGAGCAACGAGTTTGAGATTGCCGCCACACCCGAGACACGCTACGTCATCGCGTCGCTGACCAAGACGTTCACTGCCGCGGCGATCGTACGGCTGCGCGACCAGGGTCGGTTGCATCTCGACGACACGTTGTCGCGCTATCTGCCCGCGTTTCCGCATGGCCCGCGCATCACGATCAGGCAACTGCTCGGCCATGCCTCGGGCGTTGCCAATCCCGATTACGTCTCGCTGTTCGGCCGGCAGGTGAGTCTCGACGAGATCATCGCGGAAATCGGCAAGCAGCCGCTCCAGTTCGCGCCGGGGACGGACAGCCGCTACAGCAACGCTGGTTATAACCTGCTGGCGGCGGTGATCGAGGAGATCTCCGGCCGCCCGTACGGCGCCGCGTTACGCGATCTCGTCTTCGGGCCTGTCGGAATGTCGTCGAGCGGTGATGCCTCAGATGGTGCGACGGTGCCGAGGCTCGCGACTCCGTATGTCGCTGGGCCCGGTCCGGCGCGCGCGCGCGTCGCGGAAGGCAATTATTCGGCGGACGTAGGCGCCGGGTCGGTCCATTCGACAGTGGACGACTTGTTTCGCTGGGCGCGCGCCATTCAGACGGATCGCGTGTTCACCTTGGGCTCGATTCCTTACGCCTACGGCTGGGGACAGCGCAAGCTTGCCGGCGGCCGCTGGCTGGAGCAGACGGGGCTGCTCGACGGCTGGGTCTCCAACCTCTATGTCGGCCTCGACAGCGCGATCGTGGTCGTCGTGCTGGGCAATCACTCCACCCCCAGCTTTGGCCGGTGGGGGCGGGAACTGGCGCAGGTCGTCATGGGTCACGCCGATTCCGTCACACCGCTCATTGCGGAGCTGCCGGCGCGAGAGGTGCACGTCGAGCCCGGGCCGTACGTCGGCCGCTACCGGTCTGACGGCTTCGCCGTGCGCGTGACCAGCTCCGGAGGCGCGCTGTATCTCGAGGTGGACAATTGGCCGGTGGCGCGCTACCTCGCACCAGCGGCGACCGACCGTTTTGTCGTGGGCGATTTCGGATTGGACATGACGTTCACGCGCGACGTGCAAGGGCGGGTGACGGGTGCGCTGTGGGGAACAGGGCAGGGGCAGCTGATGCTGCGACGACAGTAGATGACCTGAGCTTCTCGCGCAGTCCAGGACGGTCAATACGATCAGCCACCCCCGACGGTGCGATCGCGTAACGGTACTGATAGACGAGCAATCTCATCGGGGGGAAGTCGCAACGTGAACGCGGCGGTCACAAGCGCAATTCTACCTTGAAGCGGGGGCGCCAGCTTCATACGCTTGCCTAAGCGCCCCTGTCAGCACGGGAGACAGCAGGTGGTGATGAGCGCCTACCTCAGACGTACCGCGGATTCAAAGTCCGTGGCTCGGGTCGACGTGAAGCCGCGTGCCGTCGCAGGTACGCCCAGAGGATTGGGGGTTCTCACGGCCTCGGATCAGCCCAGAGGTCCTCTTCTTGGAGGCTTCCTCTGAGGCTTCCGGCGACTATCTCAACGACACCGGAAAGGAGCTCGAGTCAGCCGCAGTAAGTCGATACCGTGAGATCCGTCACGTTGACTTGGTTCCCGTGGACCTACCTATACCGGACGCCGAGCTTTTCCAGTTTTTAGGGGATAACGGGTACTTGTTCAAGACCATCGAGCGAAGGAGTCCTGAATACTGTCGATTCGTGGATGAGTACAGCCAAGAGGTGCGTGAACATGGATTTGCGTATCTCAATAGCGAACGATGCAGCACACATTGGTCCAAAGTTCGCGAAGCCGCGCGAGCCGCAATCGAAGAACTCGCCTATCCCAGGCTCACTGAGCTCTACGAACGGTGGATTGGAACCAATGAGCGCCGTGAAAAGCACATGATGAACAGCATAGACGACTATTGCAGGAAGAGCACGTTCAGCAAGGGAGTGTTTCTCGTGGGCGCGGCACACAGGCAGTGACTGATTGACAAATCACGAGAGCAACGCGGAGCTGATTCATCCACAATCCAGTGGGATTTTCCCGAATTCTTAGAGGCCGGGGGACAATAGGGGGACAATGGAGCGGTTCGGCGAGATCGGACTCTCGCTAAAGCGTTGTGTAGCAAGTGGCCAGGGCCGGAATCGAACCGGCGACACGCGGATTTTCAGTCCGCTGCTCTACCAACTGAGCTACCTGGCCGGGCTATGCAGCAGAAGAACTTAGCGGGCTGGGTGGTGCGGTGGGAGTGTCAATGTTTGCCGTTGGCTGCCCCTCGAACCGTTTCGCTACAGCTTCTGCGAGGTCCGCTTCGTCCATGATGTAGTAGCGGTCGAACAGGGTTGCGGCGGTGCGCCACCACATATATCATGTGGTGAGCTATCAACATGTGAGTGGTGAGTATGACGGCTCCCTCGGAACGCCTCCAGGGCACGGTAGACGTGCTCATTCTCAAGACGCTCGCCTGGAAACCCATGCACGGCTACGCGATCGCGAAGTTCCTCGCAGACACGAGCCGTGGCGAGCTCACGGTCGAAGGGGCCGCCTTGTACCAGGGCTTGCACAGGCTCGAGCGCAAAGGCCTCATCCGGTCGCGCTGGGGCACGTCCGACACGAAGCGCCGCGTTCGCATCTACGACCTGACCCCGAAAGGACGGGCGCAGCTCGTCGCTGAAGCCGACGGATGGAAGCGGCATGCTGCCGCCGTCGCCCGCGTGCTCGCAGTGCGGGACGCCCATGCGTGAGCCCATCATTCCCACGCGGAGTCGCGAGCAGATCGCCGCCGACAACCGCGCGGAGCTCGACGGCTGGATCGAGGAACGCGCCGCCGACTTCGCCGCCGGCGGGATGGCGCCCGAAGCCGCGCGCCGGCGCGCCCTCAAGGAGTTCGGCGACGCGGACGGCGCCACGCAGTACGGGGCGCGCCAGGATGTCGCCGGAGACCGTCGACTCCGCGTACGTTTCTGGATCGAGGAGCTCGGATCGGATCTGCGCATCGCGGCGCGGACCCTCGCCCGCACACCCACCGTCACGGCGGTCGTGCTGCTGACTTTCGCAGTGGGCGTCGGCTCGACAACGGCAGTGTTCAGTATCGTGCACGCGATGTTCCTCCGCCGCCTTCCGTACGGCGCGGAACAAACCCTCGTGTATCTGCCGGCGGCGGACAACGGGGTCATCAGGCCGGGACTGGGTGGTGGGCGCCACAGCGCGGCGGCGCTGGTCGCACTGCGGGAGCGAACAAGGTCCTTCTCGGGAATAGCGGGCGCGGAACAAGGCAACATCATCCTGACCGTCAACGGAGAGCCTGAGCAGGTGACTGCCGTGGCGCTGACTCCCGATGGCTTCGATGTGCTCCAGGCGCGAGCCGCGATCGGACGCACTTTTGGCGCACGTGAGGAATCAGGACCGGCCAGCCAGGTGGTCGTGTTGCTCGACGGACTCTGGCGCCGCCGCTTCGGCGGCGACTCGGGCGCAGTCGGACGCACGATCGAGTCGTCCGAAGGGCCAGTCGGAATAATCGGCGTTATGCCCCCGGGCTTCCGAGTGCCGACCTACGAGCAGGCAGAGGTGTTGATGCCGCGCGATCTCGCACCTCTGCTGCGCAACGCGAACAATTCGCAGATCCGGTTCCTCCGACTGTTCGCGCGCCTGAAACCCGGCGTATCCGGCGAGACCGCCCGGGGAGACGTGGACCGGGCGATGGGCACGCTGCGCACCGATTTCCCACGATCATTCGCTGGCATCGATACACGCGTCATGCCGATCCGCACTGCCGTCGTCGGCGACGCGAAGCCGCGACTCCTCATTCTCATGGGCGCCGCCGGGTTCGTGCTGCTGATCGCCTGCGCGAATGTCGCCGGGATTCTGCTGTCCCGCGCCATCGCCCGCCGCCACGAGCTCTCGGTGCGCGTCGCCCTGGGCGCGGGGCGCGGCCGGCTGATCCGGCAATTCCTCGCCGAGGGTGCCGTGCTCGCGGCGCTGGGCGCGGGCCTAGGACTTCTCGTCGCGCAGCTCGGCATCGGGGTGCTGCGGCACACTGCGACCGCTGCGCTGCCCGCGGGCACGACGTTCGCGCTCGAACCGCTCGTCGCGTTTTTCGCCGTCGGGGCGTCGGTTGCGACCGCAGTCGCCTCGGCGCTAGTCCCGGCTCTTGGGGCGACGCGAGCGCTGGGCGTGGCGCTCCGCACCGACGATGGACGCGTGTCCCCGTCTCACACGAACCGGCGGATGCGCCTGGGCCTTGTCGCGGGACAGCTCACGGTGTCAGTCGTGCTCCTCGTCGGCGCAGGACTACTGCTGCGGACCTTACAGCGGCTGTCGTCACTAGATCTCGGATATACCACCGAGCAGGCGCTGACCTTTCGGCTGCAATTCACCCGGCCCCACTCGCCCGCCGAACAGGACGCGTTCTGGGCTTCGCTCTACGAGCAGCTGCGGGGGATTCCCGGTGTTCTCACAGTCGGCGGAGGGAACATTCCGACGAGTGGGCAGAGCACCGTCACAGGGCTCGCGATCGAGGGCCGTCCCGCCGAAAACGGACGACTGCCCGACGTGCGCTATACGCCCGCTTCGGACGACTACTTCGTAGCGCTGGGGATTCCAATCGTGCGCGGTCGCGCCTTCAACACGGCTGACCGGGATGGAGCGCCACCGGTGGCCGTGATCAGCGCCGGACTCGCGCAGCAGCTGTGGCCGGGGGGCGGCGCGATCGGCGCGCGCGTCAGGCCCGACCCCGGGAAGGCATGGTCCACCGTCGTAGGCGTCGTGGGGGACGTTCGCATGGGCGCCGCGGACGCACCGCAGCCCTCGATCTACACGTCGCAGCGGCAGGATCGCTGGCCCGGGGGCGGTGCCGTCGTGATCCGCACCGTGGCGGACCCCGAGGCCGTGTCGGCTGGCATTCGCCAGGTCGTGCACCGCGTGGATCCCAGCCTGCCCATCATCGGCCTGAGGACGCTGGAGGAATTCCGGCGGAGCACGCCGGCAGTCGCCGAGCGCCGGTTGCAGATGCAGCTGATGCTGTTGTTCGCGTTCGTCGCGCTTGTGGTGTCCGCGGTCGGTGTCTATGGCGTGAGCGCATACGCGATGGAAGCGCGGCGGCGCGAGTTCGGTATTCGGCTGGCCCTCGGCGCGCCGCGACGGCGCGTCCTCTGGCTTGCGCTGCGAGACGGTGTCAGCGTTGCGGCACTCGGCGGCTTTGTCGGCGTGCCTCTCGCGGTGGTGCTCGCGTCGCGCCTGCGGGATTTGCTCTACGCGGTGGGGCCGTTCGATCCGCTGACGATCGGCGTCGTTCTCGGAACCTTATTACTGGTCGTGATGGCGGCGTCGATCGTGCCGGCGAGACGCGCCACGCTCATCGATCCGGCGCAAACGATGAGAACGGAGTAGCTCGGCCGATTGAGAGGAATCATTCCCGAACTCACGAACGAGGCGGCCCATGCCCGGAGGCTTGCGCGAGTCCTTTCGCAAATGGATTGACGAGTCGAAGCGCGATGTCGCCCCCCTGTGGGCGGTGACGATCCTTCGGGTCTATCTCGGCGTCGCGTTCTTGAGTGCGGCTTCGAACAAGGTCTTTAGCTGGTGGGCATCGTGGCCGCAGAACATGTCGCACTATTTGACGTCCAAGTTGAATGACACCTACCCGTTCTACCGACCTGTTCTCACCAGCCTCGTCCTGCCGCACGTCGGCTTCTTCGCTCACACCATTGCGATGAGCGAAGTAGCCGTGGGCCTGTCGTTGCTGCTCGGCGCAGGCACGCGCATCGCCGCGGCTGCCGGATTGGTCTTGATCGCCAATTACATGCTGGCGTTCGGGGACATTCCCTGGCAGCCGGGTGAGAACCAAGCCTTCTTTGTCGGCCTCGTCGTCGTGCTCATCGCAAACGGGGGGAGGGCCTTCGGCATCGATCACTGGCTCGCTCGCCCCCGTGCGTGATGATTCGGCGATGAGGGGAGTCATGGTCTCAAATCGTACGGCCCCCGCAATCAACGACTAGGGGCCGTACGGGATCGGACGGATTGCTGACGCGGCGCGCAATCGAAGGCAGCTCAGCCGCGGCACTCGATTTCCATCCGCTTCACGTCAACTGTGCCCGGCGGGACCGTGGACGTGGCGGTGATCCTTAACCAGAAGTTGTCAAGAGACCCCTCCCGAATCAGGCGAAGACGGAGGTCGGCCTCCTCGCTTACTGTGGCCGGCTCCACTGTGAAGGTAGTCTCGTCCTTTTCATTGAGAGGCACCGAGTACCGCGCCCCGGTTACCTGACCAACGCCTTCGATGCCCTCTCCATCGACATGAATCGTGACGTCGCTGGACGTGGGACCGATCTCCTCGGTGACGACGAAGTGGAGGAAGCCGTTGAGAATGTCGACGACCTCCTCCGGCGGGCACGGGTTCTCCTGAAAGGTACCTGCGACTGAGACTCTCTCATTAAGGAGGGTCGTTGCGAACGACGGCGGAGGAATCAAGGGTGTCTGGGACGTGGGCGCCGAGGGGGACGTTTCACACGCGGCCAGCCAAGCAAAAGCGAAAGCCAAGAGCGCGAGGCGTTTCATGATCTCGTCTCCAACATGGGTCGGACGACTGAAGAGTGGACCGTGACGGCCCCTCTGACCCAGTGCAAGGCACATGCCCTTGCACGCCCCTGCGGAGAACGACGGTCCGCCCAGACGAGAGCGGAGTTTCCCGCCGCGAGAAGTCTGTGCCAGCGGCATGCGGCGCTCGTGCTACAGCCTCACCGACGCCCCAACGCAACACGCTCCGGCCCTTAATGCCCGTCCGGTGGCCGCGGGCATTCGTGTCGCCAGGCCCGCGGGGACCGAGCTACTTGACGGTAATGCTCCCCGCACTGAGCGTCGCCGTGGGCAACGCCACTGCGTTAAGGGTCAACCCGAGACTCCCCGCCGAGACCGTAACTGTGAAGGGCACGCCCGGCAGAACCGGCAAAGGCTGGACGCACAGACGCACAGGGGTGAACAACAGAGGCCAGAAAGTAGGGGCCAGCTGCGGCTAGCCCCTACTCTCCTTCATGCATCTCGTGTCTACTGGTTTGGGCTCGGAGTCGCCCGACGGATACCGCCTGTCCGAATTGCCGGAAGCAGCTGGAGCAGGCTTTCGGTATCGATCATCGCGTACGCCGTAGCAAAGTCGTACTCAGCAGCTGCGATGCCAAAGGCATCGTACCAAGGGTAAGCAGCATCCCACCCGTACACCGTCGAAGTCTCGAAGTCTGCGTCATTCTCGTCTTCCCCACACAGGCCCGGCGGGTTGGAGGTCGTGCCGTCGTTGTTGATCCACGAATTGCTCGTACCCGCCGTTCCTGTCCCCATGGAGTTGTCGTGGCAGTCATGCGTCACATTGTGCTTCAGACGATTGTCGTGGACGGTGTTGCCCGTGGAGAAAGCATCGTTGACTCGAATGCCGTCGGTAGCGTCAGGGTTCGTTGTGCTGGTTGTGCCATTATCCCGGACCTTGTTCTCTCCGATATCGTTGTTCTGCGCTGCGAAATCGAGCAGGATTCCACTGTCATCATTATCCTCGACCTTGTTATCGTCGAGGGTGTTGCTGTTCGCGGTGTAAACACCGATCCCGGGGCCACCATTGTGGTCGGTCTTATTGCGCGTGACTTGGTTACCAGTCGGTCCATCAACCGCTATGCCATCGAAGGTGCTCGCTCTTACACGGTTATCGGTGGTCATCGACCCTGAAGCTGTGCCAATCATCCATATGCTGACATCGTTGGAGCTCGCCGTGTTGTGATCGGTGAGAACCGCGCCAGGTCCAAAGAGGAGGAGGCCCCCTGAGGCGAAGGTCTGAGGTGTGTAGATGTTTCCGGAGACGAAGTTGTGTCGGATCTCCGCGGTTGCGCCCCGGCTCACCTGGATGCCGTTTTGGGCAATCAAGGCAGTCGGCCCGATGCCAAGAATCCGGTTGTACGCTATTTCAGCATGAGAGCCGGTATTGTCGACCGTGGGCCCATTCTTTTGATAGTTGTCAATGACGTTGCCAATGATCCTGGCCGAGCCAATCGTCGCCTCAAATTGTCTACCGACGAGGACTGCGACACCGTTCTGACAACCGCTGAGGGGATTGTCCCTGATCTGGGTGATGTGGTTTCCGAGGATGTCGGCTGAACCCCCGTTGTCCACGCGAACGCCGTAGTGGAGGGTTCCGCACCCCCCCGGTCCCGGACCGGTGATGGTGAAGGCGAGGATCGTGACGTTCTGCGCGCCCGCGATGCGGACGATTATGAAGTTGCCATTGTACGGCACCATGACCATTGGTGCCTTGATCACCGCTTCCCAACGCCGCGTCGAGCGTAACCGGATGTTGTCCTTTCCGGCGGGAATGATCACTTGCTCGTTGTATGTGCCTGGACAGACATCAATGTGGTCACCTGGTTGCGCGGCGGTCACCGCGGCCTGGATTGACGTGAACTGTGCGGTGGGGCATTGGACTAGATCGTCATCCACGAGTAACCTGGCTGGGCCTGCCAGTGAAGCCAACAGTCGTGCTCCCGTCGGCATCTCCGTCCGCTCGCAGGCTGCTCCCAAGTACGCGATCGCAGGGAAGGTCAGGATTGCAACGGTTCTTCGGAGCGTTTGCATCGGTTTCCTCCTTGAAGCACCACGGGCAATTGCAACCGAACGGAGACGGCACTCCGAACCAAGGCAAAGCACGTGCCGTTCGCGACGGCTCAACGCGAGCAGAGGGCGCAGCCTTCGGGACCAGAGAGTCTGGTGCGGGAGCAAGACCTATGGCGCGAACACCATGGCACCGCCACCAGAGAGCAGCGAACGGGTTGCGACGGTTAAGACTGCCGGAACTGTTTCGCGGAAATGCCGAACTGCTTGATCTTCACGTGCAGGGTCTTGTAGTCCACCCGCAGCAACCGCGCCGCGGCGCTCTTGTTCCCGCGCGTGGCGCGCAGCGCCAAGCGGATCGCCTGCCGCTCCGCTTCCGCGGCCGCCCGCCCCGCGATCTCGCGCAGGGAAACGCGCAGCTCTTCTGGTGCCCGGTCGCTCGATCTCAGCATTGCGCGGATCAATCCGCGCAATTCGCGGACCACTGCGGGCGACTGACGAGCGTCAGGACTGCCGGAACTGTCCGGCGGAGATGCCGTACTGCTTCATCTTTAAGTGGAGCGTCTTGTAGTCCACGCGGAGCAGTCGCGCCGCCTCGCTCTTATTCCCCCGCGCCGCTTGCAGAGCCGTCCGGATCGCCCGTCCCTCGGCGTCCACGGTAGCCGCCTGGGCCAGCTCCTTGAGAGACGAGCCGGCGGGCGCCGGCTCTCCCGGGAGACCGGCCCTCAGTGGGGAGTCGACGGGGAGGACAGACAGGTGGTCCGGCTCAATCAC
>Ga0137418_10006486_pt1 | contig 10765 bp, 7 predicted proteins | sample CZODoug3_1_2_16f_FD_122242 | JGI IMG/M metagenome (GOLD analysis project Ga0137418, IMG submission 122242) | Vadose zone soil fungal communities from Angelo Coast Range Reserve, California, USA - CZODoug3_1_2_16fungal (Hybrid Assembly) | ecosystem: Environmental > Terrestrial > Soil > Vadose... | reverse complement strand
GAACGGAAGTGCAAACTCCGGCCAGCGAGATTCAAGAGGTCGATTCCGCGGTGAGCCGCGTAGCCCCGATGTACACCGATGAGCGGGAGAAACATATCGCGGTCAAGGCACTATCTGTCGGGGACTTGCTCGAAGCGCATCTAAAATGGGATATCCATGACCCCATAGCGAAAGGTCACTTCTGGTACGACCACAACTTCTATAAAGCGGGAATCTGCCTGGACGAGGAACTGCAATTCAACGTTCCGAAGAGTGTCTCAGTAAAACTCAGCGGAATGGACTCGACAACCATTTCCAAAGATGACGGGGATCGGCACATCTATGTCTTCCATTCGTCGCATTTGCAAAAAGAAAAGGAGAAGCCCAAAGAGGAGGAGATTCCTGACTGGGAAAAAAATTTTCATGGAATCGCGCCACCGGCGGTCCGGCTGACATCCTTTTCTTCGTGGGCTGAAGTGGGGGCGTGGTACGGAGAACTGCAAAAATCGAAAGTTGAAGTAACACCTCGAATTCAGTCAATGTCAGATGAATTGACGAAAGGGAAGACGTCCGAACGCGAAAAGATTCAGGCGATTTATGAGTTTGTGGCGTCGCGCTTCCGCTATATCGGAATCGATTTTGGGGCAGGGCGGTACACCCCTCATTCTGCTGAAGACGTGCTGACGAACCGGTACGGAGACTGCAAGGATAAACATACTTTGTTCGCAGCCCTGCTGCAGGCTGCGGGAATACGAGCCTATCCGGTCTTGGTCAGCGTTGGATACAAGATCGACCCAGCGTTGCCGTCTGCGAGCTTGTTCAATCATGTGATCACCGCCATTCCACAGGGCGGTTCATATCTTTTTTTGGACACTACTCCAGAGGTCGCTCCTTTCGGCCTTTTGCTGGCGCAAGAGCGCGATCGACAGACGCTGGTAGTTCCCGCGGGCAGTCCTGCAACGTTAGTGAACACACCAGCTGATCCTCCCGTGCCCAATGGAGAGACGTTCCGTATGGACGCCAGTCTCGACTTCAGCGGCACGCTGGACGGCAAAGTGCGAATCGAAGATCACGGTGACAATGAGGTGATTCTCCGGATGGCGTACCGCAATACTCCTCAAAATCGCTGGACCGAGCTGATGCAATCGATATCGAAAGCAATGGGTTTTGGAGGAACGGTATCTGACGTGGCGGCGGCACAGCCGGAACGTACGGCCGCGCCTTTTTGGCTCAATTACAGCTATCACCGGACCGACTACTCGGATTGGAAGGACCATCAGATCAGCTTGCCGTTTCCGCCGATTTTTCTCCCTGACTTGAACGCAGCCCAGAAGAAATCGAAGGAGCCACTACCACTCGGATCGCCCCAAGAAGTGAATTATGAGAGTTCAATAAAATTACCAGAGGGAATCCAACCTACTTTCCCGTCGAGCGGCGTAGACCGGAAAACTGATTTCGCGGAATACCGTTCGACATACACATTCGAAAACGGCGTTCTGCGCGGGACCCGATACTTGATAATAAAGGCGAGAGAAGTGCCGGGCACGGAACGCGCCGCGTACAGTGAGTTCGTCAAAGCTCTGCAAGAGGACACTTGGCGAATGATTGCATTGAACGGAGATTTTGAGGCAAACAGTCCGGTTCAGAAAAGCCGCGCGTTGTTAAGGGAAGGAAAAACTGCAGAGGTGATCGAGCTCCTAGAGAAAGAAACCGCGAACGGTTCTGAAAATCCAGAAGTTGAGCTGGTCTTGGGCTCTGCCTATCTGAGGGTTTCGGATGAAGCTAAAGCGGCCGCACAATTTGAAAAGCTGATTTCTGACCAGGCAGCGCCAGCGATTCTGAATGACGTTGCATACGAATATGCGAAAGCGAACAGGCGGCTCAACGAAGCCCTAGACTATGCAACACGAGCTGTGGCCGGTACCTCCGCTGAGACTCTGAAGCCAACGCTCGAGTCGGCTACTCCAGCTGATTATATGCGCATGAAGGCCTTGGCCGCCCACTGGGATACGCTTGGTTGGGTAAATTTCCGGCTCGGGAAGACCGAGACCGCTCAGAGGTACGTGGAAGCGTCATGGAGCCTGTGGCAGCGCGCCATAATCGGCGAGCACTTGGTTGAGGTTTACGAGAGACTTGGAAAGAAGAAGGAAGCCGATCAGGTTTGTCGGATGGCGCTAGCTGCTCCGGGGCTGAGCGACGAACTGGACACAAAAGAAAAGTTGCTGGCCGCGCAGAAGAGGATTGGCCTGACGCGGCCGGACACTGGATTCGTGAGTACGAAATCTTATCGGCCTCCGTCGTCAGCAGGAATTGACCTCTCGGAAATGCGAGCCACCAAAGTGCCCAGCGGAGTTCAACTCCTGGATGGAACCAAGAGCGCGATTTTTGCGATCGCAATCGGAAACGGCGCCGGCCCGGCAGAGGCGCAGTTTGTAAGCGGAGACAATGCTTTGCAGCCTGAGGCCAAATTTCTCAAAAAAGGCGCCTACCAGCCTATTTTCCCGGACGAAGCACATGTGAGGATACTTCGAAAAGGACTGCTAAGCTGCTCGAAATACACCAAAGACTGCACGTTTGTCACATTCCCGGTGGATGATGCGTTGATACCCATAAGTACAAAACCGTACTGACGCTGGATCGAACTGAAGTTTTTGATAAGAGAATAATTTTCGGTTATGACGTTTTAGGGCGCTTTGCCGGGCCAGCGGGAATCGCTTTTACTTTTTCCAGCGCCGGCTGCTTGTAAGGAGTATTTAGCGAAGCGGCGTCAGTGAAGGCGGCTTTGGCTTCCGGCATTTTTTTGAGATTGATGAACGCGAAGCCCAGGCGATATTGATTGCGGGCGTAGCTCACGTCGTTGGACTTAAGAAGCGGAGCGGCGGCCTGGAAATTCTGAACCGCTACAAGGTTGTTCTTTTTCTGTAAGTTCACCTGGCCGAGCGTGCTTAGAGCCAGCCCCTTCTGCAGCGCAGTCTGTATCTTCCACTGATCTTCGGTAACATTTTCCGGGCGCGGAGCGGAATCGGCGAGCTTGGCCGCTTTCTGTGCGTACGCTTCGGCTTTATCCAGTTGTTCGCCTTTTTCGCCGTAATAGTCGGAGACCAGCAGCAGCATGCCGAGATTATCCGGGGCCTTTGTCAGGATGGCGTTTGCGACTTCCAGCATTTTGGGCACGTTTTGCGCCTGTTGGTAGGACGATGCAGCGACGCCCATGGCTTGCAGTGCGTAGGGTGAATCCGGAAAAAGTTTTGCGAAGTGCATTAGCTGATCGGCGCGCTTGGCGGGTTCTTTGGTCTGATAAACACCGCCAAAAACCGCTTGTTGCGCGTACTTGATGTTATCGGCGTTGTCGGCGAGCGTTTGCACTTTTTGTTGTTCCCAAGTGTCGGCAACGGCTGTAGCGGGTGCAGGGGAGGCTTTGTAGTCCGCCACGATCTTCTGAATCTTTTCCCCGTAAACGAGCAGCTTTTCGCCGTCGCCTTTTTCCGAAGCGGCGCGAATCATGTTGAGCGCGTTGGTAAAATTGCCCGGATCGATGGCGAAGAGCTTGTCGCCGTATTCAAAGGCCTTGTCATACTGTTTCTGCGCGATGAAATAATTTACATAGAGGTCGTCAGCGACCAGTTCTAAATCCCCTGCGCCGGGACCAGCGGCAAATTTATCGAGCAGGGCCAGTTTTTGTGCCGGGTCGGTCGCAGCATTGATTTCGGTGACAGCGTGATCGGCGTCGGAGCCGGCGGGAACCGGAACGTATTTCCCAATCTGTTGTGCGGAAATCGTAGATACACAGAGCAGCGAAGCCAGGGCAAGCGCGGACTGCAGTAAACGGGATTTCATGGAAGCCTCCTGAGAAGAATCCGGAGCCCGGGTAATGCCAGCGCGGTTTGCGAAGTTGCAACGGCGCAGCTTCCAAGCGATAGGCGGCGGATGTTGCGCGAATGATAGTTCCGGAAGGGCTGGGAAGCAATCCCGGGCACTGTCATTTGCCACACGCAGCGCCACGGCCAGTTAACGGGGCCCAAAGAATCTCGGCCGACGCCTTCGTTAACTCCTCTTCGTTAACTCTGAAGTTGAATTTCTTCGCCTATCCTTATCGGATAGGCTCAGAATGACAAGGCTTTGTATTTAAATCTCACCAGAGCGATTGATTGTGAGAGATCGCCGCAATTGGGAGCGAGTAAAATGATCGACAGATGGAAGGGTAAGTGGGCGCTGGTCACCGGAGCGAGTGCGGGGATTGGGAAGGCGCTGGCAGTGGAGCTGGCGAATGGCGGAGCGAATCTGGTGCTGACGGCGCGGCGGCGGGATCGGCTGGAGGCTTTGGCAAAAGAATTGAGCGCGACGTATGGAGTGAAGACCCAAACTGTGACCGCTGACCTTACCGAAGCTAACGCGCCGCAAGCGATTTTTCAATTCACCGAAGATCAGGGCTTACAAATTGATCTGCTAGTGAACAATGCCGGGTTCGGGCAGTACGGCGAACTGCACACGGTGGAAGTGCAACGGCTGCTGGAGATGGTGCAGGTGAATTGCAGCGCGGTGCTGCATTTGACTCGCCTATATTTGCCGCAGATGGTAACGAGGCGCGCCGGAGACGTGTTGATCGTGGCTTCGACCGCGTCGTTTCAGGCGGTGCCGTACATTTCCACGTACGCGGCGACGAAGGTGTTTGACTTGTATTTGGCGGAGGGGTTGGCGGAAGAGATGAAACCGTACGGAGTACGGGTGTGCGCACTCTGTCCCGGGACGACCGCTTCGGAATTTCATGAGATTGCCGGTCATCCGGGGCATGCGCAGGGCCGCGAGCAAACTGCAGAGACCGTGGCGAAGAACGGGCTGAAAGCTCTGGCGGCCGGGAAGAGTTATGTGATTTCCGGGCTGGGGAACTATCTGGGAGCGCACGGCCAGCGACTGGTGCCGCGGCGGTTGGTGACCCGAGTGGCTGCAAAGATGTTCCAACCCAAAGGCAAATAAGGGCCTAAATCGATGCTATTGCTTGGTGTTTGGCCCGCAAGGGCCACTGTGGGGAACCTTTTTTCTTGCCAGGCGGAATACCCATTGAAGAGCAGCGAGGCGTCTAACCTGCAAGATGAAGATTCTGGACGAGAAGCCGGAAGCGCTGCTCAAGCGTGCCGTTCGCGGTGACGAACAGGCATTTCTGGCGCTGTACCAAAAACACCAGTCGGCGCTGTATCGTTACGCGCTGCGAATGACTGGGTCGCCATGGGCGGCGGAAGAAGTTGTGCAGGAAGTGTTCCTGCTGGTGATTCGCGAGCCGCAGAAGTTTCAATCCGAGCGCGGCGAGCTGGGAGCCTTTTTGTACGGCGTAGCGCGGAACCGGGTGATGAAATACCTGGAAAAGAAACCGCGGGAAGCCTCGCTGGACCGGATGAACGAAGACGGCAGCGCGTGGAACGAGCCCGAGGATCCTTTGACGCCAATGATGATTGCGGAAAAGAGCGAACGGATTGAGCAGGTGCGTGAAGCTGTGCTGGGACTGCCGGCCGAATTTAGAGAAGCCGTAGTGCTTTGCGAACTGGAAGAGCTGAGTTACGAGGAAGCAGCGCAAGCGTGCGGGTGCCCGATCGGAACGATTCGTTCGCGGCTGCATCGGGGCAGGGCATTGTTGCTGGCAAAATTGGAACTTTTGCGGGATGTGCCGCGGCGGGCCAGTGCTGGTGCGAAATGAGGAAGGTAGTTGAAATGATGAATTGCGAAGAGTTCGAGCTGCGCGGATTGGATGTCGACCGCGCCGATGGCGACCCGCAAGAGGTGCAAGCGGCCGCGAAGCACGCGGAGGTTTGTACCAGGTGTAGAGCGCTGCTGGAATCCTGGCGGGAAGTGAAAGGCGATTTACGGATTTTGCGGGAATCAACCCGTTTGGAGTCCGCTCCAGCACGGGTCGAGATGCGCTTGAAGCAGGAACTGCGTACACGGCGGGAAGCTCGGGTGCCGCGCAGCACGGTTGCGATTGCCGGATGGGCGTTGGCGGCTGCAGCAGTGCTGGTCGGAGCGGTGAGCTGGGGGACCTCGCGACGCACGCGTCATCAAGAAGTGACCAGGCATGAGGCAACGGTTCCGAGCGCATCAGCGCCAATTTCGGTGTTTCCAGAGAAGGATGCCTTGGCGACAGAGAGAGAAAGCCGAGTGCGCGGGGAGCCCAAAAAGAGATCGGGTCGCAGGGAGTCGGCTATCGCCAAAGATGACGACACGGGAAAGTTTACGCTCCTGCCGGGCAGCTGGCCTGCCGAAACCGAAGAAGCTGCGGTGGTGCGCGTGCGCATGCAGCGCGGCGCGCTTGGCGCTCTGGGTTTGCCGGTGAACCAGGAACTGGCGGGCGAGTGGATTCAAGTGGACTTGCTGGTGGGAAATGACGGCTTTCCGCAAGCTGTACGTCTGGCGCGCTGAAACACAGCAAGTTTTTTGCGGGCAAGAATTGCACGGGAGAGAAGAGGAGAAGGAAAAATGAAACGCAAAGCACGCTGGATGAACGCGGGACTGGCCGTTGCTCTTCTTGTGAGTGCAGGAATGGCGGGAGCACAGGAAACGCAGGAAGCACTGCCTTTGGGCCCGGGCCCGATGGTGATCCAAGCTGGCGCCGTGGGCGGCGAGGCTGGGACGGTAGTGATTCAAGGAGGCGGAGCAGGCGAAGCCGGAGCCTTCCTTGAGAACCGGATCGAACTGCTCGGCTTTGGCGGCGGGTTGCACGGTGGGAAAGTGGTCAAGGGAGCGCCTTTTAGTGCCGTGGCGACTTCGGAAACAATGCAAACGCTGGCGGACGGCAATCACATCACGCGGAAAACGCAGACGAATCTGTACCGGGACAGCCAGGGCAGGGTACGACGGGAAGTGACGCTGCCGGCGATCGGCCCGCTGGCGGCCTCTGGACAGCCGCACTCTTTCATAGAGATTAACGACCCGGTAGTGGGAACGGCTTACGTGCTGGAACCCGACCAAAAAGTTGCGCGACAGATGCCCGGTCCTATGGGGATGGGAATTGGTGTCCGGACAAAGGGCGGGCCTGGGCCAGGCGGTAATGTAATCTATCGCGCCTTCAAGGGGTCGGAGGAGTCGGCGGCACAGACGGAATCGCTGGGCGCACAAGCAATCGACGGAGTGAATGCAGCAGGAACGCGGACCACGCGAACGATTCCGGCCGGAGAGATCGGCAACGAGAAGCCGATCACGGTAGTGTCGGAGCGGTGGTATTCGGCCGACATACAAATGGACGTGAAGAGTACCCACTCCGATCCGCGGTTTGGCGTTACGACTTACACGTTAACAAATATCCAGCGGGCTGAGCCGGCCGCGTCACTCTTTACAGTGCCGTCGGATTACACCATTGAGCAGGGCCGTCACGGGAAATTCTTGTCGACTCTGCCTCCTCCACCTCCGCCAGAGAACTGAGTTTTTGGCTAGTAACGAGCTTCTCTCCTGAAGACAGCGCGCCTTCCTTCTCTTCTGTTGCCAGAAACAGACGAGCGGAAGGCGTAGCTGTTTTTGCAGGCCATTTTTATTCCAGGGAACGGTCGAGAAGTTCCATGACGTGAAGCACATTTTGGCCGGTCTGATGGAGTTGCGCGCCGGCGCGCAATTGCAGCAGGCAGCCAGGATTGGCCGTGACGATCGTGGGCGCTTGGGTCCCCGCAGCATGTTTCATTTTGTCGGCGAGCAGCTCTAACGAAGCTTCAGTCTGGGTGATGTTGTAGACGCCAGCCGAGCCGCAGCAGATGTCGGAGAAGGGCAGCTCGATAAATTCAATTTCTGGAATCGCGCGCAGCAGGGTGCGCGGCGCTTCGCGAACTTTTTGTCCATGCAGCAGATGGCAGGAATCCTGGTAAGTTACGCGCGCTGGAAACGGTTTTAACGGCGCGACCATGCCGAGCGCCGCCAGGAATTCGGTGACATCCTGCACTTGCGATTCGAATTGTTGTGCCGCTTCGTATTCGGGCTCGCCCGCGGTGAAAAGATGCGAGTATTCCCTTAAGGTAGAGCCGCATCCCGCGGCGTTGGTAATGATCGCGTCAAATTCACGTCCCGCAATTTCGTCCGCAAAGGCTCGCAAGTTTTTGCGGGCGACGGAGCGGGCGGCTTCACGATCGCCGGAATGGGCAGCCAGCGCACCGCAGCATACCTGTTGCCGTGGAACCACAACTTCGCAGCCGTTTGCGGTGAGCACCCGGATGGTCGCTTCATTTAGCGCTGAAAAGGTGACTTGCGCGACGCAACCACCGAAAAATGCCACTCGAGCGCGGCGTTCCCCGACGGCATGAAAGGTTTGGCCGAGGTGGCGAAAGAAAAACTGGTCGTCGATGCGCGGCAGCAATGCTTCACGCTCGGCCAGTTCCAGCGCGCCCAGACCGCCTGACTTGCGCGCAAGAAATTCCAGGCCCGAGCGCTGGTAAATTTTTAACAACCGGGCGAAAAAAGCGATGCGCCAGGGACGCGGTAGCAGCCAGCGATAGGCAAACCAGCGCGCGAAGCGCGCGGCGACCGGTCGTTTATAATCACGTTCGATGCGCGCACGCGCAAACTCCACTAGCTTTCCGTACTCGACTCCCGAAGGGCACGCGGTTTCGCACGCCCGGCAATCCAGGCATTTATCGATGTGCTCGACAAAGCTGGCAGTGACCGGCGCTTTTTCCAGCTCGACGCCGACCATTTGAAAAATGCGTCCGCGCGGCGAATCCGCTTCCAGATGCCACAGGCGGTAGGTTGGGCAGTGGTTCAGGCACAGGCCACAGTGAACGCAGCGCGCGTAGTCTTCGTAGACGGGTTGCAATCCGGGAATGTTTTGTGGTTCACTCACGGAATCAGATGCCTCCCACAAACCGTCCACAAGCGAAAGTGCCGGTTGGATCGAAAGCTTTTTTTACGCGTCGCTGCAAATCCATGTCAGCGGTAGCGTGGGCCCATACGTTTAGTTCACGTTTCCATTCCCAAGGGCAGAACACAATCGAAGCGTTGAATTCCATCTTGCCGCGCAGCGAGCCGATGCTCTTCCAGAAATAGGCGACTTGTTTAATTGCAGATTCGTCGTTTTCTTTTGGCAGCAGCGCAAGATAAATAATGGACCCGCTGCGAATCAAGACGACGTTGGCCATCCAGGACGAACTGGCGAAGCTGCGCACCGCGCGCAGCAGGGCCATCAGTTGTGAGGGAAGCGTGGCGAATCGAAAAAGAATCGCTTGTGGCGCGGCGGCGCTCATGGTTGCCGGCGCTTCGCGAAGAATATCGAACAGCGCCAGAAACTGCGCATCGTGAACGGTAACCGCGTTTTGCGCGGAGGCGGTTCGCGCCAGTCCCGACAAATCCCGCGCGTAGCGTTCGCAGACTTCGGCGCTGCCTTCGAAACCGACGCATACCGTCCAGGCCTGGGTATCCAGTCGCAACGACGCGACAGGGGATTGCTCTTCCAGAAAAAGTTTGGCGAATTCCGGCGAAAGCACTTCGAGCAACGCCGGGTTCAACGGCGAGGCCGCAATTTGTTGAACAAACCCTAGCGCACCGGAATCCTCGGAGAACGAAGCCAGAAATCCGCGGCGCGAGGGCGGATTCGGATATGTGCGGAAATTTAATTTGGTAATCACAGCCAGAGAACCGAGCGAGCCGCCCAGCAGCTTATGAAAATCGTATCCGGTGACGTTTTTCACCACCCGGCCGCCGCTTTTGGCCAGCGCGCCGGTGCCATCCACAAATTCCGCGCCGATCAGAAAATCGCGCGCGGTTCCATAGTGATGACGAAGCGGAGAGTCAAGTCCGGTGGCGATGGCGCCCGCTACGGTCGCGGTTGCAAAATACGGAACGGTGAGAGGCAAGAACTGTTTATTTTCAGCGAGAACTTTGGCGAGTTCCAGCAACGGCATTCCGGCGTTGACGCTGATCGTCAGATCACCCGGGTCATAGTGCGCCACGCCGGTGATGCGCGACAGATCGAGCGCGACATCGAACCGCGAAGGCGGCATGCCCACACCGAGCGTGGTGCGAGCTCCGCATGGAACGACCGACATTTTCCCTTCGATAGCCAACGAGACGATTTCGGCAGCCTGCGCGGCGTCTTCTGGCTGAACCGCAATCGCCGGAGCGATCCCGTCAATTTGGTATTTTTGCAGGGCGTCAGAGCTGGTCTGAACGTGGTCGGCGCCCACGGAACTTTCAAATCGACCGGCAACCGCGGATGCCATTGCAGGACTCATGCCGGCACCGGGCTGTGCGTCGGGCTGGTACGAATGCGCGTTTCTCCGCAGCCTTTGCCCATCGGGAAAACCTTGCCGGGATTCAGCAGGCCCGTCGGATTGAACTGGCTATGCACGCGGCGCATCAGTGCAAAATCGGAATCGGAAAAAATCAACGTCATCAATTCACTTTTTTCCATTCCCACGCCGTGTTCGCCAGTCAGCGAACCGCCAATTTCTACGCAATAGCGCACAATGTCCTCGGCGGCTTTCACCGCCCGCTGAAACTGCGAACGGTCCCGCGGATCGAATAAAACCAGCGGGTGCAGATTGCCGTCTCCGGCATGAAAAATATTTCCGATTTGCAGTCCCGACTCTTTTCCGATTTGCAGCACACGGCGCAGTGCTTGCGGCAATTTTGAACGCGGGATCACCGCATCGAGAACATAGTTGCTGGGAGCCAGCCTGCCGAGCGCGCCGAAGGCCGTCTTGCGCCCCTTCCACAGCAGTTCGCGTTCTTTGTCGTCTTTTGCGGTGCGAACTTCTCGCGCATGATGAAGTTTGCAGATCTCCTCGATAGCCACGCATTGTTCCGCGACCGCCTCGCGGAT
>Ga0137418_10006485_pt1 | contig 10766 bp, 8 predicted proteins | sample CZODoug3_1_2_16f_FD_122242 | JGI IMG/M metagenome (GOLD analysis project Ga0137418, IMG submission 122242) | Vadose zone soil fungal communities from Angelo Coast Range Reserve, California, USA - CZODoug3_1_2_16fungal (Hybrid Assembly) | ecosystem: Environmental > Terrestrial > Soil > Vadose... | reverse complement strand
CCTCGGCTCCGTGTGGGACTACGGGCCGCTCGGCGTCGAGCTCAAGAAGAACATCAAGGAGCGCTGGTGGCGCTCCATGGTGCACGAGCGCGAGGACATCGAGGGACTCGACGCGGCGATCCTGATGCATCCCAGGGTGTGGGAGGCGTCGGGGCACGTGGCGGGCTTCACCGATCCCCTGGTCGACTGCAAGCATTGCAAGAACCGGTTTCGCGCCGACGATCCCAGGATCAAGGGGACGCCGGGCCAACCGGACGGCCAGTGTCCCGCCTGCGGTACCAAGGGATCCCTCACGGCGCCGCGGCAATTCAATCTGATGTTCAAGACATTCATGGGTCCTGTCGAAGAGGACGCGGCGATGATCTTCATGCGGCCCGAGACGGCGCAGGGGATCTACGTCAATTACCTGAACGTGTTGCAGTCATCGCGACAGAAAGTGCCCTTCGGCATCGCGCAGATCGGCAAGGCGTTCAGAAATGAGATCACGCCCGGAAACTTCATTTTCCGCACGCGCGAGTTCGAGCAGATGGAGATGCAGTTCTTCGTGAAGCCGGGCTCGGACGGCGAGTGGTTCGAGTTCTGGCGCGCCGAGCGGATGAAATGGATCCAGGGGCTCGGCATCCGGCAGGAGAAGCTGCGCTGGCATCAGCACGGCAAGAATGAGCTGGCGCACTACGCCAAGGACGCGTACGACATCGAGTACGAGTTCCCGTTTGGTTGGAACGAGTTCGAGGGCATTCACAACCGCGGCGACTTCGATCTCTCGCGGCACCAGGAATACTCGGGCAAGAAGCTCGACTATCTCGACACCACGGTGAACGAGCGCTTCGTTCCCAACGTCGTCGAGACCTCGGCGGGCGCGGATCGCACCACGCTCGTCGTGTTGTGCGACGCGTACCGCGAAGAGGCCGTCAAGAGTGAGGAAGGCGTCGAGAAGGAGGAGCTGCGCGTCGTGCTCAAGCTCAAGCCCGAGCTGGCGCCGATCAAGGCGGCGGTCTTCCCCCTCGTGAACAAAGACGGGATGCCCGACGTGGCGCGGCGGATCTACGACGATCTGCGCAAGCGGTTCAACGTGTTCTATGACGACGGCGGGTCGATCGGGCGCCGCTATCGCCGCCAGGACGAGGCGGGCACGCCGTTCGGGATCACAATCGACGGCCAGACGTCGCAGGATCAGACCGTGACGGTGCGCGATCGCGATACCCTCAAGCAGATTCGCGTCGCCAGCGCGAAGCTCGTCGACTACCTGAAGGAACAGCTCACCGGGTGAGCCGTGCGGCTCGATGATTTCCGTTCCCTCGTAGAGCACCTGCAGGGCGACGTTCCGCGAGAGTTTCAGGGCGGTGTCGTCGCCATTGAAGTCAGTCCCAAGACCGTTCCCCATCCCATTCGCGGCGACGTCTACACCCTCGGCGAGTGCATTCCCCTCGAGTGGAGCGGCTCCGGCGCCGATCTCCAGTCACGGGTCGTTCTCTACCACGGATCCTTCCAGGCACTCGCGCGGGTTGGCGAGTTCGACTGGCGCGCCGAAGCGTGGGAGACGCTGACGCACGAGCTGCGCCATCATCTCGAGTGGCGGGCGAATGTGGCGGCGTTGGAAGCGTACGACTGGGCCGCCGAGGAGAACTTCAAGCGGCATGAGGGAGAGCCGTTCGACCCCGCGTTCTATCGGTCGGGGGAGCGGATCGCCGAGCGGGTGTGGAAGGTCGACGACGACGTCTTCCTGGAAGCAGGTGGGGAGCTCACGTGGCACGGTGCCCGCTACGACGTGCAGATCACCGAGGCTGCGCGCCCGCTGTACGTCATCCTCGATGGTCTCGCTGAGCCTCCGCCGGGGGAGGCGGTGCTCGTGCTGCCCCGGCGGCCGTCGCTCCTCACCTTCTGGCGCCGCGTCCCGGCGGCTGAGACATTCGTCCGGGTGAAAGCGAAACCATGACTCGTCGCACCAAGATCGCCGCGCTGGTCGTGGGACCTACGTCGCGCCCATCTCGTGGCGCGTGGTCGCCGATGTCGATCGGGCGCGCCTGCGGAAGCGTGGGCCCGGAGTGGCACGACCGAACCCTAGAGAGGAGCCATTCATGGTTATCGGTCTACGGACAGTCATCTACCACGTTCCCGATCTCGCCAAGGCCAAGGACTGGTACAACCGCGCGTTCGGGGTGAAGCCGTACTTCGACGAGGCGTTTTACGTCGGCTTCGACATCGGTGGCTTTGAGCTGGGGCTCGATCCCGACACGAAGGGCGTCGCGCCCGGCCCGGGCGGCAGCGTGGCGTATTGGAAAGTGCAGAAGATCGACGCCGCGGTTCAGGAATTCACGAAGGCGGGCGCGAAGGTGAAGGCTCCGATCCGGGATGTCGGCGAAGAGATCAAGGTGGCGACGGTGGCCGATCCGTTCGGGAACCTGATCGGGCTGATCGAGAATCCACACGACAGGATACCGTAGATCGTGATGCGGAATGGGGTCGTGCTGGTTTTCATCAGTCTGCTCGCTGCGTGCGCGCCGGCGATCCAATCGCCCGGGCTCGAACCCGTCGTCGTCGAGCGCCTTTATTTCGGCCGCAACATCGGCGATACGCTCGGCGTCAGCGACTCGTCGTGGGTGGTCTTCGTGACGGATGTGGTCAGCCCGCGACTCCCCGGCGGGTTCACGTTTTGGCGGGCGGAAGGACCGCGGCGCGAGCCCAGCTTCGTGCTCGAGGTCGTACATCCGGCGCGGTCGGCGGAAGTCGAGTCCGCCGTCGTCGCGATCATCACAGAGTACAAGCGGCGGTTTCGCCAGCAGGCCGTCCTGCGCGTGGTCACGCCAGGACGAGGGGGTTCCCGATGAAGGAGCCGACGGCGCGTAGATTGGGAAAGGCCTAAACGAGGGGACTCACATGGAACCCGGCGTATTCCTGGCCGCACTCTTGATATTCGTGGGTATCCCGGCGTTCACCGTGCTCAGGATCGCGCGCCTGCGCGCCGAGCGTCGTGACCTCCCGGCCGACGTCACAGCGCGCATCGAGGCGCTCGAAAGCGGGATGCAGGACCTGCAACACCAGCTTGGGGAGGCGCAGGAGCGACTCGACTTCACCGAACGGATGCTCAGCCAGGCGCGCGGGGAGCGGCGGATCGGCGGCTGAGCGTCGCCAAACTCATGTATGTCCAAAGTTAAAGTCGGCATCGTCGGCTCGCGCTTCCAAGCGGACTGCATCGCGAGCGCCGTGAAGGCCGTGCCGGAGGACGCCGAAGTCGTCGCGGTCGCGTCGCCGACCAAATCGCACGCGGCGGACTTCGCCAAGCGGCACGGCGTTCCGCGCTCCTACACGGATTACCACGAGCTGCTGCGCGACCCCCAGGTCGAGATGATCTCCGTGACGGCCCCCAACCGGCTGCACGCCCAGATCACCATCGACGCGGCAAGAGCGGGCAAGCACGTCGTGTGCGAGAAGCCGCTCTGCGTCACCCTCGAAGAGGCCGACGCGATGATCGACGCGTGCCGCAAGGCGGGTGTCCTGCTCCTCTACGCCGAAGAGCTGTTCTTCGCGCCCAAATACGTCAAGGCGAAGCAGATGGCGGACGAAGGCGCGTTCGGCCGCGTGCACCTCGTGAAGCAGGGCGAGAAACATTCGGGCCCGCACTCGGATTGGTTTTGGGATGTGGAGCAGTCCGGCGGCGGCGCGATCATGGACCTCGGCTGCCACGGGATTGCCTTCTGCTGGTGGTTCCTCGGCAAACCCAAAGTGAAGAGCGTCTACGCGCACATGGCGACCCAAGTGCACGGCGACCGCACCAAGGGCGAGGACGAAGCGGTGACGATCATCGAATTCGCGAACGGAGCCGTCGGTCTCGTCGAGAGCAGCTGGAACCGGCCCGGCGGGATGGACGACTGCATCGAAATCTTCGGCGACAAGGGACAGACGTACGCGGACATGCTCATGGGCAACGCGCTGCCGACGTACTCGGAAGTCGGATTCGGCTACGCGGTCGAGAAGGCCGCCTCGACCAAGGGGTGGAGCTACCCGGTCTTCGACGAGCATTGGAACTACGGCTTCCCGCAGGAGATGCGGCACTTCGCGCGCTGTGTGCGCGGCAAAGAGACCCCGATCTCCGATGGAGAAACGGGTCGCGTGGTCCAGGAGGTGCTCTACGCGGCGTACGCCTCGGCGGGGCAGGGACGAAAGATCGCGCTGCCCTTTCGGCCCGCCGGGATTGCGAAGCCGATCGACCTGTGGAAGAACCCGGGGGATGGTGTGCGCTAGGAGGCGCGGCTATCATTTCCGCGCCCATTATCCTCCGGAGTCGCATCGTGCGCCGTAGCCTCTTCGCCGCCCTCCTGCTGCTCGCTGCACCGCCACTCGCGGCGCAAACGCTGCGCGAACAGATCCGCACCGACCTCTTCACCTTCGGGAACTGCGGCCAACCGCTGTGCCTCGCGGGCGCCCTCGCCGGCCACGGCTCGCACTTCATTCCGGCGACGCAGTCCGCCGCGGGCGACATCCTCGACCTGCTCGGCAACGCGCTGGCGGCGAGCGTGTCCAACACCCCCGTCGGGGCGACCTCGAGCGGCGTGACGTACCAGTTCGTCGGCGGGCTCCCGGTCAAGACGGCGACGTCCGGTGGTCCCATCTTCGGGGAGCGTTCACAAACGCTCGGGCGAGGACGGTTCTTCATCGGGGCAAACGTCAGCGCGATGCACTTCGAGCGGCTGCGCGGCATTCGCATGGACGACATCGAATTCAACTTTACGCACGAGGATACGCCGCCGGTCGACAGCCTCGGGGCGCCCTTTTTCGAAAACGATGTCATCGCCGTGCGCGTGGCGATGAACGTCAGTCTCATCGTGACGACGTTCGTGGCGAGCTACGGCTTGGTGGACGGCGTCGACTTTTCGGTGGCGGTGCCCATCGTGCACACATCGGTGCAGGGGACGAGCGTCGCGACGATCATCCCAGCCGGGTATCCGTCGCCCCACCGGTTCGGTGGCACCGACAGCCTCCCGGTGATGACCGCCGTGGCGCGCATGGACGGTTCGGCGTCGGGGATCGGCGATATCGCCGCGCGCCTGAAGGTGAATGTCACGCAGTCGAATTCATTCGGCGCCGCGATCCTGTTCGACGGGCGATTCGGGACCGGCGATGACCAGAACCTGCTGGGCTCCGGCGGGTTCTCGGGCCGCGGCCTGGGCATCGTCTCGGCGCGGTTTGGGACGCTGGCGCCGCACCTGAACCTCGGCTACGTGTTCCGGGACGCCAAGCAGTCGACGAACTCGGTCGTCGCCACCCTCGGCTTCGACAACGCGGTCGCGACGTGGGCGACGATGGCGTTCGACCTCCTGTCCGAGTGGCAGATGGGCGACAGCAAGCTCCCCATTCCCGGCCCCGTTTCCTACCAGGCGCCGTTCCCGCGCACCGTGCGCCCCACGAACATCCCAGACCAGCGCGATGATTTTTTGAGTGCGTCGGTGGGCTTCAAGTTTCAGACGCCGCGCGGGATCCTGATTACGACCAATGCCCTGTTCCCGCTGCGCAACGCCGGCATGCAGCCGAGCGCGGTGTGGACCGGGGGGCTGGAGTACAACTTCTAACGGTTGGAACGATGGACGGATGGAACGATGGTCCGAAAGACGGTTTGAGACGGTTCGCTCGTTCCAACGTTCCAACGGTCCAACGTTCCGTCAGTTGTTCAGTGCCCCGTTGTTGATCCAGGCCCGCAGGATCTTGAGGTTCGCCGCGCTGAGGCCGGTGCTGGACGGCGGCATCACGCCCCCACACGGCGGGGCATTCGCTGCCTTGGTGTACAGCATGCTGAGACCGGAGCTCGTGGCGACGACACGTGTGAAGCCCGCGCACCCGACCGTCCCGGCAAAACCGACGATGTTGTTGGGATTCCGATCCCAGGAGTGGCAGCCGCTGCAGAAGCTAGCTGTGGGGCCGATGATCGGCTTCACGTCGCTCAACCACACGTAGATGCCGTAGTCGGTCGCTGCGCCTGACGCCGCACCGGCGTTGAGCTGGACCTGATTCGCCATTCTCCCCGACGCATCGTCGCCGGCACTGCCAGCCATTGTCCAGCTCGTCAGGGTGACTTGACCGCTCCCGTCGGTCGTCCCGGGCCCGCCGAACGCGCCGCTGTTGAGGGACGTGTACGAGACGGCGAAGTTGGGCACGAGATTCGAGAACGCGTCGCGCACCGTGTAGGTCGGCAGCGTGCCGAGCCCCGTCCCCACGCGCGCGGAGAAGCCCCCGTTGACCACCGATACCGACGCGGGGGCCGCCGGATCGACCGTCGCCGACGTGTTCTCGCCGATCACCGCGCCGCTCGTGATCGTCGCCGAGAGGCTCTTGAGCTGCGCGGTCCCCGAATTGAACGTCGCGCTGTACGTGCCGGCCCCGGCCGACGAGCCGCTGACGGAGCTCTGCAGCACCGCGTTGAAGTAGTTGTTCGTGCCGTTCGACTGCAGCGTGACCGACGCGCCGTTGATGACGTTGTTGAACGTGTCGCGCACCGTCGCCGTGAGCGTCAAGGCCGTGCTGCCGACGACGCAGGACGTCTGGCACGCCGTGATCGGGGTCGTGGATGCCGCGACCGACGAGAACGTGGTCGACGCCGCCGTCGGATTCACGGTGACCGCCGCCGTCTGGGTGATCGCTCCACCGCCGAGCCCCGTCGTCGCGGTCGCCGAGATCGTCTTGGCCTGCGCGGTCGTGGAGTTGAGCTTGGTCGTGAATATGCCGCCGGCGCCGGACGAGCCGCTGGCCGAAGGACTGAACGCATTGTTCAGGCCGGTGGAGCTCACCGTCACGGTCGCGCCGCTGATCAGGTTGTTGAACTGATCGCGCACCGTCACCGTGACGCTGTCGGCGAGCCCGCCCGCCACCGCGCAGCTCGCCGAGCAGGCGGTGATCGACGCTGAGTTGTCCGCCACAGTCGACTGACTCGCGCTGGGCGCGCCCGGCGTCCCGGTTGCCGAGTAGGTCGCGCCCGGAGTGCCGGCCGACGTGGCGGTCACGTTGTTGGTCCCCGCGGTGGTCCCCAGGGTCCACGACGTGATCTGCGCGAAGCCGCTGGCGTCGGTGGCGAGTATCGCCGGTGAGGCCGGCACGAGGGTGCCGCTTCCCCCCGCCGCGGTGAAGGTGACGTTGGCGCTTTGGATCGGGTTGCCCGCGCGATCGGTGATGCGCGCCTGGAGCGCGGTTGCCAGGGCGGTATTCACGGTCGCGCTTTGGGCATCGCCCGCGGTCTTGAAGATCTGCGACGCGTTGCCGTGCAGGGCCGTCGCACCGAAGGGGCGCGGCGAGCCGATGAGGCCGCCGACCGACGCCGTCGCCGAATCCACGCCGACGGCGGTGCCTAGGACGCGCGTGGCGGAGGCGAAGCCGCCCACGTCCGTCGTGGGGGCCGTCGGCGCGACCGTTCCCCCGCCCGCGGTCACGAGCCAGCTGACGGTCACGCCTTGCACGCCGTTGCCGAGGCTGTCGGTCACGCGCACCGTGTACGCGGCGAGGGTATCGCCGATCGTGTCGGTCTGCGCGTCGCCGCTCGCGTAGACGAGGTTCTTCGCCGTGCCCGACAGACCCGAGGCCAGGAATTGCACGGACGGCAGCCCCGCGGCGCTCGCGCTCAAGGAGTCGTTGTTCGTGCCCGCGAAAGGCCCGAGCGTCCAGAACGTGACGGCCGCCTTGCCCGCCGTATCGGTCGCGATCGCGCCCGTCGGAGAAACGGTCCCACCGCCGCCCGACACCGCGAAGGTGACGTTGACGCTGGCGACGACGTTGCCGAACTGGTCGACCACTCGGACGGTCGGCGCGATGGCGACGTTCGAGCCCGCCGTGGCGCTCTGGTTGTCGCCCGCGAACTTCTGAATCGTTGTGGCGGCGCCGTGGTTGGCGGTGGCGCTGAACGACACCGGAGAGCCCGTCAGCCCGCCGACGCTGGCCGTCGCGCCCTGCGGTCCCGCGACGGGGCCGAATACGCGCGTCGCGCTCGCGATCCCGAGGCCGTTGCTGATCGACGACGGGGTGATCGATCCACCGCCGGTCACGCCCCACGTGACCGTCGTGCCCGGAACCGCGTTGCCGTACTGATCCGCGATGCGCACCGCGTACGTGGCGAGCGTCGCGCCGACGGTGTCAGTCTGGTTATTGCCGGCGTTCAGCTTGATGCTGTCGGCCGCGGCGGGGGTCCCGCTCGCCGAGAACGTCGCCGCCGAGAGTCCCGTCGGCGTCGCCGTCAGTGTGTTCTGCCCGGCCTGCGTCCCCAGGGTCCAGCTGCCGACCGCGGCGTGGCCCGTGCTGCCGGTCTTCCGCTTCACCGATCTCCTCGGCTGGCACCATCAACTCAGGTTCCGCCACGGCTTCGGACAAGTCATTCTCGACGTTTTTTTCCGCCGATAAGTTGCCGGGACGTTCTTCGGCCGGCTCGGTCTTTGGAGCCGCAATTCTCGTCAATCTATCGGACGGAAGATTGGCGGAACTTGAAGGGGTCTTCTTCAGGATTTCGTCACCGGCAGATAAAGCAGATGACCTGCCCACGCTCTGCGAACCTTGGTTCGGCAGGTTTTCTAAAGCCTCCAAAATTCGATCAATCCCGACTTCACGAAGGCTCTGAATGGCCCGGATAGTCGCAATTTCCAAATGCAGCTTCTTATTTCCAGTCCATTTTAGGCCAGGTTCTGCCTCGGAAAATATTTCGATTAATCGGAGAAGCTCCCCCGGTTTCACAGACCGGCTGAGCTCACTGACGATTTTCCGGCCCAATTCACTTAGCTCTTCCTGAACACTGGCTGAGTCGACCTGGTCTATCAGCAAATGACGGAGAAAGCCGATAAGGTCTCCTAGGATTCGGGAAAGATCTTTGCCGGCTTCGGCCTGATCGTGAATGATGCGGAGCGCAGCCGGGGCGTTGGCATCGACGATTGAACGGGCCAGGTCGGCAACGACTAATTCTGACGTCAGGCCGAAAATTTCCAGGACCTGGTCTTCATTGATCTCCTTGCCACAAAATGCGACAAGCTGATCCAGCATCGATTCGGCGTCCCGCAAGCCGCCTTCAGATGCGATCGCGATAGCTTCAGCGGCACCAATAGAAAGCGAAACTTCCTCTTGTTTGGCAATGGATTCGAGTTGCCGAGCGATAACCTGAGTGGGGATTCGACGTAAATCGAATCGTTGGCACCGGCTTAGAATGGTCGGCAGGACCTTATTGGGTTCCGTCGTGGCGAAAACGAAGATCACGTGCGCGGGCGGCTCCTCGAGCGTCTTGAGCAAGGCGTTAAAGGCCTGCGATGTGAGCATGTGAACTTCGTCGATGATATAGATCTTGTATTTTCCACGGACCGGACCAAAACGAACGTTGTCGCGAAGTTCGCGAACTTGATCGACGCTGTTGTTGCTGGCGCCATCGATTTCCAAAACATCGAGACTGATTCCTTGCGAAATTTCTCGGCACGAATCACAGACGCCGCACGGGGTCACGGTCGGACCGTGGATGCAGTTCACCGCTTTCGCCAGGATGCGGGCAGTCGAAGTTTTGCCGGTTCCGCGAGGGCCAACGAAGAGATAGGCATGCGCCAGACGCTTTTCCGTGATGGCGTTTTTAAGAGTACGCACGACATGGTCTTGTCCGAGGACGTCGTCGAATATTTGTGGACGATATTTGCGTGCGAAAACCTGGTAACTCACAGATCAAAAATACGATGTGCCTCTGCAAAACAAAAGCATCATTGCGAAGTATTGAGCTTCCATTCATACAGTTCTCCTGGAAACCTTTAACCACTCGGCGGCCATTCCTGGCTCCCCGCCACCCTAGGTAAAGCCGTCGGCTAGGAGGCGTTCACCAAGATCAATCGGACGCATCGAAGGGCCAACCTGGCAGGATCCCAGCGGCTGGGTGTTCCCGCAAACGCTGTTTTGAGGCAATAATAGCCTCAGCGGTGCTTGGGCGAACGGTCTGGTCGCTCCTGCAAAATTCTTGTTGCTCTCAACCGCACTTTGCGAAGAATCTTTTTCCAATGCTGCGCAAACTCGCCTGGGTGCTTGCATTTATTTTGGCGACCTTCTGCTGGGTGGTGGTCATCGAACATGGTCCAGACAACTTCATTGTGGGCTCCAAAATCGAAGCAGAGAATTTTAAGTCACTTTTTTTCCGGCTAATTCAAACACCGGGAAAATGACGTGAGGCTAATTTGCATCAGCGCTGAAGCGGCCGAGATCTGCTGGTGCTTAGGTGCGTGGGATCAGGTCATCGGAGTTACCGCTTTCGCTCCTAAACACTTTCCAACGAAGCAGATTGTCTCGGGATTTGCATCGGGGAGCGTAGAGCGAATTTTAGCGCTCTCTCCTGATCTGGTGATTAGTTTTTCTGATGTGCAGGTGAAACTGGTTAATCAGTTGATCTGCGCCGGCTTGAATGTTTTTGCACTCAGCTATTTTAGTTTAGCGGGAATTGCTCAAGCGATTGCCTTACTCGGGCGTCTGCTCGGCGTTCCCGAAAAAGGCGACGCCCATTGGCTGGACCATCAGGGCAGCTATATGGCGACGGTGGCGGCGCAGCCGGTGTGGGAGCTGCTGGGCGCCAAGGGCGTCGGCCCGGCCCAGGATTACCGTACCGCCAAAATGCCCGGCGTGAATGTCGGGCTGCTGGACGGCGAACTGGCCTGGCGGCAGCATGACGGCGGCCATACCGACGCACCCAACATGAAATACTTCATCGCCTGGGTGGACAGGAAGATCGGCTATAGCCCGCCGTCTTAATGCTTCAATGCACGTCGGAGACCTTGTCTCCT
>Ga0137418_10006484_pt1 | contig 10766 bp, 7 predicted proteins | sample CZODoug3_1_2_16f_FD_122242 | JGI IMG/M metagenome (GOLD analysis project Ga0137418, IMG submission 122242) | Vadose zone soil fungal communities from Angelo Coast Range Reserve, California, USA - CZODoug3_1_2_16fungal (Hybrid Assembly) | ecosystem: Environmental > Terrestrial > Soil > Vadose... | reverse complement strand
CGCACAAGTCCGCAAGCTCGGCGCCTGCGGCGCGTTCCAGCGCAACCCCGTCGCGGGCGTCAGAAGTGAACAGCCGCGACAGCGCAGTCTCCCCGAGGAGCGCCGCGGTTCCCAGGTAGCCGGCGCGGCGCACGAAGTACTCCTCCACGCGCGAGCGGTCTTGCCCCGCGATCGCGCCGGTCGAACCAACCAGCTCCGCCAGGCGGCGCCGCGCCGCCTCGGTGGGAACGAGTCCCGCCAGCCGATGCAGCAGGACGAACTTGTGGTAGGATCCGTAACCCCCGAACAGTTCGTCGGCGCCTTCGCCCGATAGCAGCACGATGCAACCTGCCTGGCGCGCCAGCCGACTGACGCACAGCAGTGGGAGGCTCGAGGCGTCCGCGACCGGATCGTCGTTCAACTCGATCCAGTCGGGCAGCGCGTTGAGAAAGTCGCTCGGCCGCGTTGGAAACTCGTGATGCTCGGTCTCGAAGCGTTGACTCGTCCGCCGCGCCAGCGTCGATTCGTCGTCGGGGGAATCCGGGAACGTCGCGGTGAAGGTGCGAACCACCGGGTGGCCCAGCCGCCGCATGGCGGCCACGAGGAGACTCGAATCGAGGCCGCCGCTCAGGAACGCGCCGAGGGGAACATCCGCGACGAGGCGGGAACGCACGGCATCGAGGAGAGCGGTCTCGAATCGATCTACGGCCTCTCCCAGCGGCACGACCGGTTTGTCGTCCTCGCCAGGGCTCCAGTAGCGCTCGACACGACTCGTCCCGCTCGCAAGGTCGTAGGCGAGGAAGCAACCGGCAGGCAACTTCGAGATGTTCCGGAACAGCGTGCCGGGTGCCGGAACGCTCCGCAGCGTGAAGTAGGTCGGGAGTCGCTCCACAGCGAACTCCGGAGTGATCCACGGCAACGCCAGGAGCGCCTTGGGCTCCGACGCGAAGAAGAAGCCTTCCGCGCAGTCCGCATAGTACAGCTGCTTCTTGCCGAGCCGGTCGCGAGCGAGCAGGAGCACACCGGCCGGCACGTCGAGGAATCCGAAGGTGAACATCCCTCGAAGCTGCGCCAGGGCGCTCGCCCCCCCTTCTCGCCGGGCGAGCGTGTGGAGCAGCACTTCGGTGTCGGAGGAGGTGCGGAACTGCACGCCGGCGGCGGTGAGTCCGACGCGCAGCTCCCGGTAATTGTAGATCTCGCCGTTGAAGACGAGGTGCTGCCCCGTGCCGGTCGCCATCGGTTGATCACCAGTCGCCAGATCGATGATCGCAAGCCGGCGAAAACCCAGGATCGCGTTCGCGTCGGAGACGACGGCAACCGCTTCCGCGTCGGGTCCGCGATGGGCCAGCGTACGCACCGCGGTACGAACCGCCTGAACATCGCGGTCCGTGACCGGGCGCCGAAAGATTGCTCCCACCACTCCGCACATGGCGCCCTGCCCAGTGCAAGAACCCTACCGCCTACGGCAGTATGCAGCATGGTGCCGCGGCTGCCCTGCATGTTGCGTCCACGCAACACCCCGGGGACGCACCCGCGGCCACGGGGAGGGAAAGGCTGGCGTAGATCCTGCTTGCTTCCGCGGTCGTGACCGCATTCGCCCGGCAGCTGTATCTGGCCGGTCCTGCGTGGCTGCAGGACGTGCTGCTCAGCGCCTACGGGCTCCGACTCCGCTACCTGCGTAGCGGGCCGATCCGGAGCCGTACACTCGCAGGCCTGCGCCGTAGCCAGTGGCTGGGAGGCGAGGAGCTGCGCCAGCTCCAGCTCACGCGCTTGACGGATGTGGTGGCGCACGCCCGCGAAACGGTACCGCTCTATCGCGAGCGCGACCTGCCCGCGATCGCTTTCACGGACCTCAGCGAGCTGCAACAGATACCCATCCTGCGAAAGGATGAGTTACGGGCACCTCGCGCGACTCTGGTGTCAGAGCGCTACGAGGCTCGGCGCCTGCTGGCGATCCATACGGGAGGCACGACTGGCAAGCCTCTGACAATTCACTGCGACCGCGCTACGCTGCAGCGCAATTACGCGTTCTTCGCGCGGTTCCGCGAGTGGGCAGGCATCCCATGCGGGGCGCGCGTGGCGACCTTCGCTGGCCGTACCATTGTCCCGCCGGGACAATCGCGCCCGCCATTCTGGCGCCGCAACATGACCGCCAACACGCTGCTCTTTTCATCGTACCACATCGCAGCGGCAACGCTGCCGGCCTACGTAAACGCGCTCGCTCGCTGGCAACCGGCGTTGATCGACAGCTATCCGTCGAGTCTCGCTCCCGTAGCGCGCTACATCCTCGAGCGCGGGATCGAGACAATCCGGCCGCGCGCGGTCATCACGTCGTCGGAAACGCTCATGCCCGAGATCCGCCGCGACATCGAGCTCGCGTTCCGCTGCCGAGTGTTCGACCACTATGGAGCCGCGGAGATGGCGGCGCTGGTGACACAGTGTGAGGCCGGTTCTTACCACGTGAACCCCGAATTCGGCGTCGTTGAACTGCTGCGGGATGGGAAGCCAGTCGAGACGCCGGGGGAACTGGGGGAGATCGTTGCCACGGGGTTCATCAACCCGGTCATGCCGTTGATCCGCTACGCCACCGGTGATCTCGCCGCGTGGGGGGGAGGCGCGTCACACTGTCCCTGCGGGCGGGCGTTTCCGACGCTGGAGCGGATCGAAGGCAGGATGGATGACGTGCTTGTCACCCCCGAGGGACGTCTGATCGGTCGCCTCGACCCCATCTTCAAAGCCGTCGGCTCATTGTACGAAACTCGTATCGTGCAGGACGGCCCTGACCATGTCCGGGTGGAGGTTGTCGTTGCGGGCGCGTTTCCGGAGACCGAGCGCCAGACGTTGCTGCACGAGCTCAGCGATCGCATGGGTCCGTCGATGCGGATCGATCTCATCGAAGTACCGCGGATCCCGCGGACCGCGGCGGGGAAGTTTCAAGCAGTATCGAGGATCCGCTTGTCCTAGCGGCGATGCCAGACGATGATGTCATCCCACCATTGGCTTTGCGCCTGGGGCGCACCGCCGTTGAGGACGCTGGGGAACTGGATCGGCGACCCGAAGTCGTTGGTCCGCGTCCAGGTCTGGCGATACGCAGCGTTCGCGGGATCCCCCCCGTTGTAGTCGATCACCAGTGTGCCATCCACCCACATCTGCACGATGCCATCCCCCACATCGATCCCGCTCTCCTTCACATACCGCAGCGTGAAGCGATGCAGCGCCCCATTCGCGATCGCATTGGGGTCTTTGCTGCCCAGCGCTAGATGCTGCTTGATGATCTGACTGTAGCCCGGCTGGCTCGAGCCGGTTTGCATGTCGATCGTGATGTTCCAGCCCAATCCCCCCAGCGCTCCATAGATCGGCGGATTGGCCGATTCCGTATTCGCCAGCAGCGAGATGCGGCCCCCCGTGACGTTGTTGCCGTCGCGGAAGATGATGAGCTCCTTGGAGGCATTGCCGCGTGAACACCCTCCGCTCGACCACCAGAACATGTAGCCCGGCTGAAACGCCGCCTGGAAGCTGACCAGCCATTCGCGCACCGGCGCCCCGCTGCCATTCACACTGCGTTCCAGCAACACATCGGCGTCGCCCGAGCCCAGACAGGCATCATTGTTATAGTGAAATTCTGCCACCCGGTTGCCGAGGAACTGGGTGAGATTCAAGCCCACCCATCCGTGTGACTGCTTGCTCACATAGGCGTTCAGCAGGTCGAGCGTGCCCGCAAAACTCTCAAACGAATCCGTGTATGCCACCACATCCCCGAACTGCGGCTGCGGCTCGCCTCCCGGAGGCGGTGGGGGCGGTGGCGGCGGCGGCGGCGGTGGTGGCGGCGGCGGCGGTGGTGGCGGCGGCGGCGGAGGCGCGCCCGTGGTCGTCCCAGATGCAACGTTCGATTGCGGTCCGAACACCGCATCCACATTGAGCGTGCCCCGAAACGCCACGAGCTGGAACTGATAGTTCGTTCCCGACAATAGACCCAGCACGGTGCAGCTGCGACTCGCGCCGATCGCAGTTCCCGCAACCGGCGTAGCGCACGTCCCCTGTGTGACCGGGGGAGCGCCGCCCCAGGAAATCGGACTGACCGAAGACCGCACATCGTAACTCGCCGGTGAGCCGGCTCCGTTATTGACTTCCGTGAATGACAGCGTGGCGCTGTTGGTCGTCACGCTCGCCACCGCGAGGTTGCTCACGGTGCCGGGTGGCGACGGCGGCGGCGGCGGCGGCGGCGGCGGCGGTGGCGGCGGCGGCGGCGGTGGCGGCGGCGGCGGCGGCGGGGGCGCCGGAATCCGCGCGCGCGCCGTGCCGGACACTTTCAGCAGCGCGCTGCTCGCCGTGATGAGATAGTCGCCGGTGACGTTACCTGCGGTGTAGACACCAGTCTGCGTGATCGTGCCACCAGCGGCCTCCCAGACCACGTCGACATTTGCCGAGTCGCCGGTCGCCGTGATTCCGGTTACACGCAATGTCTTCTGTTGAGCGGGAGCGACGGTGAATGTGTCGGGAAGCACGACGATGCGGACGACGGATGAGGAATTCACGAGATCTACCAGCCCGGCGCACCCCACCACCAGGAGGCACGCCGCGAGCAACGACGGGGCATGGGCTTGGGCCAAGCGTTTGGACAGCTTGTGCATGAACGTCATCGAAACGCGCTCCCCTTGCCCAAAAGCGAACCGGGCCGCCGGCGACGATGTGGATCGAGTCGCTGGCGGCCCGGCGGACATGGCGAGTGAAGTCGCGGTAGTCCCGTAGCTCTGCGTCACCGCCTTTCGGCGGCTTTGCTCTGAGCAGCGTGTTGCTTAGGCGTTGCGAAGTGGCAACAACCATGCCTTGTCACCACTCAATCGCCGACTGCAGCAGGACTAAAACGAGTTGTGAAAACAGGGGGATTCGACGATTCAGGGAAGTTCCTAGGCAGGGATCACATGCAATTTGCAATTAAAGTTGCATTATGGTGTGGCATTTGTTGACCACTCGACCCATCTGCTGCTAGCGCCGACCCGTGGTGACCAGGATCTGGTCGATGAAGAGGGCCTGTGATTGCGGAGCAGCGGGGGTCTCGCTCATCGACGCCTCGAGCGTCAGCACATTGAGCCGTAAATCGGTCGTGCTGCGAAACCGCAGCCCCGTCCACACTCCCCGCAACACCCCGTCCAACCAGACGCGCTGTTCCCCGTTGGCGAGCGCCGGATCGTTCAGTTGCACCTCGAATTCCACCTGGTGCCACACGTCTCGGCTGACGTCCAGCGGCAGCACATAGCTCGCCGCCGGCGTGGGGGGATCGACGGCATCGCCGTAGCGCCCCCAGCACGTCACGCCATCGGCCTCTCGCGCCATGCCGATGTAGTAGCTGTAGAACCGCAGCGGCAGCGTCGACTGCGCCCGTGTCACCACGTTGGTCAGGAAGAAGTCGCTGCCGCTGGGGCAGCGACCCGCCACGCCGAAGGAGGACCACACGTTGTCGATCCGCGAGCCGCGCAACAGCAGCAGCTTGGTGCCGCCCTGGAAACTCGCCGGGATGCGCACGTAGTAGCGCACATACAGCTTCGAATAGCCGGGCAGGAAAAACTTGCTGAGCGCGCCGCCGTCCGAGCCCTGCGGATAGGCGATCTGCAGATAGCGTGTGCCCGCGTAGGCGCCCGCGGCGTTGGTGATCACCGTCTTGGTGGTCGGCCGATAGTTGTCGTCCCAGGCCGCCAGCGTGCCGCTCTCAAAACCCTCCTGAAAAACCGTGTCCACTCCCACCGGCGGCGGGGGGGGCGGCGTCACCGTGATCGCCGCAGCCACGACGGCGAACATGCCCGTCTTACGCAACGCACTCATCATAGAGACTCTCGTAGCTGCTCACCATCTGTTTGATCGTGAATCGCTCCTCGACCGTGCTGCGGCCGGCCGTTACGAGGCGTTGACGGACGTCTGGCGCCGTCCTGAGCCGTTCCAGTGCCTGGGCGACCTGTGCGGGCGAATCAGTGTCGACGAGCAACCCGTTTGCATTGTCGCTGATGATCTCTTCAGGACCACCTGACCTTGTGGCGACAACAGGGACCCCGCACGCCATGGCCTGCACGACGGTGAGCGAAAACCCTTCGGAGCTCGAAGTGCTGGCAAAGAGGTCGAGATTGTTCATGATCCGGTGCACGGCACCGCGGAAGCCGGCGAACGCCACGCTATCTCCAAGGCCCAACCGATCACGGAGCGCGAGGAGCTCCGCGAACAGCGGGCCCTCCGCCTCGCCGACAATGACGAACCGGTACCGTGGCGACTGTCGCTGCAGGAGTGCCGCCGCCCTCAAGAAGACATCGTAGCTCTTCATGGGGCGCACGTTACCCACAGCCCCGACGAGCACCTCGTCGTCCCTGACGCCGAGCTCCTGGCGGAGCGATCGGTCGCGGCGAGGGGCAAAGGCGGAGATGTCGATTCCGTCGGCGATCACGGTCGTGCGGCTTGGCGCGAGGCCGCCTATGGATAGGAAGAACCGCTGCAGAGACTCGGAGACGAAAACAACCTGGCGCACCGCTCGACGGAGGATGCGGAACTTCGCCGCGCGATACAGGGTGTTGCCCGCGACATCCGGCCGGCCGTGGAACGTACTGATCACCGGCACGCCACACAGCAGACCGGCGAGGCCGCCGTAAACACCCGCCGTGAACAGGTGGGTCTGAATCAGATCGATGCGGTGCCTTCTGACCGCCTTGCACAGCGCCGCCACGTAGCGCAGGTCGAACGACCCGTGCAGCGGGGTCACGATGGGCTCCAACCCGCCCTCGACGAGGGCGTCGCGCACCCATCCTGCTCCCGGGATGGCGGTGAAGGAGCGCCAGCGGTGCGGGTCCAGGCGTTTGGCCAACTCCACAAAAATCGTTTCCGCCCCGCCAGGGCCCGGTGTGTCGATCACATGCAGGACGTTGCGACTCAACCGACCGCCACCGCCGCTGGCTGCGGCGCGATCGCGCTGGACACGCGATTCAACTGGTTTCGCGCTACGCGATGCAGCGCGACCGTCATCGCCAGATTGATCCAGAAATACGGATAGTAGAGCACGGTCACAAAGAAGCCACTGACCAGATAGCCGACGAGTGCGCCATCCAGACCGCGCGCCATGCCGACAATGAAACCGCCCTCTGGCAGCTGTCGAGCGAGTTTTCTGGTTCGGGAGTTGATGACAAACGTGTAGACAATCAGCAGCCCAAAGACGAGCAAGCCGCTGTAGCCGAGTTCCGAGCCGGCCTGCACGAAAATATTGTGCGGCAACTGGCCCCGCGGATTGTAATGCATCAGATAGTACTGCTCCCAATTCGCGTAACCGATCCCAAGGATTGGGTGCTCGTTGGTGATTTTGATGCCGTCTTTCCAATAGGAGATCCTGCTCAAGGACGTCGCGTCCGTCCCTGTCTCCTGCAGACGTTGCATTTGCTCATCCGGCAAGATGGCTACGGCAACGGCGACAATCGCAGCGGTCGCGATCAGCGTTCGGAACTTGTGCCGGCTGCGCAGCAGAAACCAGACGAGGACGGCGGCCCCACCCACTAGGGCCCCCCGGGACGCTGACGCCACCATGCCGATGACCGCCGTGACCGGCAGAAGCACAAACAGGATCAGCTTGCCGTTGCCCCAATAGCGGCGCAGGGCGAGGATGAAGCACACCGAGATCGGGAAAAACATCGTCATCTCAATGCCGAATTCGCCCGAGTTCTGGAACCATCCCGGTGCACCGGTGACCCCCCAGTCACGAAATGCGAAACCGATTCCAGCCCAGGAGCGCGTGCCGTGCAGCGACATCTTGAAGTTGTACAAGAGAAAGGAGAGGACGAATACCAGGAATCGGCCCTCGGTGGTCACACTGCGCGAGATCAGAATGTAGATCAGCACCCACGACAGGAAGACCGGCAAGGCCCGGAGCGATGCTGCGGGAGAATCAGCGAGCGCCGACGAGGCGAGGACGATGGCGCAAAACAGCATCAGCACCATGTCCGCCGGGCCTCTCAGACGCCACGATCTGCCCTCGAGGAAGAACGCCAGGAGGCAGAGAACGATCGACAGCCGCGCCCAGGGGAGGACATCCAGCGGCTCATAGATCGATTGCGGGCGGACGTATTCAAAAAAGAGGTAGATGCAGATCAGCCAATACGACAGAGGCTGCTTCGTGAGAAAGCGCCACATGCTCCGCACGCGGAGGGCGTACAAATCACGCATCTGTTCGAACATCGGGGCGCGGTCCATGAGACATTGATCGAACGCAAGCCCGGAGCCGTCATGCGCGAACTGGCTTTGCCTCAGCCGGTGCGGCGCACTTCGAAGCACGGCAATGAGTTAAGTCGATAATCGCCGCCTCCGGACAGGCCGGCCCCGGTTTGACAGGTGTTGCAGGAATGCAGCAGTCGTCGGGGGATCAAGCCCGGTATTCGAGCAGCAATCCTACCAACTCATCGCGTTCCGCTGCACTCAACAAAGAGTGAGTAGGAGCGGTGAACAGGGTGCGCGACAGTGCTTCACCACCGGGCCAGTGCTGGCCCCCGGCTTCCAAGCGTGCGCGAACCTGCGGAACGACGCCGAGGACCGAGGGATAGCTCGGCGCGATGCCGAGGCACGTGGCTCGCGTTGGGTCGCGAAAGCCAGCGAGCCCGAACGGCAGGCGCACCGGGAGGCGCAGGAATCCGGGCACAGCATCAGGCACGGGGCGAATGGTTTGCAACGGGCCTCTACCGTCCAACGCTGCCAGCATCGCCGCTCCGTTTGCCCGGCGCACCTCGGTCTCGCGGGCAGCAGCAGCGGACAACGCCTCAAGGCAGGTTGCCGCACCGCGTGTGATGGGGCGGGGTGGAGACGCGTCACGATAGACTGTCTCGCCCAACCGCAGCCATGACACGCTGGCCGGGAGGCCGTACACCCGCGGACGCCCGAACATCCATTGAGCAGTCAATAGGAACAGCGTCCGCAACTCCTCGCTCGCGCGCGTGACTTCTCGTGACTGAGACCCAACGCCCTGCCCCGAGCCGTTTCCACGCAGGAGCAGCGCGCCTCCAGCCCCGCCGGTCCATCCCTTCCCTCTCCCAAAGCTCAGCACGCTGATGGAACCCAAACTCCCAACCGGACGGCTCCGCCAGCGAGCTCCACATCCCTGGGCTGCATCCTCGATGGCGACCGCGCCGAACCCCGAGACCAATTCCTCGATGGCCTGCCAGTTGACGGGATACCCATACAGCGGCGTGGCGACGACGACGCGCGCGCCGGCTTCGAGGCAACGGGCCAGCGAATCGAGGTCAGGCTGCAGGATGTCGGGGTCGACATCGTACAGCACGATGCGCGCTCCCACCGCCACAGCGGCGGCGCCCACGTCGAAACATGTGAACGAGGGGAGCGCAACGGGTGACTCTCCGACTCGCCGCAAGGCGACACGGAGCGCGACTTGGAGTGCCTGCGTGCCGCTGCCGAACAGCCGCACCGCGTCCGCATCGTATTCACGGGCGAGCCGCTCGGTCAGGCGAGCCTCGGCCTCGTCTGTAGAGCGCAGCGCCTGGCTGGCGACGCGCCGCAGGGCGGGCGCAGTAATCGGCGAATAGACCGGGACTTGTCGGCGCAGCCTCACGGCAAGTAGCGGACGAGCCGGGGCCCGAGGGAGGTTGCGACCGCGAGCGGCAGTCGCTTCCACACCATCGGACCGAGGGCAAGAGCGCCCTCGTGCGGCGACGGGGTGGCGGCTCGTCGCCCCGCCTGGTACCACCACAGCGGGGTATCGCGCCCACCCCACTGTTGCTTGAAACGATGGGTGCCGCTTCCGGGAGTGCAGCGGCCAAAGCTGAACTGAGTCAGTCCTTCTCGGGCGGCCCGCTCTATGAAGGCCCAATACAACAGCATGTTGGGCGCTAGCTGGCTGTAGTCACGCAGGGCCGACGCCCAGGTCATCTCGAACTCAGTTCCCCACCGTAAGCCACATCCGCCGGCGATCGGCTGGCCGGCAAGATAGGCACACCCGAACCACACGTCGTCAGGAAAGGTTTGCGCAATGGTTTCGAAGAAGGTGCGGGGCTGCGTAGGCGTACCGAGATCGCGCATGTGGCGCGAGAACACCGCGAAGAACGGCTCCACTTGGTCGAGGCCGAATCGGACGGTGAGCCCAGCCTTCATCGGCCGGCGCACCTGACTCCTCACTTTCGCGTCGAACTGCTTCCAGAGACGCTCGGGATCTCCCGGCGGCAGGTCGAGAACGACGGCGATCTTGCGGTGGGACGTCGGAAGTTCGATCGCGAGCGGGAGCCGACTGCGAAGCTCCAGCAGGGCGGCACCCTCCCGGCGAGCCAACTCGGCGGCGTGCGTCGCGAGCTCGCGCACCGCAACTGCGCTGCCGAGCGGCCCACCATGATTGAGAAAGGGCATCGACACAAGAAAGTGCCCAAACAACATGCTCTTCACGCGCACGACCGGCAGGATCCCGACGAGACACCCGTCGCTGTCGCGCGCCGCGAGATAGACGCACTCGTGCCCGAAGACCCGATGGATGACGTCGCGCCAGCCATAGCGATGAAAGTGCGTCCATCCCTCGCTGCGCTGCACGAGCGCGTCCCATTCTCGTCCGCTGCCCTCGAAACGTTCGATCCGCAGCCCGTCTGTCACGCTGACCCGCGGATCTAACCGGTCTGCAACACGACCTCCTGGTCTCAGAGTGTTGACTTGTACACCAGCAGATTCGGCGTTCCCGGGGGATTCCCCGTGATCACCCCCGCCGTCGCATTCGAAGTGATCCAGGTCGAGACCGCATCGGACGACGCGTCGCCAACACTCGACTTGTAGAG
>Ga0137418_10006483_pt1 | contig 10767 bp, 9 predicted proteins | sample CZODoug3_1_2_16f_FD_122242 | JGI IMG/M metagenome (GOLD analysis project Ga0137418, IMG submission 122242) | Vadose zone soil fungal communities from Angelo Coast Range Reserve, California, USA - CZODoug3_1_2_16fungal (Hybrid Assembly) | ecosystem: Environmental > Terrestrial > Soil > Vadose... | reverse complement strand
TCACGGCGGCCGACACCGACCGCACGCCCTACGATACCGGCACCTTCGCCAGTACCGGCACGGTGGTGGGAGGCAAGGCCGTTCACATCACTGCCCAGGCGATGCGCGACGACATCCTCGACTTCGCCTGCCGTCACACCGGGGTCGTACTTGACCAGTGCCACCTCGACAACGACGCGGTCGTCTGCGGCAACAAGCGGATCCTGCTGACCGAGCTTCATGCCGCCGGTGCCAAGGTCAGTCATCGCTTCACGGTCAGCCGCAGGGCCTACCTGTCGCCGCGCACGATCGCCTTCAATGTGCAGGGCGTTCGGCTCGCGGTGCACCGTGTCACCGGCGAAATCCGCATCCTGCACAGCGTGCATGCGGCCGACATCGGACGTCCGATCAATCCGATGCAGTGCCATGGCCAGATCGACGGCGCCGTCGCCATGGGATTCGGCTGGGCACTGATCGAAAACATGGTCCACGACGAGGGCCATATGGTGAACCCGCAGCTGCGCAATTGCCGCGTTCCGGCCTTCGCCGACACGCCGCATACCGATGTCTTCTTTGCCGGCACGATCGATTCGATCGGCCCGCGGATCTTTCGTCGTGCGATTCGGAGTCAGAGATCTTTCAGGTTGCGAGAAGCCTGCCCCATGGGTTGGTGGACGTGATCGCCGCCGGTCATACCCACGACGGGCTCGCACATCAAGTCGACGGGATCGGCATTATCGAGCCCTTCTCGCGCGGACAGGCGCTCGGTCGTGTCGATCTCGTCTTCGATCGGAGGACCAGGAGCGTCGCGCGCATTCAGCTCTTCGCACCGCGCCAGGTCTGCGCCCAACAAGATCCCACAACCGGGAACTGCGTCCCCGCGACCGAATCGGACGTGCCGGCGCAGTACGAAGGAAGAGCCGTCACGCCCGATCCGGTCGTCGTCCAGGCAATGGCGCCGGCGCTCCAGCGCGTTCATGAGCTCCAGGCAACAACGCTCGGCGTGTCCCTGGACGCCCCGATTCGTCGAGTCGGCGATCTCGGGTCGCCGCTCGGAAACCTCTTTGCCGATGCGCTCCGCGACGCGGTGCCGGGCGCCGACGTTGCGGTCATCAACAACGCGACGGGCGGTCTTCGGGCGGATCTCCCCGATGGCCCGGTAACGTTTGGACGGCTGTACGACGTGTTCCCGTTCGACAATCGCGTCGTGCGGGTCACCCTGAGCGGCGCCGAGCTCGGTCGGTGGTTGGCCGGCGAGATCCGGCAAGGCCGTCGAGGCGCGCTTGGAATTTCAGGCGTCGAGGTGCGGGCCAGTTGTCTGGCGGACGGCATCCACGTCGATCTTCTCCGCGCGACGGGGCGGCAGGTTCGCGACGAGGATCGGTTGCTCGTCGTGACGATCGGTTCGCCGACGCTCAGCGGGAGCCTGGCGTCGGCAGCTCCACCAGGCGGTGTCGGCCCAACCGACAATGCCCATGTCGTGCGGGAAGTGGTCGAGGACTGGTTTCGGCGGCCCGAGCACCTGGCGCCGGGCCAACTCGGTGGTGCCGGGCATCAACGCCCAGAGTTTGCCGCGCAACTCGTTGGCTGCGTCGCCCTGAATGCCTCGGAGTCGCCGGGTCGAGTCGCGTCCGAAAGTCCGTCACAGAGCCAGGAATGGGCCATGGTCGCAGACTCGATCAGGGCCACGGCTGTTCGTTCCAGCCACCCTTCATCTGCCCATTCGCGAGTCGGCACTGGTGCGGGAATTTGAGGCTGCAATCCCCGATCGGCTTGCGCAACGCCGGATCCATCAACTCATGGATGTCGAGCTTCATCGCATCTCGAGAGTAGGCGGCCACATCTATAATTCCGGTGTCCATGCGGATCGCGTCCTCAGGGCACACCTCCACGCAGTATCCGCAGTACACGCAAACCCCCAGGTCGATGTCGAAGCGCACGGGGTACTTTTCGACGTGGGGGTCGGGGTGCTCCCCAGCCACGATGGTGATGCACTTCGCCGGACAGACGGTCTCGCAGAGCATGCACCCCACGCAGCGAGGAGCTCCGTCTTCTCGGACGGTGAGCCGGTGACGGCTCCGGAATCGCGTCGCAAGCGGCCTGGCCTCTTCAGGGTACTGGAAGGTGACAGAAGCTCGGAGGTGCTCGAGCAGTCCGACGCGGTGCGCGGCGTGAAGAAAAAGGTTCCGGAAGAAGTGTGAGGAAGTGATCCTCAGACCGCCGACGATCTGTGGCAGATAGAGCTTTTCCCAGAACGTCAGCTCGCGCCTGCGGAGCACCTTGACCGCCATGACAATTAATCCGTGAAAAGGGCCAGTACAGAGGCGGTCACCAGCACATTCGCAACCGAGATCGGAAACAGTCCGAGCCAACCCAACCGCATGAGCTGATCGTACCGGAAACGTGGCAGGGTCCATCGGATCTGCATGAACAACAGACAGAAGGCCACGACCTTGATCGAAAAGCTCGCAACCCCGAGGAGCACATAGATCCACGGAGAGACGCTCAGCGTCGCTCCCCACGGAAACCGGAACCCGTCTGGCGTGAGGTACGGCACCTGCCACCCACCGAAAAACAGCGTCGTCGCCAAACAGGCGACCAGTATGGTTTCCAAGAAGTCAGCGAGAAAGAACATCCCGAATTTCATGCCGCTGTACTCGACGAAATACCCGATGATTTCCGACTCCCCTTCCGGGAGGTCGAAGGGAACTCTCTTGGTTTCAGCCAGGGCGGCTGTCAGGAACACAAAAAATGCCACGGGTTGAACGACGATGCCCCACAGGGGGATCCAGCCTCCCAGGTTTTTCCCCTGACCTCGCACCAACTCCTGCAGGTCCATCGTCCCGTAGACCATGACGATACCAATGATCGCGATGCCCAGGGCAATCTCGTAGGAGATCATCTGCGCGGTGGCGCGCAGTCCACCGAGCAGCGCGTAGTTGTTGCGGGAGGCGAATCCAGCGAGGATCACTCCGTACACCCCCAACGAGAGCATCGCGAAGATATAGAGGAGTGCCGCGTCTATCCTGGCGATCTGGAGCTCAACGACGCGGCCTCCCAGGACAAGGCGATCCCCGAATGGAATTCCCGCAAACGCCACGAGGGCGAAGAAGACCGAGAAGACGGGGGCGAGGGTATGGAGGATCCTGTCAGCCCCGTCTGGGACGATATCCTCCTTCGTGAACATCTTGATGGAGTCGGCGAGGGGATGAAACAGCCCCATCAATCGCCATCCCATGATGCTCGCGCGGTTGGCCCCGATTCTGTCCTGGATGATGGCCGACTGCTTGCGCTCCAACCAGGTATGCAGCGCTGCGAGGTTCAAGACCCCGAAAAACACGAAGGTGACAAGAATCAGCTTAACGGCGAGATCCATCATCGTCATGCGCCTGCCCCACCACGGGCCGATACACCAGCGGAGTCAGGCAGCGCCAACGCGGCTCCGAGGGATCCGATCTTTTCGTATGTCAAGGCCGCGAAAGGCGGCACGACGTCTGCCAATCCCTGGAAGATCTCCTGAGGGTTCCGCCAAGGCAGCGGGTGATTCAGTTGCCTGGCCAGTTCCAGCAGAATGCTCCAGTCCTCCCGGCAATCCGGCACGGGCGGGAACGCGCGACCAATGCGCTGAATACGACCATGGCAGTTCACGAAGGTCCCGTCCTTTTCCACGTAAGCTGCGGTGGGAAGTACCCAGTGCGACCAGAGGACGGTAGGATTTTCGTTGGTCCCTGAGAAGACAAGAAGCCGAAGCTTGCGCGAGAGCTCGCCGAGCCAGGCTTTACTGGGATCTTCATTACTTGGATCTTCGTTGCTTCGATCTTTCGCGCTGAGCTTCGTCAGGTCGTGGCCGAAGACCCACAAGGCTTCGATCCGTCCCTGAAGGGCTTCATCGACGAGAGTGGCAGCATCGGAGGGTTCGCCAGGCAGAGCGAGCAAAGTTGCCCCGAGCGTGTTGGGGCTCTTATCGGCCTTGATGAGAAAGTCATCGCTGGATCCGGGATGCGTGGGGGAAGAGACTGTCACCTTCGCGCCCAGGACGTTCTGAAAGACTTCGCGAATCAGGAAGAGCTCCTCGTTGGTGAGCTGTGACGAGGCGATCACGCCGATGCGCGAGCCGGTCTCGCCCTGGCCAAGCTTCGCCAATTCCGCGGCGATTTCCGCAATGGCCTGTTCCCAGGTCGATTCAACGCCTTGTTTGCGGACCTTCGTCAGGCGTCCCTTGTCGATCCAGCCGAAACCATAGCGTCCCTCGTCGCACATCCACCACTGGTTGACGTCAGCGTTGTAGCGAGGCTTCAGGCGCAGAACTCGCGCGCCTTCGTTGAGATGGGGTCTGTCGAGCACGTAGTGGATATCGACGTTGCATCCCTGCGCGCAGCCGTTGCACACCGTCGGGGCGCACGAGAGGTACCAGACCCTGGCCTTGAAACGAAAATTCCGATCTGTCAGGGCGCCCACAGGACAGATGTCGACGACGTTGCCCGAGTAGGGGTTGTCGAGCCGTTGACCGGGATAGAGTCCCAGCTCGGCGCGGTCCCCGCGGTTGAAAATGCCGAACTCACCCGTCCTGGAGATCTCATCGGTAAAACGCACGCAGCGTGAACACAAGATGCAGCGTTCCTGATCCAACATCACGTGGGAGCCGATCGCCACGGCCTTCTTTTTCTTGACTTTCTGCTCCCGGAACCGCGGGTCGTACAGGCCGAAGTTCATGTAGAAGTTCTGAAGGTCGCATTCTCCCGACTGATCGCAGACCGGGCAGTCGAGCGGATGATTGGCGAGAAGGAATTCCAGCACGGCGCGCCGGCCCTCTTCCGCCCTGGCGCTGTTTGTGTGGACGACCATCCCTTCGGTCACCGGCATGTTGCACGCGATCTGCAGTTTGGGATTCTTGTCGATCTCCACGAGGCAGATGCGGCAGTTTCCCGCGATCGACAGCCCGGGGTGATAGCAGTACCGCGGAATAAAAATCCCGAGCCTCTCTGCCGCCTGTATGACCGTGCTGCCGTCGGCGCATTCGATCGCCTTGCCGTCGATCGTCAGAGCAGGCATGCGGCCTCATTGCCCCGGACACACCGGCCAGTCAGGATGTGTTCCTCGAACTCTGCGCGAAATTTCATGATGTACGACTGGACCGGCCAGGCCGCAGCGTCCGCGAACACACAGATTGTCTTGCCCTCCATGTCGCGGGCAATGGCCAGCAGATGGTCGAGGTCCTCGAGCCTTCCGCCTCCGTTCGACAGACGATGAAGAATGCGGTGAATCCAGCCGGTGCCCTCGCGGCAGGGCGAGCATTGGCCGCATGACTCGTGAGCGAAGAACCGGGCGGCCGTCTGCAACGCTTCGAGCATGCAGGTGGTCTCGTCCATCACGATCACGCCGCCGGAGCCCGCCATCGAACCGGCGGCCATCAGAGAGTCGAAGTCCATGTGGACGTCGATCTCCGCTGCCGTGAGCACCTTCGCGGAGAGCCCACCGGGGATGACGGCTTTCAGCTTTCGATCATCGCGCACGCCGTCGGCGTAGTTGTCGATGAGCTCCCGCAGAGTCACGCTCACAGGCGCCTCGTAGACGCCGGGCCGCTTCACATGCCCGCAGACCGAGAACAGCCGCGTGCCTCCCTGCCTCGGCGTGCCCATGCCTGCGAAACGTTCTGCGCCTTCACGCAGGATGAACGGAACGCAGGCCAGCGTCTCGACGTTGTTCACGATGGTCGGGCACTGGAAGAGGCCGGAGATTGCCGGGAAAGGAGGCTTGTTCCTGGGGAACCCCTTCCCACCCTCCAGAGACGTGAGGAGCGCCGTCTCCTCGCCGCAGATATAGGCGCCTGCGCCGCGATGGATCACCACATCGAGATCAAAGCCGCTTCCCTGGATATCCTTGCCCAGCCAACCGTGAGCGTAGGCTTCCTGCAACGCGCGGCTGAAACGTCGAGCCGACCGGTAATACTCGCCGCGTATATACGCGTAGGCCTTGTGGCTTCCGATCGCATAGGCCGCGATCATCATGCCTTCCAGCAGCGCATGAGGATCCCGCTCGAGGATGTAACGGTCCTTGAAGGTCCCCGGCTCCCCTTCGTCGGCGTTGACCACCAGATACTTCGGCTTCGCACTGCCTTTCGGGATGAAGGACCATTTCCTGGCTGTTGGAAACCCGGCGCCGCCCAGACCGCGGAGGTTTGCGCGGGAGACTTCGTCGATGACCTGCGAGGGCGTCATGGACAACGCCTTTTTCGCCGCGAGATAACCACCATCCGCAACGTACGCGTCCCACCCCGCTCCCTCTGTGCAGCCGAACCGAGTGGAGATCACCGGTCCGCCACTGGAAAAGAACGGGCGGGGCTCGAGCAACGGACCCGAACCATCGGGTTCGCCGAGCGCCTCGCGCATGACAGCGCCCAGGGTCTCTTCGTTCAGCGGTCCGACGAATTGCTCGTCGAGCTGCGCCATGGGTGCGATTTCACAGGCACACAGGCACTCGACCTCGGTGAGCGTCAGCGCCCCGTTCGGGGTGGTCTCACCCGGGCGAATGTTCAGATGATCCTGGAGGCGCGCCAGCACATCCCCGGCGCCTCGCAGCATGCAGGGCAGGCTCGTGCAGACTCGAAGCTCGCGTCGGCCAGCGGCGCGCGTGCGGAACATCGAGTAAAAAGAGACGACTTCCCGGACATGCGCGACAGCGACACCCAGGAGGCGTCCAACCCAGAACTCGGCGTCCGGAGAGATGTGGCCAAAGCTCTCCTGCACCAGCCACAAGAGCGGCAACATGGCCGCTCGTGGCTCGTCGTAGCGGTCGATGATTTCCCTGGCTTTTGGTTCGAGCGCTGCGAGGTTCACCGATCCAGCTCGCCTCCGATCATGTTGACCGACCCGAATGTCGGCGTGAGGTCGGCCATCATGTCTCCAATGACAAGCCGGGGCAGCGCCGACATGATGGCAAAACACGGCGGACGGACGCGCACGCGGTACGGGCTGTTGGCGCCATCGCTGACGATATAGAAGCCCAGTTCGCCGTTGGCCCCTTCGACTGGAAAGTACACTTCTCCCTTCGGCGGCCGCACGCCGTGGCCGTACATCACGAGCTTGAAGTGATGCATCAGCCCTTCGATGTTGCCGTAAGTGTCTTCCTTCGCAGGAAGGAATACCCGCTTCTCGTCGGCCGCAATCTGGTGGTGCAGGGGCTTGGCCGACCCATCCAGCGTCGGATCGGTGACGGCGCGCCTGTCTATGATCGCTGCGATGTTTCCGACCTTGGCCTGATCCACCATCTCCGCTGCGGGGATCGGACGCCCTGTCTCCGGGTTGGCCTGGATCGGACCGGGAGGGATGTCTCGCAGGGCCTGCTCGATGATCCGCATCGATTGCTCCATCTCCTCCATCCGGACCAGGTAGCGGTCGAAGTTGTCCCCTCGGGTGCCCACCGGCACGTCGAACTGGAGCCGGTCGTACACTGAGTACGGGCAGTCCTTGCGCACGTCGTAGGCGACGCCGGTTGCACGCAGGAACGGCCCGGTGATGCCGTAAGAGACAGCGGCGTCGGACGAAATCTTGCCGGTCCCTGACATGCGATCGACGAAGATGCGGTTGCGGGTAAGGAGCGTGTTCGATTCATCGAGGACCTTGCGGGTTTCCTGAATGGCCTTCCGGCACTGTTCATCGAAACCCTCAGGCAGATCGCCCTTCACTCCACCGACGCGGCCGTAGGAAACCGTCAGACGCGCGCCCGTCACCATCTCGACCAGCTCCCACAGGAATTCCCGGGCCTTGATCATATAGAGAAAGACGGTAAAGGCCCCCAACTCCATGGCGCTCGCGCCCACACACGTGAGGTGATCGGTGATCCGCGAGATCTCTGACACGATCACCCGGATGTAATCGCAGCGCTCCGGAACCGAAATGCCCAGCAGCTTCTCCACTGCCATGCAGTAGCCCATGTTGTTGATGAGCGGGGAGACGTAATTGAGCCGATCGGTGTAGGGGATCACGCCGTTGTAGTCAACGGTCTCCGACATCTTCTCGAAGCCTCGATGGAGGTAGCCGATCTCCACCTCGGCGCTCGTGATCCGCTCCCCGTCGAGCGTGGCGACGATCCGGATGATCCCGTGCATCGCCGGATGCGCCGGACCGACATTGAGGAGCATCTCCCGCGTTTCGAGCTCGGCCATCAGTTCACTGGTCCTATCAATGGCTGGCGCTTGTTGACCGCGTAATCTTTTCGGAGCGGATGGCCGACGAACTCCTCGTACATCAGAATGCGCGTCAGGTTCGGGTGCCCGCGGAAGCGGATTCCGAACATGTCCCAGACCTCCCGTTCGAGCCAATCAGCACTGGCCCACAGCGGAGTCAGGGAATCGACTTCCGCATCTGCTTCTTCAACGAGGACCTCTACTCGCAGCCGGTGTTTGAGCGGCAGAGAAAAGAGGTGATAGACGACTGCAAAGCGCCCCGGCCCGGGGGGGCCAGGCCATGGTTCCTGATCCGGAATCTCCGGTGATGGCCGCACTGCGACTCCCGAGGATGCAAAGAAGGCCGGCGAGGGCTTCTTCCCGAACGACGAGAAGTCCACGGCCGTCACGTCCATCAGGAAATTCATCTGGAAAGCGGGGTCTTCCTTGAGCGTCCGCGCGACGTGAAGCAGCGACTCACGGGAGACGATCACCGTGGCATCGCCACGGTACGCGTGCGCGGCTCGCACTGCCTGCGGGAAGCGGTCCTCGAGGGCCTGGATCAGACCAGCCGCAGTCATGGAACGAACTCCGGCCTGCGCTCCTGCGCAGGACGCTGCCCGCTCGCGTGCTGCGCCTCGATCTTTGCCTGGAGCTTGAGCAGGCCGTCGAGTACGTACTCCGGCCGCGGGGGACAACCGGGGATGTAGATGTCCACCGGGATGAGCGTGTCGATCCCCATCACCGTCGCATAGTTGTCGTAGAAGCCGCCGGTGCAGGTGCAGACGCCGAACGAGACGACCCATTTGGGCTCGGCCATCTGGTCGTAGATGCGCTTGAGCACCGGTAACATCTTGTGGCTGATCGTGCCGACGACGAAGAGCACGTCGGCCTGGCGTGGAGAGAATCTCGGCAGGCCCGCGCCAAAGCGGTCGATGTCGTAATGGGAGCAGGCGGTGGCCATGTACTCCATGCCGCAGCACGCCGTCACGAAGGGGTACTGGAAGATCGAATACTTGCGCGCCCAGCCGATCGCCTCCTCGAGGCGGCTCGCCACGAATCCCGCTTCACCCGTCATGTTCATTGCCACTCCAGCGCCCCATTGTCCCAGGCGTAAAAGAACCCCACCATCAGGATGACAAGAAAGATTCCCATCTCGACCAGACCCCGGCCGCCAAGCGCGCGATAGACGACGGCCCATGGATAGAGGAAGACGAGCTCCACGTCGAACAGGATGAAGAGAATCGCCGTCAGGTAGAACTTGACCGAGAGCCGGCCGATCGGGAGAGACAAAGGAACCTGTCCGCACTCGAACGGCTCCGATTTCACGAGCGACGGCTTCTTCGGGCCAAGCGTGGATGCGAGCACGATGTTCGTAGCCACGAACACAGCTGCCAGGGCAAACGCGACCACGATTCCGAGGTACTCGATCATGGATCAATGGCCCCCGATCAACGCCTTGCCGGTCTCCGTATGCATCGTCCGGGACGACGGCGGCACCGTCCACGCCGCGAAGGTGTCGGGAAAAAGTCCTCCGATGATAATGACAGCGGCTGCGACGGCGAGGGCGGCGGAAACCGGGGCGGGCAGGCGTCCGGGCGCCGCTCCCTGCGGGTCTGTCATGTACATCAGGACGGCCACGCGCAGGTAGAAGAACGCGGACACCACGCTGCACAGGACCGCCACGACCGCCAACGAGACATGCCCGGCGCGCACGGCGCTCAGGATCACGGCGAACTTGGCCGCGAATCCGGCGGTCGGCGGGATTCCGGTCAGCGACAGCAGAAAGAGGAACATGAGCGCGGCCGTCCCGGGGGCGGTCGCAGCCAGGCCTCGATACGCTACCAGATCCTCACCGCGCTCGCCCAGCCCGATGACCACGCCGAACGCCCCGAGCGTCATGAACGAATAGATGAAGGCGTACGTGATTGTCGCGGACGCACCTTCGGGAGTTCCCGGGATGAGGCCCAGGAGCGCGTAGCCGACATGCGCGATAGAGGAGTATGCGAGCAGACGCTTCATGTTCGATTGGGGTATCGCGAGCAGGCTCCCCACGACCATCGACAGGACCGCAAGCCCCACCAGGATCTCCGACCAGATGCGCTGCTCGGGCCCGAACGCAGACAGGCAGACGCGCACCAGCGCCGCGAGGCTCGCGGCCTTCGAGCCGGCAGCGAGGAATGCCGCGACCGGTGCACTGGCACCCTGGTACACATCCGGAGCCCAGGCATGGAACGGCACCGCCGCAATCTTGAATGCGAGCCCTCCGGCCATGAGCGCGACGCCGGCGAGCATGAGCGGATGCCCTGCCAGGTTGCGCTCGGCAATGGCCGAAGATATCGCCGCAAAATCCGTAGCGCCCGTGACACCGTAGACGAGCGCGATGCCGTACAGCAGCAGGGCCGATGCGAACGAACCGAGAAGGAAATACTTGATGGCGGCCTCGTTTGAGATCGGCCTGTTGACCGCGATCCCTACCAGGACATAGGCGCACAGGATCATGAGCTCCAGTCCGAGGTAGAGGATGAGGAGGTCCGCGGCGGATGCGGCCAGCATCATGCCCGTCGAGGCCAGCAGGAGCAGCGCGTAGTACTCGGCCGGCGGAACACGCTCCGTTTCGAGAT
>Ga0137418_10006482_pt1 | contig 10769 bp, 12 predicted proteins | sample CZODoug3_1_2_16f_FD_122242 | JGI IMG/M metagenome (GOLD analysis project Ga0137418, IMG submission 122242) | Vadose zone soil fungal communities from Angelo Coast Range Reserve, California, USA - CZODoug3_1_2_16fungal (Hybrid Assembly) | ecosystem: Environmental > Terrestrial > Soil > Vadose... | reverse complement strand
GCGTTCGGGATGCTTCTCGACCCCCACCACCTCGTCGGGCGCGTAGTGCCCGCGCAACAGCCCGGACAGCAGCGCCTCGCCGATCTTGCCGCCACCGACGATTGCCAAACCGTTCACTTTCGGCCCACCAACGAACGTAGGAAGAAGGACAGGTTGGACGGCCGCTCGGCCAGGCGGCGCATCAGGTAGCCGTACCAGTCGCTGCCGTAGGGCACGTAGACCCGGACGGTCTCGCCCTCCCGGGCCAGGCGCCGTTGCTCGGACGGACGAACCCCGTACAGCATCTGCAACTCGTACTGGTGCTGGCTCTTGCCGTGGAACTTCGCCCGCTCCTGCACGATGGGGACCAGCCGCGGATCGTGAGTAGCGAACATCGGGTATCCAGCCCCGCTGAGCAAAATGTTGGCACACCGCACGTAGGACAGGTCGACGTCGTTGTCGTCCTGATAGGCCACCGACGCCGGCTCCTTGTACGCGCCCTTGCACAGGCGGATCCGGCTGCCGGCGCCGGACAGGTCGCGGCAGTCACCCTCGGTGCGCCGCAGGTAGGACTGCAGCACGCCAGCCGTTTCCGGGAAGTCCCCCCGCAGTTCGACCAGGATCGACAGCGTCGAGTCGGTGGTGGTGTGGTCCTCCATGTCTAGGGTCACCGTCGCGCCCACGCCCCGAGCCGCGGAGCAGATACGCCGGGCGTTCTCGAGCGCGATCTTCTCGCCGTCGCCGGGCAGCGCCTGGCCGATCGCGCTCAGCTTGACGCTGACCTCGGCGCGGGCGGTGAGCGGACTGAGCCGCTCGGCGAGCCCGGCCCGATCGAGCGCCTGCAACAGCCCCAGATACTCGTCGGCGATGACGGATGCCTGCTCGGCGTCGGCCGTGTCCTCGCCGAGGTGGTCGAGCGTGAGGTACAGGCCGTCCTCGACCAGCGCGCTCGCTGCCCCGACAGCCGCGGATGTATCGCCGCCACCGACGAATCGCCGCACAACGGTGCGCGATACCGGGGCATTCGACACAAGCCGTTCGATACCGTGGTTGCGGGACGCGGCCAGGATGACGGAGCGAAGCATGCCCTGAGAGTAGTGCCGCGCCCTGGAGGCGTTTCGAGGTCACGACGACCGTGCGCCTAACAACTCCCCCAATGCAGATATAGGGCGTACGGTGTCGACTGAGACGGCGCCCGGATCGCCCGGCAAAGTGACGCGTGGCCCGGCACCGCCTCGTCTGATGAGTGCATCGGGGGGCCTCATGGACGCGCGATCGGGGGACGCGCGAGCGCGACGCGCATCGGCGCGCCGCTCCAGGCTGCTGCGCGACAGCGCCGCCGCCAACGTTCTCGACAACTCGCCTGAACCGCCGCCGCGACGGGTGGCCGGGCAGCGCCCGACCGACCGCCGGGACGCGCTCGCGGCCGCGCACGAGTCGGCCGGCGCCCTGCCCGAGTCCCCGCACGAGGCGACGTCCGAAGCACCGGTCGACCCACTCCCCGCTGACGCGCAGCCGCCGGACACCGCCGACCTGTTCCGCTTCTACGACGACGAGGACGACCGGGCCGCACCGCCGGCCTCGGCCGCCGTGCGGCGCGCGATCGTCGCCGTCTGCGCGGTGGGCGTGCTGGCCGCCGGAGGTGTCACCGCCTACGTCCTCACGCACCGCTCATCGTCGACGCCGACCGCAGCGCCCTCGCGGCCGAGCACGTCCACGGTTCAGCAGGCGGAGGCGTGGATCCGCGCGAACCTGGCCCGCTCTGCCCGGCTGCGCACCGACTCGACCGTCGCCGACGATCTGCTCCTGACCGGGTACACGGCGACCGGCGTGTTCACCTCGGTCGACAGTCAGGACGCCGCCGGCAGCTTCCTGGTCACGACGTCCGAGATCCGCGACCATGCGCGGAAGAGTCTGGCCGACGTCGGCGCGCGGATCTCCCCGCTGTCGGTGGCGAGCTTCGGCACCGGGGCCGGGCAGGTCGAGATCGCGCTGCTCGTCGACGGCAGCGTGGCGAGCCTGTCCGATCGGCTCGCACGCGACTCGAACGAGCGACGCACGGCCGACCAGGCACTGCTGGCCAATCCGCGAGTCGTCACCGATCCGGCGATCCGGTCCTGGCTGGCCGATGGCCGGCTGGACCTGCGCGCGGCGACAGTGGTGGCCTTGCTCGCATCACGCACCGACGTGCATCTCACGCGGGTCACGCTCGACCGCGCCGAGGGCGCGCTCGCCCGGCCCGCGCGCACGCTGACGCTGTCGATGGCGGATCCCGCCGCGCTCGCCGCCGTACTGCGGGCGCTGCCGGTGACCTACGCACCCACACACGTCGCGACGCTGCCCGGCGGCGCGCGGCAACTGACCTGGTCCGTCGGGCTGGCGCCCGAGGGGCTTTGACCAATCACCAAGGGGGCAACCGGAAATGCGACGAATCCTGATACTGGCGGCGGCGGCCGCAGCAGCCTGCGTCATGGCGCCCGCGGCGTCAGCCGCACCGGCCGCCGCGCCATCCACACAGAACGCGATGATCCGCGGCGCGCACCTGTCGCCGGACACCACCAACGTCGACGTGTACCTCACCGCGTTCTCGGGTGGCACTACCACGCTGTGGCTGTCCAGCGTCGGCTACGGCGACGTCAGCCCGTACAACTGGCTCGAGCCCGGCCCGTACGCGGTGTCGATGCGCCCCCACGGCGCGGCCGCGTCCACCCCGGCCGCGCTCAGCTGGACCTTCACCGCCCGGGCCGGCCATGCGTACACCGCGGCCGGGGTGGGCATGAACAAGCAACTGCACGGCATCATCATCGAAGATCAGCTGACGCCGCCCGCGGCCGGACACGGCTTGGTGCGCGTCATCCAGGCGGCGAGCCGCGCGCCGCACGCCGACATCACCGCGCAGAACGGCCTGGTGCTCGCCAAGTCGGCCGCCTTCGCCAGCACGACGAAGTACACCACCGTGCCGGCCGGCACCTTGCGGGTGGCCGCCAAGGCCGACGGCACGTCACTCGACGCTTCGGCGACGGTTGCCGTCAAGTCCGGCAGCGTCAGCTCGGTCGTCCTGCTCGACGGCAAGGGCGGTGGCCTCACGCTGCGCACGCTGACCGACGCGGCCGGGGCGGCGACCACGCCGATCGGTTCGGTGCCGGCCGGGGGCGGCGGCACCGCCCACCGTCCGAACGACATCCCGTCCTGGACGTGGGGGCTCGGCGCCGCCGCCGTTGTCGCCCTGGCCGGTTCGGCGCTCGCTATGCGGGGACGGCGGCGATCCGCCGCGGCATGACTACAGCGAGGCTGCGCATCATCCTGACGAGCTTCGCGGTTGCCGCGTGCGGCGTGGCCTGCAGCGCGGCGAAGGCCCGACCCGAGGAGCACACGGCGCCCGCCTCGTCGAGCTCGGCTCCGGTTCCGGTCACGCGGGCGGCCACGTCGCCCGGGATCCCGGCGATCCCCGCCGGGCCGACCGGTCCGGCGCACGCCGACCCGTCGGCTCGGCCGGCCGTGGCCCCGCCGGCCCGCCTCGTCGTGCCGGCGATCGGCGTCGACACCGGCCTGGAATCGGTGGGCCTGCTCACCGACGGCACGCTCGAGCCTCCGCACGAGTGGGGCGTGGCCGGTTGGTACGCGGACGGTGTCCGGCCGGGCGATCCAGGCCCGGCCGTCATCGAGGGCCACGTCGACTCGCGCAACGGCCCGGCGGTGTTCTACCGGCTGCGGGACCTGCGAGTCGGCGCCCCGGTGATCGTGCACACGCGCGACGGCAAGACCCTGCGGTTCGTCGTCGACAGCGTCCGCAGCTACCCGAAGACCCACTTCCCGACCGCCGCCGTGTACGGGCCGACGCCCCTGCCCGTACTGCGGCTGGTCACGTGTACCGGCGAGTTCGACTGGGCGGCCCGCAGCTACCTGGACAACCTCGTCGTCTCAGCGAGATTGGTGTAGCGCCCCGGCGGGCGGAGCGACGAGGTGCAGCCGGCAGTAGGCCAGCGCCTCGGCGAGATCGGCCTCGCGTTCGTCGCGATCGACCGCGCGGCGGGTGTTGACCTCGACGATCACGTGCCCGGAGAAACCCGTGCCGGCGACGCGCTCCAGCACCTCGGCACAGGGCTGGGTGCCGCGTCCCGGAACGAGATGCTCGTCCTTGGCGATGCCCGTGCCGTCACCGATGTGCAGGTGGGTCAGGTGCGAACCCATCGCGTCCAGCATGGTCAGGACGTCGGACTGCGACACGGCCGCGTGCGAGATGTCCAGCGTGTAGTCGCGATAGAGCTCCTCGGCGGCCACGTCCCATCCGGGCTGGTAGGCCGACACCTCCCGGCCGCGCACCCGCAGCGGGAACATGTTCTCGACGGCGAAGCGCACCGCCGTCTGCTTGGCCATGTCGTCGAGCCCGGCCCGGAACCGCCGGGAGTAGTCGCGCTGCCACCGGAACGGGGGGTGGACGACGACGGTCTGCGCGCCGAGCATCTCGGCCGCGAACTGGGCCTTCTGCAGCTTCGCCCACGGGTCGGTCGACCACACCCGCTGGGTCACGATCAGGCACGGCGCGTGGATGGCCAGGATCGGCACGTCGTAGTGCTCGGACAGCCGGCGCAGCGCGTTCGGGTCCTGGCTGATGGGGTCCGTCCACACCATGACCTCGACACCGTCGTAGCCGAGCTTGCCGGCCAGCTCGAAGGCGGCGGCCGTCGACTCCGGGTACACCGACGCCGTCGACAGGCCGACCTTCGCCGACGGCGCCCGCAACGCCCGGGAGGGTGCCGTCATGGCGCCAACTGATCGAGCCGGCGCAGGATCACGCCCTCGCGCAACGCCCACGGGCACAGCTCCAGTTCGGTGACGCCGAGCGCGTCCATCGCCGCGGCCGAGACGACGGCGCCGGCCAGCACCTGGTGCGAGCGGCCGCTGCTCACGCCGTCGAGGTCGGCGAGGTCGTTCGACGACATCCGTGCGATGAACGCCGTCACCTGCTTGAGGCCGGTGCGGGTGAGCACCCGGGGTGCGCGCGGGCCGGCCGACGACGGCGCCGCCCCGGCGAGGCGGGCCAGCGTGCGGAACGTCTTGCTCGTGGCGACGACCCGATCCGGCGCGCCGCCCTTGAGCAGCGCCTTGACCGGCTCGGCCAACTCGGCCTCGGCGTGATCGCGCAACTTGCCCAGCGCGGACTTGGACGGCGGGTCGGTGTCGAACCATTCGCGGGTGAGCCGTCCGGCGCCGAGTGGTAGTGACGCGGTGAGATCGGGTTCCTCGTCAGCCCCGGCGGCGAGCTCGAGCGAGCCGCCGCCGATGTCGAGGCAGAGCAGCCGTCCCGCGCTCCAGCCGAACCACCGCCGGACCGCGAGGAACGTCAGCCGCGCCTCGTCGTCGCCGGTCAGCACCGCGAGTTCGACGCCGGCCTCGGTCGCCACCCGTTCGAGCACCTCGGCCGAGTTGCCGGCGTCGCGAACTGCCGAGGTCGCGAACGCAATCACCTCGTCGCAGCCCAGCTCGACGGCCTGTCGCCGGGCGCCGAGCGCGGCCCCGACCAGGGCGTCGGCGCCTTCGAGGGCCAGATCGCCGCGCTTGTCGATGTGCTCGGCCAGCCGTAGGACGCTCTTGCGGGACAGCTGCGGGGTCGGCTCGGCGCCGCGATAGGCGTCGACCACGAGCAAGTGCACGGTGTTCGAGCCGACGTCGAGCACACCGAGCCTCATACCTTGAAAGAGTATCGGTCGGCCTCTCGGAATCCGGTCCCGAAGTTCCGTACTCTTGACCACGTGCAGTTACCTGTTGTCGCGAAAGAGGCGACCCTTGACTTCCCCCGCGAGTGGATCGAGTTCGCCGATCCGGGCGACCCCGAGCACTGGATACGCGCCGATCTGACCTGGTTGTGCTCGAGCTGGTCGTGCATCTTCGGACGCGGCTGCCAGGGCGTCATCGAGGGACGGGCCGATGACGGCTGCTGCAGCCACGGGGCGTTCTTCTCCGACAAGGCCGACGAGAAGCGGGTCCGGCGCTTCGCCGAGCAGCTCACCCCGGAGCACTGGCAGTACGCCGACCAGGCCCAGACCAAGAGCGGCAAGCTCGACATCGTCGAGAAGGACAACGTCGGCGACGACGAGAACCGCCGCCGCACCCGCACCGTCGACGGAGCGTGCATCTTCCTGAACCGTCCGGGCTTCTCCGGTGGGGAGGGGTGTTCGCTGCACGGGCTCGCGCTGCGCACCGGACGGCATCCGCTCGAGACCAAGCCCGAGGTGTGCTGGCAGCTGCCGGTGCGCCGCGCCCAGGACTGGGTCGATCGTCCGGACGGCACCCGCATCCTGCTGTCGACCGTGTCCGAGTTCGACCGGCGCGGCTGGGGTGAGGGTGGCCACGACCTGCACTGGTGGTGCACCTCCTCGCCGGACGCGCACACCGGCGGCGAGCCCTTGTACGTGTCCTACGCGCCGGAGCTCACCGAGCTGATCGGCCAGAAGGCCTACGACGAGCTCTCGCGGATCTGCGCCGAGCGCCTGGAACGAGGCCTCGTCGCCGAGCACCCGGCAACCACCGAAGCCCGCCGGAACGCCGCTAACCGATAACCTGACCCCGCGCGATCTTCCTGCACATAGCGCCCCATGAGGCTGCCCACGCAGGAAGATCGTTCCCGCAGCCGGATCTTCCTGCGCTGGCGGGCGCATGGAGCTGCCCCGCAGGAAGATCGACTCGGCACGGGCCGCCACCGCTCACCGCGCGCCGCTCGCGCCGCTCACCGCGCGCCGCTCGCGCCGCTCATCGCGCGGCGCTTCGTCGCGCGCTCAAGCTTCGAACTTGTAGCCCAGTCCCCTTACCGTCACTAGGTACTTGGGGTTGGCCGGGTCGGGTTCGATCTTCGACCGCAGGCGCTTCACGTGGACGTCGAGGGTCTTGGTGTCACCGACGTAGTCCGCGCCCCACACTCTGTCGATCAGCTGGCCCCGGGTGAGCACCCGGCCGGCGTTGCGCAGCAGCAGCTCGAGCAGGTCGAACTCCTTGAGCGGTAACGACACGGTGCCCCCGTCGACGGCGACCGTGTGCCGCTCGACGTCCATGCGCACCGGCCCCGCCTCGAGGGCACTCGTGATGAGATCCTCCGCCTCGCCGCCCCGGCGCAGCACCGCCCGGATCCGGGCCACCAGCTCGCGGGACGAGAACGGCTTGGTCACGTAGTCGTCGGCCCCGAGCTCGAGGCCCACCACCTTGTCGACCTCGCTGTCGCGCGCCGTGACGATGATGATCGGGACGTTGGAGCGCTGCCGCAGGGCCCGGCACACCTCGGTGCCGGACAGGCCCGGCAGCATGAGGTCGAGCAGCACCAGGTCGGCGCCACTGCGGTCGTAGGTGGCCAGCGCGTCCGGGCCGGTGGCCGCGACCGCCACCTCGTAGCCCTCGCGCCGCAGCATGTACGACAGTGCGTCGGAGAAGGACTCCTCGTCCTCGACTACAAGTACGCGGGTCACGCGACCCCCTTCGCCAATGTCGTCGCCGGTGCTTTCGCATCGGACGATCTCGCGGGCCGGTTAACAAGAGGCAACCGGATAGTGAACGTCGAACCCGCGCCCTCGACACTCCAGACCGACACGGTGCCTCCGTGGTTCGTGGCGACGTGCTTGACGATCGCGAGGCCCAGCCCGGTGCCACCGGTGGCCCGCGACCGCGCCGGGTCGACCCGGTAGAAGCGCTCGAAAACCCGGGTGAGCTCGGACTCGGCGATGCCCAGGCCCTGGTCGCTGACCGAGATCTCGACGCACGGGTGCTGGCGCTCGGGATCCTCGGCCGATCGGGCGCTGACCGCCACTCGGGTGCCCCGCGGGCTGTAGGCGATGGCGTTGTCGACCAGGTTGGTGATCGCCATGGTCAGCTGGCTCTCGTTGCCCCGGACGACGAGATCCTCGGCGTAGCGCGCCACCACACTGATGCCGGCCGTCTCGGCGGCGAGCCGGGTGCGGTCCTGCGCCTCGTCGAGCAGCGTGCCCACCGTGACCTCGGCGGCGCCGGGCAGCGGTTCGGCGCCCTGCAGCCGGGACAGCTCGATCAGCTCCCGGACGAGCCGGCCGAGCCGGGCACTCTCGTGCTGCATCCGCCCGGCGAAGCGCTGCACGGCGTCCGGATCGTCGGCCGCCTCCTGCACGGCTTCGGCCAGCAACGTCAGCGCGCCCACCGGCGTCTTGAGCTCGTGGGACACGTTGGCGACGAAGTCCCGGCGCACCGCCTCCAGACGGCGCACCTCGGTCACGTCGTCCAGCAGCAGGACCACGGCCGCCACCCGCATGCCCTCCGGCAGCGGCACCGCGGTCACGGACAGGGCGATCGGCTCACGCCCGAGGCGGCCCATCGGCAGGTCGACGGCGCCGTGCACCGTGACGTTGCCGTCGGTGGACGCGCGCGCCAGCCGGCTCAGCTCGTCGAAGGCCAGCCGATCGGTCGCGAGAATGCCCATGGCCCGGGCGGCGGGATTGACCAGGACGACCCGCTCGTCGCGGTCGACGACGACGACCCCGTGGCGGAGCATCTCGAGCACCTGGCTCGGCAAGGTGGGGGCCGGACGCGCCGAAACGGGCGGCGACTCGGCCGGCCCGGCCGGCTCGGCCGCTCGCCGACCCGTGATCCGGCACCCGATCGCCAACCCCAGCCCAAGCGCGACCAAGATCGCGCACACGGCAATTACCGCCACACCGGCGATGGTACGGGCGGCGGCGTCTGGTTCTCCGTGAGCTTTCCACGACGGACATGCCTGCCGCCCGGTGTTCACCGGCTAGCCCTTGTTCGTTCATGTTCTGACAACCGCTTCTCGCGCGGAGAAACTACGCTTCGCATCACAGGATTGGGAGGCGCATCTATGCGTGACATTTACCACGACGAGCTCGACGACATCGGCAACACACTCGTCAACATGACCGAGCTCGTCCGCACCGCCATGGAGCGCGCGACCAACGCGCTGCTCGACGGTGACCTCTCCGGTGCCGAACGGGTCATTTCCGACGATCCGCAGGTCGACGCCCTGCGCGAGGACCTCGAAGAGCGCACCTTCCAGATGATCGCCCGGCAACAGCCGGTGGCCACCGACCTGCGCGTACTCATCACGACCCTGCACCTGGCCGCCGACCTGGAGCGGATGGGCGACCTCGCTCGGCACATCGCGAAGGTGGCGCGGATGCGCTACCCGGAGATCGCGGTTCCGACCGAGATCCGCGACGTGATCTCACAGATGGGCGCCGTCGCGCTGTCGCTGGTCGAGAAGGTCAGCCACGTGATCGAGGGCCGCGACGTCGAGCTGGCCCAGGCCATCGAGGCCGAGGACGATTCGATGGACGCCCTGCACCGCAAGCTGTTCACCCTGTTGCTGTCGCCGAACTGGACCCACGGCGTCGAGGCGGCGATCGACATGACCCTGATCGGGCGCTACTACGAGCGCTACGCCGACCACGCCGTCTCGGTCGCGCAGCGCGTGGTGTTCATCGTCACCGGCGTTCGCCCCGAGCCCCTGCACAAGAACCCGGGCACGCTCACTGCCTGACCCGGCCGATCCCCCCGAGATTGTGCAACCTTCTGCGGCGTCACGCCGCAAGAAGTTGCACAATCGCTAGGACTTCCCCTGGTTGGCCACGCCTCGACACCCCCGGCTGTCCGCCGGCCGGCCCCCGGCTCCCTCTCCCGTCGTTCGCGACGTTATCGAGAGGGCAACGTTGATCAAGAGGGAGTAGTGGTCGCCCAGGCAACCACTACTCCCTCTTGATCATGCGCCGGGAGGGTCGGCCTGACCGCGCGCGCGATCGCCGCATCCCCGATCGTGCAACCTCTGGCGTCGTGAGGACGCCCAGGGTTGCACAATCGCTAGGACTTGCCCTGGTTGGCCACCGCCTGGATCGCCTCGGCGGCGGCCGCCGGGTCGAGGTACTCCCCCGGGCCGGTCGGCCGGAACGTCGCCGGGTCGAGCTCGTAGCGCAACGGAATGCCGGTCGGGACGTTCAGGGCCACGACGGCCTCGTCCGACAATCCGTCCAGGTATCTCCTTTATGATTGTCTGTTGGAGAGATACCGGTAGCGACGCCGTCCGATACTGGGTGGCGCTCTCGGGTCTGGTTTAGCGCGACACCCGCTCGGCCCTCCCTTGAATCACCGGTAAGCCGTTAAAGTTCTGGCCAGTCTGAATCAGGTGAATCTCAGAGCCTTTGAATACGACAAACAGGTCATACGCGGGCGCTAGCGCGTCGATAAACTTGAGCGTGCCCGTGCAGTCTGGCCCGACCGTATAGGTCGCGAGCGTGCCCGAACTACGCACAATCGTGCCGTTTATGCTGACCGTCACCTTTGGGGCAGTTAGGATGCCGTCGCCATCGAACCGGATCAATTCCACGAGGGCCTTCGGTTGTGCAACGCCTGCGACAATGTTGAACCCGGAAGCGCTAAAGACGTAAAGCCCGTGCAGCGTCGCGTTACTGCACGGTTTCCCATCCTCCTCATCATCGTTAGCCCGGGCAACACCCGACACGGCCAGCGCAATCGCGGCGGCTACGACACACGTTCTGATGTACTGCTTCATGGGTCGTTCTCCATCTTGCCGGCGATCGGTTTCACCCGGTTCGCCCGGGCCTCGATCAAACCCGCTCGACGGAAGACGCGCTATGAGACGGCGATAAAAACTTATGAATCGTGCTAAAATTCTAGGAAATTGACAGACGCGCGGAAGGCACGGCTATGGACGCACCCACCTCGACAGATATTTCCCTGTTCGAGGGCTTCCGTCTCGACCGGCGCGGCGGTATTCTGTCTCGGCGCGATGAGCATGGTTT
>Ga0137418_10006481_pt1 | contig 10769 bp, 6 predicted proteins | sample CZODoug3_1_2_16f_FD_122242 | JGI IMG/M metagenome (GOLD analysis project Ga0137418, IMG submission 122242) | Vadose zone soil fungal communities from Angelo Coast Range Reserve, California, USA - CZODoug3_1_2_16fungal (Hybrid Assembly) | ecosystem: Environmental > Terrestrial > Soil > Vadose... | reverse complement strand
ATTCTACCCCCGGCGCACGGTTCGCACCGCACGGGATGCGCAGAGACCGTGCCCCGGGTACCGCCACCAATGCGCTGGACGCCTGACGGTTGAATCGTCCTGCGAAGCGCGTCTATTTCGCGTTGCCTTCGGAAACGATCGCGTTTCGTCGTGAATCGCGGTGAATGTGGTCGGATGCCTGATGCCTGATGCCTGATGCGTCTCTTAGGTGACTTGGTCTATCGTTGCCTTAAAGGCTCTTCTTGAAGAAGTCGACGATCCGTTCCTCCATGTTCCTCCGATCCTTCTCGCTCCTCGGCATGTGCCTCTCCTCGGGATAGAGAAGGAGCTCGTACGGCCGGTTCGCCTTGATCAGGGCGTGGCCGAGTTGTCGCAGGTCGCGCTTGGCGTCGAGGTGACTGAAGAGAGGCGTGAACACCCAGGCCATGGCTTGCACGACGACGGTCACGTAAAAGACCAGCTTCGAGGCGATCGAGTAGTAGGCCACCGCCTGCACCGACAGGAAGGCGCCGATGACGAGCGCGTCCGCCTGGAACCGCAACATCGCCGCAATGCCGATGGCGAACGCTATGAGCCCGAAGCCCGCGAGCTGGCGGAACATCGCGCGATCCACCGATGCCCAGCCGAGGCGCAGCCCTGGGTATAGCCGGCGCACCACCGCGGCATAGATCAGCGAGCCGATAACGGTCGTGGCGATCGTCACGACGCCGACCGCCACCAGGCCGTAGCCCTGGCTGAGCACCCACACCGTCAGCCCGGCGCGCACCAGCGTGACGGCGGCCTGCACGCTACCGATCCAGGTGAATCGCTGGAACCCTTCGAGCACGTGGCCGAACAGGTTGAGGGGAAAGCCGAGCGCGGAGCCCAACCCGAAGACCAGCACGAGCCCGCGCGCCGTGGGCGTCCAGTCCCCGGGGACGGCGACGACGAGCTCCAGGTTCCACGCCACGAGCCCGGCCATGAGCAGCACGAGCGAGCCGAGGGCGGCGTTGGTGACCAGGCCCGTGCTGATGACCCGTCCGAGGCTCGCCGCGTCGTCATTCGCCGCGTAGTGGGCCACGAACCGGCTGATCGAGTTGCGCAGTCCGAAGTCGAGCAGACCGTAATAGCCGGTCAGCGTTGTGACGAGCACCCACAGGCCGAAGCCGGTATCCCCCAGGTGTCGGAGCATGTAGGGCGTGAGGACGAAGCCGACGACGGTCGCGGTGCCGAGCGCCAGCCAGTTCGCCAGGACGTTGCGCACCAGGCGAGGCGCCACCGATCCTCCGCGCGGTCGGAAGAATCGAGTCGCCATCATGATTCGAGCAACTCGTGCGCTTCGAGGTAGCGGGGTGGCATCACATGTATCCCTTCACTCGCAGCTTTTCCGTCGCATGCGAGTGTTCAGAGTGCCGCCGAGACCGAGGCGGTCACCGATCAGGAGAATGGCGGGCCGGCCCGCGATCAACGAGTCGATCACGGGGGCTCAGGTGCGGACCAGAAACTTCTCTTTGTGCTCCAATGCCCGCACGACGAACTTCATGTGGGTCTGCGCCGCGACAGGGGATCGGCGAAGCTCGAACTGATTGATTCGCAAGATGAGGAACGCGACGACGGCCTTCCACAGCTGGCTCGGCGCGACAGACAAGGGCTCGCAGGCTGCCAAGAGCAACTCGCGGAATAGGCCTGTCCATCGGCCCGTACCGAAGAACGCCGTGAAGAACTGCTCTTCGAGCGTCCTCCGGCGAGAGCTGAACCGCCTCTCTCCCATACCGACGAGAGGTACGACTGAGAGCAAGAGAGTTAGGACGTCGTATAGAGCCGGTAGGCCCCGACTCAGATTCTCCCAATCGATGACCGTCAGTCTCCCAGTGCCGGGCTCGATAAAGATGTTCTCTACCGTGAAGTCGCCGTGCTGCGCCGCGTCGAGGGCTCGGGCCTCTGACCGCGTTTCGCTCATCATTTCGCGCAGGGCGGGCGCGGAGTCGAGCTCGACCGGCACCGTCCACCATCCATCACCAACCGGAGCGATGGCGTCCTTTCCGTGAAACATGCGCACCATCTCGATCGCGACACCGATACAGCGGAAGAGCTCGGTTCGCAGGCGGGCAAAGCATTGGGACCGAGGCTGCCGCGCGATGAAACGGTGAAGCTGGTCGCCGCGGGCGGGCAATTGAGCCGCATAGCACGAACGACCCACCTGAAAGATCCCGAGCGGCGTGGGGACTTCGAACCCTCGATCGCTCTGTCTGCCGAGATTGTCGGCGACGAGGACAAGATTTCTGAACTCGGCCTGTATCAGTTCCTTGCTCGCATGCGCCGGCGTCGACGCTTTGAGCACGAGGCGCGGCCGCCCTTCCCGAGCGTCACCAACCAGGATGACGTTCCGTCTGCTGAACTGGTACGTGGACTGCGTCGAGATGGACGCCTCGAGCTCTCCGGCGGCTCGCGGTAAGGCACGACGCAGAAGCGGCGTCAATGGGTCATCCATCGAGGCGGGCGCCACACCCTTGCGGGCAAAAATCACGAACTCAGGAGCCAGGAAGCGGAGCGTCCAACCCAGCATCTTCCTGGCGACGAAGCGCCAGTCGGTTCTGAGGACCTGCGACGGCTCCATGCGCTGGGCGCGCAGATGATTCAGCACGGAGGTTCGCGTCAGGGGAACCAGATGGTACGGCTCGTTGTAGCCGGGATCCGCCCAATAGAAGCGCGTTCGATCGAATCCGCTGTCGGCGAGCAGGCGCCGATACCCGCGCTCTCCGTAGGTATAGGTGCGGTATTGCCGCCGTCGACCAATTGTCATTCGGTGCGACGGTTTGTTCGCGAAGCGCAGGTACAGGCTCGCCAAGGCTCTCGGCATCAAGTTCGTATACGGCACTCCGGAATGATCGTCACCCCCGAGGAACGCGGGATATCCGAAACGATTCTCGATGCCGATGACCACGACGCCGTCGTCCTTCAAGATTCGGTGGAGCCGCCTCAGGAACCCCAGTTGCACGGCGCGCGGGTCACGCTCGGGACCCCACTCTCCGACCCACTCCAGCACGCCGTTGACGACGATGAGATCGAAGAACTTGTCCGGAAACGGCGGGTCGAGCGCGCTCGCCTGTACCAGGCTGACGTTGCGGATCGCCTCCTGCTGCAGCCGAACGCGGGTGAATTCGAGTCGCTCGGGAATCGCCTCGAGCGCGTATACCCAGCCCACCGTTCTGGCCAAAGACTCGGTGATCGCTCCGTGCCCGCAGCCGACATCCAGCGCCACCGCATCGGAGCCGAGACCGAGCAACGTCAGCCATGCCGTTCGCTGCCAATCCAAGACCGAGAGGAGCATGTTTCCGTTGCCCGCGACGCGGGCTTCGACCGCTCTGTGCCACCCTTCACGTTCAGCGGCCTCCAGGAGTTCCACGGCGCGCTCGCGCGCGTGCTCACCCCAGTAGTACGAGGGGTCGAAGAAGCGCGGAATGCCCTTGTCGACCGGCCACGAAGCGCCGCAGTGCGGGCAACTCACCTGCTGAACGTCCATCACGAGACCCATTCCGCAGTTCAGGCATCTCAACCGGAGGCGCGGACAAGTCTCATTCTCCAAGACCGGCATTTCGGGTCTCCTCATCTCGAAGCCCACTTCTCTTCGGCGTTCGCTGCCGCCTTCCGCTGCCGACTGCGAGCGACGTAGACGTGACTCATGGAGTTCTCTGCCCTCATCCGTTGCTCGAGGCGCTCGAGGCGCTCCAGGTGGTCCCGGAGATGGCCTGCGCGAAGCGGGCCAGGTTGTCGGTGCCGGCGGAAACGCGGAGGAGCTCGAGCGTCGGCGTCGACCGTGTGTTGTTGCCGGGCACGGCGGTGACGGCCGCCCCGTATCCCGCGCTGGCGACGGTGGACACGGCCTCACGCGTGTAGTCTTCTCGCCGGCCGTTGGGGTACGCGAAGTGCGGAACGGGATGCCGGAGGCTTCCCTCGATCTCCTCCTTGCAGCCGTGGATCTCGTCCCGCAATCGCTCCGAGCCGACCTGGGAAAGAATCGGATGACTGCGCGTATGGGCCCCGACGTCGAACCCCTGGGCCGCCAGCGTCCGCAACTCTGTCCAGGTCAGCGACCGGAATTCGGCCGGCGCCGTCGTCGGGACGTCGATCCCGTACGCCTCGGCGATGGCCCCCAGCAGGTCTTCCCGCTCCGCGACCGGCAGCGTCTTGGCGTGCTCGCGCCAATGCTCTTCGGCCCGGCGCTGCGCGCTCTCGTTTCGGATGTCGATCGTATGGGTCGCGTCACGATGCTTGAACGTCACCGGCCGTCGGGGGGCCCGATCGAAGACGAACCGGAAATGATCGGTCCACGGCCACAGGCGGCCCCCGACGAAGCCACTGACCACGAAGATCGAGGCCGGGATGCCGTACGCGCGCATCACCGGCACGGCCAGCGAAAAGACATCGTCGTAACCGTCGTCGACCGTGACCACCGCCGTATTCGATGCCGGACCGCCCCGGCGCAGATCTCGGATCAGGTCGCCGAGCGAGATCACGCGGTAGCGATCGGTCAGGTATTTCATATAGGCTTCGAATCGTCGGATCGGCAGCCCTCGGGGATCACCGCGGCCCTCGTCACCGAAGCGGTGGAACATGAGGATCAGCGCTTGCTGGCGCCGGACGAGCTGCCGAAAACGCAGATAGCCCATCCGAAAGCCGATGTTCAGCGCGAGCTCTTTGGCCGTACGTATGGGACGATTCACGGTATGCACGGGGTGATCTCGACTCAGGCGGCCCGAGGGGCGGCTCCCAGCCGGTGCAGCGTCCGGTCCAGCACGGCCAGCGCCCAGAGTCGGCGGCAGTGGTCCTGGCGGCGTCGCTTCGCATAGACGTCCATCAGCGACACAACCGCCGACGGGTCGATGCCGACGTCGGCGAGCCGGCCGGCCTCGCCGAGCGTATCGTGAAAGAAATCGGGCAAGCGTTGGTCGAACCAGGTTTCCAGCGGCACGGCGAACCCCTGCTTCGGTCGCGTCAGGACCTCGCGCGGGAGTCGGCCTCCGAGGGCCCGCCTGAGAAGGTACTTGGTCTGTCCCGATCGGAGCCGCAGCCGGGCGGGAAGTCCGCACGCGAACTCCACGAGATGGTGGTCCAGCAGCGGCACGCGAGCTTCCAGCGAGTTCGCCATGGTCATCCGATCGACCTTGGCGAGGATGTCCCCGGGCAGGTACGTACCGAGATCGAGCGCCTGAAGCCGCGAGAGCGGATCGAGTCCCGCGCTATGGGCCGTATCGAACGGAGCCGCGCCGTCCGCCGTCGGCGACGGACGGAGCAGATGCCGGAGGGCCCGCGGGGGAAACAGGGAAATGGAGTCGAGGTAGCGCTCCATTCGCGGAAGTGAAATGTTGTAGATGAAGTTCTTCCCGGGGGTGCCTTCCGGCAGGGTGGCGCTCAAGGCACGCAAGCCGCCTCCGAGCCCGATGTCGCCGAGCCGTCCGAGATGACGTCGGCGGTAGTCCACCATGTAGCGGTCGTAGCCGGCGAACAGCTCATCGCCCCCGTCACCCGACAACACGACCTTCACGTGCTGGCGCGCCAGGCGCGAGACGAGGTAGGTCGGAATCGCCGAGGCGTCGGCGAACGGCTCGTCGAAGGCGCCGAGCAGGTCGTCCAGCAGCCCGAGGTCCTCGGCACCGACGACGAGCTCGTGATGCTCCGTGCCGAACCGCTCGGCGACCCGGCGCGCATAGCCGAGCTCGTTGTAGTCGGGCTCCTGGAAGCCCACCGAGAACGTCTTGACCGGCACGCCGACCTCGGCGGCCATGAGAGCGACGACCGTGCTGGAGTCCACCCCTCCGCTCAGGAAGGCCCCGACGGGCACGTCGCTGACGAGATGCGAGCGGACGGCGTCGCGCAAGAGCAACCAGAGCGCCTCGGACTCTTCCTCTTCGGGCGCGGGCGGCGCGGGGTTGCGGAAGCAGGCCGTCGGATCCCAGTAGCGCCGCGGCACCCCGGCGCGGCCCTTGCGCACCGTGAGCGTGTGCCCCGGCGCGAGCTTGGCCACGCCGTCGAGGATGGTGAGAGGGTCCGGCACGTACCCGTACTGAAGGTAGGCCGCCACGCTGTGGCGATTCACCGTTCGTGGGACCTGGGGACACTCGGCGACGGCCTTCAGCTCCGAGCCGAAGACGACGCCCTTGGGCGTCTGGGCGTAGTACAGCGGCTTGATCCCCAGGCGGTCACGGGCCAGGAACAGCGTGCGCCGCGATGGCTGCCAGATGGCGAAGGCAAACATCCCGCGCAGCTTGTCGACGCAGGCCTCGCCATGCTCTTCGTACAGGTGGACGAGCACCTCGGTGTCCGAGGCGGTCGCGAACCGATGCCCCTTCTCCAGGAGCTCGGTGGTGAGCTCGCGGTAGTTGTAGATCTCACCGTTGAAGACCACCCACACGGATCCATCTTCGTTGGCCAAGGGCTGGTCGCCGGTCTTGAGGTCGATGATGCTGAGGCGGCGCATGCCCATGCCGAAACCGTGGTCCGTGTAGACGCCGCCACCATCGGGTCCCCGATGGGCGAGAACGTCACCCATCCGCTGGAGGAGCCGGCGATCGACCGGCGTGTTCGCGTCAGCGTCAAAGAGGCCGAAGATCCCGCACATCGTTGTCTCTCCGTGACATCGCGGTCCGGTTCATCATGGGGAGCGCCCGCAGCACCGCGGTCTTGCCGGCCCGGCCCATCGATTGGGCGCGCTTGTAGAGCGATGCCGACAGACGGGGCGGGTAGAGCTCGAGCCGACCGAGTTCGCGCCTCTCGCGCGCCCAGTGAAACTTGTACGCCTCGTCTCCGCGCAGCATGTCGCACTCGTCCATGCCTTCTTCGATCGCATTCTTTATGGCCAGGCCCATGGCGAGCAGGCCGACGCTCTGCTTGCGGTACGCGGGATCGAATCCCGCCTGCATGAAGTAGAAGGTGGCGTGGTATTGAAATCCGTAGAGGCCCGCCACGGCCCGTCCGTCGAGCGTCAGGAGATAGAGCCTGAGCCATCCGCGGTCGAGCGCCAGCTGCGTCACTTCCTCGTGGAAGGCGATGAGATCGGGGGCATCGAAGGCATCCGAGCCGCCACGATCCCGCCAGCGCATGTTGTGCAGGGCCACGAGCTCTTCCAGCATGTGCTGGGCCTGGGCGGCCGAGCGCGCCTCCTCGAACCGCATGTGCGCCATCCTGGTGACGTTCTTGAGCCGCCGCCGGAAGTTGTAGCGATGCTCCGACCCGAGGCTGGCGAGATAGGACTGCCACGAATGTCCGGCCAGGCTGGTGAAGGGGCACACCGCGATGGTTTCCTCGGATCGGCTCCAGCCGTGCCGCTCCAGCTCGGCCGACAACTGGGTCGCCAGCGACGTCCTTCTCACGTTGGCCATCTCGATCATGAGCTTTTCGCGGCTCAGGTACTTGGCGAGCGCGTCCAGCGCTTCTGGCTCCCTCCCGCGTTTGATGATCAGGTCCAGGTAATCGGAGCAGACCCTGTCGGCGCCGATGAACTCGAGCGATCGGAATGGCACCAATCGGGCGAGCCGTCGAGGCCGCGAAGCCAGGGGCGCGATCGCGACGAGCTCGCCGCCGGACCTCAGCGTGACGATCCGGAGCGTGCGATCGCCGGACAGATGCTTCCACCAGGGATAGAGCCACTCCCACGTCAAGAAAAAGCAATTCGACGCGCTCGTCTCGAGCAGGGTGTCCCACTCGTCCCTGAGCTTCTCGAAGCCGGCCGCATCCTCGATCGTCTCGATCATCGCCGTCCCGCCGCCGTCATTTCACGAACGCCTGCAGCGCGGTCGGATCGACCAGCGCGCGGAGCAGCAGGCGTCGGCGGCTCTGATCGGCCGCTTCCAGCAGCGACCAGAAGAGCGTGCCGCCCTCCGGCGGCCAGCCGTCACAGGAGCGACAGCGGTCGCAGTGGCCACCACCGGAATGAACGATCGATCGCACGATACCGAGCAGGCCCGGCTGGAAGGCCCCGTCCGCGATGCGACAGCCGAGGCGCGTCGCGGCGGATCGACACGAGATGTGGGACGGGGCGAACGAGCGCCGGGCCACACGAAACATCGGCAGGTCCGCTTCGGAATCGCCGACGGCGATCGTCTCGCAGCCGTCGTTGCCGGACAGCGCGAGCAGCGCCTCCAGGCCGCGCCCCTTGTCGGTCTCCTTGGCGAGGACGGCGGTGTCCAGGTATGTCTGGTGGAAGTCGAGCCGGTCGGCCCCGAGGCCGGCGAGCAGATTACGAATCAACATCGTGGGCAGGGCCACCGTCGTTCCCCGCTCGTACGTATACGCGCGCAGGGAGTAGCGGTAGTCGTCGTTGAGGAACACGCCGGGGATGGCTCGCAGCGCGCGGCGAGCCCGGTCCAGTTGTAGCTGCGACTCGTCACTGACCAGGACGCGCTCCCGCCCGTTCACCGCGTCCCACGCGACGGCCCCGTACTCCGCGACGCCTCCCACGAATCCGTAGGCGCGGCAGTATTCCTTCACCTCCGGGACCGTGCGCGCCGTGTTCAGCGCGACCGCGACCTCGTGGGCATGGAGCAGCGAGACGGCGCGGATCCCGGCCGCGGTCGTGGAGGGAAAGCCGAAGATCTTCTTGTCCAGCACGCCGTCGACGTCGAGCACGACCAGCGGCGCGCGCCAGCGCGGCGTCTCGGGCCGACGGCACGCGCTGGCGCAGAGCCGCGTCGTCTGGAGCGTCAGGAAGTTCCAGGCGTCGACGTACTGGCGATTGAATTCCTCGTGCCGCGGCGACAGCCGGCCGTCGCCGAGGTTGCTCACCGCCGACGTCATGGCCCAGGTACCCGCCAGCAATTTGTGGAGGAAGAGCCTGCCGGCGACCCCGGTATCTCCGGATAGCTCGACGTAGCGGTCGATGAGCCGGCGTTCCTCGACCTCGGAGAGCCCGAACGACAGGGTGGCCTCGGCGAGATCGTAGGCGGGATCGGTCATGTTGAGCTCGGTCTTTCCCAGACCGTGGTGCTCGAAGTCCGTCTTGAGACGCGACGCGGCCGTCGTGATCCATTCCTGCGCACGCATCTTTCCGTCGATCAAGACGGGCGAGGGGCAGGCCTGGCGTGACAGCTCGCGCTGGATGCGACCGCGCTTCAACACGCCCACTTTCCCGCCGTAGGCCCGGGCTAGGGCATTCCCGAGCACGTCGATCCCGTTGTGCTGGTTGGCGCGGCCGAGGTCGGGCGCGGGATCGGCCCCCAGGCCGAGGCCCTGAACCCGCGCGGCCACGTAGGACGCGGCGACCTCGATCACCTCGTTGCGGTCGCCCCCGGCGCGCCCGCGACCATCTTGAACGAGCCACTCCGTGTAGAGAATGCCGTTGCGCAGTCCCAGAACGGGGGGCACGAACTGCGGCAGACGGGCGCCGATGAGGAACGCGTGATAGCCGAGCCATCCCCAGCCCACGCTCTTGGCCAGGACGTATCGAGTTTCCGTCCGTCCGACCGCGTCCTCCAATCTGACCTCATAGATGTGCTTGAGCCGCGTGTGAAACTTCTCCTCCGATCGACTCCGGAGCTCGGCGTTGAGCTGCTGGGCCTGCTCGCTCGGCACGATCCGCGCGCTCGAGTAGTTGCGCGCCTCGAAATACTGCTCCAGGAGGCCTTCGACCGCCGAGGGCTCCAGCAGTCGGTATTTGTGCCACCGCTCGGGCTCGAGACGGAGCACACGCGTGCCGGAGCGCGCCAGGGAGTCGTGGCTCTCCGTCCAGTCGCGCTGCGACGGATGGACCGGGACGAGGGCGACGACGTTGCTCGCGTCGAAGCCCGTGCCGCGGACGGCATCGATGGCCCGGGCGAGCGTGCTGCCGGTGTTGACCGGCTCGTCGACGACGACGGCGACCGCCCCTCGCTGGGCGCCGCGCGCGAGCGTCGCCCGCTCCCAGGGCGCCAGCCCTTTCTTCGGGCGTATGGTCACCGCGTCGGCCTGCGTGTAACCTTCGGCCTCCAGAAAAGCTCGGAGCAACGGAGCGAAGTAGGAACCGGCGGTCCGCAGCCCGACCACGAGGATCGGGCGCCGCCGGTCGGGATAGGCCGTTATCAAGATTCGACCGAGCTCGAGGACGTCAACGTGGGTCAGGTCCTGCGTTCGGAAGGCCGCCGGGACTCGCGGCCGCCGGCCTTGCAGCGCGGCCGGTACCTCGGCGGTCAGCAACGACGCCAGGCGCGCCGCCGCCGCCGGTACCTGCGCCCTTCGATCCCCGGCGGTGACGAAGGCGCGCAGGAATTCCCCGAGCGCGGTCGTCCAATCGTCACGCCACTGGCGGATCCGCCTGGCGCGCCGGGCGCGCAGGCGACGCGAAGCCTGGAGGATTTTGTCGAGGACGCGTACACCCGGTCCCAGCACCGGCACCGCACCCGTGAGCTTCGAGAAGTCGTAGCCGTCTCCGTGCAGGTGATCATCGACAGTGTCGGCCACCGCACAGGAGAGCAGGAACACGTTGGTCATGACCTCGCGGCTCGGCCAATCTGCCTCCGGCTGCGCCAGCCGTTCGATCTCGTGCCCCAGGTGCCGCACGATCTCCCGTAGCGTGGGAAACGTGTTCAGGCACCACGGATAGGCGCGATAGAAACGCTCTTCGGCATCCAGCAGTCGCGACGGAAGCGGCGAGGGAGCCGGCGCCTCCGTGCGTGCCGCGGATCTGTCCATCGTTGCGTGGGAAGGTTTCATCATGATTCAGTGAAGCTCCTCCGGCTTCTGAACAACCAGCGAATGGGGCGCACCGCACGGCACGCTGGCCAGCGGCCATCGTGCCCGGATCGCCGCGGCCGCCAGTG
>Ga0137418_10006480_pt1 | contig 10769 bp, 10 predicted proteins | sample CZODoug3_1_2_16f_FD_122242 | JGI IMG/M metagenome (GOLD analysis project Ga0137418, IMG submission 122242) | Vadose zone soil fungal communities from Angelo Coast Range Reserve, California, USA - CZODoug3_1_2_16fungal (Hybrid Assembly) | ecosystem: Environmental > Terrestrial > Soil > Vadose... | reverse complement strand
CCTAGCTATAGTGAGATCTGCTCATTTTGTATTTCCCATCCGCCCGTTTCAGCTAATTGTATCGATTTACTATTACAGAAATATCGGCCACCGAGAGGCATATCTTGCCGACACGCAAGTTGGACGGCGCGCGTTGTAGTTGATCGATTTAAATTAACGGATGGATCGGCGCAATTCGAGGAGGGGCAGGTTTCCGGCAGCGAACGTTCCTCTTTTTAATCGAGATAATTACCATAAATAGCTGAATCTTAACGAGAAACTATGAGGCAGCGGGGCAGCCTTTGTACAGACCCTACCATGCAATTGACCCGGCGCCCCAATTCGGCATTTCCCTGTCGGCATAACGGCGTCGCTAAAAGCCAATATTTTCGTGCACTACGACGCTTTCGCTAAACGCTCCGGGACTGAAGCCCCAATGGCGCCTGAAATGGCGATTCAAGTGGCTTTGATCCGCAAATCCCGCCAGCGCAGCAACTTCGCAAAGCGATACGCCTCGTTCAATCAGCGACCTCGCCAGTTCCACTCGCATCGCTATTCGATACTGGTGCGGGGTAATCCCAATCGCCAGTTTGAACACGTAAATCAGATAGCGCATGTCCAAATCGACACGGCGTGCAAGACGGCCGATCGTCACGTGTTCGGCGCAACCATCACTGATGATCGCCCGCGCCTTCGACACTGCTGGATGCACATTGCTGCGTCCCAGCCGCGCGGAATCGGACGGCGCATCGAGTATCTGGCACATGATGGGCCGTAGTATGTAAAGCAATTTATCCATCGGAAGATCCGCGCACAGCGTTCTGATCATGATCGGCAGCAGGCTCGAAGCTTTCTCCCGCGACAGCAACTTGAACGATCGAGAACCGCCCCCGGGGGAATCCGATTCCGAATATTCGCCGGACAATTGCTGCAGAAGCCGCCTCGGTAGTTGTATCGCGATGAACTCCACGTTCGTTCCGAGCCCGCCGCCGCTATGAGTTTCGTTCGGCTGAACGACTCCGGCCTCACCGGCATCGATCTCGTATTCGCCAGCCTGGCAGATCAATCTGCAATGACCCGAGCGTATCCAAATGATCTCCAGCGTATCGTGCAGATGCGGCGGATAGCGGTGATCATGGCTGTTGGTGTGGATAATCTCGAGGTCTGGAACCTGCTCCGACCGCCAGATGTTGAACTCTACAGCGCTCCCCACGCGCTTCGAATGGTGTTCGGCGCGGTTCACGGCAGGCAGCGATTTCAGCGATTTCAGCGATTTGGAGCGGCGAATTGGACGTCCCCCTTTTTTTCTGCGCACCAAGCTCGTTTCATTATCGTACAGATGCGATGGGAACGGTTACTAATCTCAAGCGATCGCAACGGGCCTCAAACGCAATAATCCGGTATATCCTGCTCCGACGATCAGAACGTCGGCTTCCACTGTAGCATTTAGCGCAGACCGCAGAGCGTCCGCCGTCACGGGCTACTCCAAGTGACAGCAGAAAATCGATCGCCAGGCCAAGGACGAATCGAAGTCCTCGACATAGCGTGTGATTGCGCCGTTGCGCACTTCGAACCAGAGAAAATAGGTGTTGTTGTACGGTAGTCCGGCAATGTTCGAGCCTCGCCCTCGAGCCAGCACCGCGACGCACTCGCCTTCGGCGATGAACTCGAGCGGGAACAAGCCATGTCCCGGCGCGCGTCCCATGCGCGGCGACGCTGCGGGTAAGAACTCGTTCATCACCGCGTTTATGCCGTGCCATGTACCCGACAAGGGAGTTTGACCGGTTACGACGAACTCGATGTCTTCCGCCATGGTTCGATAGGGATTGATGTCGATACCCTTGAGTGCGTCGCGCAAATCCGCGAAGAACTGATTGACCACGGCCACACTCTGGTCAGACATCGCTCACGTATTGCCGATGATAGAGTGCGATCTCGATGAGACTGGTATCGGGAAACAGGGTGACCTCGTGAATGAGGCCCGCGTCGACCGTAAATACGCAGCCGCATAAGCGCCCTTCTGTATTGAACGGCGTTCCCGCCGAATTGCGTCCTGATAAACATATCAGCGTGGCCACACGCGTCCCCGCGCAGATGATCTTACTGATGCTGATATCCAGCGATGCAATCACCACCCGTGCGCTGTCCAACAGTATTCCCCGGACCAGTGGAATACCTGGATAGCGCCCGGAGAGCGGGGTCGTGCCGTTCACCGTCACGATCACCCTGTCCGACAACAGGCTCCAGGGATCGCCCGCGTTGCAGCGAGCAATGAACTCGCGCACCAAAGCCGAAGGACTGGACTCTGCGCGTCCCATCAGAATTTCATTCTAGCAATCACACCCCATTCGGCCGGAGGGCCGAACGAAGCATCCGCGGTACCAAAACTTCCGTAAGACTGCAGCCCATTGGATTTGTAGCGCTTATCGCCGATGTTCGTGCCGAAAGCGGTGACTTCCCAGCGCTTCTCCCGAGGTTGAAATCGCACATGAGCTCCGATCAGCGAATAGGACGCTTGCGCCAGGATCGGCGTATTGTTCGGATCGTTGAAATACGAGCTGCGGTAACTCACATCACCGCCCACGGTGACGGTCCCGATGGCGCCCACGGGAATGTCGAGATCCCCCGCCAGGTTGCCGGTCCATTTCGGTGTTTTCACGAGCTTGTCGCTCAAACTGATGGTCGCTCCCGGCGCGAGCTCTGTGAACGCGGCGTCGGTGTAGCCCACACCGCCACGAATCAAAATATGGCTGAGCGGCTGCAGCGCGAATTCCAGCTCGAGACCCTTGATGTGCGCCTGGCCCGCATTCTCGGTGACCACCACGATGAGTCCTTGCACCGCGCGCACGCTGGTCAACTGGATGTCGGTGTAATTGTTGTAGAAGGCCGCGAGGTTCACCAGGAACCGTTTATCGAGCCACTCGGATTTCAGCCCGGCTTCGTAAGACCAGACGTATTCTGGATTGAATGAGTCGATCTCCGCGAGCGACTGCGCGCGCCCGTTGAAACCGCCGCTTTTGAAGCCGCGAGATGCCGAGATATAGCTCATCAAATCGGAGGTCCACTGATATTCGAATCCGAGTTTAGGGGTAAATGCGTCCCAGGAATTCGATACGGAATGTTCGGGAACGGTGATCACGCGAGACGCATTGCGCACCAGCATCGTGGTGAATTTCTTGCGTTCTTCAGTGTAGCGACCGCCCGCGGTAGCGCTCAATTTATCCGTAAGCTTATACGTACCCTGTGCGTATGCCGCGTAGCTATCGATGTCGATATGATCGAAAATGGTCAGATCGAAGTCCAATGAAACGTTGAACGGATTTCCGGCTCCACCTGCACACGGCGCAAACACCCCGGGCGGCGGAGGGCAGGATACGCCGCCAACCAGCGGCAAAATCGGACCCGGTAACTTCTCGAGCGCATCGAACAATCCGCCACCCAACACCACGTTGAACTGGTCGCTCGCATTCTCGTGCATGTAGAAGAGTCCGCCGACCCAATCCATGCGATCGTGGAAATTCTTGCCGTTGATCTGCAGCTCTTGGCTGACCGCATAGTGCTTGTTATGGTTGACCGTCTCTAAGTAGCGGTACGGCGAATGGTCTTGGTCTTGACCGAACTCCGCCTTTTCCGTTCGATATGCGCTGATGGCTTTTAGCTTGACGGCATCGGACACTTCCTTCGATATGTTGAGCGACACACCCCACATATCCAAATTGCTGAGACTTGGACCCGTGGCCTGCGAATCGCGGCCGTGCGTTACGAATCTGCCGTCATAGACCGAGCCGGGTCCATAAGTGGGAGCGACCAGGAAATTCCACAATTGCAATACAGGGTCGGAAGTGCGCACATCGAGCAGCTCGTTGGCAATGGCTTCCTCGCGACGGCGATTGTAGTCGCCTTCCAACAGTGCATCCCAGCCTCCGCCGGGGGTGAAATGCAGCAAGCCGCGCACTCCATCGCTGTTCACATTTCCGGTAGCCCGACCGGGTTGATTGACTCGTTTGACGTATCCGTCTTGGTTGCGGCTCGAGACGGTCAGGCGTCCATTCAGAACATCGTGGATGAACGGTACATCGATGCTCGCTTTCCCATCCACGCGGTTGCGGCTCCCGGTCGTGATGCTGGCGACGCCTCCAAACTCGTTTCCCGGACGCTGAGAGGTGATGCTGAGCGCGCCGCCGATGGTGTTTTTTCCGTAAAGCGTTCCTTGCGGACCTCGCAATACCTCCATTTGCTCAATATCGATCATGTCCATGATCGAGCCCACCACTCGCGGCAAATATACCTCGTCCACATAGATGCCCACGCCCGGATCCGAGCTGAACAGAAAGTCGGTCTGCCCCACGCCGCGGATGAAGAGCTGCGAGTTGAATGACCCACCCGTGTTTCCCGTGCCTCGATCGAATATCACATTCGGGGCGAATCGCGTCACGTCGGACAAATCGTCGAAACCCGGTTTTTCGAGTTGCTCCGCAGTAAAGACGGTGATGGACACCGGAGTCTTCTGTAAGGGCTCATCCCGCTTTCGCGCGGTCACGATGATCTCCTCCAATTCTGCGCGCGCTGCAGTACCGGCCAATAGCGATCCGATCAGAATCGCCCCCACCAAAATTTGTAAGCTGTGTGAATGCTTCATATAGGTTCCCGCATTTTCGACGATCGTCGAGCCAATCTTGTTTTGAGAATTTTCAATCGACGCGATGCTATGTCAGATTGCCGGCCGCGGTAACGGCAAGTTACCGATCGGGTCCAGGCAAAGGATTTCCTGCATCCCACCTTCGACGACCAGCGGCGCCGGCATCGGGCTGCTGCCGGAACACACCATTCCCTGCGGTGTGAAAATGATGTCGCGAAGGTAAATCCCTCTCGTCGGAAGCGGGTACGCGATAAAGCGCTCCTCCTTGGGTAGAAAGCGGAACATTCGGTCAGACATGTTCGCCGTGATCCAGACTTCGTGCGTGACGGGATGCACGCCCACGGCGTAAGGGGCCTCCACTTCACCCCGAGCCAGAGACGGAATCGGGTAGGATTTATATTCCATCCGCTGGGTATCGAGCTTTACCAGTTGTCCGCGGCCGAAATCCGGAATCCACAACGTGCCATCCGCCGCGAAACGCATTCGTCTGGGTCCAACGGTCGGGGGTGTGAAGGATTTAATCGAAAAATTGTCAGGGTCGATCCGGCCGATGCGATTGGCCATCAGTGAGCTATACCAGATGCTACCGTCCACGGGGTTGACGTCGATTCCGTACGGCGTTTTCGCCGGCATTTGCGCGCGGTCGGTGTCGGGCGGCAGCTCGATGACGCGTATCTTGCCGGTCTGAGTGTCCAGCATTCCCACCTGATTCGAAAATGCAATCGTGAACCACACGCGCCCCTTTCGATCGAAGCGCAACGTGTGTGGGTACAGGGAATTACCGCCGATGTCGTGGCCGACATAAGTACGTGCCTTGGGGTCGAATTCGCCGATCTGCCCACTGATCGTATCGGTGGTATAGAAATGTCCGTCAGGTCCCTCCTGCAAACTGTGCGGACCTCGCGATACAGTTAGCGTTAGCGGGGTGGAATTGCCCAGCATGGTATAGAACTTGCCACCCTGAGGTATGCCGTCTTTCGGAATCGTGTAGGTTTCCGTGATTGCGGCTATGGGATCGGTGATCAGAATTTGATCCGTGCCCTGATCGACGGTGTAGAACTTTCCGTCGGCAGCGTGATATTCGACGTCATGCGCAATGACGCCACCCGGAAGTTTCCATTCGAATATGCGCGCGTGAAGCGCTTCGGGGTTCACGACGTGATGTTGTCGTTCGGTCACCCGCGCACCGCTGTTGAATGTTTGCGCGAGCAGGTTGGCGTAGCGGTCTATCCATGCCTTGTCGGTCACGTTGTAGAAACCCAACATTTGGGTCAGAATTTCATGCCAGCGCTGCGGAGTGCGCGGAGTGCGCGTGAAGGCATTGCCGATTTGATGGCAGGTCAGACACTCCACCTGAAACCATTGCTTGTCGACAGGTTGCTCGAACCGGATTCGCGCGAAATGGGCGCTCGCACTCAGGCTATCAGAAATAGCCTGCGGATCGGTCAACGGCGCCAGCACAAAATTGCTCGATTTCCCTTGCGCCAAATCGATGTCGACCTTGGCATCGGCGAAATAAGGGCTGCGCGCGCGCAGTGTGGCCTTGCCTTTCTGCTCGGTGGTCAGCGAGTAGCCGCCGTCGCGTCCGGCGTAAACGGATTCGACGAACGAGCCATCGCCGGAGGACAGTGTCACCAGGCCGCCCATCGCAGGGTGGCCATCTTTTTGCTTCACTGTCCCCGTGAGTGTCACCGCGGCGCTCGCCGGCGCGCACAGAATGCCAAAGATGCCGACGGTTGTCATGAATTTGCCGACCGGGAAGCGATCCGTTTCAATTTTCAAAGCAACCCCTCCGATTTGAGCCACGAATAACTATCCTGAAGACATTGGTGTAATTGGCGCGGTTTATAGGCGAGTTCGCGCTCTGCCTTATCCGTCGCCAAGGTGTTTCTCCGGCACAAGATGTCCGCCATTTCACGGCTCATGTCGGGTTCTTTCCCCGTGAAAGCCGAGACCACTGCGGCGATGCGCGCGATTCCTTTGAACACGATCGGCGGCATCACCGGCGCGCGTAGTTCTGCACCGATAAGGTTTGCCATCTCACGAAAGATTCGTGCGATCGGCACGATCTCGCCGCCGAGCAAGTAGTTGTCGCCCGCCGCTCCGCGTTCCGCGGCGGCGATGTGTGCGCGCGCGACCTCGGTAACATGGTTGATCGGCACGGTGCCGGGAGGCAGAATTTTCAGCTTTCCATCGCGGATGAGCTGGAAGGCGCTGCCCCAGATGCTGACGTCATACGGGCCGAGCACAGCGCAGGGATTGATGATGACACCGGGCAGCCCTTGTCGAGTCGCGCCGCGCACTTCTTCTTCGGAAAGCCACTTGCTGCGTTCGTAATTTATCCATGAAGATCCGCCGGTGCTTGGGATCTGTTCCGATAGCGCACCGGTTTGACGGCCGAAGGCCGCTGCGGTCGAGGTCAACACGAACCGCTTCGCGCCACGCTTTCGGGCCGCATTCAAGAGGTTGCGCGTGCCGCCGACGTTGGTCGCGGTCTGCGCCGCATCGTGTTTCCACCAGGAACTGGTGTCGGCAGCAACGTGGAATACCGCATCGACACCTTGAGGAACGGCACGCTCGAGCGACTCGGGTTCCAGCAGATCGCCCACTTGGAGTTGCACCGGATATCGCCGCAGATATTTCAGATCGGAGTTCGCTCGATGCAGGCACGTCAAGCTCCACCCCTGCTTGGTCAGCTCATCGACCAGGTTGATGCCCAGGAAACCCGTACCGCCGGTAACGAATGCCGTTTTCACGTTCTCACCTCGCTTTACAGCGGATGAACCTAACACCGGCGTTCATGCCGGCGCTTGATGGAAATTCAGTTCCGCGGCTTTCTCGTCGATGGGTGGGTTTCAACCTCGAATTCCGTCATCATCCGTGCGTCATCAATCAATGAATTTTGTTCAAGACACCGGGAAGCCGCCTGGTCAATTATGGCGACTCTATAACTGAGGTTTGTATGGGCAATAACACGGAATCGGCAGCCGAAGAGCGAGGACTCTCTGATTGGATTCCTGCCGCCGGCCGCTCCTCACAGCCGCGAGCTTCGCGGGGCCAGATGTTGAACGAGGGTGCGCATGGTCTTTTTACTCAATCCTGGTTCGTGGTCTGCCCATCCACGGATGTGAAGAAGGGAGAGGTCGTCGGACGGCCATTTCTGGATGGCCGAGTTGCCATATATCGCGGAGCGAATGGCCTGGCTCAGGTATTGAGCGCCTATTGTCCCCACCTGGGTGCCGATGTATCCAACGGATACGTCGAGGGTAATAATCTGCAGTGCCCCTTTCATTATTGGGAATATGATCAAACGGGGAAGGCAGTGAAAACCGGCATCGGCGACAAACCGCCCGCAAAAGCCTGTTTGTTTCGCTTCCCTACCGCGGAACGCTGGGGTCTCATTTGGGCATTCAACGGTGAATCTGCGCTTTGGAAGCTACCCGATCTTCCATTTCCCGACGACAAACTTCATTTCACCACGCTCGAGCTCAAACACTATGAGGCGGACCCGTGGGTGGGATGCTGCAACACTTTGGACTTGCATCATTTTCTGGTGCTGCACAAATTAAAAATGCGCCAGGCCGAACTAAAAGACGAGGACATCCGTTGGTCCGATCACTCCGTCACATTTGATCTGAAGGCCTACCATTGGAACGACGTTCCGGTGAGCTACCGTTTTGGAATTTTTGGCACGTCTCTTTTCTATCAGGAAACGCTGCTCGGCAATAATTGGTTCGTCGTTCTAGCCGCGATGGCCATGCCCAAGCCCGGCTATTCCATCCCATACGCAGTCTGCGCGACCCTCAAAGGTGAAAATCTGGAAGAGTCCATCGCGATCAATCATCATAGCATGACGCTCGAAACCGAATTCTACGAACAAGACAACCGTGCCCTCAAGGGCATTCATTTCCGCAAGGGATTGCTGTTGAAAAGAGACCGGACGCTTGCAAAGTTTCTGGATCATTTGAAGCGCCAGCCGCGAGCGCATCCCTCTCGAGATGCAATCCGCTAAGCTTGCGCGCACAGGAGAACCCCGACATGAAGAATGAGCCCAACCGAGCCGAGTCAATCAAGAGCGCCGTACAGCGTCCTCGCGGCAAGCCGATCCCGGCCGAAGGCGAAAATGGGCTGTTTACCGAATCCTGGTTTCCTATATGTCCATCGTACGAGCTCGTGCGCGGCCAAGTCATTGGACGACCGTTTCTCAACGGCCGGGTGGTTGCGTTCCGCGGCGACAACGGCGTGGCGCAAGTGCTCAGTGCGTATTGTCCTCACATGGGGGCAGACCTCGCCGTCGGCAGCGTCGCCGGCGATTCCGTTCGCTGCGCCTTTCACAAATGGGAATATGACTGCGAGGGCGTTTGTCGGAAGACCGGCATCGGCGATCCACCGCCGAAAAACGCACTGCTATTCAAGTTTCCATCGGTGGAAAAATTCGGACTGATCTGGGCATTCAACGGACTGGAGCCCTGGTGGCAAATTCCGGAATTCCCCTTGCCGGAAAGCGAGCTGGCGATCGATGTTCGCTATGACGTTCCGGTGATTCCCGTTGATCCGTGGGTGGTTTGCGCAAATACACCGGACTGGCAGCACATCAAGATCGTTCACAACGTCGATTTCGACGCTTCGGACATGTTGAAACGCGTCAAGTTCACGGATCATTCGATGCAATACCGTTTCAGCGGTCGAATGACCCAGGAAAACAATGAAGAGGTCGACTACAACGTCGGCATCTACGGTACCAGCATGTTCGTTCTGCACGGAACGCGTAACAGCCAATGGTTCTGCGCCATGAATGCATTCGGTTTGCTGCGCCCCGGCGTCACCCAAGATTATTTCGTCATCGGACTGAAGAAGGGGGATGGGTCGGCCGAGAGCGATGCCACAATCAAATTCTTACACAACGCGATGTTTCAGATGGGACGCCGCATGGTCGCTGAAGATCGGCCCATCTTGCACACTCTTAAATATGCGCCGGGCGCAATGACCAGATCAGACGAAGCGCTCGCTCGATTTCTCGATTATGTGCGCGCTTTTCCACGGTCGCACCATTCGGCAGATTTCATCAACTGATTGCACTCAATAGGAACAAAACGATGGCGAAGCACAACCAGGTTCAATTCTTCCATGAAGCCGTGGAACGCCAGTTGGGCTTCGCCGCGATGGTTCAGTCCGGAAAAACGCTGTATCTTTCCGGCCTCATCTCTGTCGATGAAAAGCTGAGCGTCGTCGGTCCAGGGGACATGGCTGCGCAGATCACTCAGATTTACGACGTGATGGAGAAAGTACTGGCGATGAGCCAGGCGACGCTGGAAAACGTCGTCAACGAATTCATGTTCACCACCAACATGCAGGCTCTCATTCAGGCGAGCGGAGTTCGCGTTGCCCGTTACGCGCGATGCGCGCCGCCGGCCAACACCGCTGTCCAGGTCGCGGGTTTATTTCTTCCGGATGCCATGCTCGAGATTCAAGCCACTGCGATATTGGACTGATCCCACTGCAGTACTAGACCGATCGGCGGCCCTCCACGAATTCGCGCAGCGTCTCCAGGACCTTGTGGTTGTGGTCGAGCCAATGCTGGCGTGCGTCGTGCTCGCCTGCATCGACCGGTATGAAACTGCATTGAAAACTTACCACGCAAGCGTCCGTTCCACACGGCTGCACGCGCGCCTCGCCGCGATAGTTGGCATAGGGAAGCGGGCCGGCATCGAGCACCCGATACTTCATACATCGCTCTGCGTGATCCAAAGACTCCATTCGCTCGCGCACGACTCCGCCACTGCGTAAGGTCGTAACGAACGTGGCTACTCCCGCCGTTTCATCCGCCTTGACTTCCACCTTCGCCGCGTAACACTCGAGCAGCAATTGAACCATCTCCGGTCCGGCAAAGGTCGCCCAAACCTTGTCGGCGCTCGCCGCGATTCGCATTGCAAGCTCCGCATTTGCCATCGCTTTTCCCATCCGTGATCTGGAACTGGGTCACCGTACCACCGATAAATTCCCAGCTCTTGAAAGTAATTCAGTTTTCGCTTGAGTCAGAAGCAGCACATTTGTCGAATCTCACAAATCATGAGATTACCGGGAATCCGTCAACCGACTTGGTAATTCATTGATAACAATTGTAGGAAACACTGCGAGGTATGGCAGTTAC
>Ga0137418_10006479_pt1 | contig 10770 bp, 8 predicted proteins | sample CZODoug3_1_2_16f_FD_122242 | JGI IMG/M metagenome (GOLD analysis project Ga0137418, IMG submission 122242) | Vadose zone soil fungal communities from Angelo Coast Range Reserve, California, USA - CZODoug3_1_2_16fungal (Hybrid Assembly) | ecosystem: Environmental > Terrestrial > Soil > Vadose... | reverse complement strand
GCGGCGATGCTCAACTTCCTGCCAATCTCCCGTTCGTTGAGGCACGCAGGCATCGCCGCCGCACATCTTCCCGTTCTACCTCCCAAGTCGTGTCAATCAGGGAAAGCGGGTGGGTGTTTTGGAGCGGGCGGAACCGAAAAGGGATGGTGGACCGGCGGAGGCTACGGAGAGTCCTCAAATCCCGCCTCGAATTACAGCGGGTGTGCTATTTTGAAGCGAAATGGGGGATGGGGGAAACGCTATGGCTGACGCGCAGCAGCCCACGTCGGTAAATCGGGAACTCACGACCCAAATCGTCGCTGCATACGTCCGCAGAAACCAAGTCGCAATGAAGGACCCAACAAGTCCGGCAGTGGCACCCACAGCGACTGCGCGCATCGCACGTCCAAGTATTAGCCGCACAACGTCGCCGCGAGTTGCTCCCAGTGCCATCCTTATACCAATTTCGTGCGTGCGTTCAACCACGAGGAATGAGAGGGCTGTCTTGGTGTCTTTAGTGTCTTTTCAGGGCCGAAAGTGGTGCTATTTATGCGGAACAGTTTAAAGAGTTGCAGAATGCGAAATCGTAGAAGTCGTCAATATTCATGCGGCTTTCATGTATGTTGCTGAAAACATGGTAGGATGGCAAAAGCGGCGGGGTGAGTATCCCACCCTCTCACCCATGCTTCCTTTGCCCGAGGGGCCCAGACCATGTGGTTTGGCATTGGGAAACCAGGAGAGGCGCACGGAGCGGATGCATCCCAAGATAGTCTTTGCGCCGTCTAGCCTTCAGATGTTGTGATGTGGTCTAAGGCGTTGTTGTCATTCTCGAAGTGCTCGAAGGTTTCACGTATTACAGCCTCAAGTGCCGCCACTTCATCGTCAGTGAGCTTGCTGAATTCATGGCTTCGGCGCCTTTTTGGTAGCGCTCCATGATTCTGTTGCACGAACATGATCAAATCCTTGGCGAGTCTATCGGGCATGTCGACCGTGTCCATGATGCGCCTGAGCGCTTCATCATGCCGGCGGAGGAAGTCTATTTCACGCGGCAAGTCGAACTGAACTGTCCGCTGGACGCAGGCATAGAGGAATTCTGCTGTATCAGTGCAGTCGAAATAGCGGTAGAGATCAGCAGTATCATTTAGAACCTCGACATTCCGCTGAGGTGTTGGTCGCCAATCAATGAATCTCATCAGCGGTCCAGTATGGGATTGCAGAGTTGTGCGGTACTGATCGATGCGGTCAAGCATGACGGACGAGACCGGGAGGACCATACTTGGCGGTGTAAATTTTCGCTCGGCGAGAACGTCGTGGATAAGGCAGCGGTGCAAGCGGCCGTTCCCATCTTGGAGAGGGTGAACATAAACGAACCCGAAGGCCGTGGCTGCGGACTGCAAGACAGGATCGAGCTCGTCGGCCATCATGCGATCGTTCGCTTCAAGTAATGCCGACATCAAGTCGGTAAGATCTCTGGGCCGCGCGCCGATGAATTCGGGCAGCGGATCGCCGTTGTGATCTCTCTCGCCTAGAAACACACCATCGCCTCGGAGACCTATGTGGACAAAGCGATTGTCTTCGATGAGAACGCGGTGAAGACGAACGATTTCATCGAGAGTGAGTTTGTTCTTCCCTGCCTGTAGCACCGCGCGTCCCCACCGCTCAAGCCGGTTGCGCGGCGGCCGCTCTCCTTCAATTTCGAAACTCGCCCGGCTATCAGCGAGTAGCATGAAGCTTGCCGCACGGGCAGCCAAATGCGCGCTGGTGTGACCAATTATTTCACTCGCCTTTTTCGCAAGGTCCTGCGTTGTGAACTCGGTGAGTAGCTTGGTTCGGCGGATTATGGGACAAAACCGGCTGATCCCCAGAAGATTGTCGCGCACGCGATGCCGACGGGACAGCTGCGGTTTGCCTGTAAAGTATGCCTCGGCGTCGAGCACATCGATTGCTGTGACGTTTTTCGCATCGGGCACCTTTTTTAGATTGCGGCCAGTCAGCATCTCGTAGAGAAACCATGCGCGCCGATTCGGTATCCCGTTAGGCGCCTCGCGGACAAATTCCGCCATGGAGGCTGCTGGTATGGTCTCGAAGATGCGCTTCAAGACGAGCAGGTCAATGCGCTCGTGCCGCAGCGCAAAACTCAGGTGATCACCGAAGGTATCTCCCGGCCAATATCTGCGATCAAAAACAGTCCAGAGAGCTTCCTCCCGACGGCTGCCGCGGATATGCTTGTCCGAGACACAAGACGGACGACGCACGGGCGCTTCGATGGAAAGAGTATTTACAAGCGCAGCAAATCCGGCAAGCTTTGAGGCTTCAGGAATGCTTTGTTCCTGAAAGCCTGTTGGTTTCTTGAAATTCAGCCGCATGTCGAAATCCGCTCAGTTATGTCGAAAATAGTCCCGATACTCGACATCATGTCGAAAAGCTATATTACCACACTTCAGATGCCGAAATCCACTGTATTCCTGTCGAAGGTAACCCAGTTACTGGCCGAGATGCGGAAAACTGTCCACGGCTACAAGGGCTAGGAAACGCGGCGTTCTTGTTGACACCGGAAACCGGCAAAAAGATCGGCAATCCAATTCCAACGCTATGGACCAACAGCCTTCGTTTCATTGACTTATAGCGATGTCGAATCCAGCAATCTGGCGGCGCGTAGAAATAATCAATCTTGCAGAGGTACACTCTGTGAGATGAACAGCTCGCCAAATCAGTGATCCTCAATACTTTCCGCGTACCACGACGGTCACACTGAACAGCTCGCCCAACCGAGTGACCAGGCAATATCCCACCTGCTACGATAGCAACCTCTGCTCTGCGAATTGATGCGGGATAGCCGCTCGATGAGTGACCAGCACGAACTTGAAGAACGAGTGAAAACAGCGCAGGCCGAGTGCGAACGGCTTCGTAAAGAAAACGTGCGTCTCCGGGCGATGCTTGGCGTCCACGACCCAGTTCCCGAACATCCAGTCCCGTCGGCACCAGGCTCTACGCCAACGCCTTTACCTTTCCGCAGCATCACCGAGGCTTCTACACCTGAGCAGAAGATCGCGCTATTTCGAGGCCTCTTTCGTGGGCGAGAGGACGTCTACGCGGTTCGATGGGAAGGAAAGGCTGGCAAGGCTGGCTATTCCCCGGCTAGCGTTATGGACTGGCGGGCCATTCACGCAGCTAGAGCGGAAGAGCGAAAGAAAGTTGCCCCCAAGACCCGGATGCTGCTACCACTGACGGACGATGCCATTCGGAACCACCTCACGGGGAAACAAACGATAGGAGTCTACCCCCTATTGCCTGACGAGACGTGCTGGTTCCTCGCTCTCGATTTCGACAAGAAATCGTGGATGGCCGATGCAGGTGCGTTTCTGGCGGCGTGTCGGCGCTTTCAGGTTCCCGCAGCTGTCGAACGATCGCGATCAGGAAATGGTGCGCACATTTGGACGTTCTTTGATCGCCCGGTATTGGCCGCCGATGCCAGAAGGCTAGGGTGTGCCCTGCTGACGCGGACCATGGAAAAGAGACACGAAATTGGCCTCGACTCATATGACCGCCTTTTCCCGAGCCAGGACACCATACCCAAGGGCGGGTTCGGAAATCTGATCGCTTTGCCCTTGCAGAAGCGTCCGAGAGAACAAGGCAACAGCGTATTCCTAAACGAACTCTTCGAACCTCATTCTGATCAATGGAGACTCTTAGAGTCGTTTCAAAGAATCTCAGCGGACATGCTCGCTCGCCTAATTCACGAAATCGCGCCCGAAGGAAACACAGTTGGAGTGCGTCTAACCTTACCCGATGAAGCCGACTTCGAAGCCCCGTGGCTGTGGCGCCCGTCTCGGTCGCGGAAGGAAGCACGAATCGCAGACCCACGACCCTCGACCGTTCGAGTGGTGATAAGCAATCTGGTCTATGTCGAAAAGAAGGGGTTGCCCTCCGGCATGTTAGATCGCTTGATTCGGATTGCTGCTTTTCAAAATCCAGAATTCTACAAAGCTCAGGCCATGCGACTCTCAACCTACGGCAAGCCACGAGTCATATCCTGTGGCGAGAGTTTCCCCGAACACATCGGTCTCCCGAGGGGATGCCTCGAAGAGGTCATCAGAATCTTCAAAAACCACCGCGTACAAACAGAGATTCAAGATGAACGAACAGCAGGGCAGCATATAGACGTGTCTTTTCAGGCCGAGCTGCGACCTGAACAACAAGAAGCCAGTACTCAAATGCTCGCTCACGACCAAGGCATACTGAGTGCGCCGACGGCGTTTGGAAAGACCGTTGTCGGCGCATATATGATCGGGAAGAGAGCCGTCAACGCGCTGATTCTCGTGCACCGTCGTCAACTGATGGACCAATGGCGCGAGCGATTGGCGGCCTTCCTTGGCCTGCCCAGTGGGAGTATCGGACAGTTCGGCGGAGGAAAGAACAAGAGAACTGGTGTAGTTGATGTAGCGGTCATTCAAAGCCTGCAGCGCAAAGGTATCGTCGAAGACTTCGTTGCGGATTACGGTCACGTCATTGTGGACGAGTGCCATCACTTATCGGCGTTTACCTTTGAACGAGTTCTTCGCCAAGTCAAAGCAAAATATGTTCTGGGTATGACGGCGACGTTGACTCGAAAAGATGGACACCATCCCATTATCAACATGCAGTGTGGCCCGGTTCGTTTTCATCTCAGCGCGAAGAAGGCTGCAGAGTCCTCGTACGTTGAGCACAAGGTCATCCCGCGAATGACCGATTTCACATGGAATCGCACTGAGCGCGAAACGACGATCCATGATATTTATGCCGCGCTTGTCACCGACCAAGGAAGAAATGAACTAATTGTTCAGGACCTTCAGCGAGTTCTGGGCCAGGGACGCTCCCCACTCGTTCTCACGAGTCGGACGGAGCATCTCGACTACTTGGCTGGACGCTTGAACGAAGTCTGTCCGCACATATTTGTTTTGAAAGGTGGGATGGGTACCAAGCAAAGGAAGAAGCTTGGTGAGTCCCTCGCAGCCGTTCCTCACGGTGCGCCTCGTGTGATCCTGGCGACGGGAAGTTATCTTGGGGAAGGTTTTGATGACGCTCGCCTCGACACGCTTCTACTTGCGATGCCGATTTCGTGGAGGGGAACGCTGCAACAGTACGTAGGCCGACTGCACCGCCTCCATGTGAATAAGAAAGAAGTCCAGGTCTACGATTATACAGATATCCAGGTTGCTATCCTGGCTCGTATGTACAAGAGACGACTCTCAGGCTATGCGGCCCTTGGTTACACGGTGGCTGATAGTCCCGCTGACTAACACATAATGCACCGGTTTCACGGTGCTCGGAAGCGCGGTACCCTTCTCGTTTGTACCTATAAGAAGTTCCCTCGGGTGAACTAGATGCAAATCGGGTTGCGTTTGGTCAGCTTCGATTCATGGAAATGAATTGACACGGGATTTCCGATCCTACCGATGTGTGGAACATTTTGTCAGTTCGCCAAACCGTCTCGCGGCAACAACGTTGCGGCTTTTGTGCTTTCTGTTTTCGAGAGTGAGTTTGCTGGCATTCTCTTGGTTGCACTTGCCACGTTTGTGGTGTATACGAACAAACGTGCGAATAAGTCGTTCAACGGCCTATTCTTGCTCTAAAGAATCACCTGGCAAATACCGGGGGGAATTCTGCTCGACCGCTGTCTTGGTGTCTTTGGTGTCTGTTGAAGGCCAAAATCCATCCCAATTATTTGCCACAGTTGAAACATCGGAAGCCGTTGAATGTGTTAAATCGTCAATGTTTATGCTGGTTTTCTGCATGTTGCTGAAAACATGCTAAGATAACGAATAGGCCGGGGTGAGTATCCCACCCTCCTCCGGGATCCCTAATCGCATAGTTCCCGTCCCAAGTGTTCTCGCGGCGCATTATAGACTGCGGTACGGTGAAACCAAAGGGTCCGGGCATTTCGTCGGGACGTTTCCACTTGCCCGATTAGCGCCTAGTACTGCCGCACACCGATCCATGCAATCTCATGAACAGCCGCAGGGAAGTGGCGTCCATGAGAAGGAAGAAGAAACGGGGCAAGTCAGATCGCGGGAAAACCAAGCTCGGCCTGCCCGACTTAGAACACGCCAAATCAGCTGTGCTGGTAAGCCTTCGGTCCCCTGAATCCCAAAGGAGCTATCGGCGTTCCATTGATGACTTTGTCTGCTGGTATTGCTCCGAGCCACGACTGTCTTTCAATAAGACCGTGGTCACTCGTTATCGAATTCATCTTGAGGATCAACTGTTGGCCCCCGGAACCATCAATGTCAGGCTGGCAGCAGTGCGACGGCTGGCCTATGAAGCAGCCGACACAGGACTCTTAAGTCCGGAACTTGCCGCTGGCATCCGTCGTGTGAAGGGGGCGAAGAAATTGGGCACGAGACTTGGAAATTGGTTGACCGCAACTGAGGCTCGTACCCTTTGGCAACTTCCCGACGCGTACACCCGCAAGGGAAAGAGGGATCGAGCCATTCTGGCGGTCTTGCTCGGCTGCGGGTTGCGTCGGGGTGAGTTGATTGATTTGACGTTTGACCACATTCAGCGTCGCGAAGATCACTGGGCCATTGTGGACTTGGTGGGGAAGGGTACGCACGTTCGCACTGTGCCGATGCCGGATTGGGTCAAAGAGACCTTGGATGACTGGCTGAGTGCAGCAGATATTAGACATGGCAAACTGTTCCGGTGTGTCTGTAGGAAAGGGACGGTCTGGGGGACGGAGGTCACGGAGAAGGTGGTTTGGCACGTCGTGAAGGAGTACGCGGGACGGCTCGGGATTCCTAAGCTGGCCCCACATGATCTGAGGAGGTCATGCGCCAGGTTTTGTCACGATTCAGGTGGCGAATTGGAACAAATTCAATTTCTCCTCGGCCACGTCTCGGTACAGACGACAGAGAAATACCTGGGTTGCAAGCAACGACTCCGCGAAGCCGTGAATGATCGAATCGGAATCGAACCCTTCTGATTGCTGAATGTTAGTGGAGGTGTGAGGCGTGTTCTGTCTACTCACGGAACATTCTGCGCAAGCCTTCTGGGCTGCGTTTAATGTCGGCAATCTTCTCTGGTTGCAAGCCAACCAGGTCTGCCTCGTTCAACCACTCATCCCGCATGAGGACGGAGAATACTCGGAGCAAGTGCGAATATCGGAATTGGTAGATTCGATCCACGGTCTTGCGGCTTTCGGTGAGGTATGCTTCGACTCCCCAGAGGTCAGAAGGATTGGCCACATTTTCCATCATGCGCTTTGCCTCCGCAATGATCGTTGACAGGTGACGTTCCAGGGCTTGATCAAACGCTCTTCGGGCCACTTTCTTTTCCGCGGCTGTCCACCTTACGTTGTCTCCGAACTGTTCAATGGAGACCATCGAGTTCCACCTCAGTGTTAAGTACTCATTGTTCGCAGCAGGCCATCGCGATCATAGTCCGCAGGGATTGCGGCTTCAACGGGCAGGAGGCATTTAGAGCGGCTTGCGGTCCAACGGAGGGTACTAGTAACAACATGATTGCATAACAGTGTCGGCAAAGGGAGTTTGAAGAAGTAATCATGGTCGAAGTTTTGATCGAAGAGATGTATGGGTCGGACTGAAACCGACCGCTAGATTACGAACGAGCCGTGGTCGTCGATGCGAGAAGTCAACGAAAGCGAACAAGACCACTCTTCGGAGTGAAGGGAGAAGCACGCTCAAAAAGAATTTGACAGGGCCGACACTGTTAGAGATGTCCGGTAACCCGACTGAGCCAGGAGAGGATGTTAGCCGGTGATGACGAGATTCTTCGATAGCAACGCTTCGCTATCTATTTTTAAGGAGGGAGCGTACTCGCGCTTCCTCGGTCATCGGAAGCCAATCGCCGGGCTTCAGGCACGTGTATACGTCCCCTTTATAGCCTCCCGACGAAGCGGTCGGAGCGCCAGAGACCTGATCCTTCTTCAAAATGAAGATTCCCTGCTGCCCCGGCTCGAACTTGGGTGCACTGGCCCAAGCCACGTCCCGCGACTCCGGAAAGCGGACAATCATCTTGTTTCTTTTGAGTTTTGGCCCCTTAAGGACTGATTGGACTTGGAGCACGGCCTCATGCCAGTTCGCGCTGTGCTCCGACGTGCGATAACGCGGGGCAGCGGACTTGGGGATCACCCATTGGTGCACAGCGGTGATGCGCCCTATGACCACATAGTCGCAAGTGGCTAGCAGACGCTGCAGATCCTGGTCACTGATTTCCGATTGAACCTGTCCGACCGTCTTCTCGCCAGTTTCTGCTGCAGCTGACGTCCCTCCGCTGGGCGGAATGTCGTGGCCCAGTTCTTTGACCGCAACGCCGGAGCCAAAGATCCAGCCCTCCGTATAGAACGTTGCCTGCGTTCCCTCGTGGAAGGCCGCGGGATCTTTCACCTCAACCGTGACGTTGTCGCCTTTCTTCAGCGAAACGGCCTGCGGCTTCTTCAAAACCGAGTCAACGCGAACGACAATAGTCTGGGCCGATTTCGGCACACCGGTAAAAGACGTGGCAGCGACCTGGCTGACCGTGCCTACAAAAACGATGCTCGATTTTTTGACCAGGGCAGCCTGATTGTTAGTTGCTTGCGGCAACGCCGCAGGCGCGAACGGGCTCATGCACAGGACGCCCGCAAGAAAAAATCTCGAAGTATTCATACGTTCCTGCTTCCCCCGTTCCATGGTGCGATGCGCTTCACGGCATCACCGGAACGCTGAAATAAAAGGGGTCAATCGAAATCGCTACGGGATTGCCCGAACCGTCCGTAAGGGTGACTGTGTTGAAATCCGCTGCCCGCTGGTACGTTACTCCTTGCGGAAAATTAGCCCGGTCCGGTGTGTTGTTCGCGCAAAAAACTCCGCGAAACTCATTCCCGACGGAAAGCAGGTAGTCGTAGTCTCCCAGATAGGGCAAGAACTGCCCGACGGGCCTATCGGCGGGGACAGTCGCGAGAATGGTGTCCTGAATCGTCGCGAAAGCGTCGCGCGATTGCACGACATGTGTAACCCAGCGACCGCCAGAAAGTTGCTGGTAGAGAAGCCCGGCAGTGCCATTGTTAGCCACTGCCAGCGCAATGTTCGTGGCATTGCTGATCGTCGCATGCGGCAAATCAGACTTGGACCAGGTCAGACCGCGGTCGGTCGAGCGGCGTACATGGAGCGTGTAGATGTCTCCTTTACGCCCGCGATCCGCCCAACCCACGTACACCGTGGAACTGTTGTTCGGATCGACTGCGATGGAAAGCGTCGAACCGATTCGTTCTTGCCCCAGAGTGGGGGCATTCGACCACGGGATAGAGACCCGCTTGACGACCAGCCGCCCAGGCAATTTGTCTGACGGATCTTTGAGAGCCTGAAAAGGATGGGAACCCGTTGCACCGGTATCGTCGCGGACAACAACTACGTCGCTGGTGGCCATTGAGCCATTGAACTTGCGCCAGCCGAAGAAGGCGGCGTAGACGGTATTGTCCGGGGCTACGGCTGGGCGGACGGATGGCCCATCCTGCCCCATCGTCTTGCGCGATTCGATCGAATATGATTTGTAGCTCGCGCCGCCATCCAGAGATACGTCCACCGTTGCGGTGCGGCCGCTCGACTGGCCGAGATCGTTTAAGCCGATATAAATGTGGTCGACATTGGAGAAGGCTAGTGCGCGCACGAAGGGCTGGTCCACGTTGGTGCGGCTGGATTGCACGTTCATAACGGCACTCGACGAAACATCGTCCGATTCCGACTCGTCGAGTGTGATGGATGCCGCGCAAGCGAGCGTGCCCGCGTGCAGGTCGCCCCGCGGATGGTTCTCGCCAATGGACATGGCATGGGTTATATCGCAAGTCATCCGCTGAACAGGAGTAATGGCACTTAGGACCCAGGTGTTGCCTGCGTCCTCTGAAACATATACAGGGGCATTTCCAGTACTCGAAATCGGATTGGGAGTGAACGCCGAGGCGACCATGACCTGGGGATTAGCCACCTGGACTGCCAGGAAAGGTTCACTGTCTTGGTTAGTTTCTCCGCTAAGGCTTGCCGGAATTAAGTCTACAACCTTGACGTGGGCCGATGCCTCCCGTGCTCGCGCACTTGGAGCGGATTGTTTTCCCACGAAGAAACTTCCGGCCGTCAAAGCGAGCACTGTAAGCGGCACAACGCGCGTAGAATATCCAGCTAGGGCGCTCATGACAGTGGTCTCGCCAATCGGATGAAGTTAAGCACGTGGGGCAGGCCAGCCAGTAAGCCGGGGTTCGGATGGCAAGCGTACGTTTTTCAAAACAGAGTTAATCAGCCTGGGAGCTGGAATTTCCGTTTTGATTTCCGTCGGCCGGTACTATACCGCCGTTATCCTCTGCATACAACCCCTGCACTTTTAGGTGCCGAGTGCTTCCACGGCCGGCGCGAGCCCGATCCCTCATCAATGAGTGGCGGCACGCACGGGTTACTTGGGTTTCCCTCCGAGAGCATGGTTGTACCTATCAGTGTGCCACTCGGCGCTTGGCTGAAATTGACGTTCCTCCGCATGCCGATGTGTATGCCGTCATTAGAGAGTGGCGAAAGAGACCGGCTCTGGGAATTTGAGGAAGGTCATTGCGGCCATCCTTTGCGCAATATACCAGCAAACAAACCCAACGCCTGATAAACGCGCAAGCCGGACAAGTCATACCACATGTCCGGTAACCCGACTTATCAGGAGCTTGGGTACTGAAACACCGTGATACGATGACCACACGGTTCCCTTCAGTTCCTTCGTGGAGAAAATCTCCTCGATGCTGAAACTGTCCGACGTCTTAACGTATCTGATGGCTTGGCA
>Ga0137418_10006478_pt1 | contig 10770 bp, 16 predicted proteins | sample CZODoug3_1_2_16f_FD_122242 | JGI IMG/M metagenome (GOLD analysis project Ga0137418, IMG submission 122242) | Vadose zone soil fungal communities from Angelo Coast Range Reserve, California, USA - CZODoug3_1_2_16fungal (Hybrid Assembly) | ecosystem: Environmental > Terrestrial > Soil > Vadose... | reverse complement strand
GGAGGCTGCAGACTGCATAAACAATAAATAGCGAAAAATCTCTAGCAGCAAAACTAACGATCCTACCGGCGGAACGGAAACTTGAAATGACCGGGAGAAATTTGTGACAAGTGAATGCCATGCGCACAATGCATGTTTGGTACCACGTGGCACTCCATGTATCAGCGCACGTCGGCCAAAGGGGCTAGACAGTCGAGAATTCACGATTGTAAAAACACCGTACTGCACTTGTACACTATGCGAGCAGACATCATATTGCAGGGACTGTTGCAAGTTCATCCTTGCTGAGTAATGGTTGTACTTGCGCTCTATGTGCAAGTACCTCCTTCACATCATGCAACGGCCTCTTCCATTTTTCGTCCGGGGGATCCCACACGCCGAGCTCTCTTTTTAACTCACCTAGATCCTGCTTCCACCGATTTTCCCAATACACTGTTATCATACTCCGGGCGCTACTGCCACACTTCAACGCCCAAGGCACATAGCTGGAGAACAGCCGTGAGCGCCTTGTTGGAGATAAGCGCACAGCGGTCAACGTGGAGAAACCGGCAACAGGAAGACCAAGGTTCGCGAACTCGAAAAACTTCAGCGCCAATTCGTACTCAACGGTTACCGGGAGGTTAAAGAGAGCGTGGTAAAAATCATGGGATTCGCGATAGCGCTGCATCACGTAGGCAAGCTCTGGGTCGTCGATGTAGCGCACCTGAAAGCCATCCGAACATGGGGACAAACGGGCATATGTAGAGGAAGACATACTGGATCGCGTGTATCGGGCGTGACACCACATCGCTCAAGCCAGCTCACATACGTGTAACCGAACGTGTTCTCTGGAAGTTGAGCGAGCTCGTTCAGGTCAATTGTACTTGTGTTTATGCGCGGGCGGTCCTTCAGTATGCATCGTCCCTCTATACTACTTAGCATATGATCGCGTAGTCGAGGAATGACGGAGCCAGCAGTCGTTTCACCAAATGCTGCTACCATGTCTGCCATCCAAAGTTCAGCAGTTGCGCTGCTTAGTGAGCTGGACTAACACCAGCTCGATGGAGACATACCAGCTCTGCGTGGGTCAAGAAATGCCATCAGACCGGAGCCTGCTGCTAAAAATGCGTTTTCAAACCAGTTCAAAGGGGTATGGCCAGGGTACGAAGGTTTTGTGCGCAGAGTTCGAGTATGTAGTGTATGCTGAGCGATGCTAATGCTTGCTCGTGACAACTGTGTCGCTCGCAGTGTCACTCGAACTGAGACCACCGGAGAGGTGGAAAACATAATGAGAGGCGAGGATGATTGCTTCGCGTGTCGTCAGCCAACTGGTGAACAAGGCTGCAAGCAGACGAACGGTGGTACCCGTGACTCAGTGTCACATTTCCCTATGTTACTAGTCACGCGTTGCATGGACAGCTTGAACTTAGACATTTAGCATCCCTAGGTTTGTGAAGGCGCCAGCCCTCCCACACCAGAGGACCAAGATGAGTACAAATACAGAAACAGAACTACAGGTAGCACAGCCAGCTGCAACACGGCCGAAGAAACTCAAGCCTGCGCGAAAGCAAGTCAAGCCGGGAGATGTTGAGAAAAAAGAGACACCGCAGACAGGAAAAGAGTATAGTATGTTTATCTTCCTCCTAAATTCTTCTTAAATTATATGGCTCATCGCCCATTCCAGACATTTGGTATAACAAGTGGGCCGGAGGTGACCGCGAAGACCAGTCCGACGGCGGCGATCCCTCCGCCCTTTCCGTTTCCCCGATTCCGCATCTGGACGAGAGACTGGAGAAGATACTTTCCTTCGAGGAGAGTATTGGTTGCGAGGCCGACGACACCGCATCCTCCCTCCGCCTCTTGCTTGCCGATCGGGACCCTCTCTAGGGGTAGTAATCTTCTTGAATCAATGATTTGTTGTCCAGTCAATTCTCTCACATGTGTCTCACCAGTAGATCCTTTCTTCCTCGTAGATCCCGGACACTCTTCAGCCCGAAACCAGCAATAATCGATCTCAACCGCTTCGTCCAAGCAGTGTAGAGATTGACAATTCTCGTCTCGCCCCACTCAGGCTCGATAAACCGTGACAGCTCCGGGTCCGTTGTCGTAATCCCGACCTGGCAGCCGCGTCCCCTCTCACAATTACCACAATGAGTACATCCGACAGCCACTGCCTCGGCCGTTGCTACCACGCAACCATCAGCTCCTAATGCAATCGCCTTCGCGATATCGTCAGCCGTCCTGAGCCCACCACTAGCTATCAGTACAACGTCGTCCCGGACTCCTTCCGATACTAGATAATCGTGGACCTTTGGAATCGCATACTCTATAGGCATTGCAATGTTCTTTTTTGCGATCTCTGGCGCCGCCCCCGTCCCGCCATCCACCGTCGCTGTCCCGCCCAGCCCCACGATGACGGTCTGGGCCCCTCGATCCACTGCCTCGAACATCAGCTCGCCGACGAGGGCCGGGCTCGGTTCCTTCTTCCCGTTCCTCAACTTCGACAGGTAGCCATGCGAGAGCCCGAGGAGTTGCTCCAGCTCCTGCTGGCGAGCGTGCTCCGCGATCTTCTTGATCGCGGACTTCACCGCCGCCGCGAGTAGTCGCGCGTACCGGCGTTCAAGGTGCGCATCGAGCTTCTTCGCCAAGATCGCGCCGATGAACATCTCGCCGCACGCATCGCAGGTCGGGATCTCGAAGTCATCCGCGATCTCCAGTGCGGGAACCTGCTTGTAGGGGAACGAGCGGCCCTTCCCGCCGCGCGGGGCGACCCTTCCTTTGCCACACGCGGGGCACTCGAAGGTCTTCATTGGCTCTCCTTCCATGTCGGGCTGAGGGTCGTTCCGTCAGCCCGGCGAATCGGGTCCATTAGGCAGTGCAGCGACAGCACGAAGACTCGGCGGCCGCCGGCGGAAATGATCGTGAGCTTCACGTACCAGGTCGTCTTGTACGTCCCCTCGAGGTGGGCTTTCGCGATCGCGTCGCCGAGCCGAGTCGCATAGACGTCGTGGACGACAAAGCCCTTGCCGAGCTTGCGTGGCAGGTTCACGCGGTGAGCGAAGTCGAGCAGCCGCAGCTGTGCGACGACGGCTTTCGCGAACCGGCGCACCCCGTCGAGGGTGCGGTCGAGCAGATGAGGCAGGATTCGCTTCGTCGCACTGGTCACCCCGAGGTCGAACTTGTCCGCCGCTCCCAGCGCCTTCACCTCGCTCAGCGAGTGCCAAGGCGCATCAGCCATGACCCAAGGGTATGTTGGACTGAGTCCAAAGTCAAGCCGCCTTCAGCTCGTCGGAGCATGCCGATCTGGCGATAAAGGAGCGCATCCCCGCGTTCGCCGCGCCTCCGCACACCAGGCCCGGCCGCTACCGCGCTCCCGACTCGCTGCTCGCGTTCCTCGAAAGACTCTGACCGAGTACAGGCCGCCGCGAGAATCGGTTGATGCTTCCGAGCAGGCCGTCTATCGTGCGCCATGCCCAGCCGCAACGTTGAGAATCGCGACCGGGGCCGCCGAGAGTGGGTCGGCGGGCGCTTCTGTCCGCCCCTGCACGTCATGGAAGGCGGGCCCTACCGCCCGCAGATCACGATGTGGCTCGAGCTGCCGGAACCGCTCGTCGTCGCTTGTCACGTCGAGGATCCCAAGGAGCAGACGACGTTTGCGCAGACGCTGCGCGAGGCGATGCGGCGGCCGCTGGCCGGGCCTCCGCGCCGGCCGGGCCGCGTGCACGTGGCGGATGCGCTGCACGCTGCCGAGCTGCGCGCTGCCATGCCAGACCTCGAAGTGGCGGTCGCGCCGACTCCCGAGCTGGAGCTGCTCGGGCGCGACCTAGCGGAACACCTGCTCGAGTCGACGCCCGAGAAGGATACCGAGAGCTACCTGGAAGGCGGCCGCATTCCCGCGCCCGCGGTCGCCAGACTTTTCGAGGCGGCCAGACTGTTGTACGTCGTCGCGCCCTGGAAGACCGCCAGCGACGACCAGATCCTTCGCGTCGACATCCCGCAGCTCGGCATCGAAGGTGCGTGCCTCTCGATCAGGATGACCTTTCCGTAGTCAGCCTGCTTGTAGTCGCCGCGCAGCAGGTCGGCGACGCTCCACAGAAGGTTCGCCAGGTCGCTGAAGCCGTTAAAGCTGCGGCCGTTTCCGGTGGGCTGCTCGTTGTCATTCGCGCGCGTTGTAGTCGCCATCTGCTGCCATCGTACAGCGAGTTCCGCCGGCGCCCTATCTGCGGCAAAGGTGCGCCGCCGGGTCGCTCTCGTATCGGGCGCACTCCAACACTGACGGAGTGCCAAGATGCCGAGCATCTCTTTTCCGCTGGCGTCTTCCCCGGTGTGAGGCGTAGGCAAACGGAACGGGGTGCGAAGATGGCCGTTCTCAACTGGGGCGAGGCGAAGGAACGCATCGAAGAGGCAGTGGCCGCTGGGTGTGCGTTGGGCCGGAACGGTGCGTCGCGACGAGAGGTTGTCGAGGTCAACCACGCCTGCAATCGACACGGCTACGGCGGCGAGCGCGGCTTCGCGGTGCGCATCGGGGTCACGAGCACCGAGACCATCGACATCCCTTGGAGCATGTTGGAGACGTGCTACGACGAACTGCTTGCTGGCGCGTACGCTGGCAGCACGTTCCGACACCACTACCCGCATCAGGCTCGCGTTCACCCCTGCCACGTTCACGTTGTCGGGATGATGTTTGTGCGTGCCGGTTTGGCGACGAGCAACGGTCAGAAGCAGGCGCGCTACACGCCCGTGTCAACACCAGCTTTGAGCCCCGTAACCGCGGGGTCGGTCGACACGAAGGGCGATAGATGAACCCCGACGCTGTCGTGCGGCACTACCGCGCGAACTTTCAGCGCAGAGCGCAAGCGGAACTACAGTCCTTTCGGGACCAGTCGCTCGCAGACGCCGTTCGTCGCGCTGCGCTTGCGGCGCGACCGGACGGGCTTCGCTACAGTCACCAAACTCGGTTAAAGCCGAACCATCTCGCTGAGACAGCGGGCGTTCTGGCGGAGCATCTCGAAGAAATCGGATGCGCGAAGAACTTCGCAGGGCTCCACGCCCTGTTGACAAGACTGCTTGGTTCTCGTGCCGGACTCGGCGAACTCTACCTCTACGACACCACGCTCCGCATCGGCGCCACACTTGGATTCCTGCCGCAAGCTATCTACCTGCACGCAGGTACCCGCGCCGGAGCGAAGGCGTTGGGACTTCCGGTCAACGGGAACGTTCTCCTGAAGTCCGAGTTGCCGGCGGCGCTTCAGCAGCTTGACGCGCATGAAGTCGAAGACGTGCTGTGCATCTACAAGGAATACTTCGCGGGCAAGTCAGACTTCGACAACGCGGACGCCTGCTGGGTTGATGAGGAGGTCGAATAACGGCACCGGGCCACCAAGTCTCGAACGTCGCGACCGTCGGGAACCTTATCCGGCGCGGCGCGCTTCGGTCCGCGACTGACCCGTCGCGGTTGCCACCTCCCCCGTCGGGCGTTGTCCCGTGGCACCGCGTCGAAGGGATGTTGCTCGGTCTCGCCATCGGTGACTCCCTCGGGAACACGAGCGAGTCAGAGGTCCCTCGAACTCGACGAGCCACGCACGGCGAGATTCGCGACTACCTGCCGAACCGGTACGCCGCAGGTCGCTGCGTCGGTCTGCCCTCAGATGACACCCAGTTGGCGTTCTGGACACTGGAGCAACTCATCGACGACGGCGGGCTCGTCCCGGAGCATCTGGCTCAGAAGTTTTCGTCGCGCCCCATCTTCGGCATCGGCCAGACGGTTCGCGCCTTCGTGGACAAGGTGCGCAGCGGAGCAGACTGGCTCGTAGCCAAGCAGGAGAGCGCCGGCAACGGTGCGCTGATGCGAATCGCGCCGATTCTGCTGCCGCATCTCCCTGCACCGTCCAGCGCGCTGTGGTCCGACGCGCTTCTGGGCGGCGCCGTGACCCACGACGATTTCGCCTCGAACGCGAGTTGCGTTGCCTTCACCGCGCTGCTCTGGGACGCGCTTCACTTCACGCCGCCCGTGCCGGCCGGCTTCTGGCTTGACCGGTTCGTGGCGATGGCCCGACCTATCGAGGGCTCGACGCCGCGCTACGAGGCCCGCGCGCCGCACCGAGCGGGAACGAGGACGACGCTGACGGACTTCGTCTCCACCGAGGTGCCCAAGGCGTTGCAGCAGGGCCGGTCGATTCTGGATGTTTGCGACGACTGGTACTCGGGCGCGTTCCTGCTGGAGACCGTCCCGTCCGTCATCTTCATCTTGGAGTGCCACGGCAACGACCCGGAGGAGGCCATCGTTCGCGCCGTCAACGACACGCGGGACAACGACACCAGCGCTGCCATCGTCGGCGCCGCGGTCGGTGCGCTCCACAGTCTCGCCGCCCTACCGCGGCGTTGGCGCGAGGGTCTGTTGGGCCGGACCGGGGCCGACGATGACGGCCACACCTTCGAGTTAATGGACGCGGCCAGGAAGAAGTGGGCGACTCGGGCCGCCGGGTAGCTGCTGGCCGGCGTCATCCCCGGGGCGAATGGCCGGCGCGGTAGCGATGCACTCGCGAGGCTGCCCCTGCTAAACCAGCAGCATGCTCATCGGGCACTTCGCAATCGGGCTGGCCGCCAAGCGCGTCTCGCCTCGGACATCCATCGGCACTCTCTTCGCGGCCGCGCAACTTGCTGACCTCATCTGGCCAGTGCTCCTCATGGTCGGCGTCGAGACGGTACGTGTGGACCCCGGCAACACCGCGTTCACGCCGCTCGACTTCGTCAGCTACCCCTGGACCCACAGCCTGCTGATGGCGTGCTTCTGGGCGGCAGGGTTCGCGCTCGCCTACCGCGCGCGGACCAAGTGGACACGCGGCGCGTGGGTGGTCGCCGTCTTGGTGCTCTCGCACTGGGTGCTCGACATGGTAACCCATCACCCCGACCTGCCGCTGGCACCTGGGGCTGTGAAGGTGGGCCTGGGCCTGTGGAACTCGGTTGCGGCCACGGTCATCGTGGAGGGGAGCCTGTTCGCCTTCGGCGTCTTTGTCTACGCCACCACCACTCGGGCGCGGAACCGTATCGGCCGGCTTGCATTCTGGGCGCTGGTCATCTTCCTGGTCGCCATCTACATCGCGAACATGGTCGGCCCGCCGCCGCCGAGCGCGCGCGCCGTCAGTCTGGTCACGCTGCTCATGTGGCTCTTTATCCCGTGGGGGGTCTGGATTGACAGGAATCGCGAGACGGTCGGCGCCTCTGAAAGCCGTGCCGACGGCACGACGGCATCATCCTGAACAGCGCGCCCTGCACCGCGGCCGCCTCGTGACGTCTTGGTGCCGTCACAGGTCTTCTAAGCCAGCCGCCCGTACTGCGGCCATCCAGCCGCGCCGAACGCGACAGCGGGCACGTCCGGGGGCATCGCCCCGGCACCGCGGAAACCGGAGGCAATAGAAAGACGGCGCTGGTGAGCGGCAAAGGGGCTCTCATCTACTTCGAGGGCACGGTCCCGGCGTTTCGTACCCGAGCGCATGACCTCGCGTCGGACACGCGAGGAGACTGAGCCGCCTACGGCGGGGGCATTGCGGAGCGGGTCCGCTGCTCGACCAATTTCACGAGTCTCTCGGCCAACTCGGTGTAGTGCTGCGCCTGCTCCGGCGTTGGCGCAAAATCGACAGCATGTGCCGCCTCGTTTCGTAGACGACGAAGCTGTTCAACCAGTCCTACGGCCTCTTCGGGGAGTACGCCTTGTTGTACGAGGTGCTCCAGTTGTTTCCTCGTGAAGTTGCGGATTGAACCAAGACCGCGCTGGAGCGCGGCACGCTGAAGGGCATCCTCGACGAGCAACCATGCTTCCAGAACAGCCGCCCGCGGGTATGCGCGCGCGACCACCTGCGGTGCCAGCAAGCGCGGGTCCAAACCGCCCGCAAGCGCGGCTGGAGATGGAGTCGGCGGCGGCAGTTGGGCTGCCTCGGCCTTTTGCTCAGCCTCTTCCAGCCCACGCTCAAAGTCGAGTTCGAGGCTGCCGTACTTGAAGTGTCGTATCGTGGGTATGAGGCGAAGAAGTGGACGGCGCACGACGAGCAGCGCGGTAACGACCGCGCCCGGCCATGCGAGCGCCTTCACGATTTCCGCAATGAACGTCAGGAGGTCCAGAACTTCCGAATACTCTGGTGTGAACGCCGCAGCAAGACCTGAGCGGCCCTACCGACCCGCTCTTGAGTGTCGCTGCTGTCCGGATGAGTCTGGTTTCGAGAAGAACCCGTGCTCGGTCAGCCACTCCCGGAGAATCCTCCCAGCCATCATCGACATCGACCGCTCGTCCTGCTCGGCAGCCTTCCTGAGCGCGAGCTTCAGGTCACGCGGGACGCGGAAGTTCAGCACGTCATCCTTTGGCATGGGTGCCAATGTAACACATTTATGATATGATGCGATGCATGAGGGTCGCGGCCTACTGTCGGGTGTCCTCCAAGGCGCAGGACTTCGCCACCCAGCGCAGCGCCATCGAGCGCGCAGCGTACGCCCGCGGCGACCTCATCACCGACTGGCGCTCGGAGAAGCGGTCCGGCAAGTTGCTCGCTCGCCCTGAACTGGACCGTCTGCGCTCCGATGCCCGCGCCGGCCTCATCCGCAAGCTCTACGTATATCGGCTCGACCGCCTGACCCGGTCGGGCATCGCCGACACACTCCAGGTCGTCGAGGAGCTACGGGGCCACGGGTGCGAGGTCGTGAGTGTGGCGGACGGCCTCGACCTGCAAGGGCCGGCTGCTGAAATCATTCTGGCCGTCGTCGCCTGGGCGGCGCGCATGGAACGTCTGGCAATCAATGAGCGCATCTCCGCCGCCAGGGAGCGCGTCGAGGCCGAGGGCGGGAAGTGGGGCGCCCGTGTCGCTTCGACGATGTTGGCCTCGCCCGAGTGCGGGCACTTCGAGCCGAGGGTCGTTCACTTCGTCAGATTGCGGTCGCCTTGAAGGTCCCGCTCGCGACGGTCGCTCGGGCTGCGCGGCGCCCTAGCTCACCTTGCTCTGCTCGCGGTTCCACTGCCTCGTAGCGAGGAGGAAGCGCGCCATGCCGAGCGAGCACGCTGCTGCAAGTTCGCATGACGTTGCTGAAGCCCGGATTTGCGATGACGCCCATGGCCGGTTCCGAACCGGTTGCGTAGTTCCGCCATGCCGCCGACGACCTGAGCGACGCCTCTGAGGACCTTTTTGATTGACTCGGCGCCTGCTTTGTCTGGTTGCACGGCGTCAACGTCCAAGTGCAGCGTCTTCCCGGCCTCCTTGAACAGACGTTCGACGGACCAGTCGGGCTCGGCAGCAATACCAGCGTCTTCCAAAAGCTGCTTGCAGACGGCCTCGATGAGTTCCTTCGACGACCCGATTGCAAGGTCAGGGGCGTCGACGATGTTCTGCTGGATGCGGCGCTCATAGGCGTGCAGTGCTTCTGCATCCACTGGACGTTTTCTTACCCTCAACGTGACGGCCCGGTACCCGGCGCGGGCGCTGGGCAGAAGGCGGCGCTGACGCCCGCGCTACAGCAGTGAAATCTGCCCGCTGCCGGTTTGCTTGGCCACGTTGCTCCAGATCGCGTCGCCCTTGCCCGCCTTCGACGCGTGGACGAGGTGGTACAGCAGGCCGTTCTTGGTGTTCCTGATCGGCGCCGCCAGCGAGTGATAGCCGGTGTACCCCAGCCGTTTCAGGCTTGCGCGCAGCTCAGGGATTCCCTTCACCACGTCTTTCGGCGTGCGGATCAGGGCCTCGATGGACGTGCTCCCCGTAGCGTGACCGAGCTTCTCCGGGGCGCCGTGTGCGTAGTTCCGCTTGCCGTCCATGGTGGGGAAGTTGATGATCAAGTCCATCCGCGCGAACTGGGCCAGCTTGGCGAGCGTCGGGAAGTACAGCTCGCCCAGGTTGTATGGGTCGATCAGCGCGAGGTTGAGCCCGTAGCGCGGCACCAGCGCGATGATCTCGTCGATCTTGGCGTGGCAGTTTCCAGGCACCACGCTGACTTGCTTGCCGTACTTCGCGGTGCGGGCTCGCAGCGCGGTGACGTTCTCGGGATCCCTCTCGCACAGGATCACCCGGGTGAAAGGGGCCGCTGCGTGGCCCAGAGCAATGAGCGGGCTTCCGTCGATGATCGGGCCGCTCGAGGAGAAGATTCTCACCCGACCGGGACCCGCGAACAGGTCGATGAAAGCTGCGCCGCCAGCATAGCGGCGGCCCCCCGTGGGGGTAAGGTACTTCCGGCGCACGCCGCTCGTCTTCTCGATGTAGTCGCCCAGGTAGTGGTGCTTCTCTTTCACCCACGGACCTACGCACTGCACTGGCAGGTTATCTGCCGGATCTGGGTTGGTGCAGTTGCCGTTCGCCTTCGTGGCGCCGCCCGCCGCGCATCGCTCCGAGTTTCGCATCCTGCTCTCCCAATCAACCGCGGCAATTATGACGCGGAAACCTAGGGCGCCCAACCGCATATCGAAAACGTTGCTGGCGTGTCGGACCCGTGGCCTAGTGTCCCCGCACAAGCCCGGGGGACGCGCACGTGAGCGACCGCAGCGCCATCGAGTGGACTGACGCGACGTGGAATCCGATGACCGGTTGCACGAAGATCTCCAAAGGCTGCGATCACTGCTATGCCTTTTCGCTGGCGCAGACGAAAGTCCGAGACGCCTACCTCCGCGGAATCCCAGTCAAGGATACGCCGGCCAATCGAGCGGATCCCTTCGCACCGAGATTTTGGGAGGCTCGGCTCGATCAGCCGCTACGCCGGCGTGAGCCGCGTCGGATCTTCGTTAACAGCATGTCCGACGTATTCCACGCCCATTTCTCGCTC
>Ga0137418_10006476_pt1 | contig 10770 bp, 9 predicted proteins | sample CZODoug3_1_2_16f_FD_122242 | JGI IMG/M metagenome (GOLD analysis project Ga0137418, IMG submission 122242) | Vadose zone soil fungal communities from Angelo Coast Range Reserve, California, USA - CZODoug3_1_2_16fungal (Hybrid Assembly) | ecosystem: Environmental > Terrestrial > Soil > Vadose... | reverse complement strand
TGTGCGGCCTGGCATACGGCCTGGCGGACGTCGTCGACGCGCTTCGGTCGCACGGCGTCGGCAGCGACATGATGGTGATCAGCGGCGGTGCCGGAAAAAGTTCGCTGGTGCGCCAGATCATGGCGGATACGACAGGCCTGACCGTCGCGGTCCCCGAAACGCAGGAACCCGTGCTGCTCGGCGCTGCCATGCTGGGCGCAGTTGCGGGAAGGTTTTGCGGATCGATCGGCGCGGCCATGGCCGCGATGTCGGCGATCGGTTGCGCCAGCGAACCGGCGGCGCCCGGAATGGTGGACTTCCATCGAACGAAGCGGCGGGTCCATGGGCTGTTGCGAAAGTTGGACCGGCAAAGCCGCGACGCGATGCAAGGGATCGAATTGACCGCCGGAGTCAAAACGAAAAACTAGAACGATGCTGTTGAGTTGCGGAGACGCCCTAGTCGACTTCCTGCCCGTCAGATCGACGGACGGGCGCGATGCCATCGTACCAGTGGTTGGAGGCTCCTGCCTCAACATCGCCGTCGGCGTCGCGCGCCTGGGCGCTCCGGCAGGCTTCGTCGGCGGCATTTCGACCGACTTGTTCGGCCGCATGATCGCCGACCACGCTTCCGCCTCGGCGGTCGAACTTCGATATGCAACGCGCAGCGACCACCAGACGACGCTCGCGTTCGTCCGTACCGTCGCGGGCGAGCCGCAGTATGCTTTCTACGACGAGGGGACCGCGTCCCGGAACTGGATGTACCGGCACGGCTCCATCCCCTTCGAGGAGATCGAGGCAATCCATGTCGGGTCGACGACGCTTGCGGATGACCACGGGGCGGACCAGGCGCTCGCCTTGCTCGAGGATGCAGGCGGAGCGGTGACTATCTCGTTCGATCCGAATTGCAGGCCCAAGCTGGTGAAGGACAAGGCCAGCTATGTCGAGCGAATGAACGCATTTGCCGCGACCGCCGGTATCGTGCGGATGTCGGATGCCGACTTCGAATTTCTGTACGGCGGCGGCGACTATGCGGGACGAGCGAAATCATTCATCGAGGCGGGTGCAGGCCTGGTCGTCGTTACGCGCGGAATCAGGGGAGCTCAGGCGTGGCATAAAGCGACGGGCGCAATTGAGGTCCAGGCGCCCGCTGTGGCCGTCGTCGATACCATTGGGGCTGGTGACAGCTTTCAAGCCGCACTGCTGTTCGCCTTGCGTGCCATCGGACGGATTGGAAGGCACGCACTGGGGCAGATGAATTCGGACGAACTATGCCGCGTGCTGTCGTTTGCATCGACTTGCGCGGCCTTCACATGTGGGCGCGCCGGAGCCGATCCTCCACGCCGATCTGATGTCGGCGCGGCATTGTCTCACCTTTTGCCGGATGCGCATGAATGAACGTCTGCGTCCTGGCGCGCGTGTCTGCCGAAGAGCTTACGTGGCGGATTTCCGGATAAAATTCCCTGTTGCCGCTCTAAAATTCTCTGATCTTCGAAATATTTTCCCTGTTAATTTGCACAGGCAATTGTTTGAAGTCGCTGTGGGACAGCGGTTTCTTGGCCAAGAACCGTCTCCAGACGCCACAAAACCGTGAAATTCCCTGTAAACTTCCCTGTTCGCAGGGATTTCAGCAGCTGCAGCAGTGACGACGCAATGCGCGGTGGAGGCGGCAATCTCGCTGATCTCCTTTCAAGAAACTGACGGGGAGTGTTGGCCGGAGCGGTTGCCGATGGGATTGCACCCACTGGAAAGCGCCGCCAGGCCGAACCGAATGCACAGCTGCCGCAGGTAAGGGGAGATCGAATCCAGCTGCAGCAAGTGCTTCTGAACTTGATCACCAACGCGATCGATTCGATGGTGGCGAAGGATGGGGCGCGCATCCTGGGCGTGAGGTCCGAGGTCCGCGACGGCGCGAACGTCATCGTATCGGTGGCGGACACCGGAACAGGAATCGGCTCGCAAGAGCTCGAGCGGATATTCAATCCACTGTTCACTACAAAATCGGGCGGTATGGGGATGGGTCTGTCGATCTGCCGTTCGATCATTGAGGCCCATGATGGCCGGTTGTGGGTTGCCCCGAACAAACCCGAGGGCGCCGTCTTTCAGTTTATGATGCTCGCCGACGGTGCGCCGTCCGCTATTGCTTCTCAACGAGAGCAACTCGACGAGCTCGCGCCTAGTTCGCGCCTCTGATGCATCGACATCTTTCGGCTCGATCGGTGCTTTGTAGTCCAGGCGCGCGTTCGCCATCGTCGGGAACTGTATATTTCCTTAGTCCTTGCCGCGCTCGATTTCGCGTCAACTCGTGCCTCCGTGGCTGGAGAAGTCGACTTGCGATACGCCCTCATCGCCAAGCACACGTCGCCGATATGACGCGATTGTCCCTAGAACGATGCAGATGAACACCTGCTCGACATGCACATTTCCGAAGAGCAGTTCCTTTGGGCAATGAAAAAAGCTTTGGCGCGATACTACTCGAAGCGCCGTCGTGAGCATATGAAAGCGGAGAAGATGGTCCCGGCGGACAGGTTCGAGCTGCCGACCAACGTCGTATGAAAGCGCTGCGCTGCACTACCGCCGTGCTACACCGGGAAACTGGCAAGCGCGCCTGGATTCGAACCAGGGATTGCGGGAATCAAAATCCCGTGCCTTTGACCAACTTGGCGACGCGCCTATGATGATGGTGGCCGAGCGTGACGGATTCGAACCGACATCTTTCCGCTTGAAGGGCGGACATCCTAAGCCGTTAGACGAACGCTCGAAATGGCGCGGGCTAGGTGGATCGAACACCCTACCTCCTGGGTGGAAACTAGGCACGCACCCAGTACGCCAAGCCCGCATTGTTGATGGCGGAGAGAGCGGGATTTGAACCCGCGAGACACAATGGTCTACTCCGTTAGCACCGGAGCGCCTTCAGCCAGGCTCGGCCACCTCTCCGTGAAACTCGTTGGCGATCGCGGACGGACTCGAACCGCCAACCTCCGGTTTAGGAAACCAGCGCTCTGTCCAGTTGAGCTACGCGACCGTAATAATGTCGCACAGGAAACAAATTGCCTCACCGAGCATCGCCCCAGATCAGCCGCTGACAATCGACGATCCGCGGAACGCTGTGTCGGAATCAAAGGCGGCAGTAGATCGCCTAAACGTATCGCTTCGAGCATCTACGCTGGCGATGCAGGATCTTGCCGCTACTTTGCACGCGATGGGACCGCTCGATTGTGCGACTAGAGCGTGCGAGGGTTTTGGGCCGGCGCCGCTATAGCCAGCGCCGCACGCGCGAGCGGTAGCGGCGATAGACGTCGCCGAACTTGCGCTCGAGATAGGCTTCCTCGCGGGCGATCACGCCGTAGCGGATGACGAGCGCGAAGGGCATGAGCGCCACTAGCAGCCAGAGGCTGTCGAAGGCAATGGCGAGACCGATGAGCCCCACAATCATGCCGAGGTAGATGGGGTTGCGCGTGAAGCGATAGGGGCCTGCGTCGACGATCGTCGTGGTCGGCATGCTGGTGGGTACGTTGGAGCCTGCCCGGGTGAGGGTAGCGATCGCCCAGGCGGCCAGCGCGAGCGCTATGGCAAACACCGCACCGCCGACCCAGCCCGCGGGCGCCGCAGCCGGCATGAACGGCAAGGGCATCAGCCATTGCAAGGCGAGCGCGGCGAGCACCGCGAGCGCCCACGCGATCGGCGGCCGGATGATGACATTGGCGGTGTCTGCCGTGTCACTCATGGCGAGATTGGTGAACCTACACTCCTGGCGATGCAAGCGATTTGAAGGTTACCCGGCCCGGCTGAAGCTGTGCACCACGATGACGTCGAACGCCGCCGCTTCAGGCGCAAAAACGGCCAGTTTTGGCGTGCCCAGTTTTGTCTCGAAGTGGCGCCCTGGACAGGACTCGAACCTGCATGGTCCCGGAATAGAAAGCCGGCGCTAATCCAGTTCAGCTACCAGGGCGTGAAATAAATCTGAAATTTCTTCCTGCGTTTTGGCGAAATGGATGCGAGAGCGGGAGTCGAACCCGCCTGTCCGGTTTTGCAGACCGTACCCTAGCCGCCTGGGTCTCTCGCCAAAATGGCAGGGGATGACGGATTTGAACCGCCGATAACTGGGTCAGAGCCAGTCGCTTTAGGCCTCTAAGCTAATCCCCGGAAGACAGCGAGGCGCGTGCGCCCCGCTCAATCCTTGTACGGATCGAATTCACCGTCGCCGGCCATCACCACCGCGAACGGCCGCAGCGTGTGCAGCACCTTCACGGTGCCGGCGTGATGGGCGATCACCTCCGGCAGCCGCCGGTAGGCCATCGGGCTTTCGTCGAGATCCGCGCCGATCAGGGTGACACCGCGGTCCTGGAGCCATGCATCCATCGTCTTGCGATCGAAACGACGCTTGGCCTCCTTCCGACCGAAGAGCCGGCCGGCGCCGTGCACCGTCGAGTACAGCGACGCCTTGGACTGCTCGCTGTCGACTCCCTCGATGATCACCGCGTCATCACCCATCGAGCCGCCGACGAAGCCACGCTGGCCAGGAAAGGCCGGCGTGGCGCCTTTGCGCACCACCCAGAGATCTCGACCACCATGGTTCTCCCGCCACGCATAGTTGTGGTGGTTATGGACCATGTCGGTGACGGCACCGCCGATGATCTTGCGTACCCGCTCGATCACCCATTCGCGGCCGGCGTAGGAATAGCGACCAGCCAACTCCATGGCGGCGATATAGCGGCGCCCAAGCTCACTGTCCTCATCGATCACCGCGGGCGGGACATTCATGCCGTCCTTGCCGCCGGCAGCCTTCAGGTAGCGTGTCGCGCTGGTGTGACCCAGCCCGCGACTGCCGAAGTGGACGCCGATCCAGACGTACCCGGCCTCGTCGCGCATGAGGTCGACGTAGTGGTTTCCAGATCCGACGGTGCCGAGTTGCGTCACCGCCTTCTGCCGGTACTCGCCCATGTCAGATTCACGCCAAGCGTCGCTGTCGTCGAACAGTTCATGCTCGACGCGCTCGTCGTTCGTCCGGCCGACGCCAAAGGAAATGACCTTCTGCACGTCCCTGATGATCTCTCCGATACGTGCCTCGATCGCAGTGAACGGTGTGTCGAGCCGCACGGCCATGTTGCCGCAGCCGATATCGAACCCGACGCCCGAGATGCTGATCTGTTTCTCGTAGGCGATCACGCCGCCGACTGGCTGCGCATAGCCGAGGTGGCCGTCAGCGCAGATGACGCCGGCGACGACGTTACCGACAGCCATGCAGTTGCGCATCTGCGCAACCGTGGCGTCATCGTGCTCGCCGAAGATCTTGAGCGGGCTGTTCTGGAACTCCGACGCCTGCGGGGCGATCATTGCGATCTCGGCTGATGCCGCCGCGGTCTCCCGGGCCATGTGCTCCTTGCGGGCCGCGTCGCGAAACGTGCACCATGTCGGCATAGACTTCTGGCCTAGCCGCTCAATGCGGGCATCCGGATCAAGCCCAGCCTCGACGGCCAGCGCGCGGGCGCGCTCTTGGTATGGATCGGATCGCATTTTGACCTCCCTCGTGACTCGAGACAATTACAACGGCGGGATGATGGGCAGCGCCGCGGTTGCGCCAGCTATCAACGGTTAGATGGTCAGCGTGGTGTGATTTGAACACACGATCCCCTGCTTCCAAGGCAGGTAGGGACGACCAGACTCCCCTACACGCTGATGATTGGCCTTCCGGACAGGACTCGAACCTGCATACCTTCGCGTTCGTAGCGCGCTGCTCATCCAGTTGAGCTACCGGAAGATGGATTTGGCACTGCCAACCGGATTTGAACCGGTGATTTTCCGCGTGAGACGGACGTCCTGGGCCGCTAGACGATGGCAGCGTGTTAATTTTCTCGACCACAAACGAGACGTCAGAAAGTGACGACGCTTCCGTTTCGTGATCAATAAATTGACGGAGAAAATGAAGTGGCTCCCGCCGTACGATTCGAACGTACCTTCCTCCGTTAACAGCGGAGCGCCCTCACCGAGATGGCTCGACGGGAATGAATGGTGGAGAAACCGGGAGTTGAACCCGGCAGGTCGATCTTGCAAGGATCAACTGCAGCCCGCTGCTTGCCCCGAAATGGTGCCCAGAGTTGGTTTCGAACCAACCTCCTCGGTTCTTCAAACCGATGCTTTCACCAGATTAGCTTTCTGGGCGACGAGTTGCGTGAATGCGCAACTTCGCGACTTGGTGCGGACGGCGAGAATCGAACTCGCATCACCGGAGTGGCACTCCAGGGCCCAGCCAATAGACCACGTCCGCATTTGAGATGGTGGGTAACCGCGGAATCGAACCGCGCACGCGCAAAGGCGCAGGCTTTACAGGCCCGCTCAGTCTCCAGACTTGGCGTTACCCAGATTGTTGTAAAGGACGCCGCCGGGCCGAAGGCCTTACACAGACTGTCCCTCCCCCAGAGCCTCCAGACCAGGAGGATGTGGGTATAGCGGAGAGGTGGATTCGAACCACCGACCTGAAGTTTATGAGACTCCCGCGCTGACCGCTGCGCCATCCCGCAAAATGTTGCCGAAGGTAAAACTCCTCGACGGCGCCGGCGATACGTCCGCGCGCGGCGTGATCGTTAGTCCCTGCCCTATAGAACAAGGCGTAACTGAGTCTAAATTGGCGGATGGGGCGCAGATTCGAACTCGCGAAGGTGTTACCCCTGCTGGTTTTCAAGACCAGTGCCTTAGACCACTCGGCCACCCATCCGTATTTTTGGCCACCACGATAGGACTCGAACCTACATCCTCGACCTTCGGACGGTCGCGCTCATCCAGTTGAGCTACGTGGTGATGGTCGACGGCCGTCGAAACGGCCGCCCTCTTATTTCTCGAGCTCGACATCCCAATAGAGATAGTCGCGCCAGGTCTCGTGCAGGAAGTTCGGCGGGAAATGCCGCTGAGCCGCCATAAGCTGGTGCACCGTTGGTTCAAACGGTTTCCGCTTAGGCTTCACTATCCGCTTGTCCTTGCGCGTGTTGCATGGGCTGCAGGCCGTCGCGATATTCTCCCACGACGTCACACCGCCGGCTGCCCGCGGCAGAACGTGGTCGAACGTGAGATCGTTTGGACGGTGCTGCCCGCTGCAATACTGGCAGACGAAGTAGTCCCGCAGGAAAACATTGAACCGGGTGAACGCGACCCGGTTCGGCGGCCGCACGTACTCGCGCAGCGCAATGACCGACGGCAGCCGCATCGTGGTCGACGGGCTCCGCACCACCTGGTCGTATTCGGCGACGACGACGTGAGATCCCTTGACCACCGCCTTCACCGAATCCTCCCAGCCGAACAGGCTGAGCGGGAAATAGCTGAGCGGCTGGAAATCCGCGTTGAGCACCAGCGCGGGATTGGCGGCAAACATGGTCGTCACTCCTTTTGCTGATGGCTGCTGGTAGTCCCGGCGTGAATCGAACACGCTCATCTGACCGTTATGAGCGGCCGGCCGTCCCATCTGGCTCCAGGACCGTTATATGGTCGGTGTGGCAGGATTTGAACCTGCGGCCCCTTCGTCCCGAACGAAGTGCGCTACCGGACTGCGCTACACACCGGAATTGAATTGGCGCTCCGTAGGGAAATCGAATCCCTCTCGGCCCGTAGACAGCGGGCTCGCCTCGCCAGATGCGTCACGGAGCAATTTGGTGCGCTCAGGGTGACTCGAACACCCATGATTTTACTCACTGCGACCTCAACGCAGCGCGTCTACCAGTTCCGCCATGAGCGCGGGAATTCGAATTGGAGGACAGTGTCGGGATCGAACCGACGTTGCGCTTTCACGCTCTGATTAAGAGTCAGGTGCCTAACCGCTCAGCCAACTGTCCATGGTGAACCGGGAGGGACTCAAACCCCCGATGTGGTCGTGATGACCAGCCAGATTAAAAGTCTGGGCCGTTCGTCGCTACGGTAACCGGTCCATGCGTATTCATGGTTGCGGCGGCAAGCCGCTCCGGTTTCAGGTCTCGATCGGCGCAGACCGCGATCCGGCCGTCACCGCGGAAGTGATGCACCCACTGGCGCTTCATCTTCACGGGCTCGAGGCCGGCCGCGCAGTGCACGCAAGCAGCTGCTGGCATCGTCGTTCTCCTTGTTGGTGCTCCAGTCAGGAATCGAACCTGCGTCAACCGCTTATCGAGCGGTCGCACTGCCATTGTGCTACAAGAGCGTGAATTGGTGCGTCCGGCAGGTGCTGCCCCTGCTGCCTCCGCCATGTCAAAGCGGCGATCTGCTGGTGATCTACGGACGCGGGATGCTGATCGTGATCACGCCGGGCTGCTTGGCGCACTGATCGATGACATCGGCGTTGCAGGCCGGGCATGTCCAGATCTCACACACCTGGTTGCCGTCAATCGATCGGCGCAATAGCAGCCCATGCTTGGCGCATTTCTTCCGCCGCGGCTTGATCGTTCCACCGGTGTTCATGCCGGGATTATATCAAAGGTATAGTCGTGATGACCATACCTTTCGATTGGTACGCGCTGGGAATTCCGAGATCGCGACCCTCTCCGTGTAAAAGAGATGCTCTGCCTCTGAGCTAAGCGCGTGAGATGGTGCCCGCGGCCGGCTTCGAACCGACACTGTGCAGCGTTTAAGGCTGGGCCTCTACCGATTGGGCTACGCAGGCATGGTGGTGTCCGTGCGCAGATTCGAACTGCGATCGCGCGGTACTTGAAGCCGCCGCCTCTACCTGTTGGGCTACACGGACGAATTGGTGCTCGACGACGGATTCGAACCGCCACCGCGCAGATCCTAAGTCTGCCGCCTCTACCAATTGGGCTAGTGGAGCGTATTGGTGCCCGCAGCAGGGCTTGAGTCTGCGCGCGTCCGCTTACAAAACGGCTGCTCTCCATCTGAGCTATGCGGGCTTGAAATTCACAAACGGCCGAGACGAACCCGGCCAATAGAAAATCTGCGCTGCCCAGAAACCACCGTTTGCCGCTCCACCAAAGGAGACCAGTACCGGATCAGCGGGCCATCTTATGTCCTTGCAGGGACGGCCATCCTGAAGAGAAATCACTTCACGTCATCACGCGACCTTTCGGCGCCCGCGTTTGTCCGCCGGCTTCGCTCGGTTGATGTAATCGAGATAGACCTTTGCGGGCCTGAGCCTCGGAGATCCCGCGGCGCTCGGTGACGATGCGCACGAACGCAAGCGCCACCGGCGAGGCGAAGACCCTCTGGTCGGGATTCCGAGTCTGGTGTTGGTGCGGGTCATCTCTCGCTCTCTGCCTTGGGGCAGAGGGAGAAACCCGTCTGCCGTTTTACGCTCTGGTTATCCTGGTCCCGGCGGCTGGTGCGCAGGGCTGTGTCAGATAATTCGGACCTTGCTTCGTCGCGGACATGCACGACCGATCGCTCGACCAAATAAACGGTCGTTCGAGGGCGGCTTTCGCGACGATATGTGAGCGTAAGCTCAACATGGCTTCAGTCCTAAAGAGCGCCGGCGATTTGCTGGCGAGTTCGTTGATGGCAGCGGTATGCGCAGAAGTTTAAGAATCCGTCAAGAGTTAGGAACAAATAAATTTCCGAGCAGGCTTTTCGTTCCATAGCAAGAGACGGGGCTCGAACCCGCGACCTCCGGGCGTGACAGGCCGGAAAAACAATCATGGTATCAATCACTCGTGACATTTCCCGACCCCGCAAAACCCTGCAAAACGTCGGAAGTATCACAATGTCCAGGCCGGTCACAACTAGCTCGCCAATGAGCTGCAAAAATGCACGGCCCGAACCTGTGATCCCGGGAGACCGCTTGTGGGAGCACGTTCTTTACCTACCAAAACATAAGTGTTCACGGTGCTCGTCACAAGCCTGGCTCGATGATATCCACACCGCAATCAAATAACGTGTCACAGCAATGATGGCGACAATTGTGGGGGTTCGCATGGGTCATCCGGGCATTCCAATCGCGTTGCTGTTGATCGCGCTGTTGGGCGTGTGGCTTGGGATATTTGGCCCGTTACCAACCGGCGCCGCATCGTGGATACACCAGTGGCAAACCCTTTTGGCGGCGATCGTTGCGTCGACCATCGCTTCAATTGCTGCGTACGTCGCGTTTCAAAATACAAGCCGCTCGTTAGCCCATGCAGAGAGCCTGGATGAATAGACGCCACCGCAAGCACGCGGCAGTGCGCGCTGTGCTGCCACTGGCGCTGTCTCAGGTGATAGCCTATGCTGAACGATCCGCGCGAACCCTGAATGAACTTGTCGGTAAGTGCGAGGGCGAAACACTCCCTACTGGCGTGGCTACGGACCGCCTCGTGGAACCGTTGCCTTCCGAGACACTGAAATCACTGGCGGACTTCATTGAGTACACCGACACAACGAGTGTCGAGGTTATCGAGTCAACTGTCGCGTGGATTCAAATTCTCGACGCACGGATGCGGTCGATCGTTCAAGACAACAATGATCCATCAGGCACCCATGTTGTCGTCAGAGCCGGCATTGAAGGCCGCATTATAGACGCAGCAACGATCTACGCAGGTGCCGCATCTGCATTCGACTATGCACGACGTAGGCGAGCGGATTTACCAGCTACACTGCTGTGGGATGCAGTTTTGGGCGCTCTGAGAAACATGCGCATTTGGGATCACGAGTACCCTCGGCTATATCAGATCATCGAGGGGCGTCAGTCGAACTCAAGCGGTCCTTTTGAGCGACTTGGCACGGGATGAATGGGTGGCTAAAAATGATCTCTGACCTTGGTCCGGCTTTAGGATTTGTCAGTGGCCCTCTGCCTGGGGGCGGGACGAACACGCTAACAACCTACTTGGGAGTATTTCTCCGCCGCGCCGAAGA
>Ga0137418_10006475_pt1 | contig 10770 bp, 8 predicted proteins | sample CZODoug3_1_2_16f_FD_122242 | JGI IMG/M metagenome (GOLD analysis project Ga0137418, IMG submission 122242) | Vadose zone soil fungal communities from Angelo Coast Range Reserve, California, USA - CZODoug3_1_2_16fungal (Hybrid Assembly) | ecosystem: Environmental > Terrestrial > Soil > Vadose... | reverse complement strand
CCTGAAGGTGCAGGAAGAGATTGGCAGTTTCGACCGATACATCTGGCAATTCGTCGATGGACGCCCCCGAGTAAACGCCTGGAAGTCTCTACGTCAGGTCCCAGCACGAACTACGCAGTCCGACACAATGAGCAAGGACTTGCAGAAGCGCGGCTTCAACTTTGTCGGCTCCACGATCTGCTACGCCTTTATGCAAGCAGTCGGGATGGTAAACGATCACCTGGTGGATTGTTTTCGGTACAAGACTATGATCAAGGGCTGACGGAGTCACTATGCAGGCCACTGCGGCGATGTACTTCGAACAGTTTTATTTGGGATGCCTTGCGCATGCATCGTATTTACTGGGATCACGGGGCGAGGCCGTAGTCGTGGATCCGCAGCGTGATGTGGACATCTATCTCCACACCGCCGAGGAACATGGCCTGAGGATCCGCCACATTTTTGAAACGCATCTGCACGCCGATTTTGTCTCCGGCCACAAGGAATTGGCCGCGCGCACGGGGGCCCAAATCTATATCGGGTCGAAAGCCGGAGCGACGTTTTCCCACGTGGCCTTGCACGACGGATTTGAATTGCAATTCGGCCGAGCGAAAATCACAGTGCTCGAAACACCGGGACATACACCAGAGAGCATCTGCCTGCTGGTCATCGATGAAGAAAAGTCTCTCTTGCCCTGGGCCGTCTTGACCGGCGATACCTTATTCATTGGCGATGTGGGCCGTCCCGACTTGTCGCCCTCGCACACGCCTGCGCAGTTGGCCGGCTTGCTCTACGACAGTCTGCACAACAAACTCATGATACTTCCCGATGAAGTAGGGGTGTATCCAGCGCATGGAGCGGGTTCTTTGTGCGGCCGCAAGATGCGGTCCGAACGGTCCTCTACCATCGGAACTGAGCGGCTGACCAACTACGCGCTGCAGATCGCGAGCCGCGAGAAATTTATTCAGCAGGTGACCAGCAACCTGCCCGCTCGTCCGGAATACTTCCTGGAAGATGCCGCCATCAATCGAGATGGGGCTCCTCCACTGGCAGAGCTTTCGTCCCTGCCCGGCCTATCGCCTTCCGAGGTGCGCGCTTTGATCGAGCAGGGCACTCTCGCGCTGGATGTCCGCCCGGGAGACCAGTTCGCCGTTGGGCACGTCCCGGGCTCGATCAACATTGCGCTTTCGGGGCAATTCGCCGCCTGGGCGGGAACGATCCTCGGTCTCGCGGCGCGGCCGATCCTGATTGCAGAAGACGATGAGCAGGTAAATGAAGCGCGGCTTCGTTTGTCACGGGTCGGCATCGACGCAGAACGCGGTTTCCTGGCCGGGGGCGTCAACGCGTGGACAAAGGCGGGATTCCAACTGGCCACGGTGCCCCAAATCACGGCGCAGCAATTGCGAGAACGCTGGCCGGCGCAGGGGGTGCAGCTACTGGACGTGCGGCGAGAGCCCGAGTGGAACGCCGGCCACATCAGCAATGCCCAACTGTGGCCGCTCGACAGATTTTCGGCGCAGCTCCCTGACCTTGGCAAAGCCAGCCCGGTTATCGTGCATTGCAAGAGTGGCTATCGAAGCATGCTGGCATGCAGTCTGCTAAGAAAGGCGGGGCACACGGCCGTCACCAACCTCATGGGCGGCTATGACGCATGGGAGCAAACCAAGCCCTGATCCTATGAACACTGCTTGTGTGGGGCGATCCTGTCAATCCTAGTTGACACCGTGTACAATTCTTTGTACGCTTTCGTTTTGCGTTCCCTTTACATTTTTGGCTCCTTGATTCCTCTCTTCCCTTTCATAATGTAGTTATTTTCAAGTGGTTCGAATGTAGACTTCGAATGATCGTTTCGAATGTCTTTACATGTTGTTTACATTCTACTTGCAATCTAGTCAGCTCTGGGAAAGCAGTTCTACTCGGTTCCTCAGCGTGGCAGTAGATGAAGGACGAAAGCGTAGGAATTTATGGCCAGAATTCTTATCGTGGACGAGCAGCCAGATACGTACGAGGTCCTTTCTTCCCATCTTGAGGAAGGTAAGCATTCGGTGTGGCTTGCAAAGAGTGTTGAAGAAGCATGTCAGAAAATCGCCAACACTCAGTTCGAGGCCATACTCATCGACCAGAGATTGCCGGATGGGGACGGACTTGAAATGTTAGCAGCGGCGCACCAGGCCGACCCGAATCTGGCCGTCGTTTTCCTCACTGCAGAAGCCTCCCTGGAGCTTGCAGTCAAAATCATGCGCAACGGCGCTTACGACTTTCTAGCCAAGCCATTTTCTCCGGAGGTATTACGAAGCGCGGTCCAGCGAGCCTGCGATCATACCCTGCGATTGCGGGACAAAGGGAATGGTAGCGCACGCCCGGCGAATCTGAGTTGGATTGAAGCGTTGCCGCCGAGCTTCGATCTGCGCGGCCTGCTTTCCACCGTCGAAAAGGCAGTCATTGAACGAACCCTGCAAGCGACTCGTGGAGCGCAGGCGGAGGCGGCGCGTCGACTCGGTCTTTCGCGCAGCGATCTCTCCTACAAACTGCTGAAGTACGAACTCCGGAAAGAAAACACGGTCTCCTAGCGGCGTTTTGAGGTCGTAAGGAGATCACCCGCTTCCGCAGTTCTAGCTCCCTCGAAAATAGCCGTAAGTGATTGATTCCACGTGGGCACATTTTCATGATCCGTTGTGAGCCAGCAGGATCATGGGAAACTTAGCTACTTTCTGGCGTAGCTAGACTTCTTCAAACTTTCGGCCTGCTCGGAATGCGTCAAGAACGATCGCTGATTTAGGAGAATCGAACCAGGAGAATTGCCGGCGTTCGCGGATAGGCATCATGAAACTCTTTCAAAGTTGCCATGCCGCCGTAAGGGTCGTCGTCCAGATGAGCGCTCATGATCACCACACTAGGATCGGCGCGTTCCGCGATCTCCAGAAATTCTTTGGAACTTGTGGCGGACCGGGCGATGCGCAATCCAGGATCACGCTTCAGCGCTTCCCCCAACAGTTGGCTGTGCATGCAACCGTTGGTCGCAACCAAACCATGGATCGGGTCGAAAAAACCCGGATCGGACGATTGCGTATTCGTTCTTCTCCACGCAAGGTCCAGAGAGTAGGGCTTCGCTTCCCTGCGACAGGTATCAATTTATGGGAGAGGTTAGTATGACGGCAAAGAGATCAACCAGAATCGAGACCCTGCACCGGACAAATGAAACCGTGAGAGCGCGGTCGAAAACTTTGCAATCTACATTCTCACGATAACCAGAGTGCCGGCGGCCTCGCGATAAGGAAAGCGATTGCAAACGCCCGCAACATTTTGAGAAGTGCCCAAATGGGAAGATCGGGTCTGAGCCCAACAAGCACTCCAGGTTGATGTTTTGATGAAACTTGGCGCTCGGCGCCGTGCGCGGGTATTTCGGACGATCGTGGAACACGCAATGCTTTCGGTTCGAGATGGCCAGACTGAGTCGACGGGCTTTGGGAAACTACTAAGGCAACTGCGTGGCGCTAAGCAACCATTTCGAAGGTTGGAGATGCCCAGATGCGAACGCTTCATCGGTCAATGGCGGAGGTGCGTCGTTTCGCGCGCTCCGGGCAGAAACGTTCCGGATATTCACCGGCAAGTGACCGAGGATCGGAATCTCGCCAAATAGCGCTCTGGCTGCGCTGATCTCTGAGACTGTCGCGTTGGAGAAGGTGCAAATGTAGGTTTGGATCGTGGGGAAGTCGTCGGTCAGGTACGGATTCCCCATGGCAAGCACCGCTGTTTTTTCCGAGGCGCGAGCAAGAATTCTACTAAACAGAGCAGCGGTTGCAGACGGCAGCGACGCAGCGTTCTTCATACCACGAGTCACTGTCATGGTCCGTGCAGCCGAAGGAACAACATACACAGCCACGACCACCTTTCGGGCGTACTCTACTGCCCGCAACACGTCCTCCGTTTGCACGAACGCAACGCGAGGATCGATGTAGACGACATTTGCGTCGGGCATGCGGAACTTGATTTCACTCTCGAGAACACGCCCGTCGTCTGCGCGGACATTGTCACAGAGAATGACGACCAGCAGGGGATGACGAGGCACCCGTTGGTATAAGAGAAGAGAGTTTCCGTGAGGCTGGCCAGGCTCGAGCGGGAGCAGTGTGCCATTGTCGCGCACGAGCGTGACGGAATCGTCGGAGATTCGCTGACCCGCCGCCGCGTTTTCCGGCCTCCCAACCAACCGGGCGATGGCTTGCACGTCTACCAGACGATTCTTATAGAGTTCCAGGGAAGCTTTGGCCTTCAATATTTTGAAGACAGAGGCGTCGAGACGTTCCTGGGAAATTTCTTTCGAGCGAACGGCGTCCAGGAGCGCATGGTAACTCGCGTCCAGATTGGCAGGGATGGTCAGGACGTCGTTACCCGCCTTGAATGCATCCACGGCCGCGCGTCCCGGGTGCGCCAGGTAGCGCCCGCTGAGGCCTCCCATGTCCAAGGCGTCGGTCAAAACGATGCCCTTGAATCCGAGCCGTTCCTTGAGCAGACCCGTGACGATTATCGACGAGGTTGTCGCAATACTGTTGGGATCAGGATCAAGAGTGGGCACTCGGACGTGTGCGGTCATGACCGCATCGACCCCAGCTTCGATGGCTTTGCGGAAGGGCGGCAAATCGATGGCGCGCAACTGATCCGCATCTTCGTCCACTCGCGCCACAGCCAGGTGTGAATCCATCGCAGTATTGCCGTGGCCGGGGAAATGCTTGGCGGTGGTCATCATTCCGCTGGCTCGCGCGCCGCGGATATAGGCAGCCACCAAGTCTCCAACCTGCTCCGGATCCTCGCCGAACGCCCGCGTACCGATGATCGGATTGGCCGGGTTGGAATTGACGTCCGCCACCGGAAACAGGTTCCAGTGCACGCCCAAGGCGCGGCTCTCCTGCGCCGTGATACGGCCGAACTCCTCGGCATAACCTAATTTCCCCGCGGCACCGAAGGCCATAGCGTGCGGAAACACGGTGGTCCCGAAAAGGCGCGGAGGAAGAACGCCCCGCTCAAAATCTCCCGCCACTAGGAGCGGCAATTCGGCTTCCGCCTGCAGTTGATTCAGTAGAGCGACGGTCTCATAGCGACGATCGCCGCGAAGATGCCGTCCTTCCCCGGGCACCGTCATCGCCAGCGAGCCGATGTGGTACTTGCGGATGTTGTTACGGAGCTGCAGGTAGTCTGCACTCTGGCCATTCATGAATTCCACACGCAAGCGAATCATGAACAGTTGCCCAACTTTTTCTTCTAGCGAGAGCGCCTTCAGTGTCTTTTCGGCCCAAGCCTCACCCGGTGGCGGTTGAGACGGAGGTCGATACTGCTCTGGCGTCAGAGAAGAAAACCCGAACAGGGTGAACAAGACGATCAGCAGCACGGGATGGCGGAGGAGGGCCAAGGCAAGAGCATACTGTGGAATCCTGTGGGACACGACCCCCTGCCTCGAGCCGATTACCAATCGAAAGTACATGTCCCGTTGGACATTGGCCGAAAAACCCTCCGGTAGCCGATCAGGAACTCGGGGAAGGGGACTATCCGTCTGTTGCATCGATACTGCGCTCCTGGCTGGAAATCAGTGTGAGGGCTGACTACTTTTCTTACTAGCGGCCTTGAAACGCAACGACCGGATATATGGCTGGAGGTTTTTCAGTCCTGCTTCATCTGGACTTACCAGAAAGAACTGCAGAAGGACATCCTTTTCGAGGACTACAGACTGATTCGCGTGCTGCAAAGCACCGCTGGTGTTGTCGTTGAAGTCGATCTCCCACAGGGAGCGACCATTAATGGTTACTTCCTTGGGATCCCCGATGTACTCCACAGGCATATTTCTCTCTTTGGCCGTCTTTTGGGAATAGACGAGGAATTCTTCCCCCGATGTCGGCAGGGGCGTTGCGATCAATCGGGTCGCGATAACCTGAATGGAGCGGCGTTGAAAGCTCTTTTTGAAAGGGGCATTCTCGGTTAGGAGCAGAAGGACACGATTCGTCTGGGGGGTTGCTGCCGATGGGGACTGGCCTTTCGCAGGCTTGATCGGCGGCGGGTCAGTCGCCGGCGCGACAACCCAACCTGGAGGAACCTGCAGGGAGAATCCGAAGATCGAATTGGTATAGACCCCGGCGGTGATGGAACCGCCATTGGCCTCCAGACCGGTCGCCCTGAATTGGCTGGAGGGATTGCTTGGCGGCCCTCCAGGTCCTGTCTGAGGTCGGGGATGCACCGGCGGTGTGGATGGGGTCTGAGCGAAACAACTGACTAGGACGAACACACACAGAGAGCCAACGGCCAAGAGCCTTGCGAACGAACGGATCGTCATAAACGCCCTGAGCGTAGCATCTCGGTCGTTCTCGAACAATTCGAACTTTCGATACTCTTACACAGGGAATTCCACAGGATTTGCTTGGAAACACTTCTTCTGGTAGCACACAGAAGACTGAGCTGGATCACAAGCGACGGACCACGTTGAAAAACCGGGCGCCCGACCCGGCCAGCCGCTCACAAAACGTACAGTCGTCCTAGGGCGTGTACAACTCGGCGCTCGACAGGTAGCTGCTGCCCAGCCCACCCACCGCCAGGATTTTTCCATTCTGCAACATGCTGGCGGTGTGTTGCGTCCGGCCCACATTCAAGCTCCCGGTTGAAGTCCAAGTGCCGGTAGCTGGATCGTAGAGTTCACAAGCCGCCAATTTGATCGCCGCCCGGTTGTGCAGGCCGCTTCCTCCCGCAACCAGCACTTTCCCTGTGGAAAGCAGAGTCGCGGTGGCATCGTATCGTTTGTTGATCAAGCTGCCAGTCAGCGTCCAGGAATTCGTCGCCGGACTATACAGCTCCGCGCTAGCCAGACGGGCACCGTTCTGGTCGAGGCCGCCCGCAACCAGAACCTTGCCGCTCGGCAAAAGCGTGGCCGTGCCCTGCGCGCGTGCGTTATTGAGGTTTCCTGCTAAAGTCCATTTCCCAGTTGCCGGATTGTAGACCTCTGCCTGGGCGATTTTCCCCGTTGTACCAAATCCGCCAGCCACCAGGACTCGGCCGTCCGACAAGAGGGTCGCTGTCTGAAAATCGCGGGCAACGCTCAACGACCCGGTCGTGGTCCAGGTGCCGGAGTTGGGATCGTACAATTCCGAGGTCGCGGTGACAGTGTTGCAGGAAGAAGCATTGCAACCGCCTACCACCAGGACTTTGCCGCTACTCAGCAGCGTTGCCGTGTAGAAATACCGCGGCATGTGCAAAGAACCAGTAAACGACCAAGTCCCGGTCGTCGGATTGTAAAGTTCCGCAGTGGTCGTCACTCCGGTGCAATTGTTCGTGCACCCTCCTGCGAAGAGCACCTTCCCATTGGCCAGGGTAACGGCGGGTGCCGCGTAGCGAGCCGTATTGACACTCGCGGTCGCCGACCATGTGCCGAACGCGGCGTTGTATACCTCGGCAGTGCCCAGAACCCCCGAAACAGAAAAGCCACCGACTACCAAGACGTTTCCACTCTGCAGAACCGCGGCTCCCTGGCCGGAGCGCGCGCTGGCCATATTGCCGGTCGGGCTCCACGTTCCGGATTGCGCGAATCCAGGAAGAGCCAGCACGAGAGTCAACCACATGAGTCGGACGAAGAACTTGGATCCCGTCATAGCGTTCTCCTTCTGGAGTTTGGGGATGCGCGAATACCAGGGCAAGACAGGCAACGCCTGCACCCAGAACGTTAGCTTTTGAGCCAGGAAACCGGCAACCGTCAAGCGGAGGACCTATCGTAAAAAGATTGTCGCTTCTGCAAGCCTACCTCGGGTACCTTCCTTGTTGACGGGGAGGGGAAAATCGCATACGCTTCGTCCAATCCCCGTCCATCCCCCGGGGGTCTCAGCCTTTTCCTTGCCCTTTCTCTCCTCCCCAAGGCCTACGGAATCGGCGTGTCGCGACACCACTGGAGACCTGCCATGGCTGGAAAGTCCCTGGTTCTCACCCTCATTCTTTGCGTTTCGGCTATCGCCGCAAGAGCTGCGAAGGAAGAAATGATTCCCGCAGGAACGCTTCTGCACTGCACGCTGGACGAACCCAATTTCTCCGCCAAAACCGCGCAAGTTGGTGATCCGGTCCTGTGTCATTTGGGGCCGGTCTCGACCTTTGGCCACTCGGTATTTCCTCGCGGCGCCATGTTGAGTGGTCACCTTCAGGATTCTAAAGACCCAGGCCATTTTGTCGGCAAAGGATGGCTGGAGCTGGAATTCGACCGCATCATCCTGCCGGGCGCGGAGGTGATGCCACTATCAGCGAAAATCATCGCTTCCCCGCATCTCAAGACCGACCGCGAAGGCAAAATCCACGGCGGAGGCCATCCCAAGCGCGACGTGGTCGAGTGGATGATCCCAGTCTTGTGGCCAATCAAACTCCTCACCCTGCCCGCCCGAGGACCCTATCCGGCTCTCAAGGGAGAGTCTCGATTGACCATGCGACTGATGGAAGACGTGGTCGTGCCCCTGCCGGTCGCGGCTCGCGCATCCGTACCATCGCCACCCTGGGCTACACCGACGCACTACATTCCATCGCCGTACGGGCTGATGCGGCCTGCTTCGTTCGTGACGCGGGAGCCGGTTACGGCTGATCAATACGGAGACGCATCTGCCGCGGCAATGCCAACTCAGACACCCGATGCAAGCTCAAGCATGGCCGAACAAGCCATACCGGACGTGCCTGGGACGGGTTTGGAGCGCAGCGAATCGACCCGGGACACGAGGGATTTCGGTGAAGCGAGATCCACCCTGGTCATTCTGAAAGGCGGTTCGGCGTTTCTGGCTCGCTCGTATTGGATACAGGGAGGACAGATCGAGTGTCTTTCGGAGGATGGCCAACGACGCGGGTTCCCACTTGAGGCCGTCGATGTCTATCAAACTGTGAAAACCAACCGCGAGCGAAATATCGATTTCGTCTTGCAGAGCAAGCAAGGCGCGGTCGAACAGTAGCCTCTAGATTTGTCATTCCGAGCGAAGCGAGGAACCTGCTGTTTTCCCGCAAACAGCAAGTTCCTCGTCGCGCCGCTCCCCGGAACGACAACGCGACAGAGAAAAGCCGGAGACGAAAGTCTCCGGCTTGATTTCTATCTGCGCAAAACCTTAGCTGATCTTCTCTCCCACCGATTTGCCCTGCGAGAACAGGTAGAGATAATCTGGACCGCCCGACTTCGAATCGGTTCCCGACATGTTGAATCCGCCGAACGGATGAACACCCGCGATCGCCCCGGTGCACTTCCGATTGATGTACAGATTCCCAACGTGGAAGTCGCGGATGGCGCGTTCGATCTTGTCGCGGGACTTGGTGTAGACCGCGCCTGTCAGGCCGAACTCCGTGTCATTGGCAATCTCCATGGCGTGATCGAAGTTCCTAGCTTTGATCACCGCCAGGACTGGTCCGAAGATTTCTTCCTGTTCCAGCTTGGACTTGGGCGGGATATCCGCAAAAACCGTCGGCTGCAGAAAATAGCCCTCGCCGGCGTTACTGGCTCGACCACCCCCAGTGAGCAGGCGCCCATCGCGCTTCCCTGCTTCGATGTAGTCGAGAATGGTCTTCATCGAGCCCTCATTGATGACTGCTCCCATGTTGAAGTTCTCCGCCGGATCGCCGATGGTGAACTTCTCAACTCGTGCCTTCAGCATGTCGAGAAACTTGTCGTAGACGCGTTCGTCGACAATCGCGCGGGAACAGGCGGAGCACTTCTGTCCCTGGAATCCGAAGGCCGACTGGGCCACGCCTTCGACAGCGACATCGAGATCGGTATCAGCGTCGACGATGATGGCGTCCTTGCCGCCCATCTCGAGCACGGTGCGCTTGATCCAGATCTGACCGGGCGACTGCGTGGCTGCGCTCTTGTTGATGTGCAGGCCCACTTCGCGCGACCCGGTAAAGGCGATATAGCGAGTTTTCGGATGCGAGACGATGGCATCGCCGAAACTTGCGCCGGCACCCGGGCAGAAGTTCACCACGCCCTCGGGCATCCCGGCCTCTTCGAGCAGTTCGATGACCTTGGCCGCAATGGTCGGTGAATCGCTCGAAGGCTTCAGGATAACCGTGTTGCCGCAAACGATCGAGGCCAGGGTCATGCCAGCCATAATCGCGCATGGGAAGTTCCAAGGTGGAATCACAGCACCGACGCCCAGGGGAATATAGAGAAGGGTGTCCCGCTCTCCGGGCAACTGCGCATGGGGTGCGGCTTTCGTAAGACGCAACGCTTCGCGGGCGTAGAGCTCACAGAAATCGATGGTTTCCGCGATATCGCCGTCTGCTTCGGCCCAGTTCTTGCTGACCTCAAAGACCAGCCAAGCCATGAATTCGAACTTGCGTTCCCGAAGCAGGTCGCCCACACGATGTAGCAGGGTGGCGCGTTCCTCAACGGAGGTGCGACTCCATGACTCGAAAGCCTTGAGCGCCGCGTTCATCGCGGGCTCCACGTGCTCTTTGCCCGCTTTCTGATGGACGCCAACGATCTGCGAGGGCTTGGCTGGGTTCAGCGAGCGGATCTTTTCGCCCTTGGTCGGCGGATAGGGGATGCGCTGGGTCAGAAACAGAAGGTCGCGTTTGGGTGCATGCAGATGTACGCTGTCGCTGACCATTCGGGACCCGTCGGTTTCGCACGCCCGCTTCGTTCGGGCGGCGGCATGAGCCAGCGTAGTGAACGGCGGATGGCGGTTCAACTGCCGTGTGGCCTTGGCGAAGTTCCACTAAAAATTTCGTTGGAACTCACCCTTGTTTACGTTATGTTCATGCCTATCTATCCGGGAACCGCTCGTCTGCCAGACCGTTAATGAA
>Ga0137418_10006474_pt1 | contig 10771 bp, 10 predicted proteins | sample CZODoug3_1_2_16f_FD_122242 | JGI IMG/M metagenome (GOLD analysis project Ga0137418, IMG submission 122242) | Vadose zone soil fungal communities from Angelo Coast Range Reserve, California, USA - CZODoug3_1_2_16fungal (Hybrid Assembly) | ecosystem: Environmental > Terrestrial > Soil > Vadose... | reverse complement strand
CCCCACCCAGTTTCTTTATCTTGGCCCCTCATGATTGGCAGGGATTGCCATTAGTTAGGGCCAATCCCAGAAACTGGCTAGGGGGCGGGAGGATGGGGTCTGCAGCCAACAACTATTAAATAGATAAAATTCTACTATATGCGTGAAATTATTTAAATATTATTACTCTAGAACACAAAGCTGACTAGTATTTATTTACTCGAATCAAGAGAATCTAACACGCAGGAATATTTTTATTTCCTCAGAGAATTTACGTAGAATAGACTAAAATTTAGTTTAATAATTAATTCCATTAGTAATTTTTATTCATCGAAATGCCCCCCCCTAAACAAAATAGTGTTATATAATTATATAAAGATTACGTATGTTCGCTTTAGCAGAAGCTACAGGATTATTCGCATTAATGATTGCATTCTTAGTACTTTACTCATAGTATTAAAACTTAATTTAAACCATTAGTATATATATTAACCCCCTTCGCCCCCGCAGGGAACGGAACAAGAAATGAGATTAAGAATAAAAATAGCTTCCAATTCACTGGCGTTGGCTACTCCCCCCCCTATCAATTAGGGATATATCTTATATATTAAGCTCTAGTGAGTTTTATTATAATATAATTACCTTCTATTTTGTTAGGCCCTTTTTGGTTTACCTTATCCTAAGTATACTCAATTAGTATATTTTTAATAGTATTACCATGCACCTTTATTTCATACCACGGAGCAGCAATTCGTATATTATTTTAATTGTTTAATCATAATAACCTTAGAAATTAAAATCTATAAAAGTAGTTGTTGGAGCAGAATAAAATAGTTCTAATATGTAGGATCTTTACTTAAGTAAAAAGGTATTAAATTTAATCGACATAGTAAGTTAATTTACAAACAATGCGTAAGCGTATATGTTCAAAGGTATTTGTTTATATAACATTTTGCTAGGCCGGCGAGTTAGTGTAAAGGTAGCATGCGAGCCTCATGAGCTAGCGGTACTGGTTCGATTCCAGAGCTCGCCCTTTATAAAATAAAATTGTTGGGGCATTCTTCCTATTTATTTCCAGCTTCTGGGACGGCCCATATCTTAAAGTTTTTCATTATTACTAGGCAAAATATAATCGCAATTACCAATCCTAGATAAGTGTTTCATGGATTAAAAATATATGTTGAGTTCCCCTGCAATTAGGGAGTAGCCAAACGCAGGGTGGCCAAGCCAAATTAAGTCTAATTTCTATATGTCCCTACTTTCGACAAATTGGATCTGGGTCCATTGGTAAGTTTCAGCCATGTTTTAGTGAATACGTAGAGTATGTATTATATAGTTAATCTGGAAATTCAAAGGCCCTTTAGTATAATGGTTAGTACAGCTACCCTTCACGTAGTGAATGTCAGTTCGATTCTGGTAAGGGCCGTCCGTTTGCAAAGTAGTAATGTATCCTTCCCTAGATCAGCATAGCCAATCCTCCCCCCTAGCAGCATCTAATGGCAGGCGATAAAACAAATGGAGAGCAACAATACTTAGTCGTTCACTCAAGGACCGATTATGCGCGGCAGGTTACATTAAATCTGAAGAGTTGGGGCGCACATACCTTTTTTTTAGTTGGGGTTACTAACAGGTAGGAATAGTATACATTGGTAAGTTAAAACGATTGCTAATTGTTAGGTCTTAAAGCCTTTAGGTGTTCGAATCACCTCTATTCCGTAAATATAGCATAAACTTTAAATAGTTGGGGGTGCTAGTAAATGGCAATATGTCCAATTGGAATATAACAGTTGTTGGGTCACACTACCCCTTTTTTATAGTATCGCGAGCTGTCTCAAGTGAAAGAAATTATTAAATTTGGTACGTAGTAATTATTGTTATTAAATATATTGGCCTCCCCCACCAAGGAACAACCAAAGGCAAAGCCCTGACTTGGCTACTCCCCCCCCTAATGAATGGCAGATGGACCCCTTACGGGAGAGCTAATCGCAGGAAACTGAGTGCAATTGTAGAAGAGAGCTAAATAGGGTATACTTGATGTTGGCGATTCCGAATGAATTGGCTTTATTCAACTAATGCTAAAGAAATCGGAACACTTTATCTAATGTTTTCGATATTTGCAGGTGTTCTTTTCATGCTTGCATTAAATCTTGTTATAAGCTGGAATTATTTTAATAGCATAAATTACTTGTTAAATATAACCCAAGTTACAATTTTATTTTAATTTGTTCATAAATATATGGGCCCCAATGAATAATCAAAATAGAACCAGCCGAATTTTATATTCTCAGAGATTTTATACAAGAGTAATAAATAAAATGTCCTTTACTAAATATATAGGTGCATTAGTAAAAAGTTCACCCTTTGAAGAAAACAAGCATAAAGAAAGTATTGTTAAATGATAATGCTTTATTATTTTGTAGTAGTCATGGCCCCAATACCTGTCCTAAGTACTATTTTAAACTTTAGTGAAGTAGATTAAGCTATTTTCGGTCAAACTGTTTTATTTCCTAATGTTGTGGTAGCAAGTACTAAGCGGGCCCAACATATTAAAGGGTCTTGTAAAAATAAGCAGAATTATCTAGTTTCCACATAAATACGGGCATCTAGTAGAAGATTACATTATTTACTTATCTAAAACTAAACTTTATAGCATTAGCGAAGCATACTAATATTTAACCTTACTATTAAGCAAGGGGACAGAAAAATGTTTTAAAACAGAAATAACATAGGGTCCAGTCAAAGACCTACATATTAGATGTAGATAGACAGTTCATTATTATTATTTTGTTGGGGCAATTTAACATTATATTATTTACAAGATAAAATCCAATTTATTCTCTTTATTAGAACTATTTTATTGGGCCCAATATATAGAAAATATTGTTTGATGATAGGAACTGCCTTCTCTGTATTGATTAGATTAGAATTATCAGCACCAGGTGTTCAGTTTTTAGCAGGAGACCACCAATTATTTAATGTAATCATCTCAGCACACGCCTTTATCATGATTTTCTTCATGGTTATTACCCTAAACTACCTAATTGAGAATCAATGAGTTCTCGCATTTTCAACCTTCCCTGCCCTAGTGCTTGGCGCGATTTTCCAGGGTGGAAAGGGGCGTGTCATTATTCAAATCAATCAAATGCTTGAAATGCTCGAAAAAATGTTAAACCTACTAATTCTACACAAAATCGAAATACGCCTAACAAAAATGGAAATAATCCTCCATTTCCGGCTACAGAATATAATTTTTTAAATCCTCATCTTCATCGATTTGCAGATGGGTTAATTGCTAATGTAGCAACTTTAGCTAAAGGAGTTTATATATTTGAAACACCTACAGGTCATACCTATGTAGGTAGCAGTATAAATTTATTTGTGCGTGTGACCTCTTATTTTTATAGTTCTATTTTAAAGTCTGGAACGAGAAAACTTTTAGTTAATTTCTTTCAACATGGTTTTGAGGGTGTAAAACTTACTCTTTTCATTATGGATCCCTCATCAACTATTGAAATGGTTTTATTAATGGAACAGTTTTACTTAGATAAATATTTTAATCATCCATCGAATTTAAATTAAGATAGTACGGCTTCAGGCTCAGGAAAGCATTTCCCTATGTCAGAAGGTGCTAAAGATCGTTTACGAAAAGAACGTGGAATTTCATTTTGTTAGGCCCTGTATGATATTATTAACGGTAAATTAGTTTTTATCTTTGATTCTAAAACCTTTGCGCAATTGCAATTAAGTATAGATCATAGAACATTGAATAATTGCTTAAATAATGGAATACTCTATCTAGGGAGATTTATTTTTTCATTAGAAATAATAGAAGAATTTAACTCTAGTTCTGATTTTTTGTTATCTTTAACGGAACTTCAAAATTTAGTAGATTCTTTAAGAGAAAATTATAAAAAAAATAATCAATCAGCTAGAAAGCCATTTATGGCCTTTAATATGTTGGGCCCAACACCTTCATCAGATTTATGCGGTAAATATAACAGTATTAATGAGTTTGCAAGAAATGTAAAGGGTGATAGAGGTTCTATACGTCAATACTTAAATGGAAGTAAGCCTGAAGGTTCATTATATAAAAACGAGTGGCAATTAACTCCTATTCAAAAAGAATAAGTTTCTTTTTTAGTTATATTCATTTAGATCAAGGTAAGAACATAGAGGTTAAAAAAAGTATTTTGGCATAGCCAAGTAATTTAGAAATATTTTACTACTATTCTATTATTTGCTGGAAAATCTTAAAGAACTTATTAAATTTTAATTATATTTTTTAACAATAAGTTATGATGGAAAATTTTATTGGGCCCTTTTTGTAACTTTTTTTTTCTGGAAATAGGTAATCAGCAGGAAAAGTGTGTAATTTTCCTTAGAGACTATATATAGAGATCTTATAAATTTTTAAAGATAAAGAGATAGTCCGACTTTAAATGAAAATTTAAAGAGAAATCGTATGCCAGGGCTTGTTGGTGGATTTGGTAATTATTTATTACCAGTACAAGTAGGTGCCGCGGATATGGCATTTCCTAGATTAAATAATATCTCTTTCTGATTATTACCACCATCACTAATACTATTACTTCTTAGTTCTTTAGTGGAAAATGGAGCTGGTACTGGATGGACAGTTTATCCACCATTGTCAAGTATACAATCTCATTCTGGGGGAGCTGTTGATTTAGCTATTTTCAGTCTACATCTTGCAGGGGTTAGTTCACTTTTGGGTGCAATTAACTTTATTGTAACTGTAAACAACATGAGAACTAATGGTATGGGAATGCATAAACTGCCGTTATTTGTTTGAGCAATCTACGTAACTGCCATTTTATTATTACTTTCTTTACCAGTACTAGCTGGTGCTATCTCAATGTTAATTACAGATAGAAATTTCTCAACAAGTTTTTATGATCCGTCAGGCGGTGGTGACCCTGTGCTTTATCAGCATCTCTTCTGATTTTTCGGGCATCCCGAAGTATATATTTTAATTATACCTGGATTCGGAATAGTTAGTCACATCGTGTCAACATTCTCTGGAAAATCAATCTTCGGTTACTTAGGAATGGTTTACGCAATGTTCTCTATCGGAATCTTAGGATTCTTAGTATGGAGCCATCACATGTTCTCAGTAGGAATGGATGGGCTAAATATAATCAATATAAACTTATTATATCATCATTGTCATGAGATTTTAACCATACTTAGGTCAGCTTTTATAAGTATTGACTCTATATCCCATATCCCTATAGCTTATATTTTAATTTCTAATATCTTACCTGTTAAACCAAACCTATTAAAAGTCTATTCTAATGATGAAATTAGAGAGATTCTCTTTGGTTCTGGGTTAGGTGATGGTAATTTTGAGATGCCACCAAGGGGAAAAAATGCAAGATTTAATTTTTCTCAATCAGGCCCCAATAAAATTTCAAGATTACTTTTTACATCTATATTCACTATTTAAACAAGCAACTTTTTTCTCATTAATGAACAAATATAGAACTTACGCTTATTTAGATAAACGAACAGGTAAAATTTATACTACTTTAAGTTTAAAAACATTAGCACTACCTATTATAACAGAAATTTATAATATGTTTTATATTAATAATGTGAAAATAGTACCTCTTGATTTATCACTACTAACACCTTTAGCATTAGCACATTGAATAATGCAAGATGGAGGGAAAGCTAGTGGAGGACTAATCTTAGCCACAGATTCATTTACTCATTTAGACTCTAAAAGGTTAGCGAAGTACTTATCTGACACATATGGATTAAAAATTACTACACCTAAATCTACAAAGGGAGCTTTAAGAATATATATATCTGCTACTAGTATGGGTCAACTAAGATTATTGGTTTTAGCTCATATGCACCCCTCTATGATATATCAGTTAGGACTTTAGGTTTATATTCATTAATATATCTACGTCGTTAGTTTTATAACAAAATTAATTACTATTTTTCTGTTTGCGAGGGAAATATATTAAAATATTTCAGTTACAATTAATTACTTACTAGTAATATTTTTAAATAAACAAAATTATTTAATACTTTGTTAAAATATTGTTATATTATTATTTATTCGCAGGTTAATAAAAAAAAAGGAAACTAATTTATTAATCCTCCTTTATCTTCCTCAGAGACTTTACGAAAAAATCTTATACTATTAAGAATAAGAAAAAGTCCAAATTAACTACATATTTAAATTTAAGCAAATAATGTACTTTTATTTTGGTGGATACTAGAGCTTATTTCACAGCGGCAACTATGGTTATTGCAGTTCCCACAGGAATTAAAATATTCTCATGGATAGCTACATTATACGGTGGTAGCCTAAGATTTACTACACCATTAATATTCACAATTGGATTCATAGCTCTATTCACAATTGGAGGGTTAACAGGAGTAGTTTTATCTAATGCTAGCCTAGATATTGCATTCCATGATACTTATTACGTAGTGGCTCACTTCCATTATGTTCTATCAATGGGAGCCGTATTTGCTTTATTCGCAGCATTCTATATGTGGACTCCTAAAATCATTGGAAAAACATATAATGAATTCTTAGGTAAAGTACATTTCTGAACATTGTTTATTGGGGTTAGTTTTATTTCTTTAATAAAATTGTGGGGCCAATATATTTATTATTATTTTATTGGTATTAAATGTAGCACTGTTTCATTTGTTACTTAATGAGAAAATAAAATTAGAAGATATAGTAAATGAGTTATTAGTCCCTTCTATTGATTCTAATAAAAGGTTAATACGCTCTAATCTAAAGGGTCAAGCAGGTGTATATATGTTTTATAATAATATTACGGGTCACTATTATATTGGTAGTTCGGTTAATCTGTATAAACGTTTTAATTCTAATATGAATTTAATTCCAACTTCGGAATTACCGCTATATAGAGCTATTAGAAAATATATTGGCCCCCTTAGTCAATTTATTAGCCCCCATTTGTAAATTTACAGTACTGCGAATCATCTAACGAAGTATGTATAGCTTTAGAACAAATGTGTTTAGATAGATATCAACCAGCTTACAACATTTTAAAAAAAGGTGGTGATTCTACAGGTTTTAACCATACTCCTGAAACTATAGCTAAGTTACAAGCAAAACATAAAGGGAAACTACACCCTAGATTTGGTACCAGTCCCTCTTCGGAACAAAGAAGAGCTACAAGTGAAGCGCTTAAAGCACACTTTGCTGCTAAAGGCCACCATAACAAAGGAAAGAAAGGTATATTAGCCCCACAATATGGGTTGGGTGGTAACGCTGTGCATATGTATAGTGTAAATGGTGAACATGTGCATTTTCCTTCTGTTAATTCAGCTAGAATATCTTTCAAAGTTAGATCTGGAAAAATAGCTGATAACATAGATACAGGTAAGGCTGTTACTATTGGTGGGAAAGATTGGATTATATATAGTAAACCTAAGTAGTATTATATATTCATTTATTCTTATTTTTATTTATTTTACTGTTAATCTTATAACCTGAAATTCTTATTAATAATCTTAATAAACAGCTATTAAAAAAACAGTTTAATTTTAATTTATATATTATACAATATATTACAAGAGTTAATATATGTTTTTATTAGCCCCAAAAAAATCTATCTATATGCTTGAAGTATAAAATGAAATAAAGTACTATTTAATTTAGTAAAATTCTTTGTTCTATTTATGAGTATTAACAAGCAGGTAGTCTGATCTATTTTAATGACACATCCTCAGAGACTAAATGAAAGAAGCAAAAAAATCTAAGAAATAGTCCTAAACAAACACACAATTTTTAATTATATTTTAATCTGTGTTAAGTTAAAGTAATTTAACATTCTTCCCTCAACACTTCCTAGGTCTGGCTGGTATTCACAATATTATTTCATCTAATTATGCCCACAAAATAAAAATAAATAAACTTTACTTTGTTAATCGAATATGCGTTAAAGAAAATTTGTTATCATTTACTTTGTTGTTTTTATCCGTATTAATTTTGTATATCCAATACAATAAATTTAACATAAATTTTGAAACAAGTCACGTATTATTATCTAGTGTATTACCATTTAAATATTCTACCTCACATAAACTTATTACCAAAAGTAGTTATCCACATGGACCACATATACAACCGGCCCAACAATTTTTAAATAAGCCTGTTCGAGTCTATAATAACCCTCATTTAGAACGGAAAAAAATAGCATTAGAAAATAGACACGTTTCTGTTATTTATCAGTGAGTAAATTTAATTACTGGAGCTACTTATGTAGGATCTGCTATAAATGGGTCTAACAGATTGTTAAACTATTGGTCACCTAGCGTACTTAGTAAAAATTCTTTAATTTATAATAGTATATGTTCTTATGGTCATTCTAATTTTGTTTTGGTTATATTGGAAGACTTAGGTCCTATGTCTAATGTTACTAAAGCTTTTCTACTTGCTAGGGAGCAATATTATATTGACATGCTGTTCAGTAGTCCTGGTTTGATATTAAATTTATCTCCGCAAGCTGGTTCTACTAAAGGATATAAACATAAACCTACCTTTGGTTTAAATAGAAGAGGGAAACTGAACCCTATGTATGGTAGAACTAAATCACCTGAATTTCTGGCGATGCAAAAAAAAGATAAAAGCGGTAAAAATAATCCAATGTTTGGAAAAACAAAATCTAGTGAAACAATAGCTAAAATAACTAAATATGTATATGTGTATAACCAGTTAGATAGTTCTTTAATAGATGTAATAGGTAAAGTAGCATGTAAAAAAAAAATATGGTATGGGGTGAGATACTTTAAAAAAATATCTAGAAAATGGCTTACCATATAAAGGAAAAATTTTTAGTTTTACTAAACATCATTAGACTCAAAATAATATAAAATGCCCCAAATAGATGTATAGATTTTTATACCATTTGGAAATCGGGTGAATTGCAAGAAAAACCAATTTAATTGGTCAATTTGCAGCTTATTATATAAAGTTTTGCTAAATACCTTTAAAAATTCGTTAAAAAGAGGGTTTAGGTTTAATATAAAAGTTCAACGACTAATGGGTGATTAATTACAACAATAACCCTGACACGAGTGCCCGAACGTATAAATAAACACCAAATTTTATATGATGACATAGTCTGAACCCCTTAGTAATAATGGGAAATAAGGGTTAAACTCCCTTATGTTAACAAAATTGATGCCGCGAAGAGTCCCGGACTATCCTGATGCATTTAGTGGATGAAATCAATGATCTAGTTTCGGTTCTTTAATATCTGTAATTGCTACAATCCTATTTGGATATATTATTTATGATATATTTGTTAACCAACCTAGAAGCTCTAATAATCCTTGAGCAGTACCTGCTTTCTTTACATCAGCAACTCAATTTAATGATGAAACTGAAACAGCTAATACATTAGAATGGGCACTACCTAGCCCAATCCCATTACATGCATTTAAAATGTTACCTGTACAATCTTAATTATCTTATACTCTAGAATCCTGACACCACTTTAAACATGGGAAGGACCACTAGCGACGGGCTACTTGTTTGCGGCTCTTACGTACATATAAGACCTATGAAAAACAGTAACACTTTTTTAAAAAATATATCATACTAACCCCTTCATTCCCTAGCCAGTTTCTCCCCTGCGATTAGCTCCCCCCCACCCAGTTTCTTGGATTGGCCCCTAATTCATGGCAGGGAGCGCCTGCATTAGGCCATTCGCTGTTGCCATTAGGCCCAAGAAAGTGGCTAGGGGAGGATTAGCTCTGCTGAGGGGGGGCAGGCCCTACCAGCCAAGGTCTGAATTACTCCTTCCTGGAATCCTACTTGTGTGCGTTAAGGGTTAATACTGTTAGTACAAAGATATAAAAGTATCAGTAGAAAACAAAATATAACGGGGGAATAAGATAATGGTAATCTGTTTTATTTGCACTAAATTAATGATAGTTCGAATCTATCTTTCTCCATAATAAAATACCTTTTTTTTTAACTAGAGCACATCCCCTTAATATACCTAGTGTAGACTAACTTAAGGCACTATTGTAAAATAAATAATTTGGTGTCGGCTAAGCCTAATACAATTGGACTTCAACCTATTGCAAGCGTCGAAACTGGATGTAAGGTTAGCAATAACAGATAGGAATCGGCTTTCCGTCTTAGATCAACCTACGAAAAAGTAAAAAAAGTTGTGTACCAACCTTGATTTACTTGAAAAAAGTCCCTATCCCCGACTACCTCAAGCAATTAGCGTCATCTATATTTTGTAAATTTTAGCCCTAATACCTCAATATACAGACAAATTGTTTCCCCATAAACAGCGAAGCTATGGTGATGTAACGTAGATTAGCTAGAAAGATCAGCTTATATAATATCAGGATAAGTCATATGTTTGTTATTCTTATTTTGGTTTTTTTATTTACGAGTAAAGAGACTTGAACTCTTACGATTCAATAATCATGAATTCCTAAGATTCACCCGGCTACCAATTTCGGCATACTCGCTATGTATTAAAAAGAAATAAATGCTATCTATAATTAACTTCATTATCTAAATCCCATTACTCGCAAAATGACATATTGTTGGCTGCCAGTTTCCTGCCCACTTAATTAGTGATAACATTGTAATGTTAGGAGACCGGATGAAGTGTGTTTCATATAGGTGAAAAAAAAAGTTATTATCCAATAGGGAGTAGAGGGTTCGAACCTCTGTATGTAAAGTGTAAATTTACTGCTAAACCACTCAGCTAACCCCCTATAAATATTGCGCAACTTATTAGCGTCATCG
>Ga0137418_10006472_pt1 | contig 10773 bp, 6 predicted proteins | sample CZODoug3_1_2_16f_FD_122242 | JGI IMG/M metagenome (GOLD analysis project Ga0137418, IMG submission 122242) | Vadose zone soil fungal communities from Angelo Coast Range Reserve, California, USA - CZODoug3_1_2_16fungal (Hybrid Assembly) | ecosystem: Environmental > Terrestrial > Soil > Vadose... | reverse complement strand
TCGCGCGGTCGGCGCCAATCCATTGTTGGCACGCATTGGCGCGCTTTATCACGACATCGGCAAGGTAGCCGCGCCCGAATACTTTGTTGAGAACCAACAGGGCGAAAATCCACACGATCACATGAGGCCAACACAAAGCGCGAAGGTTATCACCAGCCATGTGACCTATGGCATGAAGTTGGCGAAGGAAATCAATCTGCCGAAGAAGATTGCCGACTTTATTCCGCAACACCACGGCACGCGCACTTTGCATTTCTTTCTGCGAAAGGCCGAGAGCGTGGCCAAACCGGGTGAAGTGATCGATGAAAAGGATTTTCGTTATCCTGGCCCAAAGCCTCAATTTAAAGAAGCAGCCATCATGATGCTGGCGGATTCGTGTGAAGCAGCCGCGCGTTCGCTGGCACGGCCTGACCCGGAGAACATTCGCGCCATCGTGGTGAAGATCGTGGACGCCGTCATCAGCGATGGCCAACTTGATGAATGTGACTTGACGCTTAAGGAAATAACAACAATTCGAGAAGCGATCATCAGCGCGCTCACTGCAATCTACCACGCCCGCATCGACTACCCTGGCTTCAATCCGCCAAAAGCCACCGGCCCGCTATCAGCGCTTCCTTCAGCCGACTTGGACAGCGAAGAACGCGGCGTCAGCTACAGCCGCGCCTCGGACGTTCCTATAAACGAGGCAGGTGAAGTAGAAGACGAAGCAATCAGCCGCAAAGTAGCCAAGCGGTAGTTCAGAACAACCTGATTTTCCATTTATCATTTTCCGTTTTTCATTTCAGAGGTGAACCAGTTCGTTGTGACGTAACGCACCAACACGGAACGGCGACTAGGAGAAGACTTTCTGCAATGACAAATGGAAAATGATAAATGGAAAATCAGGTTTATGACTTCGTCAGAACCGATTCTGGAGCTTCTGGTAGGTTGTAGCTAGATCTTCCGGCAGCACGCGAGCTTCACCAACAGACGTCATGAAATTGGTATCGCCCGACCAGCGCGGCAAGATGTGGATGTGGATGTGATGTGCAATTCCCGCCCCTGCGGCCCGGCCCAGGTTCATGCCTACATTGAATCCGTCCGGCCGATACACTTCCCGCAAAGCAGTCTGAGATTGTTTGCTGAGGTCCATTAACTCATCAGTGGTCGCCTTTGCGGCCATGTCCAGTTCGCCAACGTGTTCGTATGGAACGATCAGCAAATGACCGCTGGTGTAAGGATAGCGGTTCAAGACGACGAAATTGTACGAGGCGCGATGAAGAACGAAATTTGCTTCGTCGTTAGCGGGTTGGTCTCGCAGTTTACAAAAAACACAGTCGCTTGTATCCGCGTCGCCGGCGGAAGCGATGTATTCGGAACGCCAGGGACTCCATAGCCTGTCCAAATTTTATCCTCGGGGAATTACAGAATGGGCGGCTGCCGCGTTTCATCGGCAACATGGGTGGCAGAAGCTTCCGCGGGGCGGCGCGTAGCGGCGTCAGGGTCATTAATCAGCTCTTTGAGTTCTTTGCCAGGCTTGAAATAAGGGACCCGTTTGGCGGGAATACTGACGGGGTCTCCGGTCTTGGGATTTCGGCCGCGCCGCGCGCCACGCTCGCGTACGCGGAAGCTGCCAAAACCTCGCAACTCAATCTTCTCACCCTGATTCAAGGTTTCGATAATACTTTCAAAAACAATTTCGACGAGTCGCTCGGCATCTTTCTTGGTAAGTTCTGCCGCTTCGGCGACGTCCTCGACGAGTTCTGCTTTTGTCATGCGTCACCTCAGATGAGAAGAATAGCCAAGCTATAAACGAAGAAAATTCACTGTAAGTCTTAAACGAAATGGCGAGGCGTGCTCAACTCGGTACACTATCAGAAACGATCAAGCCGGGCAAGATTTGCTGCAAACAAAACGATCGAGCCAATGCAACTCCAACAGCGTCGATTTCGAACAATCAGAAATAAAGACTGGCAGCCGGGAATTGCAGGGCTATTTTGGTTCTTCTTCCGGCTCCAACTCCGGTTTCGGTTCCGGCTCCGGTCTTAGTTCCTGCTCCGGTTTCGCCTCCGGCTTCAGCTCCGGCTTGCTCAAAGCAAAATCCGCCAGCTCGCCCAGCGACGCCATGCCGCTGCCCGCTTCCGAAGAGTAAACCTTTGTATCCAGCACCGGTTCATCTTTGCCAACTGCCCGTGCGGACAATCCGATCTTCTTATTTTCAGAGTCGATGCGCAGGATTTTGAATTGCATCTCCTGGCCAATCTGGACCACGTCTTCGGGCTTCTCTACGCGTTCTTCCGAAAGTTCAGAAATATGGCAGAGCCCTTCGAGATTGTCGTCAAGTTCAATAAACGCTCCGAAATTTGCGAAGCGCGCGACTTTCCCCTTAACAACATCGCCCGGCTTATGCTCGTTGACAAATCTGTCCCAGGCGTTTGGCTCAAGATCTTTTATCGAAAGCGACAGGCGCCGGTTTTCAGCATCGATGCTGGTGATCACCGCATCGATCTCCTGCCCTTTCTTCAAAACTTCGCTGGGATGTTTGATGCGCCGTGACCAGGAGATATCGGAAACATGAACCAAGCCATCTACACCGTCTTCGATTTCAATAAAGGCGCCAAAGTCTGTCAGGTTTCTGACCCGGCCATGGACGCGCGTACCCACCTGATAACGTTCGTGCAATGTCTGCCAGGGATTATCCTGAATCTGTTTCATGCCCAGGCTAATCCGGCGTGCTTTTGGATCCACGCTTAATACTTCAACTTCAACTGTGTCCCCGGGATTGACTAGTTTGCTGGGATGCTTAACGCGTTTGGACCAGCTCATTTCCGAAACATGGACCAACCCTTCGACGCCGTTTTCCAGTTCCACAAACGCGCCGTAGTCAGCCACGCTGGCTACACGACCCGGCACTCGACTGCCAACAGGAAAGCGCTCATCGACACTCGACCATGGATCGGGCAACAATTGTTTGTAACCAAGCGAGACGCGTTCGCGTTCGCGGTCAAACTTGAGCACCTTAACCTGTACGGTGTCGCCAACCTTAAACAGCTCGCTGGGATTTTGCAGGCGTCCCCATGACATGTCGGTAACGTGAAGTAAACCGTCGACTCCACCGAGATCAACAAACGCACCATAGTCAGTCAGGTTCTTTATCTGGCCTTCGACAACCACATCTTCTTCGATGTGTCCCAGTGTTTCGCCTTTACGTCCCGCGTTCTCCTCTTCGAGCACCGCCTTGCGAGACAGCACCACGTTGGAACGCTTGCGATTTAGTTTTATGACTTTGGCTTCGATATCCTGATTGCGAAGCGAATCCAGGTTGCGCACTGGACGAATATCTACTTGCGAGCCGGGAAGAAACGCGGCAATGCCATCTATGTCAACGCGTAGGCCACCCTTGATGCGTTCTATCACGCGGCCTTTAACACTGGTGCCATCGCGGTACGACTTTTCAAGATCGTCCCACGCCTTCATGCGCACAGCGTCGGCGCGGGACAATACCGGTAGGCCGTCCGCAGTCTCCATGCTTTTAACCAACACGTCGACTTCATCTCCCGGCTTCACCGACAGCACGCCGTTCTCGCTGAACTCAGCAGGATTAACTATGCCTTCCGACTTGTAGCCGAAGTCGATAACGACGCCGCGCTCGCTAATGCCAACGACCGTGCCGCGTACGACTTCACCTTCCTGTAAACTGGCTTGCTCTTGCTCAAACTGATCCAGCAGTTGGCCAAAGTCGACATCGCCGGAGGCGCGTGGCTCTTCATCGTCCTCGCTTTTGAGGGCGACGGCCGGTTTGCTTTCATTTGCCGGTTGGGTTTCTGACGTAGATGTCGAGATTGTTTGATCGTCAGAAGAAGGGTTGTTGTCGGTTTCTTGATTGTTTAAATGCGATTCTTCACTAGCCATGCAAACTCCTGTAACAGTCCCGGATAAAATTCACCGCTGAGATCCCTTTCGCGCGTCTGCCATTACCATGGCGAAAGAACAGTACCCAAGCGGCGCTTGCTTAGTTGCCTTGGCGATGATGTCGGGATTGAAGCTTGCGAGGAATGCGAGCCGTTTAGATTTGGAAAAGGAGGTTTTTATGTGTTTCGATTTCCGCGCGCCCGTAGTCACCCGCTTGGTCCGACAATCACCAGTCGCTTACCGGGTAGGCTCGCAATGTACACGCCGCAATAAGCGTGTGTCAAGGTGCTGACACGACTGCGCGAAGTCGGTATCCAACCGAACCGAACGCAACAAAAACTTCGTAACGATTTAGTAACTACTGGCTCGCTGCTGACACACTGTCGGAACCACGCGGAACAACATAGACTCCGGCGGAGTGAGATCCGACAAACAATGTGTTTTGATCCTGGCCATCAAATGCCAGCGCCCAGATTCTTTGGCTGGGCAACCGATGTTCTTTCGGATCGATGCGCGCCCAGGTTGAGCCCCCATTGACCGAGCGATAAACGCCGCCGCCGATCTCTCCAGTTTGATAAGCATTTCCGGTGAACACTTCGTCAGGGTTACGTGGGTTGATCAGAATGCTGGTGAAATCACCAAACGGCAGATTGCCGCCTCTGCGGCTCCAACTGGCGCCGCCATCGCGCGTCATGTAAAAAGCCTGCTTGGTTCCAACATAACCATAGTTGGGCCGGCCCGGGTCTCGCGCAATAACATTCACCGGAGTTTCATTGGGGATGCCTGGCATACTCTGCCAGGTTTTTCCGGCGTCTCGAGAAACGAGCACACCTGAAGCTGCAGTGCCAACCCAGATTGTTTCGGGATTTTGCGTATCGATCGAGATGCAAGCGGTCCTGGCATCGAAGCTCGAACCATATGAAAGTTTTTGCCAGCCTTTAGTCGGGTCAAGCGAGCGAAACAAACCGAGGTTGGTCGCCGCCAGAAACAACGGTTGCTGAGTTCCAGGATCCACGGTTTGCGCAAGCGCGTTGACGGCATCAGACAGCACGACAGATGCTGCTTCATCACCTTCTGTTGGTATGGCAACATGTAGCGCCGCAAGCGTGACTGGATCAAATTTACCGGTAACAGGAAGATGATTGTCCACCTGAAATTTCCTGAGAGCCTTCGTAGTTAACATGCCACTACGACCGTCCGCTGTGCCGACATTATAGCCAGCCGCATTAAGGGCCTGCTGCGCCCTGCGAACGGTGTCACTTGGTTTGGGGGCGAGCGGTGCGCGTGTTGCCGGCGCGCGTTTTTTTCCCGCCCGGCCCTTTGTCGCTTTAGTGGCGGCCGCAGCCGTCCAAACCGGCGCCCACGAAGCGCCGCGGTCAAGCGATTGATATACTCCGAGGTTAGTGCCGAGATAAATCGTATTAGCGTTGCGAGCGTCCTGCATAATCGAATATGTGATCAAGCGTGGCGGCATGCTGCGCATAGATGGCCGCCAGGTTTCGCCGTTGTCGGTGCTTACAAATAGAAAGCCGCCACCCGTCGTTGTATTTATCGTCGTCGCATATACGCGGTTCGACATTTCGCGATCGGCAACAATCACGTTGGCAAATCTGCCGCTGTAGCCGGCATTGGTCGGCGCAAAGTTTTTTCCGCCATCGTAAGACACCATGACTCCGTAATTGTTCGTGCCGATATACACCGTTTGGGGCCGCGAAGGATGAACGGCAATGGAGTTGATCTCCAGCTGGCGTGAAGTTGTGACCATCCACGAATCGGAGTCGCCGCCACGGTCAGAACGCCAGAATCCTTCGGTCGTTCCGGCGAAAACCAAACCGGGGATCGATGGGTGCTGCAAAATTGCGCGCGTGCGCCGCGATTGCGAAGGAATTCCCTGGACCTTCTTCCAACTATCGCCGGCACTTCGGGTTTCGTAAATGCCACTGCAAGCGGAAGCGATAATGTGCTTTGGATCCCGCGGATCGATATCTATAGCGAAGATGTCAGAATCATCGATGATTCCGTTCTTAATAGTTTTCCACGTTTTTCCACCATCAGTGGACTTGTAGGGCAAGTACCAGGTACCGGCATAAATAGTGTTCGCCGTCCTGGGATCGATTGCGAGAGATTCGACGTGAACCAACCCGGCCACCGACATGGTGGGAAGTTGCGTCCAGGTATCTCCAGCGTTATCCGACCGAAAGATGCCATTGAACGTGCCCGCCATCAAAACATCAGGGTTGGCCTCCGCCTGGGTCAACGAATGGAGCGCTTCATTTTTTAGCTCCGGACTCTCGCGCCAATGATGTCCACCATCAGTGGATTTAAAAAAACCGCCGGCCTCTTTGTGACGATGAGCGGCAACGTAGAGCACGCGCGAGTCGCGAGGATCAACAATAATATGATCCACGAAAAGCCGGGGACGATTAAAATTGTAAAGGAACTGCCAGGTCTTGCCTGCATCCGCGGAGGTATAAATTTGTCCATCGAGCGTGCCGAAATAAAATCGATCCGCATTGCTGGGATCGACGACCAGGCTGCGGACATCACCGCCCGGGGGGCCATTGGACCGCCAGTCATCAGAATACTTGCTGGCCGGATCAGCAGCGACTTCCGTCAGCGAGTCGAGTGCGGACCCTTGCGCAACAAAACGCATTGGCAGCGCAGATAACATAACCAATAGAAGAACGAGTTTTGGCAAACTATTTATCATATCGTCACTACAACTCCGCGAAGAATTAGGTAAGCGGGGCACGGCTCGGTCTCAAGTCTAATATAACTTCGGAAGCTTGTATGCATCAACTTGCAATAAACGCAATATGAAAGGTATTTGTAAGGCTAAGAGCGAAGCGGGCGACGTTTCTGATTGAAACATCGCCCGCTGCGGTTGGGCGCGTCACTCATTAAGAGCACGCGGTTAGTTTGTTCCTTACTCCTCGTCCGCGCGGCGGCCGCGGCGATGAGTGCGCCGCCGAGGTGTCGCCTTCTTCTTGCACTCCGGACAGGGAGAAATGATGTTGTCCGTGCTCGCTGCCGGTGCGGTAGCGCCGGTCGGCACTATCCACAGCTCCACGCTCAGGTCAGAGCGGCAGCCACCATCCACCGTTACTATTCGTCCAGCATCGATACCGCGCGTGTTCACCAGATAGTCCTTGGCGCGATCCGCTCTGGCCTGTGCTTCTCCGGCGCAGCTGCCGTAGGCAATGATGTAGCCCTGGGCCCCTGGCTGGTTCTGCAATTGGATGGCGTAGTTGTCTAGACGGGCCTTCTCATCGTTGAAGCGAATGTTCCCATACTCGTCAAACTTCGTCGGTACTGCCGCTAAGGGCCTTACTGACGTCGAGCACGAAGCAGTTCGCGAGCAAGCCGGATCAAGTCCGCCTACCTCAACCGTAGCCGTCACTGTCTGCCCTGCTAAACCAGCAGTATCGACTGTGATTGACGAAGTTCCTTGTCCGCTCGAGATGGTACCCGCTGATACCGACCAGTTGTAGGTCACGTTGGCGCTCGATGATAGTGATGAGCTAAACGTGATCGCCGAACCTGGATCAACCGACGACGGACAGCTTACTGAGACCGCCGGACATGGTGCTTTGCAGCCGGTGCATACAGCAACAGTAACTGTGGCAGTGCCGGGAACAATATGGCCATTGCCATCATTAACCTGAACCGTTGCGGTATAAGTACCTGGACTGACCGTTGAGAGGTCCCAGGCAACAGAACCTCCTTCTCCCGAAAGTGTGCCACCCGTCACAGACCAGGTGTAAAGCAACGTATCGTTATCTGCATCCGTAGCGCCTGCGTTTAATGTAACTGACCTGCTGGCGCTGGCTGTGCAGCTCTCTGAACTCGTTCCTTCCGGACAAGGCAGCGTGATGGAGGCGCTGGACACTGAACTATTCACAATCGGGGCTACGTTCGGCGGCGGCGGCAGTGTTCGTGCATTACGATGTCCGATCCAGAACTGTCCAATATATCCATTCGGATCATCTGAGAACTTGAAGCCGGTAGGCAACCCGTTCGTGGTCGCCGATATGGTGGTGCCGGGCACGATGATGATTCCCCGATTGGGAACAAACACTCCCGACAGGTTTGCCACCTGCGTATTGGCAGTCCCAGCATTGAAATGACTCGCGTCCTGCTGATTCATATGGCGACGATACGCCACCCCGAATCCCCACCAGCGTGCCGGGTAGATCTTGACGCCACCCACTGCGTCCACCGGGTTATTGTTAAAGGCGTTCGGCGTCCTGCTGCTCACGTACATCGTCGATCTCAGCTCGCCGATTGCCTCTATATGCTTGTTCAGCGGAAAGTCGAAGCCCAGTCCCGCCAGCAGCTCGTTGGGCCGATCCAGCAGTACCGCATTGTTCATTAATTTGCTCTTCGGATTGCTATTGAAGATGTAGCCTACGTTGGCGGCCAGATTTACGTGCTGACTCAGCCGCGCGCTCACAAAGCCAATCGCTCCAAAGTCTCCCCGATTGCCTCCCGGGCCCGCCCCACGCTGCAACTGATTGAAGCCCGAAGCACTATCGGCTTTGTCGGGATACCAGCGGTAAAACGGAATGAAGCCTACTCCCAGCGCCGAGTTCGGCCCCGTCAAGCGTATCTTCGCTCCCACCACATGGTTAGTGAAGCTCGACTGGCCATACAGCCGGTTTATAAATGGCGCATCCGGCAAATAACTTGGGCTCGTTGTAAAGGTCACTGGCACAGTTATTGGCTGCAGGGGACCGGGGTTTCCCGGCGGCCGACAATTTCCCGTCAACGCCGTACACGGCAGCACTGCGGTTGCCAGCACCACCCCCGGCAGTATGCTGCCCACTACCGAGCCTATCCCCGGAAAGAACGAGGCCCCGGAGAAGGTTCCCCCTCCTCCGAACGGTGTCCCCAACGTACTCACAAAGGGCGGCGCTATCGCGCTGCCCACTAACCCAAAGTTAGGACCAGCTGCTCCGATAAACGGAAACTGGGTAAAGGGCTGTCCGCCTACTCCACAGGGAGCACCTACTGGCCGGAAAACCGCTCCCGTTATATCGTTCGTGCCGCTTACCCGCGTCGGCGCCAATATTATTGCCGCCGGGTTGCACAGCGTCGTGGCACCGAAAAATAGTTGCGAGTTCGGCAGGTAAAAGCTGGAAAGATTCTGCGGACTATTTACATGGATCCCGCGATATCCTTCCGTCTTGTAAAATAGCTCGACGTGATCGTTCAGGCCCACATTGAAGCTCGTGGGAGTGACCACTATGTCCACGTTCCCAGGATCGCGATCGTAATTGCTGTACGCGACACTGAACGTAAACTCTCCCCTGCGTATCGTATCTCCATCGTAGATCGTAAATAATCCCGTTGCCCCACCTTCCGGACCTCCGGTGCCTACTGACGGAGACTGGTTCTTCGGATCCTCCGGCGACCTTCGTGTCTGCCCCGTTACTACGGCAACTAAGACCAATGTTGCGAGCGCTGCTATTAGCGCCCTTGTTGCGAGTCTCATCGCATTCCTCCTGCGAAATGAGTAATTAAAGCTTCCCCGTTTATGCCAACATCAAACAGATGGTCCAGCACTAGCCCGACCGCCCCGCTTAATGATGGCGCAACCACCAATTGTCAAATAGGACCAGCACCGGAGGCCTTACCGCTCATCGCGATGAAGCTCGCGGTGCCTGAAATTTTACCTATTCGCCACCAAGAAATCTAAGCACCACTATTTGTGAAAAGTGCAGTTTAGGCTGACGATGTAGACCTCAAACCACTGCTCTAAATTCGGAGATTCACCACACTAGTGCGAGCACAAAATCATGCCAGACCATACTCTACCTTTTTGGGGAAATCAAGACTTTTTGATGACTTAGGCCCGATTTCTTTATGTTTTTTCCGTCACGCATAGATGCCGCGCATTCGAGTGTCATAGGCCACGCGGTCGATAGCCAACATGTACGCCGCCGTGCGGGTATCAACTGAATGGGCGTCTGCATAGCGGCAAAGATCGTTGAAACTGGCCACCATGGTTTCTTGCAGTCGTTGGTTCACCACGTCCTCGCGCCAAAAGTAGCCCATCCTGTCCTGGACCCACTCAAAGTACGACACTGTAACCCCGCCGGCATTTGCCAAAATATCCGGAATCACAAAGATTCCCTTTTCATGCAATACCTGATCAGCCGCTGCAGTGGTGGGTCCATTGGCGCCCTCTGCCAACACCTTACACTTGATGCGGTCTGCGTTTTGAGAAGTTATCTGATTCTCAGTCGCGGCCGGGACAAGCACGTCGCATTCCAATTCAAGCAACTCGCTATTCGAAACTCGCTCAACTCCGGAATAGCCCTCAAAGGAGCGCGTTGCGTAAAGGTGTTTGAGTGCCGCGGGGATGTCGATGCCGGCTGGATTGTAGATGCCGCCGTGAATGTCCGAAACTGCGACGACTTTATAACCTGCATCGTGCAGCAATCGTGCACCTATCCCACCAACGTTGCCCGATCCCTGTACCACGACTCGCGTCGTTTGCGGCGTCATGCCGAATTTCTTTACGGCCTCATTAATTACAAAAAGAATGCCTCGCCCGGTGGCTTCGCGCCGGCCTGATGAGCCGCCTAAATCAATCGGCTTGCCCGTTACCACAGCAGTAACCGTGTGCCTGGCGTGCATTGAGTATGTATCCATAATCCAAGCCATCGTCTGCTCGTTCGTATTCATGTCTGGCGCAGGCACGTCCTTTTCGGGGCCAATAAAATCCAGCAGCTCGGATGCATAGCGCCGAGTCATCCGTTCAAGCTCGCCGATCGACATCTGTTGAGGATCACAAATGATGCCTCCCTTAGCGCCTCCGAAGGGCACATTGACGACCGCGCATTTCCAGGTCATCCAGGCAGCCAGCGCTCGCACTTC
>Ga0137418_10006471_pt1 | contig 10774 bp, 9 predicted proteins | sample CZODoug3_1_2_16f_FD_122242 | JGI IMG/M metagenome (GOLD analysis project Ga0137418, IMG submission 122242) | Vadose zone soil fungal communities from Angelo Coast Range Reserve, California, USA - CZODoug3_1_2_16fungal (Hybrid Assembly) | ecosystem: Environmental > Terrestrial > Soil > Vadose... | reverse complement strand
CTTATTTCGAGGTATAAATTTATTACCACTCAGCCTGCTGGGTGTTTGACCGTTGATTGTGTCGCTGTGTAGGTAAACGATGGAATAGATTACACCATCATGTCGACTCGTGGCACTACGAGGTTGACCAGCTGCTCCTTGGCACCATCCTCTTCACTCTCTTCACCTTCACGCTTCCGACGATCTTGACGTATTCCCTGCTATTCGCCTTAGTACGCACTCCCTCGAACTGGTGGATCAGGAGACTTGCTGAGACTGTATCTCTCAATATTGCAGATGAGGATCGTCGCTGTAGTTGGTGATGCTGCAGTTGAACTATTCGTCGGTCTGATGAATCACTTCCCGCTTTTTGCACTACTGTTGCGGATCAAGGATCCCCGGCGTCTACCAGGTGCGTCATGCCCTTTACTGTCCTTCCTGCTTAACCAGCAGGCTTCTCATATACATCTGATTGACGCGATGATAATAGGCTCCGTGTACTTCGAGATCGACGAACGCGCACCGGAGGTCCTGGTCTTAAAGGTATGGTCATTGCTTTCCGTAGATGACAGTTGATAGGGATTGTTGTTGTGTCTTTAGGGGCAGTATATGCCTATTTCCTCGATGTTTTCTCGGGGAGCCTAGGGCCACTACACTAGCTCTTCGTGCAGGACTGCTTCAAGACATACACATGTACGGCGGCATTAGTTACGGGGCATTTATGACATCTCGGTGCCATCCACCTACCCGGTACGTCGGGCACCGAAGTCGGTGCTTTGCGGTGATGAAGTGCGGGCCGTAGGTTCAGTCTTGACGTTGCGTGTAATTTCAACGTAGGGGCAGTGTATGCGGATGTCAGAACCTATGTCGATATACCGTACGCGATGACACGATGAGACTAGGACTGCACAATATTTATGATCCAATTCAATGAATCGTATGACGCGGGTTGTGTCTACACTAGTAAATTCACGTTAAGGGCCTTTGAGTTTGCAATAGGCGCCACGCCTACACATTGGTGTGCAACTTCAAGTTGCGAGTCAAGTTGTTAGCCCTTGGCGACTCATTGGCACTCTCTTAACTACGAAAAGGATCATATCCATCGCTATCGAGGCAAGATGGACGGCCCAGGTCATCTCTTGTCACTCAAAGTAATGCGGGTTTCTGTACGTGGTGCTTGCCAACCCGACCGTTTACACCAGCTCACACCCGTCTCTATACAACAAGTAGCGACCCGCTGTCGCCTCGGCCTGGGAACCCTTCTACTCCAGCTCTCCCGCGTTTTCTGCGCACTCTACTGCCTCGATACTTTCTCTGCAGGGCCAAGCCCCTTTACCCGGGCATCCAAAGACCCTCCGCGACCTCTCCCATGCAACCGAGCTCCTCACTCTCCCTGCATCCTTTGGCGCCATCCAACTCGGCGAGACATTTTCCAGCATGCTTGCGGTGAACAACGAGACGACGGTCGCCGTCGATGGCGTCACCCTCCGTGTCGAGATCCAGACCGCGACCAGCAAGATCCTGCTCGCAGAGCTTGGCGGGCCTCTGCAAAGCCTCGCGCCAGGCGACACACTCGAGAGTGTGGTACATCATGAGATAAAGGAGCTCGGGCAGCACGTTTTGGCGTGCATTGTGTCATATATGCTGCCACCAGGCGCGCGGCAACCTGTCAGTGCCTCCGACCCCATTACGGACCTCAACCTGCAGAACTTCCGCAAATTTTACAAGTTTGCTGTGAGTAAATCGTAATAACATGTAAATGTCTACGAGTGGAGCAGCAATAATGATAGTATCATCTTATGCAGGTAACGAATCCTCTTTCTGTAAAGACCAAAGTTCATACTCCTCGATCCCCTTCAGCTCCGCAGCGACGCTGCGCGGGCGATGCAGGATCCAGACGTGATCCCGCTTGTCGACGGTGACTGCCGAGACAATGCCGACGACCCAGTTGTTGGGGAGCACGGGCCACGTGGGATCCACCTGGAACACGGGGATGCCGGCGGACTTCGCCGGCCTCTGCGCCGCGCCCGGCAGCACATAGAGACCCACGACGGCGATCACCATCAGCCCGAACCACACGCAGCGCATCATCGGCTTCCGCATACATGCTCCATTCATGAGGGCAAGGGGGCCACGACGCTGGAGAGCATATACCCGTCGTTGGCCTGGCGGCGCGCGATTGCGACGCTGGGGACTAATCCACTCTCTCCGCTTTCACGTCGATCGCCGGCGCCGCATCGTCTGACACGAGGCCCTGCCGCCGACGTGCGCGCACGACGAGCGCGACGCATCCGGTCCACGTCGGCAGCATGTCGGTGAACGGAACGAATTCGAGGACGAACGTCGGCAGCAACAGCGGGTGGAAGCCGATCAGGCGCGAGACGACGACCATCGCGATGGCGTCGAGGAATTCGTCGAAGCCCGCCCAGCCGACCGGGCCGAACAGGAATTGCGCGACGTCGATTGTGACCGCGACGGTGTAGGCGATGCGCACATCCGCGCGCGTCACCCGCGTTGGCTGCCACCGCGCGACTGTGCTCCGAATCGAATCGAACAGGCCAGATACGATGCCCGCGCGCATGTCTCCATCATGCCAGACGACGCTACGGCCCGCCATGGCGAGCTGAGTTCGACACGGCCGCCCGGATAGAATTGGTCTGTATGAAGACGCTTCTGATTGCCCGCCTTCGCCGCTTCGCCGCTTCCGCGGGGCAAGCAGCGCTGTTGCTCATTCTGGTGCCGTCCGCGGCGCGGGCCCAAATCAACGCGGGCGAGTTGAAGCCGCAGCCGGACCTGCCGTTCACGATGACCCAGGTGGCGACGTTCAATCTGCCGTGGCGCATTGCGTTCCTGCCGGATGGACGCATGCTCGTCACCGAGAAGGTCGGCCCGGTCTGGCTGGTGACGCAACAGGGGGAGAAGACGCAGGTGGACAACGTTCCCGCGGTGCGGGCCCAGGGGCAGGGCGGAATGCTTGGCGTGTTCGTGTCGCCGCACTACGCGACCGATCACAACGTCTATCTCACGTACTCTGAGCCAGGCGACGTCGCAGGGAGCTCGGGCCTGGCGCTCGCGCGCGCGCGATTGGTGCTTGGTGACAGCAAGGCGAGCCTCGAAGAGCTGCAGGTGCTGTGGCACGACATGCCGAAGGGGCTCGGCGGACAGTTCGGCGCGCAGATTGCCTTTTCACCGGACGGTCAGTCCCTGTTCCTCACCGTCGGCGATCGGCAGCGGATGACGCCCGCGCAGGATCCCAACACCGAAGTGGGCAAGATCCTGCGGCTGACGCTCGACGGCAAGCCGGCACCGGGCAATCCAATGGCTGGAAAGATCGGCGCGGCGACCATTCCGCTCATCGATCCGCCGCCCGATACGGAAGCGGCCAAGACCGCGCCGTCCGTGAGCACCTACACGTTCCCGGGGCCGAACCTTGCGCCAGCGGAGACGTGGACGAGCGGGCACCGGACGCCGTACGGCCTCGCGTTCGCGCCGGATGGGCGGCTGTGGGAAGTCGAGCACGGCCCGCGAGGCGGCGACGAGCTGAACCTGATCGAGCCTGGCAAGAACTACGGCTGGCCGCTGGTCTCCTACGCGATCAACTACGACGGCGTGCCGATTCCCAGTCCGGATACGCGGCCGGATCTGGCCAAGCCGGTGATCTATTGGACGCCGATCATCGCACCGGGCAATCTGATGTTCTACAACGGCGTGATGTTTCCGCAGTGGCGGAGTTCCGCGCTGATGGGCGGTATCGCGACGCAAACGCTCAACCGCATTACCTTCGATGGCAAGGGCGGCGCCGCGCCCGCCGAACGCTGGAGTGTCGGGCACCGGATTCGCGATGTGGAAGCCGGTCCGGACGGCGCCCTCTGGATGCTCGAGGACGCCAATCCGGGCGGGCTGTTCCGCGTGACGCCGAAGCAGCCAAGCAGCAGGTAAGGTCCGGCTTCAGCCGACCTCCAACGAACGCGCCTGGCGCGTCACCGGATATCTCGGCTCCGCTCGCCGGCCACGCGGCGACTCAGTGCGTGATGTTCCAGCTGCGATTCGCGGCGACAGCCCCACGCCGCGAGCCCGTCTCGCTTCGCGAGATACCCGGCGCCGCGTGACGGCGCGTTCGCAGCACAAGTCGAAAATTCCGAGGCGCGACGCGACCTGCCTGCGCTCAATATAGTCTCGGTCTGAGCCGGCCTCTCGCCCAGGAGGGAGCAATGACGCGACGCTCTTGGAACCCCCAACGCCGCGTGATCGTCGCACTGGTCGTCGCGACGCTTGGACTTGCGGCCCTCGCGACGCCGAGAGAGAGCCAATCGCCTGAGGCGCAGGCCAACACCTATTTCGCCAACCTCCTCAAGTTGGGCATGCCCGGTGTGGCGGGGGCGGTAGCCGTGACCGGCAAGATCGTCTTCTCCGGCGCTGCTGGCATCGCCGATCGCAATACAGGCGCTCCTGTGACACCCGCCACGATCTTCAACATAGGTTCGGTGTCGAAGGTCCTCACCGCTACCGCGCTGATTCAGCTCATCGAGCGGGGGAAGGTCAGGATCGATGATCCGATTCAGAAATACGTAACCGCCTTTCCGAACAAGGGTGCGCCGATCACCATCAAGCATCTCGTGACCCACACGTCCGGCATCCGCCACTATCTCAACGAAACCACCCGGAGCCAGACACGCTTCTCCTTCGAACAGAGCCTGGCGCTGTTCAAGGATGACCCACTGCTGTTCGCGCCGGGCAGGTTCTACTTTTATTCCTCCTACGGTGTGAACCTGCTGCAAGGCGTGATTGAGAATGTGAGCGGACTCCCGTTCGAGGAGTACATGCGCCGCAACGTTTGGCAGCCTGCGGGCATGACGAACACGCGGCTCGACATTCCGGAGCGGCCAGTTCCGGACCGCGCGAAAGCCTACCTGATGAGCGCGGGTGGACGGGAGGCGTGGGCCAACGACTTGAGCTACGCGTATGCTGCGGGAGGGATGCTATCGACCGCCGAGGATCTCGTTCGCTTCGGGGTCGCCTTGAATCACGCGCGGCTCGTCAACCGCGGGAGCCTCGCACGGATGTACGAGACGCCGCTCGACCCCGTGATGCGATACGAAGAGGGCGGCGCGCCCAGCCGAATGGACTTTCAGCAAGGCTTCATCTGGCGTATCCGGCTTGGTCCGGGCGGACGTCGCTATCTTCACCACCCCGGTTCTGTCAACGGCTTCAATGCGCACGGCTTTCAATGCGCACCTCGTCATCTTTCCGGACGACGATGTAGTCGCGTCGATTCTCTATAACGCCGACGACTTGCCGCCTCCTCCACCCGGGCAGCCGAAGCTCGTCCCCGACGACCAGCTGGGCGTCGTGGTGCTCGCCAGCCCATTTCTGCCCGCGCGAGCAACCGGACCCGATCGTTGAATCGTCGTACGCCGCGCACCGCAGCCTGACGCTCAACTCGGTCGAAACAATTAATCTTTCTGCATGAAGGCTGAAGTCTGTCGCGCGGATCCGTCCACGGAATTTCTCACTGCCGAGAAGTGCTTCATCCTCGAGGTGGCCAACGATGCTGGCGACCCCAAGGTCTCGATCGCATGGGCGCGGGTTACTGCCGCCTCACTCCGCCCAGATTCGCCCGAAACCGCAATCAATGGTTAGCGCAATGGTTAGCGCCCTCACAATCCAACCGAACACGGTTCGCTGTTGGATCAGCTCCTAATAAGCACTGCGGTTAGCGATTCGAACTGTGAAACGCGATTAGTGCTCGTCCTGCTTCAGTTGCTGCGAAAAAGACGCAATTAATTCCGGTGATCCGATTCGCTCCGCAAAATGGAGCGCCTTCCGGTAAATCTCCTCGGCGTCCGCCAGGTTGCCGCGTTTCGCGAGCACGTTGCCGAGGTTGTTGTAGTTCGTGGCCAGACCCACCAGGCTTCCGACTTGCTCACTAATCTCCACCGCCTTTCGGTGCAACTGCTCGGCGCCGTCCAAATCGCCGCGCTTCTGAAGAACGACGGCGAGGTTGCTGTACGCAATGGCCATGTCCTCCAGGTTCCCGAGCTTCTCGTGAATCTCGAGCCCCTTTCGATGCATCTGCTCGGCGGCATGCTAGTCGCCTTGAGCGTTAAGCAGGTTTCCGAGATTAACGTAGTGGCTGGCTCTGCCCTCGCGTCCGCGTTTCTGATCGATTTGCAGCGCCTCCCGGTACATCTGTTCGGCGCCTGTCAAGTCGCCGCGCGTCAGGAGCACGATTCCGAGGCCGCCGTAATTCGTGGCCATGGCTTCCAAGTCCCCAACTTTGGAGCTATTTTCCAGTCCCTTTCGATGCATCTGCTCAGCGCCATCCAGGTCGCCGCGCTTCCCGAGCAGACTGCCAAGGTTGGTGTGGTTGCTCGCCAAGCCCTCGAGGCGTCCAAGCTTTTCATTGACCTCCAGTGCCTTTCGGTACATCTGCTCGGCGCCGTCCAGGTCGCCGCGCGTCCCAAGCACGATGCCGAGGTTGCCGTAGGCAGAGGCCATCCCGTGCAAGCGCCCGAGCTTCTGGTCGATCTCCAGCGCCTTCCGCAACATGTGCTCGGCGCCGTCCAAGTCGCCGCGCATCTCAAGCACGATGCCGACGTTCCCGTAGCTGCTGGCAATGCCGTCCGGGCGTCCGACTTTCTGATCGATCTCCAACGCCTTCCGGAACATCTGCTCGGCGCCGTCCAAGTCGCCACTCGTCCGACGCACGATGCCGAGGTTTACGTAGCTGTTGGCCAAATTCCGCTGATCGCCGTGATCGCCTGCCGTTGTGGCCGCTCGTTCGAAGAGCACCGTTGCTTGAGCAAGTCGGCCCAGCCTCAATAGGAATCGCCCGTACTCAACAAGCGGCGCAGGCTCAGAGCGTCCAACAGTCAACTTGGAGAACTCGACTTCAGCGTCGGTGAGTCGCCCGGCATCGGCTAACTCCCAAGCCTTCCCTGTCGCTGAACCGTCCGGGTGATCGGCCGAACGCAACTCGACGGTCTCAAGGGCTCCGCGGAATGGCATCAGGCCGGCGGGCAGCTCGCTGTTCTTGAGGGCCGCCCTTTCCTCGGAGGGTGGGGTCGGCCCGGCTGGAGGACCTTGCTTCTGGTTCTCCGTCTTTTCTAGATCACGCAGCCAAGCTGCTAGATGCTTGCGGAGGAGGTGCCGAAACGCATCCACACTGTCAAACGAGTGGAAGAGATGCTGCTTCTGGTTCTCTATCTCTTTACGAAAATCGAGGACTCGCTGGAGCTGTGGACCTGGGTCGCTCATCTGATGGGGAGAGACCGCCTTGAACATCATCACGACTTGGCGCATCGGAGCGTGCGTATCCTCGTAGCATTTCAGCGCGACGTCATACTCCTCCTCGGTGCCGGAACTAAACGGCGATGTCATGGCATCTGGCGGTGAGCCCCAACGATCCCACAGCAGCAACACCAGGTAGTCCGACTCACGTACATCCTCATTAATCAGTGCCTGAGGACGCCCGATCCCAGCGATCGTGTCTTCCCAGCCAGTCGCCAAGAAGTACACGCCTCTCTCGATGGCGTCGGTATCGTTGTAGTCCTGAATTTCGTCTCGGAACGCCTTACGCTCCCCTTCGAGACCGCCGGGCGAAGCGATGAAGACTCTGAAGCAAGTCAACTGACGTGGCATTTATATGGAACCCCACAGGGCTCAAGTGAGCTTGGCAAGGCGTGTGTTGCACGCCCCCGGATCGATGAATCAGATGTCGGGAACCCGCCAAGCAGAGAGACGGTCCGCGAGCACTGCGGGCCGGCTCCGTCCGACTGCCTCATTCTGGCGTAACTCGTTCATATCGCGGACCAAAAACCCTAAGATTTAGCAATGCTGTCCGCGCAAGCGGGTGCAGGGAAATGTAGCCAATAGCGAAACGAGCTGACACACGAGAACCGGCGCGGCCGGACTTTTCCGAGATCGTGACTAGCTCTTAATAAACACTTCGCGACTAGTCGGGAGTTTTCCTTAACCAGCTTCCGTTGCACGCTGCTCCCAGCTTGGACGCACCATACGGCTTCTGGAAAGACGTGCCTGACGACAAGGCGCACCGGGCGTAGAATTGGCCGTCGCCATGACGCCCGAGCGTTGGCAAGAGCTCTCACGGATCTATTACTCAGCACGGGGGATGCCCTCGAAGAGTGAGCGCGCGGCATTTCTGGGCGCTGCCTGCGCCGGAGACGAGCCGCTGCTTCGCGAGGTCGAATCGTTGCTGCAATACGATGCCGAGAGCTTTCTGGAACCGGCAGCTCTCAAACGCGCAGTCGAAGCTCTCCAAATACGCTCGCAGGAGGGCGCCAATGCACGCGTGGATTTCGCGCCACCCGGCGCTACGCTCCCCGACGGCGACGCAACCACAGCATTTGGCGGCACGAAGTCCGGACGTAACCGTGGTCAAGGCACGCGCGGGCCGGATCTTCGGCTGTCACAGTCTGGCCCATTGGACGACGCGCGCTTTGCACCCGGGCGAATCTTTGCCTCGCGCTACCGCATTGTCAGTTTGCTCGGACGGGGCGCGATAGGGGAGGTCTATCGCGCAGAAGACCTGAGGCTCGGACAACCAGTCGCTCTGAAACTGCTCTCCGTGTACGCGAGGCGCGGCGATGACGCGTTGCAGCGGTTCGTCCGGGAAGTTCGTCTCGCGCGGGGTATCGCGCATCCGAATGTCTGCCGCGTGTACGACATTGGAGATGCTGAAGGCTGGCACTACCTGTCGATGGAGTACGTCGATGGGGAGACTCTCGCGTCCCTTCTCCATCGCATCGGCCGATTGCCGAGCGAGAAAGCTACTGACTGTGCGCGACAGCTCTGCGCGGGTCTGGCAGCTGCGCACGAGCGAGGGGTCCTCCATCGAGATCTCAAGCCGGCAAACATCATGGTCGACGGTCACGGCCGGATCCGGATCACGGACTTCGGACTGGCGATTCCGAGTGACGGCACGAGCGCTATCGAACTGGCCGGTACGCCGGCCTATATGGCTCCGGAGCTGCTCGCAGGAGACCGCGCCACCGAGCGGTCGGATCTGTACGCGCTCGGCCTCGTGCTGTATGAGCTGTTTGCCGGACGCATGCTTTTTCCAGCCCAGACGTTTGAGGAACGTGTTTACGCCAGTCATGCTGCGCCTCTCGCCCGCGCATCCCTGCCGGCGATCGATCCTGCGGTTGAACGGATCATCAATTCCTGTCTCGAAAGAGATCCAGCCGAGCGGCCGGCATCGGCCCTGGCCGTCGCCGCCATATTTCCCGGCGGCGACCCGCTGACGGCGGCGCTGGCCGAAGGGCGCGTGCCGTCCCCGGACATGATCGCGGCCGCGGGCGGCAAGGGTGCCTTGGCCCCCGCCCTGGCCTGGGCGTTGCTGGCCGCCGTCTTTGGAGGAACCGTCGCCGTTGCGTCGCAGGCATATTTGCTCACCGTCGCGCCGTCAGACGTTCCCAAGCCGCCCGAGGTTTTGGCTGAGCGCGCGCGCGACATCCTTGCCACAGCCGGAGCCGATGATACGCGCGGTGACAGCGAGTTCTGGTTCGCGCCTGACCCATCTCGCGCTTCGGTAGCGGGAGCATCTCTCTCTATAGCGACGGCCGCGAACACCGCGCGCGACGCCCGCCGCGTCCCGGTCAAGTTCGTCTATCGCCAGAGCGCGCAATATCTCATCCCTCAGAACATCTTCCGCCTCGTCACCGACGTCGACCCTCCCGCTGGTCTTCCCGGGATGGCCACGGTGACGCTCGATCCACTAGGCCGCCTGATGCGTTTCGACAGTATCCCGGCGCAGGGCGAGCGCCCTCGGCCGAGCCTGGCGAAGCCCGATTGGGCGGTGTTGTTCGGCGAGGCTGGATTGAATCCGAGCGATTTCGTGGCGGTGGAACCCCGTGACGCGCCGCTTGTCCCCCACAATATCAGCCTCGCCTGGGAAACAAAACCCGCTTCATCCGACCCTGTGCGCGTAGCGGCAGCGACGCTCGATGGTAAGGCGGTACATTTCGAGGTGGTGGGCGATGGCGTCTCTAGGGATGTGGCTCGCAGTCCGTTTGCGAGTGGCCGGTCTCCGCGTGGCGAAGCGCTGTTATGGGTCGCCATCGTGTCGATCTTCATTGGAGCGTCCGTGCTGGCCCGACAGAATCTGCGACTAGCTCAGGGCGACCGTCGCGGCGCTCGGAGACTATTTGTCTTTGTGGTCGGCGGCGGTGTCGTTTCCGCGATTCTTCGCGCGCATCATGTTCCGCTCGCGCTCGAAGAATTGATATTCCTGTTTACCGTGAGCGGCTGGGCTCTCGCGTGGGGAGCGTTCACCTGGTTGATGTACATCAGCCTCGAACCGTATGTCCGCCGCATGTGGCCCAGTACGTTGATCTCATGGACGCGGTTGGTTTCAGGGCGGGTGCGGGACCCATTGGTCGGGCGCGACGTGCTGGTGGGACTGCTGGCGGGTGTTGTGACGATGGGGATCATGATCGTTCACTTCCGGTCCACCCACCGCGCTCCTCCGGAAATATTCTTCACGCCGGCGCTAGAGAGTTTGCGATCGATCCGCCTTTTCATTCACACGGCTCTCACCCTTCAGGTTATCGACGCCCTTGAATACGGTCTTGGCACGCTCTTCCTGCTGTTCATCATTCGCGCAGTCGTTCGCCAATACGATTCCGTATTCGGAGGCGATCGGTTTCATCTTCAATCACAAGGCCGATCCCGAAAAGATCGACCTGGTGAGCTATGTCACCGCGCACGAGATTGCGCACCAGTGGTGGGGCCATCAGATGGTGGCGAGTGACCAGCAGGGCGCGACCATGCTGAT
>Ga0137418_10006469_pt1 | contig 10776 bp, 9 predicted proteins | sample CZODoug3_1_2_16f_FD_122242 | JGI IMG/M metagenome (GOLD analysis project Ga0137418, IMG submission 122242) | Vadose zone soil fungal communities from Angelo Coast Range Reserve, California, USA - CZODoug3_1_2_16fungal (Hybrid Assembly) | ecosystem: Environmental > Terrestrial > Soil > Vadose... | reverse complement strand
GACGGCGGCGCCGACATCCTGCTGCTCGAAACGATCTTCGACACGCTCAACGCCAAGGCGGCGATCTTCGCGATCGAGGAGCTGTTCGAGGAGCGCGGCCAGCGCGTGCCGGTGATGATCTCCGGCACCATCACGGACCGTTCCGGCCGCATGCTGTCGGGCCAGACCCCGGAAGCCTTCTGGAATTCGGTCCGTCACGCCGCGCCGGTGTCGATCGGCCTCAATTGCGCGCTCGGCGCCCAGGAGATGCGCGCCCATGTCGCCGAGATCGCGCGCATCGCCGATACCCTGGTCTGCGCCTATCCGAATGCCGGCCTGCCGAACGAGTTCGGGCTCTACGACGAAAGCCCGGAATTCATGGCCGAGCTCTTGGGCGAGTTCGCGAGTGCGGGCCTGGTGAATATCGTGGGCGGCTGCTGCGGCACCACGCCCGACCATATCGCGGCGATCGCGCAGGCGGTCGCCGGCAAGGCGCCGCGCGCCATTCCGTCGCCGCCGCGTCATTTGCGGCTGTCCGGCCTGGAAGCCTTCACGCTCACGCCCGAAATCCCCTTCGTCAATGTGGGCGAGCGCACCAACGTCACGGGCTCGGCCAAATTCAGGAAGCTCGTCACCGCCGGCGATTACGCCGGCGCGCTCTCGGTCGCGCGCGACCAGGTCGACAACGGCGCGCAGGTGATCGACGTCAACATGGACGAGGGCCTGCTCGATTCCGAAGCCGCGATGGTGACCTTCCTCAATCTGGTCGCGTCCGAGCCCGATATCGCGCGCGTGCCCGTGATGGTCGATTCATCGAAGTTCAAGGTGATCGAAGCCGGACTCAAATGCGTCCAGGGCAAGCCGGTGGTCAATTCGATATCGATGAAGGAAGGCGAGGCCGAATTCATCCGCCAGGCCAGGATCGTGCGCCGCCACGGCGCCGCCGTCGTGGTGATGGCCTTCGACGAGAAGGGCCAGGCCGACACGCTCGAGCGCAAGACCACGATCAGCAAGCGCGCCTACGACATCCTGGTCGATCAGGTCGGCTTTCCGCCCGAGGACATCATCTTCGACCCCAACATCTTCGCCATCGCGACCGGCATCGAGGAGCACAACGGCTACGGCCTCGCCTATATCGAGGCGGTGCGCTGGATCAGGAAGAACCTGCCGCACGCCCATGTGTCGGGCGGCGTGTCCAATCTGTCCTTCTCGTTCCGCGGCAACGAGCCGGTGCGCGAGGCGATGCATTCGGTCTTCCTCTATCACGCCATCCAGGCCGGCATGGACATGGGCATCGTCAATGCCGGCCAGATGGCGGTCTATGACGATCTCGATCCCGAGCTGCGCGCAGCCTGCGAGGACGTGGTGCTCAACCGGAGCCCGGAGGCGTCCGAGCGCCTGCTCGCCATCGCGCAGCGCTATCGCGGCGGCCCGGGCCACCAGGCCAAGGAGGCCGATCTCGCCTGGCGCGCATGGCCGGTCGAGAAGCGGCTGTCCCATGCGCTCGTCCACGGCATCACCGACTACATCTCCGAGGACGTCGAGGAATCGCGTCTGGCGGCGAAGCGGCCGCTCGACGTGATCGAGGGCCCGCTGATGGACGGCATGAACGTGGTCGGCGACCTGTTCGGCTCGGGCAAGATGTTCCTGCCGCAGGTGGTGAAGTCCGCGCGCGTCATGAAGCAGGCGGTCGCCTATCTGATGCCCTTCATGGAGGCCGAGAAGGCGGCGCGCGGCGGCACGGAACGCAGCCACAACGGCAAGATCGTGATGGCGACCGTGAAGGGGGATGTGCACGACATCGGCAAGAACATCGTCGGCGTCGTGCTCCAGTGCAACAATTACGAGGTCGTCGACCTCGGCGTGATGGTGCCGGCGGCGAAGATCCTGGAGGCCGCACGACAAGAGGGCGCCGACATCATCGGGCTGTCGGGCCTGATCACGCCCTCGCTCGACGAGATGTGCATGATCGCGGGCGAGATGGAACGCCAGGGATTCGACCTGCCGCTGCTGATCGGCGGCGCGACCACGAGCCGCGTGCATACGGCGGTGAAGATCCATCCCAACTACCGGCGCGGCCAGGCGGTCTATGTCAACGACGCGAGCCGCGCGGTCGGCGTCGCCTCCGCGCTGATGTCGTCGCAGAACCGCGCCGCCTATGTGGCGGAGACGCGGACCGAATATGCCCGCATCGCCGCCGCGCATGCGCGCGGCGAGCAGAACAAGCAACGGGTGAGCATCGCGGATGCGCGCGCCAATGCGCTCAAGCTCGACTGGAAGTCCTATGCGCCGCCGCGGCCGGGATTTTTCGGCACCCGGGTGTTCGCGGATTACGAGCTCGCCGAGCTCGAGCCGCTGATCGACTGGTCGCCTTTCTTCGCGACCTGGGAGCTGACGGGGAAATTTCCCGCGATCCTCGACGACCCGAAATTCGGCGAAGCGGCGCGCGCGCTCTATGCCGATGCGCGCGCCATGCTGGACAAGATCATCGCCGAGCGCTGGTTCCGGGCGAGCGCCGTGGTCGGTTTCTGGCCCGCCAACCAGCAGGGCGACGACATCGCGGTGTTCGCCGACGAAGCGCGCGGCGCGCCGGCCGCCGTGTTGCACACGCTGCGCCAGCAACTCTCGCGGCGCGAGGGCCGCGCCAACACGGCGCTCGCCGATTTCGTCGCGCCGGCGGGCATTGCAGACTATATCGGGGCCTTTGTGGTCACGGCGGGCCTGGGCGAGGATGTGATCGCGGAGCGCTTCAGGGGCGCCAACGACGACTACTCCTCCATCCTGGCGAAGGCGCTCGCCGACCGCCTGGCCGAAGCCCTGGCGGAGCGCATGCACCAGCGCGCGCGCCGCGAGTTCTGGGGCTATGCGGCCGACGAACCGCTGAGCAATGCCGAGATCATCGCGGAGAAATACCGCGGCATCCGTCCGGCGCCGGGCTATCCGGCGCAGCCCGACCATACCGAGAAAGCGACCTTGTTCCGCCTGCTCGACGGCGAGCGCGCGATCGGCGTGAAGCTCACCGAGAGCTTCGCGATGTGGCCGGGCGCCTCGGTGAGCGGGCTCTATTTCAGCCACCCGCAAAGCCACTATTTCGGCGTCGGCAAGATCGAGCGCGACCAGGTCATGGACTATGCCCGCCGCAAGGGCTGGACGGTCGCGGAAGCGGAGCGCTGGCTCGCGCCGGTGCTCAATTATGATCCGGTCGCGCCTGCGCGCGAGACGGCGGCGTAGCGAGCAGCATCCCGAAACGAAAAAGCACCGGAGGACGGTGTCCTCCGGTGCTCTCTTCTCATGCGTCGCAACCTCGATCGCGGCGCCAGTTTAGGCTTTTTCGTTGGACCCCCGAACTCAGAACGCACCCAGCAGGATAGCGCCGACGAACAGGAACGCCGCGAACACCGCCAGGACATCCAGTCTCTTCAAGGCAAAGTCCACGAGAGGTCTCCCTCGTTGCTTATGGTGAACGAAGCTTACCAGAAGTCGGGCGCTCCCCCAAGCAACTAACATGTTGCGCTGCCGCGCAACTTCCTCATGGGTTCGCGTGGCGAGCATCAAGTCGTTGAAATCAAGATGCTTATTTTTCTGCCGCGTGTGTGGCGGTAACCGTCGTGATGCCATGCGGAGAGGCATGGAACCGAATCGCCGTCTCGTGGTTTAAGGGCGCGCCGCGGTAACGGCGTAAGCCCTAATCAATATCGGCGAGCGCCTGCTGCAAGAACTGCGCACCCATGAGCGCCTGGTGATCGCGCCCGAACCGGCCGACGATCTGGACGCCGAGCGGAAGTCCGGCCGGGTCCTTCAGTCCCGGCACGTTGACACACGGCGTGCCCATCAGGGTCCACAGCCGGTTGAAGATCGCGGGCCCGGTGGTTTCCGGACCCGGCGCCGCGCTCGGCGCGGAGGGCGTGAGCAGCACGTCGATGTCGGCCATGAGATCGGCGAGCGCCTGGCGGGCGCGCTTCACGGTGCGGCGCGCGGCGTCGTAATCGTCAGCGGTGATCGCCGCGGCCTTGTCGAGCATGCCGCGCAGGATCGGGCTCAAGGCGTCGCGGTGGCGATCATATTCGAAGGCGAGCGTGCGATAGGCCTCGTAATCCTGGATCGTCGGATGGGCCATGAAGGCGTCGCGCAACAGCGGCGGCCAGGCCGGCTCGCTCACGCGCGCGCCGGCGACGGCCGCCGCCTTGGCGGCGCTCTCGACCGCGCCTTGCATCGCGGCGCTGGCCTCGCCCCACACATGCGTGCGCGCGAGCCCGATGCGCGGCGCCGCCGGCTCGCCGTGGTCGACCCGCAGATGGCGCCCCGTGATGGCGGCGGCCGCGTAGGCGACGTCGGCGACGGAGGCCGCAAAGAGGCCCGCCGTGTCGAGATACACCGAGAAATGCTTGATGCCGGGTGTCGGCAGCAACCGGTAGGACGGCTTGAAACCCGCGACCCCGCAATAGGCCGCCGGCCGGATCACCGAGCCGCCGGTCTGGCTGCCGATCGCAATCGGGAACATGCCGGCCGCGACGCCCGCCGCCGAGCCCGAGGACGAGCCGCCGGGCGAGCGCGCCGGATCATGCGGATTGCGGGTCTTGGCCGGGTGCAGAAAAGCGAGCTCGGTCGTCACCGTCTTGCCGAGCACGAGCCCGCCGGCGCGCCGCACCAGCGCGACCAGCGCGGCGTCCTGGCGCGGCCGGTTGCCCTTGTAGATCGGCGTGCCGAACTCGGTCGCGAAGTCGGCGGTGTCGAAAATGTCTTTCACGCCGACCGGCAGCCCGCGCAGCGGCAGGGCCGCGAGGCCCGGCACCTGCGCCTGGCGCCGTGCGCCCGCCAGATCGAGCGATACGAAAGCGCCGATCTCCGCCTCGCGGGCATCGATCGCCTGGGCGCACAGATCGATGACAGCGGCGGGCGTGAGCGCGCCCGCCTCGATGCGGCGCGCGAGATCGAGTGCGGACAGCATCAGGCGGCCCCGTCGATCAGGCCGACGATGCGCTGGGTGACGTTGCGGGCGAACGGAATGGCGAAAAACGCGGTCACGGCCGCGACCGGCCAGCCGACCAGGAAGGCGGAGAGCCAGCGCCGCACGAAGTCGGCGCGAAAGCCGATATTGAAATAGGTCACGACGGCGCTCACGACGAACACGATGATGGCGGTGATGACGACAGGAAAAACGAGCTTGGCCTTGCCTTCCATGCGGATCTCCCGGGCGGCCGCGATGTGATCCGAAAGGCCGCAGCGGATCAAGGGGTCATCAAGTCTTTACCATGCTGGCGCGCGGCGCTGCCGTCACCCGCGTAACGTTGAAGTCCCGTTAACAGACTCCCTCGCATTGTCCGCAGCATGACGCGCGGAGTTCGTTGGTATCTCGTCGGCTCCCTCGTCCTCGCCACGCTGGCCGGCTGCACGCCCTCCTGGATGGAGGAGCGCGAGCCGTGGCGGCGCGAGGCAGAGATGGCATGCCTCAAAACGGGCACCGTGAAGGAAAGCCCGTCGGTCGCTCTGCTCGGACCGATCAACGGGCCCGGGATGTGCGGCGCCGATTTTCCGCTGAAGGTCGCGGCGCTCGGCGAGAGCCAGGCGGCGCTCGGCTATTGGGACGATGCGGTGCGTCCGCCCGGCATGGTGCCGCAAGCCGGCCCGGCCTATCCGCAGCAGCCGCGGCCGCCGGCGCCGACCTATCGGTCGCCGCCGCAATATCCGCCCAACACGCCGTTCACGGTCAATCCGGCCTATCCGGCCGACACGCGGCTGCCGCCCAATCCGGATTATCGTCCGGGCGCGGCCTACGAGCCGTCCTCGCCCTATCCGGGCGCCACGCAATATCCGCGGCCGGAGCCCTATTCATATCCAGCGCCTCCGCCGGCCGAGCGCTATTCGCCACCCGCGCGCTATCCCGCCCCCAACGGACCGGTCTCGCTCACGCCGCCCGGCGTCGAGCCGCCCGACTCCGACCGCGAGGGCAGCTATCAGTCGCCGCTGCCGCGCTATGGCGCGCCGCGCACGTCGCCGGCCTATGACTCCGGGCCGCCCCGGCGCTATCCGTCGCCCGCCAATGCGGACGAGCCGCCGTATGGCAGCGAGCCGCGCGAACGCGGCGCGCCTTTCTCGCCGCGCTACCGGGGAAGCCAGGAGGTCGTGCCGCTGTCGCCCTCGCGCGAGCGCCAGATGGCGGCGATCGCGACCACCGCCTCGGTGACGCCCGCCGCCACGCTCGCCTGTCCGATCGTCTCGACGCTCGATCGCTGGATCACCGAAGCGGTGCAGCCGGCGGCGCAGAAATGGTTCGGCCAGCCGGTGGTCGAGATCAAGCAGATCTCCGCCTATTCGTGCCGCGGCATGAACGGCACGCCCGGCGCCCATATTTCCGAGCACGCCTTCGGCAACGCGCTCGACATCTCGGCTTTCATCTTCGCCGACGGCCACAAGATCACCGTCAAGGACGGCTGGCGCGGCGTGCCCGAGGATCAGGGATTCCTGCGCGACGTGCAGGCGGCCGCCTGCGAACTCTTCACCACCGTGCTGGCGCCGGGCTCCAACGTCTATCACTACGACCACATCCACGTGGACCTGATGCGGCGCGCGAGCGGACGGCGCATCTGTCAGCCGGGTGCCGTCTCGGGCGACGAGGTCGCGGCGCGCGCGCGCGGTCGCTACGCCAACAGCCGCGGCGACTCCGCGATCACCGGCTCGATTCCCTCGCGCGGGACGTCGCGGCGCGCGAGCCGCTATGGGCTGCCCACGGCCTATGGGGACGAGGACGATCGCAGCCTGCCGCACGCGGTGCCGGGGGAAGACTGACGCCGCCCGCTTGGGTTCCGGCGGGAGGGAGCGCGCGCGGATGATCGCTAGATCTTTTCCAGGCCGGCGAGCGCCGTGGCACTGAGGAGGAACATGCGCTTCGGCGTGAGCGGAAACGGCAGGAAACCAAACGCACCATAAAATTCAGCCGCGCGCTTGTCCTTGACGTCCACGACGATTGCGAAGACCGCGATGGTGCGGGCCGCGTGGAGAATCCGTCGCACCGCGTCCGCCAGCAGGAGGTCGCCGATACCCTGGCCACGCATCCTTTCGTCGCGCGCGAGACGCCCGATAAGCGCAGCCGGGATGACATCATAGCGCGGCAGCTTGCGCGCAACGTCCGGCGGAATATCGCTCGTGGCCAGAGTGAACGCGCTCAAGCTATAGAAGCCGATTACGCCCAAAGCCGCCTCAACGGCCACGAATACGCGCGCGACGTTGCGTTTTTCGTCCTGACCGGCGCGGTGTCGAAACCAGTCGTCGAGATCGGGATGGCCGCAGGAAAACGCCGCGCGGTCGTGATGCCTGCCGAGCGGCTCGATTGCGATTTGCAAGCAGCTAACCGAACAGCTCGCGATGTCGCCGCAACGCTGCCGCGAGTCTCTTCGTCGGCTTCGGTGGATCGTTCACGGCAGCCAGGAAGGCATCCCGATCAGCGCCGGTAAGCACCATGCGCTCGTGCTCGTCGAGCACGCGGCGCGCACCCTCGTAGGCGAGATCTCCCGCCGTCAGTCCGGTGACCGCCATCGCGCGCCGGATGATCTCCTTGGCTGAGGCGGCGACGCGCAATTCCAGACGCTCTTTCTTCAGCTCGCGGCGGGTGTGTGACTTGCGTCGTGGCGACGTCGGCATGAGCCCTCCATGGTCAAGCCAACGTACGGTAAACCACCGTGCATCGCAAGGCGCCCGCGACATGGCGTCGCTTACGTGCCTCGGAAGCCGGGTCCGGGCCTAGCTGTTTCGTCAAAAGGCTCGTTTGTCCAAGGGCTTGGAATGACCTTCCGTCGCTCTTTAAAAGCGCCCTGTGACCTACGATATGTTGGCTTGAGTTACTGGTATAAGAGCGACTCCGTCGGCCACTGCCGATGGGTGCCGGGAGGTTCTCATGATGGGCTTCAAGTTCACCAGGCTGACGGCCATTGTGGCCGCCGCTTTGACTGTCGGCGTGCTGATGAGCGCGGCCGATGCGCGCGTCGGTGGTGGCGGCAGCATGGGCAGCCGCGGGTCGCGCACCTTCTCGGCGCCGCCGCCGACCAGCACGGCGCCATCGGTCGCGCCGATGCAGCGCTCGGTGACCCAGCCCACGCGGCCGGGTGCGCCGAACACGGTCGGGGCCGCGCCGGCGGGTGGCGGCTTTTTCAGCCGGCCGGGACTGCTCGGCGGGCTCGCGGCCGGCTTCCTCGGCGCCGGCCTCTTCGGGATGCTGTTCGGCCACGGCCTGTTCGGCGGGCTCGGCGGCTTGGCGTCGTTCTTCGGCCTGATCCTGCAGATCGGCCTGGTGCTGATCATCGGCGGGTTCCTGTGGAAGATGTGGCAGCGGCGGCAGCAGCAGCCGGCCTACGCGGGTGGCCCGGCGGGCTCTCCAATGTTGCGCGAGGTCGGCGGTTCGGGCTTCGGCGGATCGGGCTTCGGCGCGGCGCCGGGTGGCGGTGGAACGCCGTCGGCCCCGATCGAGATCACGCCGGCCGACTACGATGCCTTCGAGCGGCTGCTCGGCGACATTCAGGCCGTCTATAGCAACGAGGACCTCAACGGCCTGCGCCAGCATCTGACGCCGGAAATGGTGTCCTATTTCTCCGAGCAGCTGTCCGAAAACGTCAGCCGCGGCGTCGTCAACAAGGTCTCCAACGTCAAGCTGCTGCAGGGCGATCTGGCCGAAGCCTGGCGCGAGAACGGCGTCGATTACGCGAGCGTGGCCATGCGCTACTCCCTGGTTGACCGCTTTCTCGATCGCACGAGCGGCCGGCTGGTCGATGGCAGCGAAACCCCGGAGGAGGTCACCGAAGTGTGGACCTTCATGCGGGCGGGCGGCGGCCACTGGCTGCTCTCCGCCATACAGCAGACCTAAGCGTCTGTTCCATAAGGTGTTTGAGGGGCGGCGCGAGCGCCGCCCCTTTTGTTTGACGCGATCGTGATTGTTTCGATTAACCTTAATTGAACCTCGGCGGCCCCTCGGGCGTCTAACGGATGGAGCACGCGGCTCCGGCTCGCAGGGGGACTTCCATGGCAAGCTTTCGCACCATCCTGACGCTGACGGTCATTTCGGGCGCCTGCATGCTGGGCGCCATGGCGAGCGCGACGGCACAGACCTTGCGCCCGACCCAGGTGGCGGCCGCCCCGATCGCCCACGCCAATCAAGGTTTTGCCAGCCAGGGTTTCGCGCGCTGCCCGCGTTCGGTCGAGCAGTTCGTCGACACCATGAAGCAGCTCATCAGCGAGGTCAGCCGGGCGCGCGCGCTTGCGGACGAGAACCCGCTGCTCGAGCCAGACGCCGCCTTCTACGAGGCCGAGCTCGCGGCGACCAAGAAATGCGCCCCGACCGTGGCCGTGCTGATGCCATCGGGGCGCTGAGCAAACGCTTTACGTTTCATCCGATCAGCGGATTTCCGTTCAGGCTCAGCCGCAACGCCGCAGCGTGAAGGTCTTGCCGGCGCGCACGAGATGGATCTCGATATGGTCCGGGTCGAGGATGCGCAGCGTGAACTCCATGCGCCCGCGGATCTGGACGGTGAAAAACTCGTCCACCACCTGGTATGACGACGGCGACGTCTGGCTGACGCTGAGGTTGCGATATTCCGGAACGCCGCCGACGGAATCGAGCCGGCGTTCACCTTGGAATTCCATTTTGCGCGCGCCGCAATTCTTGGCCGGCCCGCTCTCCGCTGAATGGTCGTAGGACCAGCGGCCGGAGACCGGATAGGACGCGGCCGGCGCGTCCTGCGCCCAGGCCTGGGCGAGCGCGATCAGGCCGAAGGTGAGGACACCGCGAACCATCAACGCGCCCGATAGGCTGCCAGGAATGTCCGCACCGCAATGCGCACCACATGCTCGATGCGCGCCAGCGGGGGAGGGGGCGCGAAGTTGAACAGCACCGGCTTGAACAGCGTCGACTGGCAGGCGTCGATGAACTGGGCGGCCGCGACCTCGCAATCCTCCACCGCCAGCGTGCCGGCATCGACCTGCCGCTGGATGTAGGACGCCAGCATCGCAATGCCGCAGGCCGGACCGGACTCGTAGAATTGCTTGCCGATCTCCGGCATGCGGTCCGCGATCGCGATGACGGTGCGCAGCGGCGACGCCTTGCCGGGCTGGCACAGGAAATTGACCAGCCCGACGCCGAGCCGCGTCAGCACGGCTTCCACGTCGCCGTCGTTGGGATCGAGATCGAACAGGCCTTCCGCCTGGGTCTGGCATTGCTCGTAGACGATCGCCTCGAACAGCTGCTCCTTGTTCTCGAAATAGACGTAGAGCGTGCCTTTGGACACGCCGGCCGCGCGCGCGATCTCGCCCATGCTGGCCGCGTCGAATCCCTGCGCCAGAAAGACGGCGCGCGCCCCATCCATGATCTGGCGCCGTTTGGCGCTGTCTTCCGGTCCGTCGGCCTGCGACGAGGGGGCCACGACCGCTGTTTGGGTTGTCATTTTCCAGGCCTCCAGGGCCGGTTCGATTCCCTATCTCGATCACAATATGGCGCAGAGGTATGCAAAAATCAATGACCGAACCGTTCGGTCACTATTGACAGAGAAATCTACCGGCTCTATTTTCTGACCGAACGGTTCGGTCATGGATCGAATCGGCGAATGATGGAGCATTCCGATGTATGTGGACCGTGAAAGCGTCCGGATGCCGCGACGGGCCAGTCCCTCTGCGATGGCGACGACCGCCGTCGAGGCACGAGCGCCCATCGATCCAGAAATTCTCCGGCGCTGGCGAGGTCCGGCTCCCGCGCTCGACACGCCCGATGCGGAGGCCCCGGTCGCGGCGCCGACCATCGCGGCAGAAAGTCCGCCA
>Ga0137418_10006466_pt1 | contig 10778 bp, 8 predicted proteins | sample CZODoug3_1_2_16f_FD_122242 | JGI IMG/M metagenome (GOLD analysis project Ga0137418, IMG submission 122242) | Vadose zone soil fungal communities from Angelo Coast Range Reserve, California, USA - CZODoug3_1_2_16fungal (Hybrid Assembly) | ecosystem: Environmental > Terrestrial > Soil > Vadose... | reverse complement strand
TGCTGTCTACCGCAAGTCGCCCTAAAAAGCGGACATCTCATGTGCTAATTAGGCGGACATGTCGTGTGCTCGCGACAGGGGAAATTTGCCGAAGAAGTCGAAGAAGAGGAGTTCCTCAGGCCCAAATCATGGTTGCAAACCGGCCGAGCTGCTCCCCTGTTCCCCAAGCCGCCCGAAATCGATTTCGATCTCGCTGTAACGCGGCAAATAAACATCTCGCCCGTGCCGGGTTACCAGAAATACCGCCGAGGCCCCGAGCCCGAAGTAACGCGCCGCATTGGCAACCGCCGCGTCGCTCATGGCCGCCCCAATGGCGCGAATCGGAGTCTCCGCGATGTCGTCCGTAACCTTGCCTAGCGCGTAAGCTATGCTCAAATCGACCACCGCATTAGCGACTCCGGGCTTGAGCCCGTGCAGGCCGCCCTCGTCGTCGAGCGTGTATTTCGTGCCAGGCCCGGCCTCGACACCCCCAAGCGTCCCAGCAACAGCAATGCTTGCGCCCTGCGCAGACGTGATGCGATCAATATGCAGATGCAAAAACCCGGCGCGGCTCAACATTCGGGGCCGCGCGCTCTGCCTAACTCTGCCGTCGACCAAACTGCCCTCCTCAAACAATTTGTCCCCGATGCGCACAGGTTCCGCGAGACGCGCCTGGAAAGCATCATCCTTCCGGCTGTGCGAGGCGCTGAGTTGCGTCAGCAAGAAAGCATGCACCTTACGTGTTTGAATTTTGTCCGCACCGGATAGCGTGTGCACCGAGAGCGTAGGCCACAGCGCTACCTCATCGAGTCGCAAAATCACAGTCTGCCGCCCTTTCTTGCCGTTGGGAGCATTCGCGCTCGACGACTCGAGGCTACGAACATCGCCACCTTTCCCGATATTTGGCTCGATCATAACGGCATACCCCGCCCGCAGCGCCGACGCCGCCACAACCAAGCTGCCCTGCGGCGTCTCGATTTCGGTCTTCGACAGACAAATCGCATATTCCGCTGGCCGCTCCTTCTCCAATGGGTTGAATGCGCGCACGACCGCGGTCCCCGCCTTTTTCCATACCCCAGGATGGCTGCCCACCTTCTTTACGGATTCAATCTCCAAGCTGACCTTTGTCCCCTCAGGAATAGCGACTTCGCTGCCTGCAAAAACGGGCCGCATCAGGCGGCCCTCCAGAATCGATTTCGTCGCCAAGCGTTTCCAATTCGTGCGCTGCGCCAGTTCTACCTGCAGGAGCGTCCCTTGCGGAATTCGCACCGCACCAAATGGCACGGACTCCTGCACGGTGCCACGATCCTGACTCACGCCCGCGGTGGACAAGAGGAGCGAAGTGGCAAGGCATGCAGATGTCCGACGGACATAAGAGGTTATGGATTTCATTTTCTCTCGTTCCTGTATCAGAGTTTGTGCCGATTCGTAGGACGTGCAGAGTCGCGAATGCCAGGCGCGAGGTTGCTCGCGCCCGGCATGCGCATGCTCATGGCGAGGGCTTGGACAAGAACGTCAGTTACCGCCGCCCGACTGCGCGGACCGCTGCTGTCGTGTGAACTCGCGAATCCGCGATGCACGCCACTGTTTCAGCAACGCACCGCGATTTTTGCTGAGGTCCCGGCCATCGCGCTCCGCCGGGTAAGCGACGTCGTCGCCAACCAATCCCTTCCAGAGGATCAAGTTGTAATTTGAAGCATTAACTTGGTCGGCTTGGTCGAAGTTGAACCCTGCAGTCTTTTCCGACCAATACGCCACGTCGTGCCGTGGCCGGGAATAGAAGTCCGAGAGCGCATCCCTTTTTCGAGAGGTCTTGGCGTTGTCGGCCGGCAGCGGAAGTTGCGTCATCGTGCGCAGAATGTCTGGAACAATCGAGGCAAAGTCCCACTTCTTCGCACTCTTCGAAAACGCATCGGTCATCGGACGATCCAAAGCGTCATAGGTACCAAGGTGCTGGATTCCCAGAATATCCACTATGGTAGCGATCATGCTCACCGTCGTGTATTTCGTGGAGACGACTGCACCCTGTTTCACATACGGTCCCGCGATGAACGCCACGCTGCGGTGCGCATCCACGTGGTCCGGGCCGTCTTGGGCGTCATCCTCGATAACGAACACCAATGTATTCCCGCGATAGCGCTCGCTCTTGGCAACAATCTCCACAATGCGTCCCACAGCATAGTCATTGTCGGCCGTCTGGATTTCTGGCGTGTTCACGCCATCAATCGCGGTGCTGAAGGCTCCGGTATGGTCGTGCATCACGCGCACAAACGAAAGGTTGGGCAAATCGCCGGTCTTCTCGAACTGGTCGAACTCACGCTGGAATTCGTCCACTCGGTAAAAATCCGGGAAGTGATTATCGTAACCCCGGAAGAACTGGTCGGTGATCGGCTGCAAAGCCGCTTTCGTTGCAAAAGAGACCGGCGTGCCTGAGTCAAAAGGATGCCGGATTAGCGGGGTCCCTCCAACCGATACCGGAACGCTGTACGGACCCAAGTCGATGAAGAATCCGTAATTGCGCACCTTTAGTCCGGCGCGCAAAGCCGAATTCCACAGGTATCCCGCGCCCGCTTCGCCATCCGGACTGTCCGGAGCCGAAACGTCGTTCGTACCGAGCAACAGGCTAGTCCCCACGGCTGGCGGAAGCGAGTTGTATGCAGCGAAGGCTGCCGCGCGTTCGCCCGGCGTGGCGTATCCCACGTTGACGTTGCGATTCGTGCCCTCGTAGTCGTAGTTCAAGCCACGACCGGCATAGTTGACAGGCTCCGTCTTCTCAATCGTATCTGCCGCGCGCGCTGATGTAGACCAGTTCCATCCATCGCCGCTCACTTCGCCGCTGTCGTAGAAATTGTCCAGATCGACGAACTTGCCAGCCAGCGCGTGCTGATTCGGTGTGATCGGCTGCGGATACACCACAATCGATGGATCCCCATTGCCTTTACCCAAATCTCCCAGGATCTGGTCGTAGGTGCGGTTTTCCCGAACGATATAGATGACGTGCTTTATCTTGTCGCGCAAGAACGCCATCATCTCTGCGTCTTCGTCGCTCGCCTTTGCGCCGTAGTGATTGTTCTTGGCGACCTGTTGCGTTAAATCCTCCAGGGCCTCTCCGTGTGGAACCGGCAGCGACAGGAATCCCGCCTTCGTGAGTTGCCATACATATTGGTTCGCTGCATTGCAGGCACTCTGAGCACCAGGCCCAATTCCATTGCCAATCGACAGCGAGCCTTTGTCGCGGCAATTCTGCGGATTCGGTCCCGCATTGCTCTTTCCGTTCACCACGTAAAGCATCGACCCGTCCGCGCTCACGCTGGCCGAGTTCGGATACCACCCGGTCGGAATGAGCCCGACAATTTGGCTCTTCCCAGTATCGCTGCTGTCCGAGGCTAACCGGATCACCGCCACAGAGTTCGCTCCGCCATTCGTGACATACAGCGACGCGCCGTCGGGCGAAACCGTCACGCTGTTCGGGATGCTCCCTTTGAAGCCTGCCTCATTGGCGAAAGCCCATTTCGGCGCAGTCGTGCCAATCTCCTCTATCACTTTGTGCGACTTCGTGTTGATGACCGCGACAGCGTCGCTGCTCGATTCCGCCACATACAGCCGCGTCTGCTTGGGGTTAAGCGTCAGACGCGTCGGCTGTCCCTTGACGTTAATCCGGTCCGTAACGCTGAGCACGTCCGCCGAAAGGTCTACCACCACGATCTCTCGGTCCCGAGCGCTGGAAATGAACGCCGTCTGGCTGTCCTGGATAGCGACCCATACCGGATACTCGCCGCCCACCTGGCCATTCCCTGGACGCAAATCCAACTCACCCAATACCTTGCGTCCGGCAATATCGATCAAGCTGGCTGAATCGTTCTCGTAGTTAGCCACCACTAGCCGCTTACCATCGCCAGTTACCGCTAACCCCATCGCTCCCGGCGTGATGCTTCCCAAACCTAGCGCACCAGCGTGCCCAAGTTTCACCGGCGAGCCGCTCTCTGCCCAAGTGCCTCCAGTCAAGCCATAAAAATGAACATCGTCATCCGGACCGCCGCTTGCGTAGAACTCTTTGCCGCTGGGACTAAACGCCAAGCCATCGAAGGCGTTCGGCACTTGCAACACTTGCGTTTGTAGCGGTTTGCCTCCGCTGATGTCGAAAACAAAAATATACTCGTTCGATTCCGCGGGATTCGTGTTCCCGGCATTCGGACCCGATGTGAAATTCTGGCTGTTGTAACCGCTGGTCAAGATCAGCAGTATCTTTCCGTCCGGGCTCACAGCAGTAGTAACCGCCTGCCCAACCGTGAACGTCGGGTCGGAGGCAAGCCCCGGGTTCAGCGGCTGAAAAATCGAGCCTTTCGCTGCCGATGGGGTTATCTGCACACCCGTCGGTATGAACTCTCCCTTGTTGGACTTATCTTCGCCATTCGCCTTGGCGGCAGTATGACTTGCACACAAAATCCCCAGCGCGCTAAGTACGAGTGCGGACACCCGTACCCACGGCCTGCGGGTTAGGCCTTTCCCGATCATGCTTCCCTCCCTAGATTTTCTTCAGTCGCTTCGGTGATTTTTGATTCTATTTGATTTTGCTTCTTCTTCGGTGATGGTCCCCGGACCTGACTGGGTGAGGCAAGCGGCAAAATATGCCCTTTTTGTTTCTGCGACTTCTTCCGAAAATGAATAATCAGCCAAAATGTGTCTCCAATTTGTCTTGTCGCATGTCACTGTGATTGTGAGTCCTACGTACGGGTCGTCCTGCAACCAGTACAATGCGGGAGTAAAGGACGTTTGTTAGCGGCATCTAGTCATGTTTTAATCGCGCTTCAGGGCTAGGGTATGGAAATTTTAGTTGTTCTCATTGTCGGCTTGCTCATCGCGGGACCCATTATCGCGATCGTGGCGTATATCCGCGTGCAAGATCTCACCGCCAAATTAAATTCAATCGGTCTCCAAGACTCGGTGATGCGCCTGAATTCTCTGGAGCAGCGCCTCTCGTCGCTAGACAAAAAGCTCGCAGCGCTTGCTACATCAGTGCCGACACATCCTGCTCCAGCGCCCACGCGTGAGCCGATCTCCATCCAACCGCCTCAGCCGTCTGCTTTCGTAGTCTCCCCTGCTCCGCTTCCTGAGGTTTCACCCGCTCGTCAACAGACCGAACCCCGAAAAGAAACTCAGACCTCGCCACCCACCCGACCGGTGATGCCACGCCCCCAACCTGTGGCCCCAGACCACTTGGAAAATCTCATCGGGGGTCATTGGCTCAATCGCATCGGCATCCTCGCCGTGTTCATTGGTGTTTCGTTTTTCCTGAAGTATGCCTTCGACAACAATTGGATTGGGCCCTCGGGTCGGGTTGCCATCGGGATCCTTCTCGGCGCCCTGATGCTGCCGTGGAGCCATTGGCTCCTCCACCGCGGCTATCCCTATTTTTCGGAAGGAATCGCCGCGCTAGGCCAGGCCATTTTGCTTCTATCTTTGTGGGCCGGATGTCGTTACTACACCGTCTTCAGTCGCGAAGTCGGCTTTGCGGGAATGGTCCTGGTCACCGTGACAATTGCTGCGGTCGCGCTCGGCCGCGATTCGCAGCGCATCGCCATGCTTTCCATGTTGGGAGGATTTCTCACTCCTCTCCTGGTGAGCACCGGCAAGGACGAGCAGATCGCCCTTTTCACCTACATTTTCATCCTTTGTGCCGGCTTGCTGATAATGGCATGGCGGCGCGATTGGCGCTGGCTTGCACCAGTCTCCTTCGTTCTCACCCAATTTTATTTCTGGGGCTGGTATGACGCCTTCTACGAACCGACCAAGCTGGAGCCCACACTCGCCTTCGCGACGCTCTTCCTAGTCATTTATTCGACCGTGCCCATTCTTTATTCCATTCGCTCCGGTGTTCTGGACTCTCTTGGCGCCTTACTGATCGTCCTAAACGCGTTCAACTATTTGGCCGCTGCTTACGCGATGCTATGGCCCCGACAGCGCTGGCCGCTCACCCTGCTGGTCTTGGCCTTGTCAGCTGCGCACCTAACAGTTTCTCGGATTCTTCCCGCCACGAAGCAGAGCGAAAAATCCCTGTCGCGACTGATCTTCGGCGGACTCGCACTCACCTTTGCTACCTTGGCGATCCCTATTCGCCTCGACGGTAAATGGATCACCCTGGCCTTCGCGATCGAGGGCGCCGTCCTGATCTGGACCGGATTTCGCGCGCTCCACCTTCGACTGCGCCAAGCCGGCTATTTCCTGCTCGGTCTCGCCGCCGTGCGCCTCCTGCTCTTCCCCATCTCCGCCCCTCAATTCCTATTCAATGCGCGATTCGCCACCTATCTCGTTCTAATCACTTGTTTGGTGGCTGCGCTGCTCGCAGCACGCGAGCAAGCCTCAATTCTGGGAGAGCAAGAGAGTGCCGTCCTTACAGTTCTGGCCGTCGGCACCAATGCCTACGGCATACTCGCGCTGTCTCTGGAATTCTGGGATTATTTCGGCCGCAGCGCCCTGTTCGGCGTCGACCGCCATCTTGCGCAGCACCTGGCGCTTTCCCTGCTTTGGACCCTCTACGCTTCCGCTCTCATCCTTACTGGCGTAAAGCGTCAGTCCGCTCTACTTCGCTGGCAAGCACTCATCCTTTTCGGCCTCGCCGTCGCGAAAGTCTTTCTGTACGACATTTCCTATCTCGACCGCTTCTATCGCATCGTTTCCTTGCTTATTCTGGGAGTCCTTCTACTCGTGGTCTCTTTCCTCTATCAGAAAAAGACCTCCCGAGAACGATCCACACCATGAGGCCCAACTCAGTTCCCCTTCAGCGCATACCCCGTATCGAACGGGAGCTTCCCATCAACACGTAACACCTTCACAGCGCTATTGATCGCATACACATCCAAAACTCCCACAGCTCCCGGCGTCGCTTCCACCGTCCGCAGCAAATCCTCGTCGCTTTCCACAACGCGCACCACAGTCCGCGTCTCATTCAGTTTCGCAATCGCGGTCTTGACCTCGCCTGCCGGCACCCCAAACAGCTTTTGCACCGCTACATGCATATCCGGCGACTCCGGATCCTTCATTACCAACGTAAAATTCCGTCCGTCCGCCCACGTTTTCTGTGTGCCCTTGCAGAGTTTCCCCAATTCCGCCAAAGGCACATCCTGCAGCTTGCTTCCTGCCGAAGCAATCACCGCCATGTTCTTGATCGCCGGCGCGGCGCTCCCCGCCAGCAACGCACCCACGCAAAGTATCGCCGCTGCGCGTAGCCTAGTTCCCCATCCATTTGCGTTTTTCATAGAGCTGAATCACCCCGTGCACAGGTCACTCGCAGTATTCGCACACCGACTGCATAGCACAAGAGAACACTGCTTCCCTTGTGTCTAACCGTGCGACTCCTTGTGCAATCGTAACCATCCCGCATCGCCTGTCCGTCCGGCCAGTATGCGTCGTACGGCTCGCACGCTAACTTGATTCTGCAAGGGTCATTCTCGCGTTTTCCAAAAAGGGGTCTGTGCTCATGAGCCGCTTCTCAGCGCGCGTTCTTCTTCTAATTTTCCCCTCATTTTGGGGCTGCCCGTTATGGGCGCAAAATCCTGCGCCGCACGTCCAAGCTACCAAAGCGCGCAGCAAGAGCTCCGCCGCAAAAGTAGCTCCAATCACCAGGCAGCAGCTCTTCGCAAGCATCCCGATTTCCACTCGCTCGGAAGAAGCCCGCAAATTCGTTGAAATCTCGCTCGACAAATACGAAAACCACATCGTGGACGGAGCCATCGTCAACGCCCGCAAAGCCATCAATCGCGATCCGCAGTTCGCCCTCGGCTACGCCGCGCTCTCATTAGCCTCGCTCGGTGGCATCCCAGATGCCGCCGCTCTCGGACGCGCGAAAGCTCTGGCCCCTCGAGCAACGCGAGACGAGCAACTCCTTATCCGCTGGATGACCAGCATCGGTGATCGCGATCTTCTTCCTGCAATTACCGCCATGAACGATCTTCTCAAACGCTATCCCGACAATAAGCACGTGCTGTACATCATCGCCGATTGGCTTTACTACCAGCAGGACTATGACCGCTCCCGCCAGATGCTGGAGACCATTCACCGCTTAGACCCTGACTTTCCACCAGCGCTCAACCTGCTCGGCTACGCTTCCCTGCAAACCGGCACGCCCGATCCGGAAAAGGCCATTGCCTCCCTCAAACGTTACGCCGAAGTTCAGCCAAAATCTCCCAACCCGCAAGACTCTCTTGGAGAAGTCTTCCGGCTAGCCGGCGACGACCAAAGTTCGCTCGAACACTATTCCGCCGCTCTCAACATTGATCCCAATTATCTCCCGTCGCACTACGGTCTCGGCGACACCTCTGCCCTAATGGGAAATTACCTTCGCGCACGCGCCGAATATGATGACGCTATCGCCGTCGCCAGCAATCCACGCGATCGTTCGCACTGTGAATTTCAGAAAGCTCTCGTTTATTTCTGGGAAGGACAAACCGCGGAAGGGCACGCAGCTCTCGATGCTCTCAACGAAAAGGCACGCCGTCAGAAGGAACCTTATTCGCAATTTGAAATCGGTTTTGGCCGCGCCATGCTGGCCGGAGATGCCGCCCTGGAATTAGAGCAACTCCGCTCGCTCGAGCTTTGGCTGCAGAGCCCCATCGACGGTCTCAGCGAAGCAGATCGCGACAACTTCCGCGCGCAACTCCTGCGCGAACGCGCCCGCATCTCAGCGTCCCGCGGCGAATTACCCCTCGCGGAAGCCAGCGTCCGCAAACTCAGCCTGCTCACCGACCAGTCGCGCGATTTGCTGGTTGCCAACAATTACGAATCCGCTCGCGGCTACGTGCTCGCCGCTCAAGGCGATTTCGCCAACGCCGTCGATGAACTCGCCGCTGATCCGCGCTCCGTGCTCGCCCTCGATCAGCTCGCCGCCGCCCAAGAAAAACTCGGCAACACCGCCGCCGCCGAAGCCACCCGCACCCGCATCAAGTATCTCCGCGCCCCGACCGTCGAGTGGTATCTCCTGACAACCACCCGCTCACTAGAACCCACTTCGTAACCGCCCGGTCCGCGCTGCGCTGTGGCAGCGGTGTATAATTCAACCATGGCAAAGGACGTGATTCACGTTTCGGAGATCGAAGCAGCAACCGACTTTTCTGCTCTGATGGCCCGTGTGCGTGCCGGAGCAGAGGTCATCATCGAAAGTGGTGAGCGGCCCGTAGCGATCCTTCACGCTGCCGAACCTGTGCGCCGCAATATCTCCGAATGCATTGCGCTGGCCAAAGCGCATGAGGACGAAACAGGCAGGGCACCAATACTCGACGCGGACTTTGCCGACGACGTGGAAGAGACCCTCCGCCACCGCAAGCCCTGGAACCCGCCAGCGTGGGAATAGTCCTCGACTCAAGCGTCATCATAGCTGCCGAGCGCAGAGGCCACACCGTTCGGGAGATCTTGGAGCAACTCAAGGCGGTTCAAGGCGACGTCGAAATAGGCATATCGGTAGTGACCGTGGCCGAGCTAGTGCATGGAGCCTATCGCACCAGGACCGAAGCGCAGCAAGAACGGCGCCTGGAATTTATCGAGAGGCTTGCGAGCGACGTTCCGGTGTATCCGGTCACGCTGGACATTGCTCGGCTTGCTGGCCGCATGGAAGGTCAGCAGGAAGCGCTCGGCGTGCAGTTTGCGTTTGAGGATTTGTTAATTGGCGCGACTGCTTTGCATCTTAGCTACGATCTCGCCACCCTAAACCTTCGCGATTTCAAAAGGATCCCCGGACTGTCCATAATCCAAATCTGAAGGATTGCCATGCCTACCGCGGATTCCCCGCCTTCCGAATGTAAATCCGCCCCTGAAAATTTGTGAATTGGATCTCCGGGCCGCCCCCATTGATCGTTCCATGCACCGTCTTGTCAATCTTCACTCGGTACTTGCCGCCCTTCCCGCGATTGTCCTCTACTACTGGCTGCGACAACGCCGGCGTTGCAAGCCGCACATCAAAATCGCTGAAAACATCCCCTCGGTCCGACCGAATGCTAACATTCGCCTTCAAATCCGCGGGGAACGTAACATCGATATCCCCATTCAGCGAACTGAAAGCCATCGCCTTCTGCGGCTCGACCCGCGTCAACGTCGCGTACACGTGCCCATTCAACGCGTGTGCCACCACGCTACCGGAAACATTGTTCAACGTAACCGCTCCGTTGATGTCATCCACATCCAATTCGCCATCCACGCCAGTTACTACGATGTCTCCATCATTCACCGCCCGCAACTTCAGTGACGTGTGCACCGGGACCGAAACCGTCACATCGATAGCGTGCATATACGATTCCGTGTTGATGTTCACCTCATTATTTTCTTCTTCCACCGAAAGCCCCGTCGTCGAGATAGCTAGCCGCTTCGGCCCTCCCTCGTTCCGCGAATTCTCGTGGCCACGCACGCGAGCTTCGACCACCACTTCCTTCCCCTCGTACGCCTTAACCGTGATCCCGCCATTCACCATGCCGACCTTGACCCGCGCCGGCCGCGACGGGTCGCTCAGCGTCACCGGAATCCTGTCCCCACCTGTTTGCGCCGGTGTAGTCCCCGCGCCAAATCCCGATGCGAGCACCGCAATCACCGCTAGCCCCAACCGCCCAGAATTCATCGAGAACCTCATTTGCTTATTCATGGTTTTCCAGTATCCGAATGTCTCCATTTAAATTTTCTACCTTGATTTGCGGACCACCCGAATTCACACGCGCTCCCGTGTACCGGTCCGCTCGAAATATCACTTTCGCCCCGTGATGCTCCTCTTTCATTCCCTGCACCGGCAGCGCCGTCACCGGAAAGTCGCTGTAAATCCC
>Ga0137418_10006465_pt1 | contig 10778 bp, 9 predicted proteins | sample CZODoug3_1_2_16f_FD_122242 | JGI IMG/M metagenome (GOLD analysis project Ga0137418, IMG submission 122242) | Vadose zone soil fungal communities from Angelo Coast Range Reserve, California, USA - CZODoug3_1_2_16fungal (Hybrid Assembly) | ecosystem: Environmental > Terrestrial > Soil > Vadose... | reverse complement strand
CTGGTACGCGATGTACTACGACCTGCGATCGCGCGTGGTCGGGTTCCCCCAGCTGGAGCCGGGCGACACGCTCGAGCTGGTGCAGCGGATCGACGACTCCGGCACCAACTTCTTCGCCGATTACTTCGGCGACTTCCAATACCTGCAAGGCTATTCGCGCAAGGGCATCGCGGACTACGTGCTCCTGGGCCCGCCCGGGCGCAGCTTCTACGCCGCGGCCTCGCCGCTGCCCAGCCTGACCCACGAGCAGGGCAAGCTCCCCGACGGCGGCACCTGGCAGCGGTGGACCGCGCGCGACGTGCCCCGGGTGGTGCCCGAGCCGTCGATGCCGGGCACGAGCGACCTGCTCGCGTACGTGCACGTGTCCACCTACAAGGATTGGGAGAGCGTGGCGCGCTTCTATTGGGGCCTGGTCAAGGACCAGCTGCGCGTCACCTCCGAGGTCCGCGCTGCAGCCGAGGAAGCGGTGCGGGGCGTCCGGCCGGACGACGAGCAGGCGCGCATCCGCGGCGTCTACGACTACGTGGTGTCGCGGACGCGCTACGTGGCGCTCGAGTTCGGGATCCACAGCTTCAAGCCGTACCCGGTGGAGATCGTGCTCACCCGCCGCTTCGGCGACTGCAAGGACAAGGCGTCGCTCATGCATGCCATGCTGGAGGCGCTGGGCATCGACTCGCGGCTGGTGCTGCTTCGCACCAGAAGGATGGGCAACCTGTCAGAGGCGCCGGCATCGCTGGCCGTGTTCGACCATGCCATCCTCTACGTCCCCAAGTACGAGCTGTACCTGGACGGCACCGCCGAGTTCCACGGCTCAGGCGAGCTGCCGCCCGACGACCGCGGCGCGGAGGCCCTGGTGATCGAGCCGGACGGCACCGGGTCGCGGATCCGCCGCACGCCCGACGCGCGTCCGGCCGACAACGTCGACGACACGCGCGCCCGGCTCTCGTTGAGGGCGGACGGCAGCGCCATCCTGGACCTGACGGCGAGCGCGCGCGGCCCCTGGACGGCCGAGCTGCGCAGGACCTTCGAGTCGCCCGACGAGCGGCGCGCGCGGGCGGAGGAGCAACTGGCCCGGGCGGCGTTCCCAGGCGTCAAGGTGACCGAGGTCGAGGTCTCGGACCCGCACGACATCGAGCGGCCGTTCACCGCGCGCTTCAAGGCGGACGCGCCGGCGTTTGCGACGCTGTCCGGCGGCGCGCTCCGCTTCTCACCCTTCGGGCAGCAGCGCAGCTATGTCGAGTCGTACGCGCAGCTCTCTCGGCGCGCGCTGCCCCAGCGCCTGCCTGCTCCGCAGCGCCTGACGGTGGCCGCGGAAGTCGAGCTGCCGCGGGGCTTCCGCGCCGTCGTGCCGCAGGACGCGTCGGAGGAAGCTCTCCAGGGGAGCTGGTCGATCAAGTACGCGGGCGGCGAGGGCAAGGTGACCGCGAGCCTCACGCTGGAGCTGAAGGGCGGCACGGTGGCGCCGCAGGAGTACGCGGCGTTCCGCTCGTTCCTGGGCAGGCTCGACCGGGCCTTGCTCCGCAAGGTCGAGGCGGCCCCGCCCGCGCAGACCGCCGCGAACGAGGGCCGCTGATCGTGCATCGGCTCACGCGTCCGGCCGCGCTGCTGGCGGTTTCCATGTTCGCGCTCGCCTGCGGGCACGCGGGGCGCGGAGCGGCTCCACCCGCGAACCCGGAAGAGGAGGCGCGCCGCCGCCTCGACGATGCCGAGCGGGCGGCGCCCGCCGATCCGATGGCGGCGGCGCGGGCCGGCTGGCTCCGCTACCTGGTCGCCTCGGACGCGCCCGGGGCCGAGGAGCGGCTCCGCGCGGCCGCGCGGGACGGGAGGGATCGTGCCCGGGCGCTGGCGCTCTGCGGGCTGGCGGAGATCCTCGAGGATCGCCTCGACACCCAGCCGGCGGTCCAGGCGTGGATCGCCGCGCTGCGAGCAGCGCCGTCCGATCCCGTGGCGGAGCTCGCCGCGTCGCGGCTGCTCGACGTGCAGGGCGCGACACACGGCTGGGTCACGCTCAGCATGCCGGAGGCGAGCTACAACGGCGGCACCAGCTCGGCGTGCCAGCAGCAGAATCCGTTCGGCTCAACCAACTGCAACGGCCTCTGGAGCGGGGCGTACGCCGCTATGCAGGCGGGGCTGCGTGAAGCGCTCGCCCTCGTCGACGCGCAGCTGGATTTCGGACAGTTCAGCTACGACCCGGGTAGCGGTGTGGTCAGCCTGGTGCTCTTCATGCAACCCACGCTGGGCGGAGAGTGCGGGCCGAGAAGCGGCCCGCAGAACCATCTGTGGGCCCACCGTGGCGCCCTGTTTCCCGCATATCAGACCCACGATTCGCTGCCGGGGCATCCGGGTCAATTTCTCAAGGTGCAGGACTACGTGCTCCAGAGCGGGCTCGGCGGCTCGGATTCGTGCACCGGCACCGACATCATGCCGATCGGCACCATAGCCCACGAGACCGGCCATGGTTTCGGGCTCCCCGACCTGTACGACTTGAGCGACCAAACCGAGGGTGTGGGCCGCTGGAGTCTGATGGGCGCCGGGAGCTTCTCCTCGCCCTCGAGCCCGGCGCGCATGGACGCCTGGTCGTTGAGCCAGCTCGGTTGGGTGACGCTCGCGCCGCTCACGACGTCGGGGACCTATGCGTTCGGCGCAGCGCCGACCTCCGACACGGCGTTCCTGGTGCGTCCCACGGGCGCGAACCCGCGCGGCGAGTACTTCCTGCTCGAGAATCGCCAGGCGGTCGATGCCGACAGCGCGCTGATTCGCAACGCCTGCCAGGTGTGGTATCAAGCGCCGCTGCCGCAGGGGTGCGCGGGCGGGCTGCTCGCGTGGCACGTGGACTCGCAGCAGATCGCGGAGCACGGGTTCTACGTCGGCAATGCCGTGAACGTCGGCCCGATCCACGGACTCGAGCTGCTCCAGGCCGATGCCCGCGGCAACCTGGATGCGAACCCGAAGGTCACCACCTGCACGCCGCCGGCGGCGGGGTGCGCGGACCGGGGTGACGTGGGCGATCCGTTCCCCGGGGTCACGCAGAACCCCACGCTGGCGCTCTTCACGACGCCCAACACCGCGCTCAACAGCGGGGCGTGCCCGGGGGTCGGGATCGATTCGATCACGCAGGTCGTGCCGAACGACGTGATGCGGTTCTCCCTGCGCCTGGGCGGCGACTCGCTCGCGGTGGTCACGGCGCCGCAGCTCCTGCCCGCCCAGTGGGGCTACTCCTACGCGGCGACGCTGGCCGCGGCGTGCGGTGCGGGCGCATACACGTGGGCGGTCGATTCAGGGACGCCGCCGCCGAACGTACTGCTTTCGCCGTCGTTAGGCGCCTTCAGCGGCGCGCCCGGCGATACCGGTATGTTCACGTTCAGAGTACGCGTGACGGACGGGACGTCGACGGCGCACCGCACGCTGACGCTGCGGGTCGCGGAGCCGACGCTCACCTTACAGCAGGTCCTCGCCCTCGGCTTCCAGGGACCCGCGCCGGCGAGCGACGACCGGCGGCGCTATCTCGATCTCCAGGGCAACCGGGACAGCACGTTCGACATCGGTGACGTAGCCCGCTGGCTGGCACGTACGGGGAGCAGCGCCGCGCCGGGCGCACCCGCCCGGGCGCCGGGACGGCGGCCATGACCCGGCGCGTCGTGCTGCTCGGCGTCGCACTCGCCCTCGCGGTAAGTCGCTGTTCGGACAGCGCCGGTCCGACGTCGGGCTCGCTCGCGCTGCAGTTGTCCAACGCGGGAGCGAGCGACCGGGCGATGCTGCTCCAGATCGCGAGCGCCGACTCGACCGCGCGCATCGACACGGTGCTGGCGCCCGCCGGGTCGAGCTATCGCGTCTTCGCAGAGCGCCAGTCCGGCATGCAGTGGCGGGTCATCGTCACGGGGAACCTGTCGAACGGCGTCCTCGTGATTATCCAGGTTTCGGACCGGTCTGTCGCGACGGCGTACAGCGGCACGATCCTCGACGTGGCGGACGCGTCGTACGCGGACGTGCAGCCCGGGAGCCGAGCCCTCACCGTCGGGCCTTAACGCCGGTCGGTGCAGCCTCCCGGCAGCGCGACGAAGGCGGGCGTGCCGTCGGGGAGCCGCAGATCGAGAATGCTCGATCGCGCGCTATCCATCGCCCATTGCGCGAACGCTTCCCCGGCCGCGCGCCGGGGCGACTCACGCACCACGTAGAGCGTGTAGGGGTTGGTAAGCGTGGTGTCGGCCGCGAACAGCACGCGCAGGCGCAGGCTGCCCAGCTTCGCGAGAGTCGGGAGGTCGGCGAGCGCGTAGGCGTTGCGCTCATCGGCCAGGTGCAGCGTGGTCGCCTGGTCGGCGCCGGCCTGGAGGTACCACCCGCCTGGAGGGGGAGGCCGCACGCCCGCCGCGTCCCACAGGGCCAGCTCTTTCACGTGCGTCCCCGAGGAATCGCCCCGCGAGACAAACGGACCCGCCGCCGCCGCGATGCGGCGGAACGCATCGGCCGCGCGCGCCGCGGCGGCGACGTGGGCCGGATCGGCGGCCGGACCCACGATCCCGAAGCGGCTCGCCAGGAACGGACACGCGAGCAGCACGTGCCCGGGCTCGATCAGCAGGCGGCGCTCGAGGCTCGGTGCGTGAGTGATCACGACATCCAGGTCCCCGCGGGCGGCGGCGGCGAGGATCTGCCCCGACGGGCCGATTACGGTGGCGGGCACGGGGTGCGCCAGCGAGTCGAGCACGGCCAGCGCCCCCGACTGCTCGACCGTAAAGGTGGTGCCGAGCCGCAGCGGGCGCTCGCCGGTGGTGCAGGCGGCCAGCGCCCCGCACATTAGCCCCGCCCCAAGCCCGAGGAGTCTCCCGATGCGCCACAGCGTGCTCGTGTTCACCCTTCTCTCGATCCCCTCGATCCCCAAGGGCGCGATGGCTCAGGGGTTCCGGCTCACGGTGGAGAGCATCATGCGAGGGCCGGACCTGGTTGGCACCGCGCCGTCCAATTTGCGGATCTCGGCCGACGGGCGCTACGTGTACTTCGCGTGGCGCAGCCCGGGCGTCGACACGTTGGACCGCGACTATCGCGCGGCAGTCACGGGCGCGCAGTCGCCCGAGCGGTTGCCGCGCAACGTCGTGGACACGATCGCCATGGCCGATGGCACATGGTCACCGGATCTGCGCCGCGAGATCGTCGTGCTGAAGGGCGACCTCTGGCTCGTCGAGCGCACGGGTGCGAAGCGGCGGCTCACGCAGACGCCGGCGCCCGAGTCCGATCCGGCGTGGTCGGCGGACGGTCGCACGGTCTACTTCACGCGCGATGGGAACGCCTGGGCGCTCGGTCTCGAGGACGGCGCGCTGCGCCAGCTGAGCGACGTCCGCCGCGGCCCGGCGCCCCGGAAGCCGAGCGATCCCACCGGGGAGAAGAAGTTCCTGCGTGATCAGCAGCGTGAGCTGTTCGATTTCATCCGGCGCCAGGTGGCGGAGGAGCAGATGCGCGCCGACACCGACACCGTCCACACCGCAAAGCCGCTCTATCTCGCCGAGCGGCAGACCGCCACGCGGCTCGAGGTCGCGCCAGACGCCCGCTTCGCGTTGGTGACCGTGACGGAGCGGGCGAAAGGGGACTCGCTCGAGGGGCGGCAGGTGGTGTTGCCGAGCTGGGTCACCCAGTCGGGGTATGTGGAGTCGCAGCAAATCCGCACGAAAGTGGGTGACGCGCAGTCACGCGAGCGCGCGGCGCTGATCGATGTGGCGACAGGCAAGGCGACCTGGATCGACTCCGTGGGCGCGGGCGAGCGCAACGCCGTCGGCGTCGGGATCGCCCCGAACGGCCGGCACGCCCTGATCCGCGTCACGAGCACCGGCTACACCGACGCGTGGCTCGCGGTGGTGGATCTACCGTCGCTCGCGACGCGCGTCGTCGCCCACCTGCACGACGACGCCTGGCTCGACGGGCCCCTGAACGCGACCGCTGGGTGGCTCAAGGACGGAGAGACCGTCTACTATGGGAGCGAGGAGACGGGATACGCCCACCTCTACACGGTGCCCGCTGCCGGCGGCGCGCCGCGCGCGCTCACGCGCGGACCGTGGGAGGTCCAGCAGGCGGCGCTGGCACCCGACGGCAAGACGTTCTACCTGCACACCAACGAGGGTGACTTCGGACAAGTGCACTGCTACGCCCTCGACGTCGCGAGCGGCCGCAAGACCCAGCTGACCTCGGTCGAGGGGCGCCAGGATGCGGTGGTGTCGCCCGACGGGAAGCTCCTGGCCGTGGTGCACTCGACGGCGAACCATCCGCCCGAGCTGTACGTCCAAGCCAACCAGCCCGGTGGCCAGATGCGCAAGATCACGGAGAGCACGACGTCCGAGTGGCGCAGCTTCGGTTGGATCAGTCCCGAGATCGTGATGATCCCGGCGCGGGACGGGGCGCGGGTGCCGGCGCGGCTGTATCGGCCCACCGCGACGCCCGCCAACCGCGCGGCGGTGCTGTTCGTGCACGGCGCCGGGTATCTCCAGAACGTGCACAAGTGGTGGTCGTCGTATTACCGGGAATACATGTTCAACCAGCTGCTCGCCTCGAAGGGCTACGCCGTGCTCGATCTCGATTACCGCGGCAGCGCCGGGCAGGGGCGCGACTGGCGCACCGCGATCTACCGCCACATGGGCGGGAAGGACCTGGACGACCAGGTCGACGGCGCGCGCTGGCTGGTGCAACACCTCGGCGTCGATTCGACGAAGGTCGGGATCTACGGCGGCAGCTACGGCGGGTTCATCACGCTGATGGCGATGTTCACCCGGCCGGGCGTGTTCGCCGCGGGCGCGGCGCTGCGACCGGTGACCGATTGGGCGCACTACAACCATCCGTACACGGCGCGGATTCTGAACGAGCCGCAGGACGACAGCGTGGCGTACCGGCAGTCCTCGCCGATCTATTTCGCCGAGGGGCTCGAGGGCCGGCTCCTGATCTGTCACGGCATGGTGGACGACAACGTCCACTTCCAGGACACGGCCCGCCTGATGCAGCGGCTGATCGAGCTGAAAAAGGAGACTTGGGAGGTGGCGCTGTACCCGGTGGAGCGGCACGGCTTCACGCGCAACGACAGCTGGACCGACGAGTACCGCAGGATTCTCAAGCTGTTCGAGGAAACGCTCAGGGGTGGCAGCTGAGCATGCGTCCGGCACTCGCACTCGGCCTCCTGTCATGCCTTCCCGATGTGGCGCGCGGGCAGTCGCCGCGCGCGGCGAACCCCGAGCGTCCTACCTTCGCGACCCATGCGTATGCGGTGGCTCCGGGATATGCCGAGCTCGAGCAGGGCCTACACGTCGAGGGGAGTGACGCGGGCGATGCCACCGCCTGGGACTACAACCTGAAGATTGGGGTCATCCCCCAGGTGCAATTCGCGTTCTTCGGCACCGGATTCGTTCACACGAGGGCGGGCGGGGGCGTGGGCGATCTCGGCGTGACGCTGAAGCTCTCGACCAGCGTGTCCACCCGTGCCACGCTGGCGCTGGCGTCGAGCGTCACGTTCCCGACGGGCGATGCAGCCGCGGGGCGCGGGGCAGGGCGCACTCAGGGCGGCGTACTGGCGGTGGCGAGCGTGGACGCCCCCTGGAAGGTCCATGTCGACGTGAATCTCGGGCCGGTGGCGCTCGGCGCCGGCGCGTCACCGCTGCGCTGGTTTCATTCGGTGGGCGCCGGGGTCGCGCTGGGCCGCTACGGACTCACGACCGAGCTGTACGGGTTCACGGCGGGCGCGGGGGAGTCGGCGGAGTGGGGCGCGTTGGGCGCCGTGACCGTCCGGCCCGCCGAGTGGATCGTGGTGGACGCGGGTGGGAGTGTCGGGGTGTGGCGCGAGACGCCGCATCTCGTATTCGTTGGGGTCACGACCAATCTGGGGGCGGTGTTCAAGTAGGAGGGTACCCGTCTCGCCTGCCCATCCCTATTTTCGACGAGGGGGCGGTAGCTCAGCTGGGAGAGCACCTGGTTTGCAACCAGGGGGTCAGGGGTTCGAATCCCCTCCGCTCCATCCTCATGCTCACTATCATCGCCGCGATCGTCCTCGGGCTGGTCGAGGGTGCGACGGAGTTCGTCCCCGTCTCGTCGACCGGACATCTGATCCTCGCGGGCCACGCGCTCGGGATCGCGGGCCCGCGCGCCGCTGCCTTCGAGATCTTCATCCAGCTCGGCGCCATCCTGGCTGTGGTCTGGCTGTATCGCAGCCTGTTGTTCCGCGTGGTGCGCGATGGCATCGCCGTCGCGGAGTCGCGCCGCATCATCCTCGCGCTGTTGATTGCGTTCCTGCCGGCGGCGATCGTGGGCTTGCTCACGCACCACTGGATCACGGCGCACCTGTTCACGCCGTCCGTAGTAATCGCGGCGTTGATCGTGGGCGGCATCGTGATCCTCGGGATCGAGCACTGGCGCCCCGCGCCCCGCATCGAGACGGTGCAGCAGATCGACTACCGTACGGCGTTCTGGATCGGGCTCGCGCAAGTGTGCTCGCTGATCCCGGGCACGTCGCGCTCGGGGGCGACGATCATGGGGGCGCTGCTGGCGGGGGTGGGGCGGCCGGCTGCCGCGGAATTCTCGTTCCTGCTCGCCATCCCGGTCATGGTCGCGGCCACCGGGCTGGACCTCTGGGAAAACCGGCACCTCTTGTCCGGCTCCGACTCCCTGACCTTCGCGATCGGCTTCGTGGTGGCGTTCGCGAGCGCACTGGTGGTGGTCCGGTGGCTCATCCGTTTCGTGTCGCATCGCTCCTTTGCCGTGTTTGCCTGGTACCGTATCGTGTTCGGACTGGCTCTTGTGGCACTCCTCGCCACGGGCCGGTCCTGGATCGCGAAGTAAGCGGCGCGGGGCTGCAGATTTGCTCGGCCTAATCCATTTTCACATATTGGTCCTATGGGTCTGTTAGGCGGTCTTGGATTGGCGGGCGTGTTCTACGCCGCCGCCGAATACGAGCACATGACGGGCTGGAAGTGGGCCCTCGCGAGTGTGGCGGTCTCTACGACCGTCAGAGGCCTGTTCCCCGCGTCCTTTATCTTCGTTCTGCCCGCGCAGTTCGGCCTGTTTTGCGTCATGTGGTGGATGAACGCGAAGCGGCAGGCCGCGCTCGAGGTGGAGCGGGCGGCCAGGCAGGAGGCTGATCGTCGTGGACGGCAGGAGCGCGTGCAGCACGCCCGCGAACAAGCAGCGCCGGAGCCCTCGGACCGCGCCGCAGCTCGGGAGGCCCGGGAGGAAGCGGCGCTGCGGGAGCGACAGGAGCGGGTGAGACGGGCGCGAGAAGAGCGCGAGCGAGCGGAAGGCGGGGGTTAGCTCACCCGGTTCGGCCGCGCGCGAGCTGCCAGGCCGTAGAGACGCCCAGCCCTATCCAGAGCAGATCCAGTAGACCGAACAGGTGCGCGAGCGGCGTGACGAACCCGATGTGCGCCATCACCCTGTCGGTGCTTGCCCGCACCACCCGCGCGCGCTCCGCACGGGTCGCGCCGGCGGCGCGCTCGCGGGCCTCGACGATTATGCGGTAGTTGAGGTCGGGTCCCAGGTCGGATAGCGCGGTGTCGGATCTCTCGCGGGCCTGCTTGTCGAGCTCGGCCTGGAGGTCGGGTGAGAACGAGTGGTGGGTTGCCATGTCGACCAGGAACATCGCGGCAATAGCGTCCCGATCGCGCAGCACGCCGCTCACGACGATCGATCGCAGCGCGAATGCGATAATCAACACCTTGGCGAGGATCACGGTCCCGACGGTCAGGACCGCCGCAACCGTCCCGAGCGACGCGCTTGGCCGAGGCGCGAAGCGGGCGACCGCGAGGCCGATCAGCCCGCCGACCCCCCAGGCGATGAGACCGACCGGGTTGTCGGTCACGTAGACCACGAGCGTCCAGCCCACGGCCAGCAGGACGCTGACGATGAGCCCGGAGAGGACGGGGCTCCCATCGCCCGGCTCGGCCTGCGCCTTGCCGCCATACACTTTCACGGCGGGCCGGCGGGGTTCGGGCGGGACCGGGGCGTCGTTCATCGAGGTCAGTCTACGGTCGTGACGGGTTTCGTGCCATTCACGCTCCAAGCTATGTTGTGTCAGTCGCTCGAGGGGAGGCGAAGCAAATGAACACCATGACCGCGCGAGCGCTCATGCTGGGGCTCGTGATCGCACTCTGGGCGTGGGTGGCGGACGTGGCCCGACTGCACCTGTCGCTCTGGGCCGGCGTCGTGGCGCTCGGCTGCTTCTACGCCGCGGGCGGTGGCGTCCCGGGCCTGCAGAAGGCCGTGGTGGCTGCACTGAGCGGCGTCGTCTGGGTGCTCGTCGCCCACGCCGTTCGCCTTGCGATCGGTGGCGGGAACGTGGTCGCCGCCGTGGTCCTCGGCGCGACGGCGTCGGCCATCCTGCTGCAATCTCGCGTGCCGCTCCTCTCCTTCACGGCCGGGGCGTTCGCGGGTGCAGGTGTCGCGCTCGGTCTCAACGTGTACACCGTGAACGAGGCGATTCGCGCGGGCGTGGCGCTCGCGATCGGCGCGCTGCTCGGGTTCGCTGCCGAGCGCGCGGCGGGCATGATCGGAGCGCGGCGCGCCTAGCCCATGGCCCGGATCCTCGTGATCGACGACGATGCCCAAGTAAGGGGGGCGGTGCGCCGCATCCTCGAGCGCGCCCGTCACACGGTGGAGGACGTCGCGGATGGCGACGCCGGGCTGCGCGCGCACCGCGAGCGGCCCGCCGACCTGATCATCACGGACATCTTCATGCCCGAGCGCGACGGCATCGAGACGATCCGGGAACTGCGCCGCGAGTCTCCCCAGGTGAAGATCATCGCGATCTCGGGCGGCGATCG
>Ga0137418_10006463_pt1 | contig 10780 bp, 6 predicted proteins | sample CZODoug3_1_2_16f_FD_122242 | JGI IMG/M metagenome (GOLD analysis project Ga0137418, IMG submission 122242) | Vadose zone soil fungal communities from Angelo Coast Range Reserve, California, USA - CZODoug3_1_2_16fungal (Hybrid Assembly) | ecosystem: Environmental > Terrestrial > Soil > Vadose... | reverse complement strand
GAAGTGGTGTACGGCGGCGTCGGGGCGGGGCTGTACGGGATGCTCGTCATGGTGGTGCTCACGGTGTTCATCGCCGGACTGATGGTCGGCCGGACCCCCGAGTACCTGGGCAAGAAGATCCAGGCGCGCGAAGTCCAGATGGCCATGCTGTACGTGCTGGTATTCGCCGGGGCAGTGTTGACCCTGTCGGCGCTGGCAGCGGTGACCCCGGCGGGACTCGCCGGGCGCAACAACGCCGGCCCCCACGGGCTCTCGGAAATCGTATACGCCTTCACATCCACAGCGGCGAACAACGGCAGCGCCTTCGCCGGCCTCACCGGCTCCACCTACTTCTATAATACGCTGCTTGGGCTGAACACCCTCATCGGCCGGTTCGCGATGCACGTTCCGATGCTCGCCCTGGCGGGCTTCCTGGCCGAGAAGAAGATCGTGCCCGAGTCGGCCGGCACGTTCCCGGTGACGACCCCGCTGTTCGTGGTGCTTCTGGTCTCGGTGATTCTCATCGTCAGCGCCCTCACGTTCTTCCCGGTGCTCTCGCTCGGCCCCATCGTCGAGCACTTCCTCATGCAGACGGGGAGGCTGTTCTAGCATGGCTCTCACCAAGCGTCCCCTGTTCGATGCGCCCATCGTCAAGCGGGCCACCCGAGACGCGTTCGCGAAGACGGTGAGCCTGGGCCACATGGTGCGGAATCCGGTGATGTTCGTGGTGCTCATCGGAAGCGTGCTCACCACGCTCGTCCTGCTGCGCGACCTGATCGGGAGCGCCGGCAACATTGGGTTCACGCTGCAGATCACGCTGTGGCTGTGGTTCACGGTGGTATTCGCGAACTTCGCGGAGGCTATGGCCGAAGGCCGCGGCAAGGCGCAGGCCGAGACCCTGCGAAAGTCGCGGACCCAGACGGCCGCGAAGCGACTTCGCAATCCCAAGGATCGATCCACGATCGAGTCGGTGCACGGGGGCGAGCTGCGCAAGGGCGATGTGGTGCTGTGCATGCCGGGCGACATGATCCCGGGCGACGGCGAGGTGATCGAAGGCGTTGCGTCGGTCGACGAATCGGCGATCACGGGTGAGTCGGCGCCGGTGATTCGTGAGTCGGGGGGCGACCGCTCGGCGGTCACCGGTGGTACGAAAGTGCTGTCGGACTTCCTGGTCATCCGCATCACGGCCAATCCGGGCGAGACGTTCCTCGATCGCATGATCACCCTGGTCGAGGGCGCGAAGCGGCAGAAGACGCCCAACGAGATCGCGTTGATCATCCTCCTCTCCGGTCTGACGATCGTCTTTCTGTTCGCCGTGGCGACGCTGCAGCCGTTCGCCGTCTACTCGGGCGGCTCCGTGTCGATCCCGATTCTCGTCTCGCTGCTCGTGTGTCTCATCCCCACGACCATCGGCGGGCTGCTGTCAGCGATCGGTATCGCCGGGATGGACCGCATGATTCAGCACAACGTGATCGCGCTGAGCGGTCGCGCGGTGGAGGCGGCGGGCGACGTGAACACGCTGCTGCTCGACAAGACCGGCACCATTACGCTCGGCAACCGCCAGGCGGTGGAATTCGTCCCCATGCCCGGCGTGACGCCCGAGCACCTGGCCGACCGCTCCCAACTCGCCTCGCTGCCGGACGAGACGCCGGAAGGGCGGAGCATCGTCGTGTTCGCGAAGGAGAAGTTCGGCCTGCGGGGGCGGACCATTGCCGAACAGATGGTGCTCGTCCCGTTCTCCGCCTCCACGCGGATGAGCGGCATCAACGCCGGGACGCTCGAGCTCCGCAAAGGCGCGAGCGATGCGGTGGTGCGCTGGGTGCGCGAGCAGGGCGGGGACATCCCCTCGGGTCTCACCCCCGTAGTGGAGCGTATCGCGCGCCAGGGCGGCACGCCGCTCGTCGTGGCCGAGCGGGGGGGCGGCAAGGGCTCCGCGCGGGTGCTGGGCGTGATCTACTTGAAGGACGTCGTGAAGGGCGGCATGCGCGAGCGGTTCGGCCAGCTGCGCGCCATGGGCATACGCACGGTGATGATCACGGGGGATAACCAGCTCACCGCCGCGGCGATCGCGGCGGAGGCGGGCGTCGACGACTTCCTGGCCGAGGCGACGCCCGAGGACAAGATGACGCTGATCAAGCGAGAGCAGGGCGGGGGCCGGCTCGTGGCGATGACCGGCGACGGCACGAACGACGCGCCGGCGCTGGCCCAGGCCGACGTCGCGGTGGCGATGAACACGGGCACGCAGGCGGCCAAAGAGGCGGGCAATCTGATCGACCTCGACTCCAACCCCACCAAGCTCATCGAGGTGGTGGAGATCGGAAAGCAGCTGCTGATCACCCGCGGCGCGCTCACCACGTTCTCGATCGCCAACGACGTGGCGAAGTACTTCGCGATCATCCCGGCGATGTTCGTGACCACGTACCCGGTGCTCCAGGCCTTGAACGTCATGCGGCTGCATTCGGCCCAATCGGCCATCCTGGCCAGCGTGATCTTCAATGCCGTGATCATCATCGCGCTCATTCCGCTCGCCCTGCGGGGCGTGCGCTATCGGCCCGCGCCCGCGGCGGTCATCCTGCGCCGCAATCTCTGGATCTACGGGGTCGGCGGCATCGTCATCCCGTTCGTCGGCATCAAGGCGATCGACCTCCTGCTGGTCCTTACCCGACTGGTGTGACCATGCTCAAGAATCAACTTCGTCCGGCCGTCGTGCTGACGCTGCTGTTCTGCGTCATCACGGGACTCGTCTACCCCGGCGTCGTGACGGCTCTGGCGCAGCTTCTGTTTCCGCACCAGGCGAACGGCTCGCTAATAAGCGCCGGCGAGCAAGTGATCGGGAGCGAGCTGATCGGACAGCCGTTCGCACGGCCCGAGTACTTCCATCCGCGCCCCTCGGCCGCGGGAAACGGCTACGACGGGACCGCCTCGGGGGGCACTAACAAAGGGCCCACCGACGCTAAGCTCGCCGATACGCTCATCGCGCAGGCGGTGGACAGCGCGGTGAAGCTGGACGGCGGGGTGAAGGGACGGATTCCCTCCGACCTCGTCACCGCGTCCGGCTCGGGGCTCGATCCGCACATCTCGCCGGCGAGCGCGCTGCTCCAGGTGGAGCGCGTCGCCCGGGCGCGGCACGCGGACAGCGCGGTCGTGCGCGCCCTGGTGGAGCGTCATGTCGAGGGCCGGCAGTTTTGGTTCTTCGGCGAGCCGCGCGTGAACGTGCTCCAGCTCAACCTCGCCGTGGACAGCATCGCGCCGCTGTGGGTGGTACGTTAGACGAGCCATGAGCGACCGACGGCCCGATCCCGAGGCGCTGCTTGCCCGCCTGCGTGACGAGGCGGCTCGAGCCGGTCGCGGCAAGCTGAAGATCTTCTTCGGCGCGTCGCCCGGCGTGGGCAAGACCTACGCCATGCTCGAGGAAGCCCGGGCCAAGCGCCGCGAGGGTGTCGACGTGGTGATCGGCATCGTCGAGACGCACGGACGCCCGGAAACGGCTGCGTTGCTCGAGGGGCTGGACACCCTACCCCGCCGCGCCATCGAGTACCGCGGCATCACGTTGCACGAATTCGACCTGGACGCCGCCCTGGCGCGCCGCCCGGGCCTCCTCCTGGTCGACGAGCTGGCTCACACCAACGCCCCCGGATCACGGCATGCGCGACGCTCGCAGGACGTGGAAGAGCTGCTCGCCGCCGGGATCAACGTCTACACCACGCTGAACGTGCAGCACCTCGAGAGCCTGAACGACGTGGTCGCGCAGATCACCGGCGTGCAGGTACGCGAGACGGTGCCCGATTCCATTCTCGACCAGGCCGATGAGGTGGAGCTCGCCGACCTCTCGGCGGAGGACCTGCTGACGCGGTTGCGTGAGGGCAGGGTGTACGTCCCGGAGCAGGCCGCGCGCGCCGTCGAGCAGTTCTTCCGCAAGGGCAACCTCATCGCGCTGCGCGAGCTGGCGCTGCGCCGCACCGCCGAGCGGGTCGACGCGCAGATGCGCGGCTACATGGCGGAGCACGGCATCCGCGAGACGTGGCCCGCGGGGGAACGGCTGCTCGTGTGCATCGGGCCCAATCCGCAAGGCGCGCGTCTGGTGCGGGCCGGCAAGCGCATGGCGACGAGCCTCAAATGCGAATGGGTGGTGCTCTACGTCGAGGCCCCAGGCCAGCGCATCTCGGCGCGCGACCGGGATGAGCTGGTGCAGAACCTGCAGCTCGCGGAGGAGCTCGGCGCGCAGACGATGACGGTCAGCGGGCTCAACCCGGCCGAAGAGGTGCTGGCCTATGCCCGCTCGCACAACATCACGAAGATCGTGTTGGGGAAGCCGACCCATTCGCGGTGGCGCGACCGGCTGTTCGGCTCGATGCTCGACCACGTGATCCGCGGCTCGGGCGACGTCGACGTCTATGTCATCACCGGAGAGGTGGAAGATGAGCCGGTGCGGCGCGGGCCACTGGTGGGCCGGCCGTCGCCGGTCGCCGAATATGGTCGCGCCGCGGTCATCGTCGCGCTGGCCGCGCTGGTCGGCGTGCCCGTGATGCGATTCCTGTCGCTCACCGACGTCGCGATGGTGTTCCTGTTGGGGGTGGCGCTGGTCGCGTACCGCTACGGTCGCGGCCCCACCATTTTCGCGTCGTTCCTGTCCATTGCCCTGTTCGACTTCTTCTTCGTGCCGCCGCGTTTCACCTTTGCCGTGTCGGATGTCGGCTATCTGCTCACCTTCCTGGTCATGCTCGCGATCGCGCTGCTCATCAGCGCCCTCACGCTGCGCGTTCGCGCCCAGGCGGAAACGGCGCGGGAGCGTGAGCGCCGCACGGCGGCCCTGTACGCCATGAGCCGCGATCTCGCGGGGAGGCGCGGCCGCGGCGAGCTGGTCGGCGCCGTCACGCGCCACGTGCAGGAAACGTTCGGTGCGCCGGCGCAGATCCTCCTCCCCGGTGACGCCGGCCGGCTCGAGTCGCCGGTGGGCGCTCCACCCTCTCCGGCGTACCCGCTCGATGAGAAGGAGCTGAGCGTCGCGGCCTGGGTGTTCGGGCGCGGGCGCGTCGCGGGGGCGGGCACCGACACGTTGCCCGCGGCCCACGGACTGTACGTGCCGCTCATCGGATCGAACGGAATCATCGGCGTGCTCGGCGTTCGCCCGACTGATCCCAAGCGCTTTCGGGATCCTGGCGTGCTGCACCTGCTGGAGACGTTCGCCGGCCAGGCGGCCGTTGCCCTCGAGCGCACGCTGCTCGCCGAACGGGCCCAGCGCGAGCAAGTGGAGATCGAGGCGGAGCGGCTGCGGACCTCGCTGCTGAGCTCCCTGTCGCACGACCTGCGGACGCCGCTGGGCGCCATCACGGGCGCGCTCTCGAGTATCCTGGAAGATCGGGGCACGCTGTCCGATGCCACGCGGCGGGATCTCGTGAAGGCCGCACTGGAAGAATCCCAGCGGATGAATCGCCTGATCGGCAACCTGCTCGACATGATCCGGGTGGAGAGCGGATCGCTCCAGGTCCAGAAGGACTGGCAGCCGCTCGAGGAGCCGGTGGGCGTAGCGCTCATCCGGCTCGAGGACCGGCTGCGCGATCACCCGGTCCAGGTTCGGCTCCCCCCCGATTTGCCCCTCGTGCCTATCGACGGCGTGCTGATCGAGCAGGTGTTCATCAACCTGCTCGAGAACGCGGTGAAGTACACGCCGTCCGGCACCCCGATCGAGATCGCCGCCACGGCGCTGGACGGAGCGGTCCGGGTGGACGTGGCGGATCGCGGCCCTGGCCTGCCGGCGGGGGAGGAAACGCGGATCTTCGAGAAGTTTTATCGGGTGCCGGGCGCCACGGCGACGAGTGGCGTGGGACTGGGACTGACCATCGTGCGCGGCATCATCACCGCGCACGGCGGCCGCATCTGGGCGGAGAACCGCCCCGGGGGCGGAGCGATGTTCCGGTTCACGCTGCCGTTAGTGGCAGTCCCGCCGCTTCAAGTACCCCCGGAGGCCAGCGCCGCGTAGCTTCGAGGCGTGGCCGACCCCGCTCCCGTGGTGCTGCTGATCGAAGACGAGCCGCAGATGCGGCGCTTCCTGCGCGCTGCGCTCGAGAACGAGTCATACCACCTGGTTGAGGCCACGACCGCGCGGGATGGCCTGGCGCAGGCCTCCGGCCGGAACCCCGACATCATTCTCCTGGACCTGGGCCTCCCCGACGGGGACGGCATCGATCTGACACGCCGGATTCGCGAATGGGCGCGCACGCCGATCGTCGTGATATCCGCGCGCGGGCAGGAGGGGGACAAAGTCGCCGCGCTCGACGCGGGCGCGGACGACTACCTCACCAAGCCGTTCGGCGTGGGCGAGCTGCTGGCGCGCATGCGCGTCGCGTTGCGCCATGCCGCGCGCGCCGCGGGGCAACCGGACGATCCGGTGTTCACCGTCGGTGACCTCCGCGTGGACCTCGAGCACCGGCAGGTGCTCGTGGATGAACGCGAGGTGCATCTCACGCCCACGGAGTACAGGCTGCTGGTCGCGCTGGTGCGGCACGCGGGCAAGGTGCTCACACATCGCCAACTAATGAAAGAAGTCTGGGGCGCGAACACCGTCACCCAGACGCCGGCCCTGCGGGTTCACATGACCCAGCTGCGGCACAAACTGGAGCGCGATCCGACGCAGCCCCGCTATCTCCTCACAGAGCCTGGAGTGGGGTACCGCCTCAAGTCCGACTGATCACCCGCGACTGAGTGTCGCGTCACCGCCTCATTCCGCCGTTCCAGCGTCGCCGCAGTCGGAGCGTCGCAAGCGTGCCACGCTGGCACGCTGGATGCCCTGTGCCTACGTTGTTTTGAGACAACGCGCGCGATCGCATCAGGAAGAGGAGGTGGCGCCCGCTTGTGAAGCGCACTAGCCCCGGCTCTGCGCCCCCGTGAATCCGTGAGTCGGCCGCTTCCGAGTGAGGTCGAGCAGCGGTGGCAGGAGGTGCTCCGGAGGGCGGACATCGCCCTCCAGCGCCCAGGGGTGGGCGTGTGGGAGGCGGACCCGCGCGGTCGGCTGCGCCTCTTGGCCGCGAGCGACGCGGAGGCCATCGCGCCCGCCGCCGATGATCTCGAGCCCACGCTGCGGGAGCTGCGAGTGTTGCCGCGAAGCGCGCCCAGCCGCTGGGTGGCGAGCCGCCTCGAGGGGCGACGCTGGTGCATCGCGCCGGTCCGACGTGACGCGCCGCGGCCGCCTCCCGCCGGCGTCGAGCGGCGCGGCCGGGAACGTCTGACGCTCGAGCTGGCGGGCGTATGCATCGGTTTGATCGACGAGCCGCAGTCCCGCGATGTCGAGAGCGTGGCGCGCCTCGCCGTGATCCTCGATCAGGTGCCCGCGATTCTCTGGACCACCGACGCCGAGTTGCGCGTCCTCTCACGGGCGGGCGCCGGCCCCAACTCGCAACAGATCCTGCCTGAGCGAATCGTCGGCGCGTCTCTACTCGAGCAGCAGTCCCAACACAAAGTGAGCTCCGAGTCGGTGACCGCGCACCGGCGGGCGCTCGCCGGCGAGTCGGTTTCCTACCAGATCCGGCTCCTCCCCCAGTGCTACAAGGCGCACGTGGAGCCGATGCGGGACGAGGGGGGCGCGATCGTAGGCGTGGTGGGCCTCGCAGTGGACGTGAGCGATCGCGAGCAGGCGCTGGCGCAGTCGCATCGCACCCAAGCCGAGCTGGAGGAGTTCTTCGAGAACGCGCCGGTGGGCATGCGTTGGACGGCCCCGGACGGCACGATCCTCCGTGCCAACCGGTCCGAGCTCGACCTGCTGGGCTACCAGCCCGACGAATACCTGGGCCGGAACATCGCGCAGTTCTGCGTCAATCCCGAGGTCGCGGTTGACAGCGTGCGGCGCCTGGCGCGCGGGGAGACGCTCCGCAACGTCGAGATCCGCATGCGCCACCGCGACGGCTCGATCCGTCATGGCCTCCTGAGCGCGAACGCGCTGTTCGAAGGTGAGCAGTTCATTCATGCCCGGTGCGTAACTCGAGACATCACGGACCGCATCCAGGCCGAGCAGGCGCTGGCGCAGTTCAAGGCAATGGTGGAGTCGGCCGACGACGCCGTCATCGGCAAGACCTTGGAGGGAATGATCACCAGTTGGAACCCGGCCGCGACGCGTCTCTACGGGTATGCCGCCGACGAGGTGATCGGCAAGCCTATCGCCGTGCTCGCTCCCGCGGACCGCGTCGACGAGCTCGCCGGGATCCTCGAGCGCCTGCGGCGCGGGGAGCGCATCGAGCACTACGACACGACGCGGGTGCGCAAGGATGGCACGCCCGTAGAAGTGTCGATTACCATCTCGCCTATCCTCGACTCCCGTGGCCGCCCGATCGGCGCCACGACCATCGCTCGCGACATCACGGCGCGCAAACGGTCCGAACAACAGCTGCTGCACGAGGCGCTGCACGACGCGCTCACGGACTTGCCCAACCGCGCGTACTTCGTGGAGCGGATGTCCCAGGCGCTGGCGCGGCTGCGGCGGGATAGCGACTACCGCTTCGCCGTCCTGTTCCTCGACGTGGACGGCTTCAAGGCGGTGAACGACCACCTGGGCCACGCGGCGGGGGACCGGCTTCTGACGGAGATTGCGGGACGGCTGCGCACCTGCGTTCGGCCGGGCGACGTCGTGGCCCGGCTGGGGGGAGACGAGTTCACGCTGCTGCTCGAGGAGATCACCGGGCTGCCGGAGGGGGAGCGCGCCGCGCGGCGCATCCAGGACGCCCTCGCGGTGCCGGTTTCACTGGAAGGCCAGGAGATCGTCGCGACCGCGAGCATCGGCGTGGTCCTCAGCGGGTCCCACTACGCGCAGCCCCAGGATCTGCTGCGCGATGCAGATCTCGCCATGTATCAAGCCAAGCAGCAAGGGCGTGCGCGCTTCCAGGTGTTCGAGGTCGCCATGCGTGAGTCGGCTCAGGCCCGGCTCAATGTGGAAGCGGATCTGCGGAACGCGATCGAGCGCAACGAGCTCCACCTGCTGTTCCAGCCAATCGTCCGGCTCGAGACCGGCGGCGTGCATGGCTTCGAGGCGCTGCTGCGCTGGCATCGCCCGGAGCAGGGTGTGGTCCTCCCGGCCGCGTTCCTGCCATTGGCGGAGCAGACCGGTCTCATCCTGCCCGTCGGCGCCTGGGCGCTGCGGGAGGCATGCCGCAACGCGCGACGCTGGCAGGACGCGCTCCCGGCGTCCGGCCCCGTGCGAATCAGCGTGAACCTTTCCGCCAGACAGCTCGGGCACCCCGGCATCGTGGACGAAGTGCGGACTGCCCTCCAGGACGCGGGACTCGCGCCCCGCTGCCTGGCCCTCGAGATCAGCGAGAGCGTGCTCATGGCGAACGTCGAGTCGTCGGCCGCCTTGCTGCTTCAGCTGCGGGAGCTGGGCGTCGAGCTGCTTATGGACGACTTCGGTGCCGGCTACTCTTCGCTGAGCCACCTGCCGCGCTTACCGCTCCGGGGGGTCAAAGTGGACCGCTCCTTCGTGCACCGCATCGGGGGCCGCCGCATCGACCTGGACATCGTGCGCTCGGTCGTGGACCTGGCGAGGACCCTCAACCTCGAGGTGATCGCGGAAGGCGTCGAGACCGTCGCGCAGCGCGAGCGGCTCATCGCGTTCGGGTGCGAGCTCGGGCAGGGCGACCTATTCGCCAAGCCGCTGGAGCCGGCGGCCGCGAGCGCCCTCCTCGCCCAACCGGCACAGGCGGACCGCCGCACCGCCTGACGAGATCGCGCCCCGCCTTACCGGGTCACGCAGCGAGGAAGGCCGCGAGCACCCGCGCCATGCGCCCCGTAGCGTCCGCGTCCCAGCCGAGAAACAGATGCGGCTCGATCAGCTCGAGCTCCATGAGCATCAGGCGACCGTCCCGCTCCACCCCGTCGACCCGGGCGTACAGCGGATGGCCCGGCACCGCCGCCATGACCGCCCCGGCGTCCGCGACCAGCCTGGGCGGTGGCGCCATGGGGGCGGCCGTGCCGCCGAACTCCCACTGCACCCGGTAGTCCGGCGCCGTGGGGCGCTTCCGGACCGCGTGGCTGAACCGGCCGCCGAAGAAAATGATGGACCACTCGCCGGGGTCACACACTTCGTCGATGAACGGCTGCACCATCACGTCCCCGGCTCGGAGCAGCGCCTCGAGCCGGCTTTGGTCGGCGCCGGCCGTTGCGCCAGAGGTGCGCCACGTGTCGGTCGCGCTCGCCGAGACGGCGGGCTTGACCACCGCGTCGCCCCAGCGCTCGTCGCGCAGCAGTTGGGCGAGCCCGACTTGCCTGCCGCGCGCGAGCCAGCGCGTCGGGACGATCGGGACGCCGCGGGCCGCCAGGTCGCGCAGGTACCCCTTGTGGCTGTTCCATTTGAGCAGCGCCGGCGGATTCCACAGCGGCACCCCCGCCCGCTCGAGCCGGGTCACCCAGGCAAGGAACTCCTCCAGCCGATGGTGGTAGTCCCAGCAGGAGCGGACCACCACGCCGTGGAAGTCTTCCCAGCACACCTCGGGGGAATCCCACACGGCAGGCACGGCCGCGACCGCGAGTTCATGCAGTGCCGGGAGGAGCAACAGGTCGTCCTCGTTCAGACTCGGCAGCTTCGCGCAGGTGGCGAGGGCGATGCGTTTCATCCCTCAAAGAAAACCATATAATTGAAGGCCCGCACTCACCAGTTCCTGGAGGATGCTCAGATGCTCCGTTTCGGCAGGTTGATCGCCGCGCTGACGCTCGGCGCCCTGGCGGCTCCGCCCCTTTCCGCTCAAAGCCCGACCGATCTCGCGGACGTGTGCAAGGTGCTCGGCGACGCGAAGCCCGGTCAATGGGCGTCGTTCGACGG
>Ga0137418_10006460_pt1 | contig 10782 bp, 5 predicted proteins | sample CZODoug3_1_2_16f_FD_122242 | JGI IMG/M metagenome (GOLD analysis project Ga0137418, IMG submission 122242) | Vadose zone soil fungal communities from Angelo Coast Range Reserve, California, USA - CZODoug3_1_2_16fungal (Hybrid Assembly) | ecosystem: Environmental > Terrestrial > Soil > Vadose... | reverse complement strand
GCCGACATCACCGCCGGACTCGAGCCGCAGCACATCGAAGAACCGCTCGCCGGTGCGGCGGTCATAGACGAGCAACGCGCCCGTCGGTTCGAGCGTCACGCCCACCCAGCGATTGACGATCGAGCGGCCCTGGACCGCGGCCGCATCGCCACCGTCGGCGCCCGCCGGGGTGCCCAGAGTGAAGAGTCGCGTGCCCAGCCCTGGTATCGCGGGCGCGCGAAACGCCACGCGCACGAGGTCCACTTCGTCCTGGTCGGGATAGTGTCGCGCCGCGTCGAGCCGCTCGGTGGTGACGGCCCGATCGAGCACCTGGACCGGAATCGCCCTGCCTTCGGCGCCCACCAGGGAGAACGCGCGGTACCCTTCCCCGGTGCGTGGTGCGCGGGCACCGCCGGGAGGACCGACCGGAATGTCGCGCCGGAAGAACGTGAGATCGGCGATCACCACGCCGCTGCGCGGCCGCGCCGTCGGGTTCCACACGACGAGCGTAGGCGTCTGCACGGCGCCCGAGGCTTCGCGCGCCGCGTCGGGGTTGTGACGCACCAGATCGACCAGGGCAGCGCGGGCGGCTTCACGCGCGTAAATGCCGGCGGTTTGCACGCGCTGCGCCACCTCCGCTGCCGCGGCGTCGCTGGTCGTGCCTGCGAGCGCGTCGTGGAACTGGCTTTGCAGCAGCGTGCGCCACGCCAGCTCGAGCAATGCCCGGCGATCGCGGCCGCCGTAGCGGCGCGCCAGCGCGGCGAGCGGCTCCGCCACGCGCTCGAGCCACAGCTCCGCCTCGCCGTGACGGCGCTTGAGCGGCGCGCGCGTACCGTGCACGCCCTGCAACGTCCAGGTGTAGCGGTACGACCAGCGTAACTCGTCCGGCCCGAGCGGCGCGGCCGCCGCGCTGCCACCTTCGGCGGCCGCCTGCATGAACTCGTCCAGCCGCGACACCCGAAACGCGTTGGCGGGCTCGAGGTCGAGCAACAGATCGCGTAGGCGGACCAGCTGCGGGTGAGCGGCGTGATGGTCGGCGCCAACAAACACCGCGATGTGTTTGCCCGCCGCGCGGTCCACGAGCGCCGTCCGCACCCGGTGCCACGCCGCCGGGAGGCGATCGGAATCGGCCGGGAGCGCGGCGCCGATCTCATATCCGTCAGGCGGCAGATGCCACAGCAGCATGTCGCGGCCATCGGGACCGCGCCAGCGGTACAGGTCGCGCTCCTGGCCCGGCTCGCCGCCCAGGCCGCGCCACACGACGCCGTACTTGACCCCGAATTCGCGCGCCAATGAGGGCCAGACGGCCGGGTGCCCGAAGGCATCGGGCGAATAGAGCACGTCGAGCCGGCCGCCGAGGCGTTCGGCGTCCGCCGCGCCGAGCAGGAGGTTACGTACGAGCGATTCGCCCGAGGGGATGAGCTCGTCGGCGAGCACGTAACAGGGACCCACCTGCAACCGGCCCGTCTTCACCAGCGCTTTGACGTCGCTCTCGCGCTCTGGGCGTGCGCGCAAGTAGTCCTCGAGCAGCACCGTCTGCCCGTCCAGCAGGAAGCTGCGGAAGCCCGCGTCGGCCTCGAGCCGCTCGAACAAGTCGTCCAACATGGGGACGAGGCGTGCCTGGAAGTCGGCGCGCGCGCGGTACCACTCCCGGTCCCAATGGGTGTGCGCGATGAGGTGGAAGATCAGGCCGCTCATGCGCGGGCTAAACTAGGGGATGACGGCGTCGCTGGCGACCGGCATATTGCCGCTTATGCGCAAGATCGCCTGGTTCGCCGCACCCGCACTCGTCGGGCTCACATTGGTCGCGACCCGTCTCGTCCCCGGCCCGCTCGGTCGTGCCACGCTGCTCCCCTCGGGCTGGCGGATTCAGGCGGCCGGCCGGCAGGTCGGCGTGGGCACGCTGCCGCTCAACCTCGTCGTGACGGGCGACGGTCTCGTGTTCGTCACGAACAACGGCTACGGCGACAACGGCGTGATGCGGGTCGATCCGGTGGCGGGTACCGCCGGTTGGGTGCGTCGGGTGCGCGCAGCCTGGCTCGGTCTCGCGCGCACCGGCCGCCGCGGAGCGGACACGCTGTGGGCGAGCGGCGCGGGGCAGAACCGCGTCTACCGCCTCGTCAGCGCGAGGCTCGGCACCACGTGGAGCACCGACTCCGTGGCTCTCGCCGATACAACGGCCAAGCTCTTCGTGGCCGGCATCGCCAGCCTGCCGGGCCGGTCGCTGGTCGCGGCGGTGGGAAACCTCAGCGATTCTGTTTATCTGATCGAAACGACCACGCTCGCGCGGCGCGGCGCCATCGCGGTCGGGCACCGCCCCTACACCGCCGTGGCGGACGCGGGCCGCCTGTACGTGAGCGACTGGGGCGATTCCACCGTGTCGGTATTCGACTTGAGCGCCGGCCCGCCCTACCACCGCACGGCCTGGTTCGTCGGGCCCCATCCCTCCGCTCTCATCCTCGGGCATGGCAGCCTGTTCGTCGCCCTCGCGGGTTCGAACGGCGTGGCGCGAGTCGACCTCAACACGGGCAGAGTGACCGAACAGCTGACCGTGGCACTCGACCCGCGCGCCCCGGCCCTAAAGGACTCCCAATCGGTCGTGGGGAGCGATCCGAACGCGCTGGCCCTGTCTCCCGACGGCCGCACGCTGTACGTCGCGATGGCGGGCAACAACGCCGTGGCCGTGGTGCGGGTCGGACCCCGCACGATGCGCGTCGCCGGCTTGATCCCCGCCGGCTGGTACCCGACCGCCGTCGCGACGTCATCCGACGGCCGCACGCTGTACGTCGCCAACGGCAAGGGCGGCGGCTCCGGGGCGAACCCGGACGGCACCTACATCGGCAACGTCATCACAGGCTCCGTATCGATCGTCCCCGTGCCCGACTCGGCGACCTTGGTACGGTATACGCAGCGCGTGTACGCGCTGAGCCCGTATTCGAACCCAAGCCTTCGTCCGCCCGTCCGCCCGTCCGCCCGTCCGCCCGTCCGCCACGTCGTCTACGTGATCCGGGAAAACCGCACGTACGATCAAGTGTTCGGCGACATCGCGGCGGGCAACGGCGATCCCACCCTCGCGATCTTCAACGACTCGGTGACGCCGAATGCGCATGCCATCGCACGGCGCTGGGTGCTGTTCGACAACTTCTACGTGGATGGAGAAGTCAGCGCCGACGGGCACGAGTGGAGCACGCGGGCCTTTGCCAACGACTACAACGAAAAGACGTGGCCCCAGATCTATTCAGACCGGCGCGCCTGGGACGTGACGAGCGGCGAGGATCTCGCCAACCGCGCCGAGTCGTACCTGTGGGACGCGGCGAAACGGAAGGGATTGTGGGTCGTGAACTTCGGGGAGATGACGACCGACGAGGCCGACACGATCCGCACCAACATCGCGGGGCTCAAGAGCATCACCGCCAACCGATACCCCGGGTTCGTGATGAGCATTCCCGACACCGTGCGCGCCGCATTGTTCGCCGACTCGGTCGCGAGCTGGGAGCGCCAGGGCCGTTTCCCCGACCTGGTGATCCTCTACCTCCCGCGCGACCACACGGTGGGCCGCCGGGCGGACGAGCCCACACCGCGCGCCATGGTGGCCGACAACGACTTGGCGATCGGGCGCGTGGTCGAGCGTCTCAGCCGCTCGCCGTTCTGGACCGACCTGGCGCTGTTCGCGCTCGAAGACGACGCGCAGAACGGCCCCGATCACGTGGACGCGCACCGCTCCGTGTTGCTGGTGGCCTCGCCTTACGCGCGCCGCGGCGTCGTGGACAGCACGCTCTACACGACGAGCTCCGTGCTCGGCACGATCGGCGCGCTGCTCGGCCTGCCGCCGCTCAGCCAATACGACGCCGGCGCGACGCCCTTGTGGGGCGCGTTCGGCACGGGGGTGGACGCGACGCCCTTCACCGCATTGCCGAATCGTTGGCCCCTCGACGAGCGCAACGCGCACGCGTTCCGCTCGCGCGTACCGGCGCGCGATCTGGCCCGTCCCGACCTGGCCGACGAAGAGGAGTTGAACGCGGAGATCTGGGCGAGCGTGCGTCCACGCGAGCGCAGCCCCGCGCCGCGGACGGCGTTTCTCAGACCCTTCTAGCCTCCCAAGAAAATGGCCACAAATGGTGAAGATGCCGCGACAGGCGTCGCGGTAACGGGCTGAGTATTGAGAGCTTGTAAGGGACTTGCAGCATGTTGCGCGTCTGCCGCGGCATGTGGGATACACGCCGCCGGCTTGGCGCGCGCACTCGGTCCGGCGCGCCCGTCTGTAGTACGCCGCACACGTCGTCGCCGCTCCCGGCACATCACTTGCTCCGGCTGGTCACGACTCGGTCACGAGTCAGTCACGAATCCATTTCGACTTCAACTCGAATCCGTTTTCGAATCGTTCGCACACGCTTGGAGCGATCACCGTGCAGCGCCCGATCGGAGTAGATTCGCTCGAGGTTGGTGCATCACCCGCGCGCCGCGCGGGCGACGGTCGCTCGACCCCTCCTCCGATCCACCCAACGGTCCGGCCCAGCGTCCGCGGCAAGTTCCTCTTCGTGGGCGACGAGAAGTTCTACGTCCGCGGCGTGACCTACGGGACGTTCCGCCCGCGGGCGGACGGGACCGAGGTGCCCGAGCCCGAGGTCGTCGAGCGGGACTTCGCCTCCATGGTCGCGAACGGTTTCAACGCCGTGCGCCTCTATTCCGTGCCGCCCACTTGGTTGCTGGACGCGGCGCAGCGCCACGGCCTGCGCGTCATGATCGGCCTCCCGGTCGAGCGCTACATCGGGTTCCTCGCCGAAAAGAAGAAGGCTCCGGACATCGAAGAGGTCGTGCGCGCGGGCGTCCGCGGCTCCGCGGGTCACCCGGCGGTGCTGTGTTATGCCGTTGGCAACGAGATTCCCGCCTCCCTGGCGCGCTGGTTCGGAGCGACGCGGGTCGAGCGGTACCTCGAGCGGCTGTATCGCGCCGCGAAGGACGAGGCGCCCGAGAGCCTCATCACCTACGTCAATTATCCGTCCACCGAGTATCTGCGGCTCGAGTTCTTGGATTTCGCCTGCTACAACGTGTACCTCGAATCGCAGCAGCGGTTGAAGGCTTACCTGGCGCGTCTGCAAACGCTCGCGGGGGAGCGCCCCCTCGTGATGAGCGAGATCGGCCTCGATAGCCGACGCAACGGTGAAGACGTGCAGGCGCAGATGCTCGACTGGCAGGTCCGCACGGCGTTCGCCGCCGGCTGTGCCGGAGCGTTCGCGTACGCGTGGACCGACGAATGGCACCGCTCGGGCGAGGACGTGCATGACTGGGACTTCGGACTCACCCGCCGCGACCGAGATCCGAAGCCGGCGCTCCACGCCGTCCGCGAGGCGTTCACCGAGGCGCCATTCGCACCCGAGCTGCATTGGCCGCGCGTGTCCGTCGTCGTGTGCAGCTACAACGGCGCCCGGACCATCAAGGACACGCTCGACGGGCTGAGTCGCCTCGACTACCCCGACTTCGAGGTCATCGTCGTCGACGACGGCTCCCGCGATACGACCGCGACGATCGCCCGCGGCTACGACTGCCGAGTGATCCAGACCCCGAATCGCGGGCTAGCGCGCGCCCGCAACGCCGGCCTGGCGGCGGCGACCGGGGAGATCGTCGCGTATATCGACGACGACGCCTACCCGGACCCGCACTGGCTCCGGTACCTGGCATCCACGTTCATGAGCACGTCGGACGCCGCGGTGGGCGGGCCCAACATCGCCCCGCCGGGCGACGGCTGGATCGCCGACTGCGTCGCCCGCGCGCCCGGCGGCCCCATCCACGTGCTCTTGAGCGACCGCGAGGCCGAGCATATCCCCGGCTGCAACATGGCGTTCCGCAAGGAAGCTCTGCAGGCGATCGGCGGCTTCGATCCGCAATTCCGCACCGCGGGCGACGACGTGGACGTTTGCTGGCAACTGCAGGAACGGGGCTGGACGCTCGGCTTCCACCCGGCGGCGTTGGTGTGGCACCACCGTCGCAACTCGGTGCGCACCTACTGGAAACAGCAGATCGGATACGGCCGAGCCGAGGCGATGCTCGAGCGGAAGTGGCCCGAGAAGTACAACGGGCCGGGGCACGTGCGCTGGGCCGGCCGCATTTACGGGCCGGGACTCACCCCCCTGCTCGGCTGGCGGCGGCCGCGCATCTACCACGGCGTGTGGGGCGGCGCGCCCTTCCAGTCCCTGTACGAGCCCGCGAGCAGCCTGCTGGGCTTCCTGCCGCAGATGCCCGAGTGGCATCTGATGACGGCCACGCTGGCGGTGCTCGCCGGGTCCAGCCTGGTGTACCGCCCGTTCCTGGCGGCGGTGCCGCTGCTCCTCGCCGCCCTCGTGCTCCCGATCGCGCAGGCGTGCGTCAGCGCCGCTCGGGTGCCGTTTTCCGGGGGGCAGCACGGCGTCGCCCGCGTGACCCGCCGGCTGCTGACGGCCGCGCTGCACCTCGTCCAGCCCCTCGCGCGGTTGCGCGGGCGCCTCCAGGAGGGACTCACACCGTGGCGCCGAGGCGCCCCGCGGGGACGGGCGCCGCTCTGGCCCATCACGGCATCGATCTGGAGCGAGCGCTGGGAGGCACAGGAATGGCGGCTGCGCACGCTCGAAGAGCGGCTCCGCGCGAAACGCGCCTGCGTGCTGCGCGGCGAAGAGCTCGACGACTGGGACCTCGAAGTGCGCGGCGGGATCCTCGGCGTGGCGCGACTCGTCATGGGCGTCGAGGACCACCCCGGCGGGAAGCAGCTCGTGCGCGTTCGCTGGTGGCCCAAGGTGCCCGTGCGCGGGCCCATCCTCGCTCTCGCATTCGCAGGGCTCACCGCGGTCGCCGCCAACGCGCAGCTCTGGACCGCGGCTGGGCTGCTGGGCGTCGGCGCCCTGCTCCCCGCCATCCACATCGTCGAACAGTGCATGGCCGCCATGGCTACGATCGGCTCGGCGGTGGCAACCTCGCACCAGGCCACGGCTGATGGGTGACCTCGCCCTGTATCGGCGGCTGTTGCGCCAGGCGCGACCGTATTGGACCCACCTTGCCCTGCTCTTCGGCATCGGGCTGCTGGCCAGCCCCATCGCCTTGCTGAATCCCGTGCCCTTGAAGATTGTGGTCGACTCGGTCCTGGGCACCCGGCCGCTTCCCGGTATCCTGCGGCACCTCCTTCCCGCGAGTGCCGCGCAATCCGCGGAGACGATGCTCGCGGTGGCGATCGTGCTGCTCCTGCTGGTCGCGACGGTGAACCAGCTGCAGGCGCTGGTCAACAAGTACATGCAGACCTACGTCGGCGAGCGGCTGGTGCTCGGGTTCCGCGCGCAGCTCGTCGAGCACGCGCAGCGCCTCTCCTTGTCGTACCACGACTCGCGCGGCACGGCGGATTCGCTGTACCGCATCCAGCAGGATGCGTCCGTGATCGACAAGATCATGGTCGAGGGGATCATCCCCTTCGTCACGGCGGCGATCACCCTGGCCACGATGCTCGTCGTTACGATCCGCCTCGACTGGCAGCTCGCGTTCGTAGCGCTCGCGGTGTGTCCACCGCTGCTGCTGCTCTCGAGCGTCTATCGCCCGCGCATGCGGCGCCAGTCGAAGCACCTCAAGAAGCGCGAGAGCAAAGCCCTCTCCGTCGTGCAAGAAGCGCTCGGCGCGCTCCGCGTCGTCAAGGCGTTCGGGCAGGAAGGGCGCGAGACTGATCGCTTCGTGCGGCGATCCACCAAAGTCGTAACCGCGCGTCAACACCTGGCACTCCTGGAGGGGCTCTTTGGCCTGCTGGTGGGCGTGACGGTCGCGCTCGGGACGGCGGCGGTGATGCTGATCGGCGTGCGCCACGTGGCGGCGGGGACGCTCACGCTCGGCCAGCTGCTGATGACGCTCACGTATCTCGGCCAGCTGTACGATCCCCTCAAGACGATCAGCCGCAAAGCGGCGGGAATCCAGTCCTACCTGGCGAGCGCCGACCGCGCGTTCGCCCTACTCGACGAGCGGCCCGACGTGACGGACCGGGCTCACGCCCGGACCATCGAGCGCGCGCAAGGAGCCGTGGCCTTTCGCGACGTAAGCTTCGCCTATCGGGCGGCGCATCTCGTGCTCAACGACGTCACCTTCGACGTCGCGCCCGGGACGCGGCTGGGGATCGTCGGCGCGACCGGCGCCGGCAAGACGACGATCATCAACCTGCTCACCCGTTTCTACGACCCGACGGGCGGCGCGATTCTCCTCGACGGCGTAGACCTGCGCGACTACCGGGTAGTCGACCTGCGTCGCCAGTTCGCCATCGTACTGCAGGAGCCGGTGCTCTTCTCCGCGAGCATCGCCGAGAACATCGCCTATGCCGTCCCCGATGCGTCCGCAGACGACGTCGTCACGGCTGCCCGCGCGGCCAACGCCCACGAGTTCATCACGCGGCTGCGCAAAGGATATGATACGGCCGTCGGCGAGCGCGGCATGACGCTGTCGGGGGGTGAACGCCAGCGGATCGCCTTGGCGCGGGCCTTCCTCAAGGACGCGCCGGTCCTGATCCTCGACGAGCCGACCAGCTCGGTCGACGTCAAGACCGAAGCCACCATCATCGAGGCGATGGATCGGCTGATGCGCGGCCGGACGGCGTTCCTGATCACGCACCGCACCAGTGCGCTCGCGGCATGCGATGCGCAGCTGCGGCTGGAGATGGGTCGCGTCGTCGACGCAACGCCGGCGCTCGCCGGGGGGGCCCGATGAGCTCCAAACCCTCGGGCGCGGTGCTCTGGGGGAAGCTCGCGTGGCATCCGGCCGTACAGGCCTGGAGCGAGGTCGCGCCGGGAGCTGCGCACCCGGAAACCATCCAGGTGCTGCGCCGCCGCCGCAAGAAGGCGGGGATCTACCGCCTGGTGGACGTCGCGCCCAACGGCGCGGACGGACACTTGATCGCGCAACATGCGCCGCTCGCGAAGGCGTTGATCGAGCGCACCGTCTACCGCGACATCCTGCCCCAGCTCCCCGTGCCGGCTCCCCGCTTCTACGGCTTCCTTGCCGACGGCCCGGAGCACGCGTGGCTGTTCCTCGAGGATGTCGGCGATGATCGCTTCGACCCCGCCGACCCCACGCACCGAGCCCTCGGCGGGCGCTGGCTCGCGCGCATGCACACGACGGCGACCAACGTCGACGCGGCGCGGCGTCTCCCCGAGGCGGGACCGGCGCGCTACCGGCGTCATCTCCGATCCGGGCGCGCGACCGTCAAGGCCAACGCGAGCCATCCGGCGCTCCCCGCCGAGGCCCAAGGCACGTTGCGCGCGATCGTCGCCAACCTCGATCGCACGGAGGCCGTGTGGACCCGAATCGACGCGGTGTGCGCAGCCTTCCCCGACACGCTCGTGCACGGTGACTTCCGGCGAAAGAACGTCTACCTCCGCCGCGGGCCGTCGGGCGTCGAGGTGCTCCCGATCGATTGGGAGACCGCGGGTTGGGGCGTTCCGGCGATCGACTTGATCCGGATCGACCTCGCCGCGTACTGGAGCGTCGCACAGGCGGCCTGGCCCGAGTTGCGCTTCGAGGATGTGAGCCGGCTCGCGATCGTGGGCCGCATCCTGTCGCAGCTCGCCGCCATCGATTGGGTGAGCCCGCAGTTGGCGTACGAGGACCCGTTGTACTTGATCCGGCCCATGTCGTGGCTGCGAGACTATCACACCCAGCTCGACGCGGCGCTGCGGGAGTTGGGAGCGCCATGAGCGATCTGCACGCGGCGGTGCGACGTGCCGTGTCCGACACGGCGGAGCCCGGGGCGGCGGAATTGAGCACGGCGCTCGGCGAAACGCTCCGCGATACGTCGGCGGATGGTCCCGTCGTATTCCAGCGCCTCAAATCCCGAGTCTACCGTTTGCGGTTGGGCGAGGGCAGTCCCGAGCGACGCTCGTTCGTGCTCAAACGCTTCGATCCCTGGCTCGGCCGGCGCAATGAGCTCGTCGCGCGCCGTTGGTTGCCGGCCCTGGGACTGGGCGACCGCTGCCCGCAATTGTACACCGTCGCCGCCGACCGCAGCGGCGCCTGGGTGTGGCATGTCTACGAAGACATCGGCGACGGCGCCATCGACCCGGAGAACCCCGACCGGCCGAGCGTCGTCGCAGTTGTGGAGCTACTGGCGTCCCTGCATGCTCGCGCCGCTCGTCACGCGCTGCTGCCTGGAGTCCGCCACATCTGCGGAGACCTTGGCGCGCCGTACTTCGCGGCCAACGTGCGTGACGCGATCGCCGTGCTGGAACCCCTGGAGGGGCGACCCGTGCGGGGCCGGCTGCTGCAGCGCCTGTACCGGTTGCGCGACGAACAAGCGGAGCGCGCGCGGCAGATCGACAGCCTCGGCGGACCCGACACGCTGCTGCACGGGGATTTGTGGACCACCAACACATTCGTCGCGCCTCCGCTGAACGGAGGCGGGCCCACCGCCCGATTGATCGATTGGGATCACGCCGCCGTCGGCCCGGCGAGCTACGATCTGTCGACTTTCCTCTATCGCTTCGCGCCCGCCGATCGCCGCTGGATCCTCGAGGCGTACGCGCAAGCCGTGGCGCCGTCGGGATGGACGCTGGCCTCGGCCGCAGAGCTGAACGGGCTCTTCGAGACCGCCGAGTACTCTCGCTACGCCAATCGGATCATTTGGCCCGCGGTCGCCCTCCTCGAGGAAGGCGCCGCCTGGGGCTGGGACATGCTCGCCGAAGTGGAGCGGTGGTTCGACGCCATGACGCCGGTCCTGCCCGTGTGATGCCCACCGTCGTCGTGTCGCCCTTCGACGTCGCGAACTTCCCGGGCGGGGGCGGGCACTTCTGGGTGTACATGCAGTACGCCCAA
>Ga0137418_10006459_pt1 | contig 10782 bp, 11 predicted proteins | sample CZODoug3_1_2_16f_FD_122242 | JGI IMG/M metagenome (GOLD analysis project Ga0137418, IMG submission 122242) | Vadose zone soil fungal communities from Angelo Coast Range Reserve, California, USA - CZODoug3_1_2_16fungal (Hybrid Assembly) | ecosystem: Environmental > Terrestrial > Soil > Vadose... | reverse complement strand
AGCAAAGCAGTTGCATTGCAATTGCCGATTGGTGCTGAAGATCAATTCAAGGGTGTTGTTGATTTGGTGAATAACCGTGGCATCATCTGGAACGAGACGGACAAAGGAATGACTTTCCAGGAAATTCCGGTTCCTGCGGATATGGTGGAGGAAGCGAAGGAGTACCGTGAAAAATTATTGGAAGCTGTTGCTGAGTATGATGAGACCCTCATCGAGAAATTCTTTGATGATCCGAACTCCATTTCCGAAGCTGAAATTTTAACAGCACTCCGGAAGGCAACTATTGATATGAAGATTGTACCGATGGTATGCGGTTCTTCATTCAAGAACAAAGGTGTTCAGACTATGTTGGACTATGTGATGGAATTATTGCCGTCACCATTGGATAAGGATGAAATTATTGGTACCGATCCCGATACCGATTTGCCCGTTACTATCAGGCCAGATGAAAAAGAGCCTTTTGTAGCATTGGCTTTCAAAATTGCAACTGATCCATTCGTAGGCCGCTTGTGTTTTATTCGAGCTTATTCAGGCGTATTGGAATCCGGTTCTTATGTTTACAATACACGTACTGAATCAAAAGAAAGGATTTCGCGTGTGTTTCAAATGCATGCTAACAAACAGAACCAAATTGACCGACTTCCGGTAGGTGAAAAAGCGGTGCAGGTGGCTGGTGAGGCTCGAGAGGTATTCGACGAGATCACCGCCTCTCTGCAGAGCCGGCGCCCGCATCGCGGCCATCCAGTCCTGGTCGAGCGGCACCCGGCGGGTGGGGGCGAGAAACTCGAAGAAGCGCGGCCGTAGCTCGACCAGGCTGTCCATCGCGACGGAGATCGGGGCCGGGCGGGGGTACGTCACCACGCTCGAGCGGGCCTCGATGGCGAGCCGGCGATGCGCCTCCGCGATGTGGAACTGGTGCGCGCGGTTGCCGTAGTAGTCGAGATGGCTCCGCACCGTCGCCTCCGGCGACAGCTCGAGCTCGAAGGAGAGCAGGCTCTGGGCGTGATCGTCCGTGGGAGAGAGCCGGACCTCGTTGAAGGAATCCCAGGCGGGCTCGGGATAGCGATACTCGGTGACGTGGACGACGCCGAGGTGAACGAGTGATCCCGGCGTGGCGGTCACGCGGCCGACTCGCCCCGCGGCTCGGGCGGCTGATCCGCTCCCGTGACGCCGAAGTAGGTCGAGCTGATGGCGTCGGAGATGGCCGACACCTCCTGGAGCAGGGTCTCGAGCCCCGGCTCCTTGGCGTCGAGGATGGGCTCCACCCCGGGCATGTACTCGAGCCGCGCCGCGAGCCAGCCCGCCTGCCGCGTGGCCGTGCCCGGCGCACCCGGGTTGAGCCGCTCGATATTCTCCAGCGTGCCTTGCAGCGCGGCCAGATTGTGGCGCACGCTCCGCGGGAAATCGGGGTCGAGGAGGAGAAAAGCGGCGATCCGGCGCGCCTCGAGCGCGACGTGGTGCCGCTTGCGGAAGGCCTCGTAGGCCGAGACCGACTTGAGGAGGGCCATGCCGCGATGGTTTTCCAAACCGCGGGCCACGGGCTCGAGTCCGGCGCCCTGCCGCTCGCGCACCTGCAGGAGGCGGAGGACGTTGTCCGCGCGCTCGAGCTGCTGGCCGGCGAGCAGGAAGTACCAGCCGAGGTCGCGTGGCAACGTCGCGTAGGCGATGCCGGAGAAGAGGTGGCTCGCCTCGCGCGCGGCCACGCAGTACTCGTGCAGCCCGTCCTGCTCGAGCACGCGGTCGGTGGAGAAGCAGAGCTCCAGGTAGGCCCGGTTGAGGGTCTCCCACATCTCGAGGCTGATGCGATCGCGCAGCCCCCGCGCGTCTTCGCGCGCGCGGGCCAGGCTGGCGCGGATGCTCGAGGAGTTCTGGGGGTGGAAGGCCAGCCACTCCGGCACCGTCCGCCCGTCCGCCCGGTCGTAGTGCTCGCGAAAGGCTGCCTCGTCGTCCGTGAGGGTGAGAAGGGGCGCCCATTGCTCGGTGACGATGCCCTTGGCGCCCGGTATCACGGGCGCCTCCACATTGGCGTGGTAGTTGACGTCGAGCAGGCTCGCGGTGTTCTCCGCGCGCTCGATGTAGCGGCCGATCCAGTAGAGGTTCTCCGCGATGCGGCTGAGCATCAGCTCTGACCGGCTTCGCCGAGCACCCAGGTGTCCTTGGATCCGCCGCCCTGCGAGGAGTTGACCACGAGCGAGCCCCGCCGAAGGGCCACGCGCGTCAGGCCGCCCGGCACCACCGTGATGTCCTCGCCCACGAGGACGTACGGGCGCAGGTCGATGTGGCAGGGCTCGAACACGCCCGAGTCGGCGAAGAACGAGGGATGGCGGGACAGGGCGATCACGGGCTGGGCGACGTAGTTCGCGGGGTTGCCGCGCACGGTCCCCCGGAACTTGTCACGCTGCGCCGGCGTCGCTTCGGGCCCGATGAGCATGCCGTAGCCTCCCGACTCGCCCACCGCCTTGATCACGAGCGACTCGCAGTTGTCGAGCATATAGACGAGCCCGTCCGGGTCGGCCCCGAGGTAGGTCGGGACGTTGGGCAGCGTCGGCTCCTCGTTGAGGTAATAGCGGATCATCTCCGGCACGTAGCTGTACATGGCCTTGTCGTCGGCCACCCCGGTGCCCACGGCATTGGCCAGGGCCACCCGCCCCTGCCGGTAGACCTGGAGCAGCCCCGGCACGCCCAGCATGGAGTCGGCGCGGAAGACGGCGGGGTCCAGGAAGTCGTCGTCGACCCGTCGGTAGATCACGTCGACCTGCTGCCGTCCCTGGGTCGTGCGCATCCACACGCGGCGGTCCTCGACGTAGAGGTCGCGTCCCTCCACGAGCTCGATGCCCATCTGCTGGGCGAGGAAGGCGTGCTCGAAGTACGCGCTGTTGTACTGACCGGGGGTGAGCACGACGATGGTCGGCTCCTTCAGATCGCGCGGCGAGAGGCTGCGCAGCATCTCGAGGAGGGCCGTGGTGTAGTGCTGGACCGGGCGCACGCCGCGCCCCTCGAAGAGGCCGGGGAAGGTGCGCGTCATGACCATGCGGTTGGCCAGCATGTAGCTGACCCCGCTCGGCGTGCGCAGGTTGTCCTCCAGCACCATGTACCTGCCGTCCTCGCCGCGGATGACGTCGATGCCGCTCACGTGCGTGTAGACGTCGTGGGGCAGCTTGATGCCGTGGACCTGACGGCGGAAGTTCGGATTCGCGAGCACGAGCCGCCGCGGGATCACGCCATCGTCGAGGATCCGCGCCTCGTGGTAGATGTCGCGCAGGAAGAGGTTGAGGGCGCGCACGCGCTGGATCAATCCCGCCTCGAGGCGGACCCACTCGTCGGCGGGGATCACCCGCGGGCAGAGATCGAAGGGAAAGGTCCGCTCCGTGCCCGACTCGTCGCCGTAGACGGTGAAGGTGATGCCCTGGTTGCGAAAGGTCAGGTCGGCGAGGGCGCGGCGGCGGCCGAACTCGACGGGCGAGAGCGACTCGATGCGCTGGACGATGTCGGCATAGTGCGGGCGGGGCGAGCCGTCGGGCTCGAAGACCTCGTCGAAGAAGCTCTTGGCGTCGTAGTCGCCGAACACCGCCCGTCCTCCGCCGGGCTGGCCCCGCTCCGCCGGCATCGATGTCAGCGGGAGCGCGCCAGCCGCCTGAGCGGCGCGCCGGTGAGCCGCGTGTGGATCCATTCCTTGTGGAGCCGCGCGCCGATCCGCCGGTAGAAGCGGATGGCCGGGGCATTCCAATCGAGCACCGTCCACTCCATCCTGCCACAACCGCGGGCCAGGGCGATCTTGCCGAGAGCCCGCAGAAGGGCCCGCCCCGTCCCCCGCCCCCGCTCCTCGGGCAGGACGAAGAGGTCTTCCAGGTACAGGCTGGGGCGCCCGAGAAACGTCGAGTACGTGAAGAAATAGAGGGCAAAGCCCACGGGCCGCCGCCCACGCCGGCAGATGAGCGTCTCGAAGTACGGGCGCCGGCCGAAGCCGTGCCGGCGCGCCTGGGCGGGGGTGATCTCGACCTCGTGCACCAGCCGCTCGTACACGGCGAGGCCCCGGATGAGCGCGACGATGGTCGGAACGTCTCGCCGCGTGCCGCGCCGGATGGAGAGCGCGGCCCGGGCCATCAGGCCGCGGCCATCTGCAGGAGCAGCTCGGCATAGCAGCGCACGCCCGCCGTCAGGTTCTCCACGGAGATGCGCTCGTCATTGCCGTGGATGCGCCGCCATTCGCCCTCGTCGAGGACGAAGGGCCCGAAGCCGTAGCCGTGCAGCCCCATGCCGCGGAACACCCAGTTGTCCGTGAAGCCGACCATGATCTCGGGGGCCACGATGACCCCGGGGGCGCGACGGCCGAGGGCCTCGGAGAGAGCCTTGTAGAGCTCGGTGTCGGGGGGCGAAAGATTGGGCGCCTTGGGGGGCGAGGTCACGCTCACCTCCACGTTCGGATCGGCGACGACCCCGCGCACCCAGCTCACGATCTCGTCCGGATCGTCGCCCGCGAGCATGCGGCAGTCGATGTCCGCGGTCGCCTCGGGCGGGATCACGTTGCGCTTCTCGCTGCCCTTGAGCATGTTGACGGCGAAGGTGGTCCGGACGAGGGCGGCGTGGTGGCGGTTGGCGAGGAAGCGCGCGCGGAAACCGTGATCGCCGAGGGATCGCTCGAGCCGGTCGAAACCCTCCCCCTGTCCCGCGGGCATGACGGCGGCCATGCGCGCGAAGAACTCCTGGATCTCCGGGAGCACGCGCGCCGGGCGCTCCGCCTCGAGGAGCCTGGTGAGGGCGCGGATGAGGCGATGGGGGGCGGTGTCGGGCCAGGGCATGGATCCGTGGCCGGGCTCGCTGCGGGCGGTGAGGCGCAAAGACAGGCCCGTCTTCTCGGAGATGACGATGGTGCCGAAGGGCGCGCGCTGGCCCGCCTCCGCCGCGATGACCCCGAGCTCGGACAGGGCGTATTCCGCCCCCGCCAGCCACTGGCGCCGCTCCGTGGCAATCCATTGCGCGCCGAACCGGCTGCCCACCTCCTCGTCGGCGGTGGCGAGGAGGATCAGGTCGCGCTTGAGCGGGATCTTCGCCCGCTTGATGGCGAGCATGGCCACGAGCTGGAGAATGCCCGTGGACTTCATGTCGAGGGCCCCGCGCCCGTAGACGAAGCCGTCCCGCAGGAGACCGCCGAAGGGGTCCACCGTCCAGTAGCGCTCGTCGGCATAGACCACGTCGATGTGGTGGTGGAGGACGAGGCCGCCGAGGGACCCGTCACCGCGCAGCCGCGCCACGAGGTTGCCGCGCTCCGGCGCCGACTCGGCCGTCTCGCTCGCGATCCCGTCCCCGTCGAGCACCTGGGCGAGAAAGCGGGTCCCCGCCGTCTCGTTGCCCGGCGGATTGGTCGTGTCGACCTTGAGGTAGGCCCGCATCAGCTCGACGGTCTCGGTCCCCAGGGCCCCCCAGTCCATCACGGCCGTCTCTCCATCCCCCGCCTCTCCATCCAATACCGCCCGGGATTCGGCCGCTTGGCCAGGCGCCGCTCGAGCAGCGAGGTGGCGCGCTCGGGCTCCCCCGCCCGCAGCGCCGCCTCGAGCAGGGTGTCGTGAAAGACTTCGCGCTGAGCGTGGCTCCCCCCCACCTCGACGATGCGATCCTCGACGGGCGCGAGCCTGGCCGCGGCGGCGGCGTACTCGCCTCGCGCGAAAGCGTGGATCCCCTCCATCATCGGCACCACGACCTCGGGCAAGGTCCGGTGGCGCGATTTCTTCCCCCGCTCGCGCAGGCGCTCGAGCTGGGTCTCGGCCGCGCCCCAGTCGCCCGCGGCGCTGAGCGCCATGCCCACGTGGAGGTCGTGGAAGAGCAGCAGCGGCATCTCGAGCCAGCCCCGCGCCGCCGCCCCGAGGTGCTTCCAGCGGGCGGGGTCGGGCCGGCCATAGAGATCGAGCCGCCACGCGAGGGCAACCGAGTCCTGCAGGTCGGAGCCGACGGTGATGGGCACGCTGCCGAAGACGCTGTCGAAGAGCTTGCCCACGCGGTCGTAGCGCCCTTCCGCCAGATGCATGAGGGCGAGGTGCCAGAGGAGATGATTCCGGAAATAGCCGAGATGGTCGCAGGGATGAATGCGCGGCGGGAGCGCTTCCACGCCGCGCTCGTTCTCGCCCCTCTCGTAGAGCACGTGCGCCACCGCGTGGACGGCCCACGCATCTTTGGGGTTGAGGGCGAGGGCCCGCTCGGCCAGCGGCAGAGCCTCGGCGTAGAAGCGATTTTCCTCCAGGGCGAAGGCGTGGTACCCGAGGAGGTAGCCGTCGGCGGGGGAGGCGGGAAGAAGCGACTTCGTGAGGGCGAGCATCTCGGGCGACCGCCCCTGCCAGAAATAGATGAAGTAGAGCCGCTGCATGAGGAGGGCGTCGCCCGGGTGCTCCGCCAGGTGCTCCAGCATCACGGGGATCGCGTCGTTGCCGCGCCCGGCGACCCAGAGGGCGAGCGCCTCGACGTGGCGCTTCTCCCGCGGGGAGAGCGTGGCGGCCACCGCCGCCGCCCTGTCCATCTCCGCGCGCCCTTCCGGGATCTTCTCCGCCAGATAGAGCGAGATACCCAGGGCGGCCCGCGCGAGGGCAAAGTCGGGATCCGCGACGAGGGCGGCCTGGAAATTCTCGATGATGTCCGCGCCGAAGCCCAGGAGGGAGCGGACGCCGCGATCATACGCATCGACGGCGGCGCGGGAAGCAGTGGAGACGGGCAGGCCGTACGCATCGCGCAGCACAGCGGTCATCCTAGCAGATGGCGCTCGAGAAAGGCGAGGGCGCGGCCCTCCGCCCACGAGCGCCGACCGGAGGCGCCCTCGAGGAAGCCGGCGTGGCCGCCCTCGCGGACGAAGTTGGCGTGGATGAAGCGCGACTTCGAGGCGGCGTCACGCGGCAAAGCGGCGGCGGGCATGAACGGATCGTTGATGGCGTTGATGAGCAAGGTCGGCCGGCGGATCTGGGCCAGATAGGGGCCCGAGCTCGAGCGTGTCCAGTAGTCCCGCTCGTCGGTGAAGCCGTGAAGGGGCGCGGTCACGAGCCGGTCGTACTCGGCGAAGGTCCGCGCGCGAAGGGCGGCGGGCAGGTCGAGGAGCCGATCATAGAGGCGCTGCTTCTTCCTGAGCTTGGCCTTGAGCGTCCGCAGAAAGCTCGCCGTGTACATGGACCGGTTCAGCCCGCGGTCGAGCACGCGGGCGCACGCCGCGAGGTTGAAGGGCGTCGAGATGGCCGCCGCGGCCAGCACCTGGAGCGGGGCGCCCTCGCCCTTCTCGCCCAGCCATTTCAGGAGCACGTTGCCACCGAGCGAGACGCCCACGGCCCCGATCTTGAGGGTGGGCTCGCGGACGGTCAGGGTGCGCATGATCCAGTCGAGATCCTCGGTCTCGCCCGAGTGGTACATGCGCGGAGTCAGGTTGACCTCCCCGCTGCACGAGCGGAAGTGGACGGTCACGGCCCGCCAGCTCCGCTCCTCCGCCTCGCGCATGAGGCCACGCGCGTAGTGCGACTTGCCCGAGCCCTCGAGCCCGTGGAGGACGACGACGAGGGGCGCGCCCCGCCCGCGCGCGGGCAGCCAGTCGAGGTCGACGAAGTCGCCGTCCGGCGTGCTCATGCGCTCCCGCCGGAGCTCGGGCAGCCTGGGCCGCCGGAAGAGCGGGCCCCAGAGGGTCTGAAGATGCGGCCCCCGGTACCACCACGGGGGATGGTAGTCGGGGGCCGCGGGGTTCGTCTTGGCCGTCCGGGTCTTGGCGCTCTTCGCCGTGGCTATTCCTGGCCCTGAAGAAGCAGCTTCACGATCTCCGGTGCGATCTCTCTTGCCCGCTGCTCCAGCTGTGCGTCAGTCAGGTTCGCGATGGGGTGCGGCAGGGCGAGGAACTTGTAGTTCGGCACGCCCCAGGCCACGGCCATGGCCCGTCCCGTTCCCTCGAACACGTCCGTCACGATCGACGCCGCGGGAATCCCGACCTTCTCGAACACGATTCCGTCGAGCACACTGCCCGACGAGCAGGACCCTCAGTCGCCGATGCCGGCGACCACGACGTCGACGCCGCGCTTGGCCTCGTCGATGATCTCCTGGTGGGCGGGCACGCTCGAGTTGTGCTTGCGCCACATCTTGCACTCCGCGGCTCCGTATTCCTTCTTGAGGATCTCGCCGATCTTGCCGAGGATCTTGTCCGAGTTGAACTTCGTGTTCTCCACGAGCCCGATGCGCTTGCCCGTGAGGGAGTCGGGACGCGGCACGAACGTCAGCGGCTGCTTCCGCGGCTCGACCGTCGGATCGAGGATCTCCATGGCCATCACACCCTCCTGTCTTGAATGAGCTTCGTGATGCTCTGGGACGACTTCTTGCCCCCCGCCCACCCCGGGATGTAGCAGGAGAAGGCCCCCGCCCGGCCTCCCGCCGCAGACACCAGCACATCCTGCGGGCTGGGGACGAGCGGCCGCATGGTCGTCTCGTCGGCGGCGGTCACTGCTCCCGGCAGCCGCTCCGTGCGCTTGAGGTGGGCCACCGAGTTGTGCGTGTTCTCGTACACGAACTGCTGGATCTCCTTCTTGGACCAGCCGTCGTTGGCGATGGTGCGCATGTGCTCGCCCGCCAGCACCACGCAGTACTGCGGCTGGCCGTTGGTGCTGCCGTGATGCTTCATGTCCTCGCAGAGAGACGTAAGGACGCCCTTGGCCGTGCTCGAGAGCTGGTTGTAGAACTGGTGGGGGCCCTCCGCCGACATGACGGTGACCGTGCTCTGCTCGGGCGTGAAGCCGCGCTCGACGTGCAGAGGCGTCCACGGGCTCTCCGCCTCGTTCTCCGCGATGACGTAGCTGTACTTGCCGGGATGGCCCACCGTCCCGCGATCGAGGGCGCCGGGCAGGGTGCCGATCACGTTTCGCATCACGAGCCGCACGGCGCGACCGACGGTGGCATTCGATCGCCAGCCGGGCCCGAAGAGATTGTCGCCGGAATTGAATTTCAAGCGGGCGGCCACGGGGCCGTTGACGATCATGAGCACGGCGGCGCCGCCCGTCGAGGTGGCGGGGCCGTGGTAGCCCCACTTGGGGTCGGCGATGCCCTCGATGGCGGCCACCACCACCGGCATGTACTCCGGCAGGCACCCGGCCATGACAGCGTTGATGGCGATCTTCTCGGCCGTCACGGCCACCTGGCGATTGGTGATGAAGGCGACCTGCTCCCGCGGCTCGAGCCCGGCCGCCTCCAGCATGGCCTGGACGGCCCGCTCGGTCGGCGGCACCATCGCCGGCCACCTGATATCCCTGTTGTCCTCCGGTGGAACACTGATCACCTACGCAGCAATAGCCCAAGAGAACATCCCACTGCACGCCTCAGCCGTAGTCGGCCGCGAAATCGGCATCCGCGGACTAACCATCGGCCGTTGGCTCAGTGGCGTTGCACCCGAACGCCGCGCCTCCGACATCGCCGGCGTCACTGCAATTGCAGTTGCGCTTTCCGCAGAATTCGACATTGCCGGCACCTACATGCTCGATCAGATCGCCGACGCGGTCCAGCACGTCGCCCGCCCTGGAAAGATCGGCACCGTGATCGTCAAAATCTAATGACTGTTCAGAACACGCGACAAACGGGGAGAATCCGGTGGCTGATCGATGGATGCTTCGCGGTATGGAGTTCACGAATTGCAACTGCGCCTGGGGCTGCCCGTGCCAGTTCGGTGCGAAGGCAACCCATGGGTACTGCGAGACGGTGATGTGCGGCCACATCGACGAGGGAAACTTCAACGACACCAATCTCGACGGCCTGAACTGGGCGGTGCTCATGCACTGGCCGGGTGAGGTCGCCGAGGGCAACGGCAAACAGCAGGTCATCATCGGCGAACGGGCGGATCCGGCTCAGCGAGAAGGACTGCGCAAGATCCTTCATGGCGAGTCGACTGCTCCCGGAGCGACGCATTTCTTCGTGTACAACAGCACGATGTCGACCGTGCTGGACACGCTGTACGCACCCATCGAGCTGTCGATCGATGTTGATCAGCGAATGGCCAGCCTCAAGATTGAAGAGCTAGTCCAGTCACGCGGGACGCCGATCATCAGTCCTTTCACCGGTGAGCCGACCAGGTCACGTATCAACATGCCAGAAGGGCTCCACTACATCTATGCCGAGATGGGCAACGGCAACACCACTGCCCGGGCGGGAATCGAGTTTGACCTGAAGGACAGCTACGGCCAGTTCAACGTTCTGCACATGAACCATGTCGGGGTCATCCTCTGACCACGTCATGATTCTGCCGCCACCGAGACCGTCCCTTCGACCGTGACGGTCTGGAACAACTCGCCAACGTTTAGGGACATGGAGAGATTCTCCGATCCCCCGGCGGCAAGCTTCACCCCGGTGCGACGGCTGCTCGCAAAACTGGGCGCTGATACCTCGATGGAATACGTGCCGGCTGCCAGGCCGGTGACCGAGAAGCGGCCATCCGTGTCTGTGGTTGCCGGGCGAGCGGAGCCGGTCGCCTCATTCTTCACGGACACGGCGGCGTTGGCAATAGGCCGTCCCGCAACGTCTAGTACCGTTCCGGTGACAGTCGCACCGCCGTCCGTCGCCCAGACCTATCCGATCCGGCCGATCAAGATCATCGTGCCATTCGCACCTGGCGGTGCCGACGTCATCGCGCGGCTGGTGGCCGACCGCCTGTCGGCCGTGCTCGGCCAACCGGTCGTGATCGAAAATCGCCCAGGCGGCGCCGGAGGAACCGTCGGCACCAAGGCTGTTACGACGGCTGATCCTGACGGCTACACGCTGATGCTGACCTCACCCGGGCCGATCACGGTT
>Ga0137418_10006458_pt1 | contig 10782 bp, 7 predicted proteins | sample CZODoug3_1_2_16f_FD_122242 | JGI IMG/M metagenome (GOLD analysis project Ga0137418, IMG submission 122242) | Vadose zone soil fungal communities from Angelo Coast Range Reserve, California, USA - CZODoug3_1_2_16fungal (Hybrid Assembly) | ecosystem: Environmental > Terrestrial > Soil > Vadose... | reverse complement strand
TCAGGCGAAACGTAGTCTGCTGCGCAGTCGGCGAGCGTTCTCGCCGGCGAAGTGACAGGGACGGCGCCGACCCACGCCCGGTCGCGCTTAGGTACGTCGGCGTAGTGCAGCACGACACCGTCCGGAACTTGAATTCGGCGCCTGCGCCACTTTGCAGGGACCGTCAGGTGCGCTCGCGCAGGCAGTACGTCGGAGAGCTCGTGGAGCATGAGCGCGGTCTCGTGAGAGAAGACCCCTGCTCGGTTGGACCAGAGCCAGAGCGCGACCAGGTCCTCCTGCTGACCCGGAGGGAAATGCTTGAGCCGGTACACAGTCCGCCTGACGCGAATGATCTTGCCGCTGTTGAGGTACTTCATCAGCAGCTGCGACGAGTATCCCGCGTCGAGAGCCTGCTGCGTCGTGAAGTGGCCCTCTTGCGCAAGCGCGGTCTCGTAGAGGCGGTCCCAGTCAGGCCCCGTCTGTCCAGTCGGGTTCATGCGTGGATGTTAACCTACAGTTTAGTTTGCTGCAAGCGCACATACATCAACCAGTGGTTTAGTTCTATGCAAGCCCGTGCCAGCTACATTCTATTATGAATCATGTTTGACATGCGCGCTGTGAGCAAGCTATCGTCAGGGAATGGCACGGACGCCAAGAACGGTGGAGCTCACCAGCATCAGTACCCGCTTCCCTCTGGAAACGCGGCGCTGGCTCGAGCAGCGCATGAAAGAAACGGGCAGGCAGTCGTTGAACGAGGTTCTGAACGACCTCATCGAGGACGCTCGTTCTTGGTTCCGCCTTCCGAAGCCCGTGGTTGAGGTTCTCGACCGCGACCGCAAGCAGCGCAAGTCTCCCGACGTCCGCGACTACCTCGTCAACCTCCTTCTGGAACGGTACGTCGCGCTTCAGAAGGCACCCTGAACAGGAAAGCCTCCACGATGAACACCCTGGAATTCGCATCTCCGCCCCCTCGCGAACGTCGCCGCGAGCCAATCTCGCTCCCCACGGATCGACTCTGGACCGTCCATCAAGCGGCGGCCTTTCTGGGACGGTCCGAATCCTGGGTCTACAAGGCCGCTGAGCGTGGCGAGCTTCCTCGGGCGCGCGGAATGGGTTGGGGCCTCCGGTTCGTCCCTGCCGAGCTGCTCGCCTACGCGCGCGGCGAGACGCGTCAGGCGCACGTGGTACTCTAGTTGTACGTCGCAGAGAAGCTGATTCCAGCCACGTAGCCCGTCCATGTTGGTGCGTTCGTGGCTGCACTGTCCTTGTTCGACGTAATAGTCATTTCACCCTTCAGTCCCAATCCCCAGTGTTCCGAGACCCACCACTCCTTGCCGATCGCGAGTTGCCCAGCAATGCCGATCTCTGTGTCGTAGTCGGTTCCGTTTGTCGTTCTTCTTCCGCGTGATGCGGCGACAGTCAGACTGAGAAAGAGGTTCATCGGCATCACGTAGTAGTCCAGCTCCGGACCAACAGCGGCGAAGCTCACATTGGTATTCGTCGACGTGCCTGATTGGCCGTTTACTGTGATGCTCGGGTTGACTGCTCCGATCCCCCAGAGATGGCCGGCCAGGATCACGCCGTCCGTAACGCTTCCGCCGATGGAGAAACCTAGGGACGCTGCCCCGCCCGAAATCGTCACGGACGTGCTTGGGTCCGAGGCGCTCGCGCTGATGTAGCCGAAGCCCAGGTCAGGACGTAGGAATAGCCCCCGATGGCGATGCTCCGGTTCGGCAGCCAGGACAGTTTGAGGCGTCGCCGGAGATGCGGCCCGCGGAGGCGCAGGGATCGGCTGGATAGCTACGGCGGGCTCTACCCCGGGCGTCGGCGACGACGGATCAACGCACTCCCGATTCTCACAGACACGCTCCCCCTTACAGTCGGTGTCCTTTGAGCAGCCGTCTGCCTGCGCGAGCACGAAGCCCGTTGCGATGATGAGCGACAACATTTGTGTGTTCCCCCTCTCGCGTACCTCAAGCGGCGGGGATTATCTGCTCATTGCGCTAAGATTGAAAGAGGGGGGGTAGCGCGGGAGCCCTGAGCGGCCCACTCGGTTGGCCGATAGTTCTCGCGTCGGAATTGACTCGCCAGCGCGATCTGCGTGCGCGGTCCCGGCATTAGCGACATGACATCCTCCGCTTACCCGTGAGCCCGATCACTCGTGCTTCACCGTGAGCTCATACTTGCGCGCCTGCTCGGAAAAGAAGTTTCGCCCCCACCCCACAAGCTGGCCATTCGGTCGAACATCACCGGCGTGAAAGCCGAGTCTGCCGTACCGTAGATCCCGCTGGTCATGGCGGTCCGGTAGAGCATGGCCGTCCCCCACGCATACCCCTCAGACCGCTCCGGCGGCCCCATCACAGCCAGAGCGTCGCGCTGGGGCATGCCGACATGGAGCTCAAGCAGATGCCGGTTGTTGTCTGTGATGGCGCCCTGGACGCTGTTGTAGTGGATGGTGCGGTGAACGGGACTGCCGACGCAGCTAACCGCCAGCACGCACAGCAGGAGAAATCGTGGCATGGATCTTTCTCCGGGAATATTGGCGCGTCGAGCAATCGTGCCATCACTTTGGCATGCATTGCCCGGCTGCTGTCAAACGCGTGTGCTGCAGGCATGCGACGCCGGCGACGGCGTGATCGTCTCCGCCGACGTGGAGGGGCCGGACCTCCACAGCCGCCTGGCCGAGCTGGCCGAGCTCCACGAGGTCGCCGGTGTCGACGTCGGCGGCTGACCCCACTCCCCGAGACCAAGGAACGACCATGGCCACTTCCCACCCGTGCCTCCGCCGGGCCACCACCTCCGTGCTGGTGGCCGTGGCCCTCGTCAGCGGGGCGATCCTGCTCCTGGGCGACCGTTTCGACCAGGCGCGGGGCTACGCCCTCGGCCAGCCGGTGCACCCCGAGGCCCACATCGCCGCTTGCGTCCGATCGGTGACTCCCAAGTGCTGGAAAATCTTGGTGAGGTGAGCCTTGACAGTGCGCTCGGTGATGCCGAGCGCGGCGCTCGCCGTACCGTCTGTAACGCCGATCACGATATTCGAGTACGTTCCAGCCGGCGTCGGAGAACCCGTCAGGGCCCCCGTCGTGGTGCTGAAAGTCGCCCACGCAGGCTTGTTCTGCACACTGAAAGTCAGTCGGCGGCCGTTAGGATCGCTGGCCTGCGGCTGAAACACATACTGCTGTCCAACAGTCGCAGAGAGGGCCGGGGTGCCCGAAATCACCGGCGGACGGACGATCGACCACTCCGGTCTCATCGACACCGACATCCGCGCGACGGTCGGCGTGATTCCGGGACGGCTGCTCTTCACCCTCGTCGCGACGTTGCCCACCGGCGCCGCCTCAGTTCCCGACACGACCATTCCGCTGTTCGGAGCGACCGCGACCGATCTACTTGGCTTCACGACGCCCGGGTTCGGCTCGGGTGGAGGCGTGTCGGCCGGGTTCGCATCGGCGTTCAAGATGGGTCAGAACTGGGCGGTGGGGACCGGCTTCAGCTATCGCCATGGCGCGAGCTACACGCCCGTCGCCGGCGGCAGCGAGATGGCGCCGGGCGGCGAAGTCCGCGCGCGCCTCGGCATCGAAGGCCCGTTCGGCGGCGGCAAATACTTCCGCGGCGCGTTGATCTACACGACGTCGGGCGCCAACGACATGAGCGCGGGTGGACAAACGCTCATCGGCGACCGGGCGCTGGCCTACGCCGCCGTCAGCATGCCGCTCGGGCGGAACAGCCTCTCGCTCTACGGCTGGGAGATGCGTCGTCTGCGGCCGCGCGGTTTCGATACGCCCGGCGCCATCTCCGTACCGCGCGGCAACGTATTGGCCCTCGGCGCCCGCCTGGAGCGGCCGATGTCGCCCAAGGTCACGCTCGTCCCCCTGCTCGAGTTCCGGCACGAGCTGACTGGTCCCACCGAGAAGATGATCCTCCTCGGCTACCTCGTGCGGGCCGGATCGGACGTCCGCTATCGGTTGAGCGAGCGGGCTACCGCGGTGGTGCAGGCGCAGCTCGCGTTCGGCAAGCTCAATGACGAGGGGACCAGCGTACCGCTGGTCGGCCCGCGCCTCGGCGTGCTCATCGAGTGGAGCCGGTGACCGACATCGTAGGGTCGTGAACCGCCGGGTCGTCTTTGTCCTGCTGGCCACCGTCGCGGTGCTGAGTTGTCTCCGCGACTCTACGGCTCCGCGGGTATTGTCCGGTCACCTCGCCTTCGTGCCGGCGTTCGAAAGCAGCGTGGCCGGCGTCGTCGACTTCGATCGCGCGCGCATCACCGTCGTGCGTCCCGGGGATGCGAAGCCGGTGGTCGACACCGTGATCGCGATCCCTCTCACCACCGATTCGATCGACCTCTCGATATCGGTCCCGCTGCTCGCTGCGAGTGAGGACCTGTTGCTCTACCTGCGGCTCATCAACGCCGCGGGCGACACCGTTTTCCGCACCACCCCCTACCCGCAGAACGTGACCGTCACCACGAGTGGAGGGGCGAAGCCTGTCGAGACGCCCATCACCTACGTCGGGGTAGGGTTCGACGCGGTCTCCGTCTCGATCACCACGCACGACACGGCCGTGTTCTTCGGCCAGTCACTGACGCTCACTGCCGAGGCGTTCGGACCGGCCGACACGGTGATCCCGGGGACCCCGATCGCGTGGCGGTCGCTCGATTCCGCGCGTGTGCGGATTCCGAACAGAGCGCTGGCGCAGGTGGTCGGCGGCTCCGCGCGTGGCACGGCCCGCATCGTGGCCCAGCTGCTCAACGGCCCGGCCGACACGGTCCTCGTCGCCGCGCAACCGGTCGCCAGTACCCTCGCCCGCGTCAGCGGCGACAGCCAGACGGCAGTCCCGGGCGTCCCGCTCCCGGTGCCGCTGCGCGTGCGCGTCACGGCGACGGACGGCCTCGGCGTGCGCGTGCCGGTGTCGTTCGCGGCGCTGGGCGCCGGCGATTCCGTGAGCCCGAGCCTCGTGTTGAGCGACACGCTCGGCTACGCACAGACGAACGCCTTCATCGGTCCCGCCGCGGGCCCACGCGCCTTCCGGGCGAGCGTGACCGGCATCGCGTCGCCCGTGACGTTCAATGCGACAGCGCTGAGCGGCGCCGTGGCGTCGGTGACGCTCGACCGCGCGGTCGACACGATCGCCCGCGGCGCGACCTTGCAGTACACGGCGACCGCGCGCGACTCGTCCGGCAATCCGGTGAGCGTCACGATCGGCTGGACCTCCACGGTCCCGTCGGTGGCGACGGTGAACGGGTCGGGGCTCGCGAGCGCCGTAGCCGGCGATTCGACCAGGATCATCGCGACCGCCGCGGGGCATGCCGACACGGCGACACTCTACGTGCGCGAGCTGCGCAGCGTCGTGCCGGCGCCGGCCGACACGGTCATCACGGCGATCGGCGACTCGTTCGATCTCCGCGCGACCGCGTACGACAACTTCGGCGGCGTCATCGCGTCCGGGTTCACGCGGACCTTTGTCTCGGCGACGCCGACGGTCGTGACCGTGAATGGGGCGACGGGGCGGACGCACAGCGTCGGCGCGGGCAACGGCGTGGTGCTCGTGCGCGATTCCGTGAGCCCGAGCCTCAAGGTGCAGGGCACCGCGACGGTGCGCGTCAACCAGGTGACCTTCTCGATCCGCAACACGCCGGCGCTCCCCGACAGTCTACAGGTGGGTGTGAGCGGTCGCCGCGCCATCGTGGCGGCGGCGTTGGACCGCAACAACCATCCGATTCCCAACAAGACGTTCGGGTTCCGCAGTGGCGATCCGGCCGTGGCGACCGTGGACGCCGCGGGCATCGTCACGGGCGTTTCCCTCGGCACCGTGTTCGTTATCGACTCGGTGGATGGGCTCAAGGACTCGGTGAAGGTCGCCGTCGTGGCGACACCGCCCGCGCTGCTGCAATGGGGCACCGACTCGCTCGCGGTCGGGAACGGCGGCAGCGTGTCGGTGCCGCTCACGCTGAGCCGCACCGATCCGCAGGCGACGACGGTGCTCCTCTCCGTCGTTCCCGCCGCCGATACGATGCTCGCAAGGCCTGCCGCGGGATGTCCGGGTGGGACGTTGAAGAAGGTGACGATTCCGGCCAACACGTCTGCGGCCTCGGTGCTCGTGTGCGGGCTCGCCGCGGGTCGGGTGACGATCGTCGCGCAAGACTCGGCCGGGAACTACCTCCCCGATACGATGGTGGTGACGGTCGTGTCGACGATCGAGTTCCGGGAAATCGGCACGTTCTCGCAGCAGTCGTACTTCTACGTGAACCAGGCCGAGACGCACCGCGCGCAGGTGTTCCTGTCCGATCCGGCGCCCGCGGGCGGCCTGGGCGTCACGTTCGTGTACGGCCAGGCGGGCAAATCGGTCGTGAGCCCCGCGCCCGCGATCATCCCCGCGGGTCAGCTCGCGGCCGACGTCGTTATCCAGGGACTCAACCCCGGCACCGACAGTGTGACGCCGACGTCGGGCGGATTCGTTGGCAAGTTCTCGCGCGTGTACGTCGCGGCCAATAACCTCGGCCTGCAACCGGCGTATCCGTACACCAGGGCGCTGGGCGTAGGCCAAACGTTCCAGCCGTACGCGTACATCACGTACGGCATGGATCACGCGCTGGTGTTCGCCGCGAGCCTGTCGAACGGCATCGGCACGGTGCAGACGCCGGACACGTTCCCCAATGGAGCGACGAGCAAGTACTTCACCGTCGCGGCCACCGCGACCGGCAAGACGGTGCTGACCATCTCGGCTCCGGGGTGGGTCTCCTCGTCCGATACCCTGACGTTCACGACGCCGCATCTCGTGGCCGGCGGAGCGAGCAGCATGATCGCGGGGGATCCGTCGCTCGGCTCGTGGAGCGCCCAAACGGCCGACTCCATTCGCTGGGCACACCCCGTGCAGGACACGGTCCGCGTCACCGCGGTGTCCCGTAGTCCGGCCGCCGTCGCCGTCGATCTGCCGACGGACAAAGTCCTCCCCGGCAACGCGGGCGTCACGCGTAACAACGCGCTGCGCGCGCTGCCGACCGCCGGCGGCGACTCCGCGTGGATCGTCCTCACGGCACTGGGTTACATCAGCGACTCATTCCTGGTGCGGGTGACGAAGCCCACGCTCTACCTACAGGTCGGCTATCCGTACAGCGGCAGAGTCGCGCTCGGCACGCTGTTCCAAAGCGCCGGGTACGTGCAGATCCCGTATGTCAGGCCAGACACACTCACGGTGGTGTTTGCCCACTCCCGCGCCGGAGTGGTGCGCGGGCCCGCCAACGTGCGCATTCTCCCCGGTCAGACGAGCGTGTACTACGCCGTCGTGGGCGACACGCTCGGCACGGACACATTGTCGGTCGACACCGTCGCGACCCCGGGCTACGTCGTCTCGGGGAGCCCCATCGTCTACACGGTCGATCCGCTGCACGTGCGGCCCTACGGGTATCCGTCGGTCACGAACTACACGATCGCGGCGCCGTACGCGGTGACCGCCTACGCGTACGACTCGCTTGACGGGCAGGCGCGGCCCCTCGTCGCGCCTTTGCGGGTGACCCTCACGTCTGGGAATCCGGCCACGTTCACGCTCGACTCGGCGGCCGTAACGATCGATTCCGGCCAGGCCTACAGCTTCAACCACCCGGACACGCTACGCTTCGTCGGCGTCGACAGCATCGGCGCGCGGATCTTCTCGAGCGCGCCCGGCTCGACCCCGGACTCGTCGAATCTGATCAAGGTCTTCCCAACGCCGCTCGCGATTCAGGTGGGGTATCCGTACGTCCAGGGCCGCGGACTACGCGCCAGGAACAACTACGTGTACGTGGTCGGGGGCAACGTGCCTGACACGGTGAAGGTCGCGCTGCGGCGCTTCGACCCGACGCTCGACACGCTGACGGCGGACACCGTGCGGATCCTGAAGGGCCAGAACTCGAGCCAGTACTTCGAGATTTGGGCGCTCGACTCGAGTCGCACCGACTCCGTCGTCGCCACCGCGCCAGGGTACGTCCCGGCGAAGATCAACATCACTCCGGAGGCCGTGAGCCTCGTCCAGGGCGGCCTGCCAAGCACGCGTCTCACGACCGACCCGCCGTACAGGGCGACCGTGTACACCGCGACCCGGTCGCGGACGACGCTCAATCCGTTCGCGCCCGTCAACGTCACCGTCGTCTCGACCGACCCGAACGTCATGCGGATCGACTCGGCCTCGAGCGTCAACACCGGCGGCGACACCGCCGTGGTGGTCGTCGACTCGAGCCGCGGGTACGCGTACGTCCGCGTCATCTTCGTCGGGAGCGGGTCGGCACGGCTGCGCTACGCGTCGCCGAACTTCCTCGGCGACTCGACGCCGCTCGTGACGGTCACGGGACCCACGCTGAGCTTGAGCCAGGGGGCGAACCAGACCGTGGGCGTCGGCCAGCTGCTCTCGGGGTCGCCCAGCCAGTACGTCACCGTCAACAATCCCGTTCAGGGCTCGCCGCTCGTCGTGCAGCTGCTGAAGAGCGACAGCACGTTGCCGCCTGCGAACCAGGCGTTCACGGTCTCGCCCACGTTTGTGACGATTCCGGTCGGCGCGACCGCCAGCAACAACTTCGAGGTCCAGGGGAACAGTATCGGGGCGGCGGTGCTGACGGCGCGTGCCACGGGCTACAGCCAGGCCACGAGCAACGTGAGCGTCGGGCAGCCGAGGCTCTCGGTCTCGGCGGCCACGCTGAACGTGTCGGTGGGCCAGGCGCCCGCGCCGGTGACCGTGTACGCGGTCGATCAGACGGGGACGATCCGTTACGTCGCCGCCGCGGTCGCCGTGGGCGACACGTCCGCCAGCGCCGCGATCGCGTCGAGCGATTCGCTCGCCGTCCAGATTGGGGCGCGCCAGTACTTCAAGACGATCGGCGTGCGAGGATTCGTGAAGGGGAGCACGCAGATCGTGTTCTCGGCGGCGGGCTACACGCCCGACACGCTCGTGGTGCAGGTCGATACCGCGCAGCTCGTCTTGAACAGCGCGCCGAACGGTCTCGGCGCGGGGCAGGTGGTGCCCAATCAGATGTATGTCAGCCTGCCGAGTAACGTGTTCGACAGCACGACCGTGAACTTGGCGTCGAGCGACCCGGCCGTTCTCACTGTGCCCGCACAGGTCGTAATCCCGAAGGGGACGTACTACGCCTACTTCCCCGTGACGGGCGTCGGCGTCGGGAGCGCGAACGTCCTGGCGACGGCGCTGAACGCGAAGCCGGCGACGGCGGTGCCCGTGCGGATCAGCCGGCCCAAGTTCCAGGTGTCTCTGTCGAGCGCCACGAACGCGGGCCAGAAGACGACGGTGACCGTGTACGCGCAAGATTCACTGGGCTCATATCGCTACCCCAGCGCGCCGCTCACCGTGACGCTGGTGTCGAGCGTCCCCGGGCACGCGCTCTTCGACTCGGCGACGATTCACATTCCCACGAACACCTATTACGCCTCGACCGGCGTCGTCTTCGACACGGCCGAGGTTTCCACCGTCACCGCGAGCAATGTCGGGTACACGTCAGGCAACGCGACGACCACGACCACCGGCGCGCTTGTCTCGATCGCGGACTTCTCGTTCACGCCACAGACGGTCACGATCACGAAGAACCAGTACGTGACGTGGAAGAACACCGGTGCGGCGACGCATACCGCGACCGACGATGCAGGTGCGTGGAATACCGGAAGCCTCGGGGCAGGCGGGCAGTCGATCTTGTACTTCCCGACGCCGGGTACGTACACGTATCACTGCAACTTCCACGGGGGCATGATCGGGACCGTCGTCGTAAACCCGTAGCGGCCGCACCACATCTAGACAGCCTCTCCGGGGTATCCCATCCTACTGGTGAACCCCTTCCCCGGAGTGCCGTCATGAAGCGTTTCGGTCTGGTCGTCTCGTGCGTCTTCGTAACACTCCAATGCGGTGGTAGTAATGGTGGAACCGGCCCGACCCCAGGTTCGATTTCCAAGACCGGGGGCGATGCCCAGGTGGGTGCCGCGGGCACGGCGCTGGCCGAGTCGCTGGCCGTGACCGTCCTCGATCAGAACAACGCGCCCCTCGCCGGCGTCAACGTCACGTTCGCGGTCACGTCTGGCGGCGGCACCGTATCGCCCGCGTCGCGCCTGACGAGCGCCGCGGGGATCGCGAAGACGCGCCGCACCCTGGGCCCCAATGCGGGCGCGCAGCTCGTCACCGCCACGGCGGGGAGCTTGGCACCGGTGCAGTTCAGCGCGGTGTCGCAGATCAACGGCGCCGTGAACATCGCCAACAGCACCACGGGACCCCTGACCGACAGCGTGGACGCGATCAAGGCCGAGTCGCTCACTGTACTCGTGACGGATCAAAACGCCACGCCGGTGCCAGGCGTCGCGGTGGCCTGGGCCTCGACGGGCGGGTCCGTCTCGTCGGCGTCGGTCCCGACGGGCGCCGCCGGGTTGTCGAGAGTGAGATTCACGTACGGGACCGCGGCGGGAAATCAGTCGGCGACCGCGACGGTGACGGGCCTGGTGGGTTCGCCGGTGACGATCACGTTTACCGCGACCGCCGGGACCGCCGTGACGATCGCGAAGACCTCTGGCGACAACGGTACGACGACGCCCGGTGGTCAGGCCACCTACATCGTGCAGGGGCGTGACACACACGGCAATCCGAAGGCCGGCGTCACTGTCGATTGGGCGGTTGGGACGGGCGGCGGGTCGATCACTCCCCCGCAGAACACCACGCTGGCGAACGGCAACGCGAGCGCGGTGCGGACGCTCGGCGGTGGCCTCGGTGCTCAGACCGCGACGGCGACCGCGTCAGCCTTGACGGGCTCGCCGTTCCAGACGTTCACGACCACGTCGGCGA
>Ga0137418_10006455_pt1 | contig 10785 bp, 6 predicted proteins | sample CZODoug3_1_2_16f_FD_122242 | JGI IMG/M metagenome (GOLD analysis project Ga0137418, IMG submission 122242) | Vadose zone soil fungal communities from Angelo Coast Range Reserve, California, USA - CZODoug3_1_2_16fungal (Hybrid Assembly) | ecosystem: Environmental > Terrestrial > Soil > Vadose... | reverse complement strand
CCCGAGCGGCCGCTGGCAAGCGCTGGTTTCCGAGGCGGGTTTTACGGCAGCACCACCTGCGCGGCACCGCGGATGCGCTTTCGGTGATTTCGATGGCGACGGCAGAATGGACGTCGTGGTGACGGCGCTCCTGGAACCCACTGAGATTTGGATGAACCGCACGGAGGGCGCGGGACACTGGCTGGACATTTCACTGCAAGGGACCAAGAGTAACCGGGACGGAATCGGCGCGGCGGTGAAAGTGGTTACGAAAACGGGAACCCAATACAATCACATGACTACCAGCGTGGGCTATGCATCTTCGAGCCACGGGCCGTTGCATTTCGGTCTAGGCGAAGAGAGGCGAGCCGAACTGATTGAGATCCGTTGGCCGTCGGGAATTGTGCAAACGTTGCGCAATCTGGACGCAGATCGCGTGCTCACGGTAAAGGAACTCTCGGGCTGATGACGCGGCTTTGCCCACGACGGTCTTGCTCCTCCGTTCGGAGCCGGTTCACGATCTCCTTCTCGCGGTCACCGTCGCGGGGACGTTGCAAGCGATAATAGAGCGCGGATAACTCGACGTGAGGCGGTAGCCATTGGGGGTCCTGCTGTTCGATGGCTTCGAGATCCTTGAGTGCCGCCGCCAGGTATCCCTCGGTGCGCTCGAGGCGTGCCAGCTCGTAGCGCGCTGCGAGCGAATTGGGTTCTATGGCCAGCGCCCGGTCGATTTCCTGTCGTGCCTGGTCGAGCTTTCGATCAATCAGGAACGCATTGGCGAGTTGGAGCCGTGCTTGGTTGTCCTTCGGGTCGATTTGCAAAGCCTTCCTGTAATTGTCCTGGGCGTCTTTCTCATTTCCAGCGAAGTCGTCGATCATGCCGAGGACCACGTAGGCCTTGGCCGCACTCGGATTCAGGCGAATGACAGCCTGCGCGTTTTCTTTGGCTTGGTCGAATAAGGTCAGGCCTAGATAAAGGTCGGCCGCGAGCTGATGTGCGTCAGCGTTTTGGCCTTTATCAGCGACCTTCTGGATGCGTTTCAGCCCATCCAGCGTTTGGCTCGTCCGGATCAGCGCATTCCCCAGGGCCCACTCGAGATCAAGGTTGTCAGGATTGGCTTTTTCGAGCGGCTCGAGAAGAGCAACGGCCTGGCCGACAAGACCCAATTGCACCTGGCAATTGCCCAGTAAGGTCGCAACGCGGAGGTCGCCGGGGTCTTCCTTGTGCAGCGAAGCGAACTGCGCGGCAGCGCCCGCAAAGTCACCTTTCTTGTAATAGGCAAGGCCAAGATTCAAATGGAGCGGGGGACTTCCAGGTGCTTCGGCGAGAGCAATATGATATTGCGTTATCGCCTCGTCGTAACGGCCGAGCGAAACTAGAACGACACCGAGGTTGGCATGCGCAGCAACTACGTTGGGGTCGAGCCGTATCACCTCTTGATACTTGCTCACAGCAAGCACAAGGTCACCGCGCTGCTGGGCCTGCGCCGCATCCTGAAAGTTCTGTTGGGGATCAGGTTCCTGCGCCCAAGGGCCGCTTGCGCAAAGCAAAAAAAACAAAAGCACTGTCGCGCGCATGACTTCTAGTATAACTCGAGTTTAGGAGCCCAAGTCAGGTTGTCGGGGCCAGCAGCTCGGTGTTCGCGTCCAGGCTTAGGCACTCAATTTCAGGGGGCCGAGTCCAGCGTCTTTTCCAGTATGATATCAGCGGAAGAACTGCCTACCCGTATTTTGACCTTGTCCTTCTCCACTACAAACCCGCGGCTGGCTTCGTCCCAATAGGAAAGGTCCGCTGCCTTCAAGTGAAATTGAACCGTTTTTGTTTGGTTCGGCACGACGCGGACCCGTTCGAATCCTCGGAGCTCCTCAATGGGCCGTTCCACTTTGGATTGGAGATGTTTCACGTACATCTGCACGACTTCTTCTCCAGCCAGAGTACCTGTATTCTTCACGTCCACGCTGACAATTAGGGAGCCATCTCCGAAAACATGGTTTGAACTTGTGCGCAAGTTGGAGTACGCAAACGTCGTATAACTCAAACCATAGCCGAAGGGAAAGAGCGGTTCGCCCCTGAAATACATATACGTCCGGCCATGCCGGATGTTGTAGTCCGTCATGTCTGGCAATTGATCAATCAACCGGGGCCAGGTGTGCACGAGACGTCCACCTGGGTTATAGTCGCCGAATAGCACATCCGCCAGCGCGTTTCCCTCTTCCTCGCTGTTATGCGCCATGTGCATGATTGCCGGCACATTTTCTTTCGTCCAGTTGACGGCAAATGGAAAACTCGCGATCAGGACGACTGCCATGTGCGGGTTTACAGCGTAGACCTGTTTTGCCAGTTCTTCCTGCTCCAACGTGATTGATTTTCGATCGATGGCTTCTTTTCCATCACTCGGAGTTGGACAGTGGTTCCAGCCTGCACCGCACGTCGGATGGTTTCCGATGATTACAATCGCGACGTCCGAGGTTTTTGCAATTTTCACCGCCGCATCACCGTCGTTGTTCGCGGCATATTGCACCTTCACTCGCTCGCCCACTTTATTCTTAATCCCCGCCAGCGGCGAAACAGCGTAGGGTGGCGTTCCGCTGTACCAATCCAGAAGAACTTCATCCGCATCCGGACCGATGACAGCGATGGATTTCAACCCATCCTTGGTTAAAGGCAAGAAATGATTGTCGTTTTTGAGCAACACAATCGACTTTTGTGTTACAAGCCTTGCTAAGGCTTTGTGTTTTTCTGTCTTCCAGGGGTCTTCGGATCCCTTAATACTCGCAAACGGAATCAGGGCCGGAGGATCCAACAGTCCGAGCCGGATCATCACGCGGAATATACCTCTCAAATCCTCGTCGATGTCCGCTTCGGTAACCAATTTGTTTCGCAGAGCGTCATTCACGGGGTCGCGGTAGCGATCCAAGAATTGGTTTATACCTGCATGAATGGCACCCGCCGCTGCCTGATCGAGCGATTTGTAGTATTTGTGCTCGCTCACCATATTGGTCAATGCTCCCGCATCGGTGCAGATGATCCCGTCGAATCCCCAATCTTTGAAAGTCATGCTTTTCAGGATTGGATGCGCAGCCATGGGAATGCCGTTCCAGGCGTTGTATGCGGTCATGTAAGCGCGCGCACCTCCATCGACCACACCCATACGGAATGGAACTGAGTAGTACTCCCTCATGAGTCTTTCATCAAAATTCGAGGAGGAACCTCCCCTGCCATTCTCGTTGCTGTTGGCCAAGAAATGCTTGAGCAGCGCAGCAGTTTGCCAATACTTCGGACTGTCACCTTGCAGTCCCTTTACAAAGGCCGTAACCATGGTTCCGTCAAGATAAGGATCCTCGCCGTAGGACTCTTCACTTCTTCCCCAACGCGGATCTCTGTCCAGGTCTGCGTTCGGGGCCCTGATGACGAGCCCGCCACGATGAAATTGATCACTTTGAAAAACATAGCGAGCCTCGTAGCCTTCGACGCCTGCTGCCTGTTTCAAAACTTCAGGATCCCATGTTTCTCCCAAGCCGACCTCCTGGGGAAATTGTGTAGTGGGTACAGGCCCGTCCAGAGATTTTCCGCTCGCGTCGCGATACCTGCCCCATCCTCCGGGGCCGCCTAGTGCCAGTCCGTGAAGGCCTTCCACGTGGCCGGAACCGACAATACCCAACCGCGGCACACTGGGATTTGTGCCAAGAGCTGCGACCTTCTCTTCGAGGGTCATAAGCGAAATGATGTTGTTGACGCGCTCCTCAATGGGGAGCGACGGATCTTGAAAAGGATATTTATTCTGAGCTTGCAGCGGACGAACGAAAAAAATCGCCACGCAGACCAGGATAAGAATAGTAAGACGCCAAGCGCTTGGTTTCATGGGTTTGCCGCCAATGTTTCTTTCGCGTGTCAACGGTATGCGCTTCGATGATGGAAATCACTGCTTCGCGTGTTGCCGCTTCACCCAGCTAGGGTCCTAAGGCGCCTGCAGAACCTCCACACCATACGGAGCGAGTTCCACCGCTTCTCCCTGCCGGTCACTCAGCAACATCTTCATCCTTTTTCCCAGATCAACTTTTTGACTCCCTGGCGCAAAATTGATTAGCACGAAAACACTCTTACCTACGCCGCTTCGCACGGAGACTTCGACTCCATCCGGAACCGACATCAAGGCTGGCCCGGCTCCACTTTCTTTCACCATCCACTCCTCCGCAGCCTTCATGAGCTTCTCATCGAGAATTGCGCCAATGTACGTAATCCTTCCCTTGCCATAGGCGCGTGAGATGACCGCCGGTTGATCGTCCAACCATCCATTGCTTTTCCCATAACGCATCAGAGTGTGCGTGTCTGGATCACGGGCACTTAACTGCTCCGCCCAGACACTGACGTTCCCGGCACCCCAGTTGCCGGACACACTGAAATCCTTTTCGAGCGCGTAATACTGTTCCACGCGACCGCCCAAAGCGTCCGCCAAGTATCCCGGCTGCCGCTGAGTCAGCAATTCGTTGTGCTCATCCTTAAGCCCGCTGCGTGGTCCTAAGACCAAGTGTCCACCATTGCGCACATAGCTCAGTAAGTTTTCGGCGACACTTTTCGGAAGCACGTTGAGATTAGGTGCCACCACCAATTTGTATCCGTCGAGTGGTGCATTTGCGCTAACCACGTCTACGGATTGCGACAGTTTTCGTAAGGCGCGGTAATAGCTCTTCAGCAGGCCGATGTCGTCATATCTTTGAGTGTGTTTCTGAAATTGAATGGCCCAGTGGCTGTCGTAGGAATACAGCAGGGCAACTTGTGATCGCACTGTCGTGCCGCGAAAAGCCTCCTGAGCCTTTGAGAATTCCTGGCCAAGCTGACTCACTTCCTTATAGATGGGCACGGGTGTTCCATCAGCTCCGAGCAGTGTTCCATGGTATTGCTCCTGCCCATTCAATGCGCTACGCCATTGCCAATAACCGATTTCGTCCGCTCCATGAGCGATGGCCTGCCAGGCCATTGCACGAACCTCGCCCTTATTCAGGAAATTGTTGATTCCCGCCCAGTTCACCGCACCAGGCTGCGTCTCCATCACCCAAAAATTTTCACGCTTGAAGCCGCGTGTCAAATCGTGGGTGAGCCCATTAAAATCAGGATCGAGATGGCCGCTCCCCACGTAATCGTCCCAGGAGGCAAAGGTCAGAGGTTCGGTGATGACGTAGTGGTCGAACCCGTCGAAGAAGCCCATGAGATTGCCGGTGATGAACTGGCGCGGATCGGCAAACTTCCGAATCACGGAGATTTGGTTCATCTGGTAGTCGTTCCAAGTGTCGGTGACGAAACGCTTCCACTCCAGTTGCAGCCCGGGATTGTGGCCGCCCACGGGAATGGGAATCTCGCCCCAATTGTCGTAGGTCTCACTCCAATAGGCGGTCGTCCATATCGCATTCAAATTTTTCAGTGTCTTGTACTTGCTTTGCAGCCACTCCTGAAATTTCTTTTGCGTGACGCCGTCGTAGGACATCAGCGAGTAACCATATTCATTGTCGATCTGCCAGCCAGCAATGTCCGTGTTATGACCAAAACGCTTGGCCATCTCCGCGGCAATCTTGCGGCAGTATTCGAGGTAAACCGATGAAGTTGCTGAGGCGTGAGCGCGGTTGCCGTGCGTGACGCGGCGCCCGTCGGGTTCCACGCGAAGAATCTCGGGATATTTCTGTGTGAGCCACGCGGGGGGAGTCGCCGTCGGAGTTCCCAGCACGCTCACGATTCGATGCTTCGCGGCGGCTGAGATGGCGCGCTCGAGCCAATCCAAATTGTAGTGCCCCTCTGAAGGTTCCATCCTGCTCCAGCTGAATTCCGCAATCCGCACAACTTTGATATTTGCGGCTTCCATCAGACGCAGGTCTTCTTCCCAGCGCGATTCTGGCCACTGCTCCGGATACCAAGCTGTCCCCACAAGAATCGCATCGTGTTGAGGGATTTGTGTTGGCAGAGGCTTTTGGTCTTGGGATTTCACCGGCACCCAAACAAGCGGAAGCGCTCCCAAAAGAATGAGCATTGTTCGAATCAAGCGAAATGCCTGCATCTGGTCTTCCTTGATCTCTAGTTCTATGGCGTGACAATGATCTGCTTGCCGCAATAGTGCACGACTTTGTCCGGTTTGCCTTCCGGCATGACACCTACTCCGTGGTTTTCGCCGACGAAAACAATTTGAAAGCTCCGCTCGACCAGCATTCCCGGAAACTCCCCTTCGCGTTCACCGATTGTCAGAGTTTGTTTGATTTCGTCCCAATGGAGTTGAATCGTTGCGCGGGAACCCTTTTCATAGTTGTAGCCGTCATTCTCGTCCTCATAGAGGGTGAATCCCCCATTCGCTCCCCGATAGATGCGCAATTCCATGGGATCTTCCGGCTTCTCCGTGGACCATTCCTTCTCCGGCCCCATTGGAACGATCGATCCGGCTCGCACAAAAAGCGGAAGCGCCTCGATCGGGGCCGCAACATCAATAGTGCGTGGACCTTCCGTGGAAGTCCCGTTCCAAAAGTTGTACCACTTCGCTTGCGGTAGATAAGCGCGCCGCGAATTTGCGCCAGGCTCTGTGACAGGGCTTACCAGAAAGGCAGGCCCATACATAAACTGGTCGCCAATCGTAGCGACGCGTCCATCCGTGCGGAAATCCATCACCAATCCGCGCATGGGTGTATAGCCCTCGCTTGTGGTCATCCACGCAATGGAATAGATGTAAGGCAGCAGCCGGTAGCGAAGCGTGTCGTAGCTTACGAGGATTTTCTGAGCGTCGGAACCGTAAGACCACAATTCATTGTGGTTTGTGGAGCGCGTTCCGTGAACGCGCAACAGCGGGTTGAACGTGCCGAATTGAAACCAGCGGATAAACAACTCTCGGTACTCCCGGTCGTCCGGATTGCCGGAGACGAATCCGCCAATGTCCGTTGTCCAGTACGGCAGCCCGGAGATCGAATAGTTCAGTCCCGCGGGAATCTGTTTCTTGAAAAACACCCAGTCCGAATTCACGTCTCCCGACCACACTGCGGCTGCGTTGCGCTGCGCGCCGGCAAACGCGGAACGTGAAAGAATGAAGACCCGCTTTTTGTTGGACTCGCTACGCTGGCCCTGGTAGACCGCACTCGTCGTCATTAGGGGAAACATATTTGCGTATCTGGCGCCGTTCCCCAAGTAGGTATTATTCGTCACCAGGATGTTGGTTTCCCGATCTTCGGTTTCCGGTTCCGTGGTGTCCAGCCACCAGGCATCCACGCCAATCTTGAAAAGCGCCTGGTCCATCAGGTTCCAATAATACTTTCGCGCCTCGGGATTGAACGCATCGTACAAGCCCATCCGGACAGGGTGAAACGCGCCAACCTTTGTCTTGTCAATGAAAAAGCCGCGCTTGTCCATTTCTTCGTACGTCTTCGTGCCGGGACGGAAGTACGGCCAGAACGAAATCATCAGGTGGAAATTGTTCTTGTGGAGGTCTTCCACCATCCCCGGTGGATTAGGATAGCGCGCCTTGTCAAACACCGGTTCGCCCATGGTGTACCACCAGAACCAGTCCTGCACGATGTTATCTGCGGGGATGTGCTGTTGCCGGTATTTGTGCGCGACGCCGAGCAACTCTTCCTGAGTATTGTATTTGTTTTTGCATTGCCAGAAACCATAGGCCCACTTGCCGAACATAGGCGGTGCCCCCGTGAGCTCCCGGTACGCCCCGATGATCTTGTCGAATTCAGGGCCGTAAAGAAAGTAGTAGTCGAGTTCATCGGCCACTTCTGAACTCAAGTAAAGCGCATTAAGAAAGCGGTTGTTAAAGCGGCTGCGAGACGAGTTGTTCCAGAAAATTCCATAGCCGTTACTGGATAGCAGGAAAGGAATGCTTATATAGGTGTTGTCTTGCGAGATGTCCACCGCTTCGCCGCGATAGTTCCAAACGCCGGCCTGATGCTGCCCGAGCCCATAAAAGGATTCATAGGAGCCCCACAGTTTCGAATAAAGTTCGGCGTGATACGTCTGTTCGCCGTTGACCACAGTCGGAGTCATGCTGACTTCGTTCTGTTCGAACAACGTCTTACTGGCAGAATCATGGAAGGTGACGCTGCTGTCCTTGCGCGCAATCACAACCTTCAATTGCGACGTGCTCAGTACGATAGCGTCATCGGAGGTTTGCATCTCCCATTTCGTTGCCGGCCAACTGTCCTTTATCACCACGAAGTCGGGACGAGACGGAAATGCCGCCGTGGGCGAATAGCGCACTCGAATGATGGAGTCCGAGCAAACTTGCAGCCTCATCGCTCCATTTTGCAGCGTCAGTTGCACTCCATCAGACTCCCGCTGTACTGAAAGAACTAGGTTCAACGGATTCCACTGCGCGCGGAGCACCCCAGGAAGGAGCAGAGATAAAGCAGAAAGTTGAAAAACAAAATACAGACGCTTCCTCATCAATTTGAACTCCGAAATGTTTTGCCGGTTTTCACCGTGGCCTCTAATTTGAATCCGCGCTTCGTTGCAAGAGAATGAATCAGGTTCCGGCTTTCGCGAAACATTTACGCCAATTTCCATGATTCCCCTTCCGGCGTCGGCTCCGACACAGCTTCCGGTTGTCCGTACTCCCCCGATTCAGACTCTCATTGAGACTAGCCGACTGACAGATTCAAGCGCTCTTGAGACCTGGCTCATCGAGCTTGGAATCCGCCGCTTTCATTTCTCGGAACAGATGTAAATTGGACGACATCACTATTCCCGGGCTCAGGTGCACAGCGGGAGGGAGATGTATTTTGTTGGTGAGGATGTCCGCCATGATCCTGACGGCAATCTGACCTTGGCGGTGTGGTTGCTGGTAAATCGACGCTGTGATGGTGTCCTTTTGAAAGTAGGGGGACATTTCCTCGAATAGGTCCGTGGTTATTAGTTTTACTTTTCCAGCCAGGCCCCGTGCCCCAAGAGCGCGGCACACTGGCAGGCAATTTACGGTGTTTACGTAGAGCCCCGCCAGGCTCGGAACGGAACCTAGGAGTTCGAAAGTTTTCTGGAAACTTTCGTCTTCATCTTCGTGCCCTTCGATAACGCTCACGATCTTCCCGCCAGAGCAGTACCGCGGAAACGATTCCGAAAAGCCGTCAGTTTTCTTGCGATGATCCTCGGCTGTCAGCATCCCAGCAACAATCGCAACCTTCGAGCCGCGCGGAACGAGCTTGCCCATGAGCTCGCCGGCAAGACCGCCATTTAGTGACGGCTCTACGCAGACGATGCTGGAACGCTGGCTCTCGGGAGCATCGGTGGATACGCAGACCACGCGAATGCCCTTCTCCTCTGCGTCGTTAATCAGCGGCGTTAAATCCTTTGGATTCCCGGCGGTGAGAATAATTCCGTTGACGCCGCTTTGTACAAGTTCCTTGAATCCTTCGGTATCTCCTTCCCCGAGGGCTTGAACAGGACGATTCAGGAACTGGATCCCCAGCTGGCCGACACGCCGAGCTTCATCCAGGATTCCGCTCCAAAGCTGGTCATAGAAAAAGTGTATCTCCCGGGGCACGCATACCCCAACTCGAGTTCTGGCCCTGGCAATCGATAAAGCGCGGGCCGCCAGGTTTGGGGTATATCCAATCTGTCGAGCAACTTGCAGGATCCGTTGGCGCGTGGACTCTTTGATCCCTGCGCGCCTGTGCAAGGCGCGATCCACAGTTCCAATGGAGACGTCCGCAATCTCTGCGATTAAATGGATTCCGCTTCTCTCTTTAGCCATGCTTGACGCATACATTCCCTTGGGTTGGTAGCTCAAGGAATCTTGCCTCAGGTCGGGAAGAACGTCTAGCAATTTCGTGTACGTTAACGTCTCATCAGCTTTTGGCTGTTGGCCGAGCGACCCATGAAGAACGCTCGGGGGACAGCGGACTTTATTTCTCAACCACGATTAATTTCGTCTCGATCAAATCCATGGAATTCCCGCCGAGCATGACACGAAACATGCCCGGTTCCGCAACACGATGCATATCGCGATCAAGAAACGAAAGTTCATTTGGGCCGAGGGAAAACTCTACTGTGGTCGTTTGCCCGGGATCGAGTGTGATACGGCGGAATCCACGCAGTTCCTTTATGGGCCGCGTGACCGAGCTGACTTCGTCCCTCAGGTAGAGCTGTACGATTTCGTCTCCCCGGCGCGAACCGGTGTTGGTCACATCGACTGAAACTGCCGTCTGACCGTGGATGCCTATTGTGCCGGGGACCGCTTTTACATTCGAGTATTTGAATGTCGTGTAACTCAGGCCCCATCCAAATGGAAAGAGAGGTTGTGTTGTTGTTCCAAGGTACCCTCGCTTGGCTGAAGGTTCTTGATAGTAGTAGTCCGGAAGCTGGCCCACAGAACGAGGTACGCTAATCGGCAGCTTGCCGTCAGGATTGTAGTCGCCGAAGAGAACCTCCGCCGCCGCCGTTCGTCCTTCTTGTCCGAGATACCAACCATCAAGAATTGCTGGAATATGCTCGGCAATGTAATTGATCGAGTTGGGCCTGCCATGCAGAAGCAACACCACAACAGGCTTACCAATTGTGCCTCTCGAAAATCTCGAAATGTTTGAGCGCATGGGAGTTAGTTTTCCTACATAATTCTCGCCGATGCTCGTTTTTCTCACGACACTCCTGGCATCTTTGGCCTCGATCTTCCGGTCGCGTGCTTCCCTCGGGCTCGAGAACCTGGCTTTACGCCATCAAATCGGCGTGCTCCACAGGTCTGCAGGAAAGCGCCCAAAATTGACCGCGGGCGACCGCCTGCTGTGGATCTGTCTGTCGCGCCTCTGGCGCGATTGGCGCTCGGCGTTGGCCATCGTCAAGCCA
>Ga0137418_10006454_pt1 | contig 10785 bp, 2 predicted proteins | sample CZODoug3_1_2_16f_FD_122242 | JGI IMG/M metagenome (GOLD analysis project Ga0137418, IMG submission 122242) | Vadose zone soil fungal communities from Angelo Coast Range Reserve, California, USA - CZODoug3_1_2_16fungal (Hybrid Assembly) | ecosystem: Environmental > Terrestrial > Soil > Vadose... | reverse complement strand
GCAGGTGGAGAAGACGCCGGAGGCGACGGCCGTGCTATGCGGCGCAGACCGGCTCAGTTACGCGGAGTTAAATCGCCGGGCAAACCAACTGGCACATTATTTATTGCGGTTAGGAATCCGACAGGAAAGCAGAGTGGGCGTCTACCTCGAGCGGTCAGTAAATACGATTGTGGGATTGTTGGCAATTCTGAAGGCCGGAGGCGCCTATGTTCCCATTGATCCAGCTTACCCGCGCGACCGCGTCCTGTTCATGTTGGAAGATTCGCTTGTGCCTGTACTGATTACTCAGAAAAGCCTCGCGGTGAATTTGCCGGCGCAGCAGGCACAAATAGTTCAGCTCGATGAAGATTGGCCGCTGGTCGCCCGCGAGAGTGAAGGAAAACCCCCTCGACTAATAACACCAGAGAATCTTGCATATGTGATCTACACCTCAGGTTCTACTGGCCGGCCCAAGGGTGTCACGGTTACTCACAAAACCGTAACGCATCTGTTTGCCGCTACTCGCGAGCAGCTTGGCTTTCGCGAGGGTGATGTTTGGACCACAGTTCACTCGAGCGCGTTTGATTTTTCCGTTTGGGAAATTTGGGGCAGCCTGCTCCAGGGTGGTCGACTGGTGATCGTGCCTCTGGAGGTCACGCAGTCGCCCGTGGCGCTCTCTGAACTGCTAATCAGCGAACAGGTGACGATTCTGAATCAGACTCCTTCTGCCCTGCGCCAACTGCTCGACCATAAACCAGATATCGGGGACTTAAGTTTACGGATGATCATCTGCGGCGGAGATGCGCTTGATCGCGAATTGGCAGAGACGGTGGCGGGAATCGGAGTCCCGGTGTGGAACTTCTACGGTCCCACGGAAAGCACGGTATGGGCAACGTACACCAGGATCGAGCCCGGCGCCTCAGGTAACGAGCTGACCTCGATCGGCCGGCAAATTTCCGATATCGAAATCTATGTCGTGGATGAGAATTTGCAAGCGGTGCCGGTCGGGGTGCCTGGAGAAATCTGCATCGGGGGTGCGGGGTTGGCCCGTGGCTATCTGCATCGTCCAGAGCTAAGCGCCGAGAGGTTTGTGCCCAATCCATTTAGTCGCAGAGCAGGAGAGCGGATCTATCGAACGGGAGATCTCGGCCGACACCTTCGCAACGGCAAGATCGAGTTCCTGGGACGCCTTGATAATCAGGTGAAACTCCGAGGATTTCGTATTGAGTTGGGTGAGATCGAGACCGTGTTGGGCCAGCACCCGCAGGTGGAACAGGCGGTGGTGATAATCCGCGAAGATCAGCCGGGAGATAAACGATTGGTTGGCTATGTCGTGCCCAGGGTCTTGTCACCAGAAATAAGGCAGATCGAATCTCCTCTGTCCAACTTCGCCAACAATCCCCTGCAAGCCAAAGCTGTAGAGCAATTGGTGCCGAGTTTGCGGCGCCTGCTCGCCGAGAAGTTGCCCGAGTACATGGTGCCTGCGACATTTGTGATCCTCGAGGCTTTGCCGCTGACTCCTAACCGAAAAGTTGATCGGCGTGCTTTGCCAAAACCCGAGGAAGGAACACGCAATCTCGATCAAACTTTTATTGGACCGCGCGACAATCTCGAAAGACAACTGGCAAATATTTGGGAAAAGATCCTCGATGTCAAAACGGTAGGAGTGCAGGACAGTTTCTTTGAGTTAGGCGGTCATTCCCTGTTGGCAGTGCGTTTATTTGCTCAGATTGAGAATCGCTTCGGCCGGCGGCTGCCCCTGGCTGCTCTTTTTCAGGCACCCACTATCGAGCAGTTGGCAAACGTGCTGCGGGAAACGGCATCGTCCAAAGCCTGGTCCTCGCTGGTCCCAATTCAGCCGTTAGGTTCCAAGCCGCCACTCTACTGCGTGCATGCGGCTGGCGCCAACGTATTGATTTATAAGCCGCTGTCTCGGCATCTTGGCAACGAGCAACCAGTTTATGCGCTACAGGCACAGGGACTTGACGGACAAGCGCGTCCGCTCACACGGGTGGAAGACATGGCCGCGCTCTATATCAGGGAGATGCGCGCTTTTCAGCCCGAAGGTCCGTATTTTTTAGTGGGCGCCTCTTTCGGCGGACTCGTCATTTATGAAATGGCCCAGCAGCTTCTGGCTCAGGATCAGGAAGTTGCATTGCTGGCGATGCTGAATACCAACTGTCCCGTGTACACTTTGGCCAAAAGAATGCGTTGCCACGTCGGCCACTTTATGGAGCATGGTCCGAGGTTCTACTGGAGGGGAGTCGGCAAGGCCGTCAAACGACGATTGATGAAGCAAGTAGCAAAGGAGAATAAGGAGGTAGGCAACACTACCGTGCCGGATCCAGAACTGCAGAAATTGCTTGAGCGCCATCGCGATGTCGACGAGTCTTTAGTGCGCACAGTGCTGGCGATTCTGGATGCCGAAGGAGAGTATGTGCCGACGCAAAAAGTATATCCCGGCAAACTCACATTGTTCTGGGCCCGAGATGCTGAGCGAAATTTTGAGGACAACCGTCTTGCCTGGCGCAGAGTCGCAACGGGCGGATTTGAAGTTCATGTTGTGCCCGGCACTCATACGTCGATGCGGGAGGAGCCGAATGTTGCGGTGCTGGTAGAGAAGCTGAAGCCCTGCCTGGAAGCAGCACAGGCTTAGTTTGCCAGCTCGATGGCCGTCTCCTGGGGCACAACGCGAACGGTGACCTTACTGACTTTGGGGGTTCCCCAAGCGGGCAGTCCGACTGGGGTGCCGGTGCGATAAGAACACTGCCGATCTATCATGCATCTAAGTTAGCCAGAAGAACCGGTCAAGCATAGCTTCTCCTTCCGGGCCGTCACATTGTTAATGGAGTGAGGTTTCTCATGGAAGAATCTTCTATAAGTGATAAAGACAAGTGTTTCCATGAGTTGTTTGAGGAACAGGTCAAGCGCACGCCGGCAGCGGCTGCGGCGGTGTATGAAGATCAGAGCTTGACTTACCGGGACTTGAACCTGAGATCGAATCAACTGGCCCATTACTTGAAAAGGCGCGGCGTAGGACCGGAAGTGCTTGTCGCTATCCGCTTAGAGCGCTCGCTTGAGATGATTGTGGCATTGCTGGGTACACTCAAAGCGGGAGGCGCTTACGTTCCAATAGATCCTGCCACCCCGGGCGAGCGGATCTCGTTCATGCTGAACGACGCGAAAATATCCATAATCCTGACTCTGCGAGGGCTGGCTAAAAGTTTGCCGCAGACAAACGCCCAAGTTGTTTGTCTGGACTCGGACCTGAGAGCGATTGAAGCAGAGAGCACTGAGAATTTGCCTAATGCGAACGCCCCGGAGAATCTGGTCTATGTGGTCTATACTTCCGGTTCTACGGGCAGTCCAAAAGCAGTAGCGATAGAGCATCGTCAACTAGTAAGTTATGTGCAGGCGATCAGTGAACGACTACCGCTCGAGTTGTGCGTCACCTTTGCGTGGGTCTCGACGTTCGCGGCCGATTTGGGAAATACAATTCTCTTTAGCAGTTTATCCAGGGGAGGTTGCCTACACATTCTCTCCACTCGCAGGACGTCTGATGCAAACGCCTTCAGCAAGTACACTGCGCGGAATGCGGTCGATTGCCTGAAGATCGTACCCTCACATCTAGCCGCACTATTGAGCTCATCGCGGCCGAGGTCTGCGTTACCTAAAAGACTGCTGGTCCTGGGTGGCGAGGCGCTCACTTGGTCCTTGATTGAACAACTCAGGGACCTGGCGCCGACGTGTCAGGTCTTCAACCACTATGGTCCGACTGAGACGACTGTAGGCGCAACGACGCAGCAGGTAGATTTGTTTGAGCGGGATCGATTTGCCAAGACGGTGCCGCTAGGTCGCCCCCTACCAAATAGCGTCGCGTATGTATTGGACGCAAAGCTGCAGCCGGCGCCGGTCTTAGTTATGGGCGAACTCTACATCGGCGGTGAGGGTGTCGCCCGCGGTTACTTCAATCGTCCGGAGTTGACTGCTGAGAGGTTCATTCCCGACTCATTTATCAACCAACCGGGACGACGGATTTACAAGACGGGAGATCGAGTGCGCTGCTTGCCGGATGGAACACTCGAATTCTTAGGCCGGGTTGATCGCCAAGTAAAGGTCAGAGGTTATCGGGTCGAGCTTGGGGATATTGAAACAGCTTTAGCCTCTCACCCCATGCTGCGTGAGAGCGTCGTAGTGACCACCGAAGACGGAAAAGGCTCTAAGAAATTGATCGCATACGTGGTCGGCCGCAGTCAATCAGTGCCGAGCAATCCAGAATTCCGCGACTACCTGAAAGAGAGGCTGCCGGAGTACATGGTGCCCGCGGCCTTTGTGAGTTTAAAAGCTTTGCCACTTACCGCGAATGGTAAGGTGGATCATCTCGCGCTTCCCATGCCAGAAGGGAGCACATCTTCCGAAGAGAATTACGTTGCACCTCGGGATTCGATTGAACGTCAAATAGTGAGTATTTGGGAGAGCCTTTTTGCTGTCCAGCCCATTGGAATCAGGGACGACTTCTTTGAACTCGGCGGAGACTCTCTCCTGGGGATGCGTTTGTTTGCGCAGATTGAGAACGAATGCGGCAAGCACCTTCCTTTGGCGACCCTGCTCCAGGCTGCGACAGTAGAACAACTGGCGAGCATTCTGCGCGCGAAAGACGCATCAGCCTCCCAGCCTTCATTAGTCATGATCCGGAGTGGTGGTAATAACCCGCCGATTTATTGCGTGCATGCGTGTGGCGGCCACGTTCTCTTCTACCGCCCACTGGCGCGCCACCTTGGAGGCGATCGACCAGTTTACGGACTGCAGGCGCAGGGCCTTGATCCGCAAAGGACTCCACACACCCGAATTGAGGAGATGGTGACTCATTACATCAGCGAGATACGTTCCTTACAACCGGAAGGCCCTTACTACCTTGTGGGGGATACGTGGGGCGGTCTTGTTGCCTTTGAAATAGCCAAGCGGCTTCAGTCGGCAGGACATGAAGTAGCATTGTTGGCCTTGCTGGATACCCTTTGTCCGTTTCCGGCTTCATTATCACAAAAAGTGAGCCGCAACATCGGCCATCTGATCGAGTGGGGACCGAAGACCTACTTCCTATCGAAAGTGAAAAGCGTCAAGTACCGGATCTTCGGCGGTAACTTATCTGAACTTGCTGCAGCGCCAAAAGACAATGAGGATCTTGTCATTGCGGATGGCTTGATTGTTGACGAAGCCCTAAAACGAACCCTGGACGGCATCGTGGATGCTCATGTTGCATACGTTCCTGTAAATAAAGTGTATCCGGGGAAAATCACGTACTTCCTCGCAGCAGGGAGTAGAAAGATCAAACCCTACGATGACGAACGACTCAATTGGAAGAACATGGCTGGCAGGTTTGACCTCCACGTCGTGCCAGGGTTTCACAATAGTTTAAGAGAGGAGCCTTATGTCGAAGTCGTGGCTCAGCAACTAACAGAGTGCCTTCAAGTGGCCCGAGCGGCGACTGCTCGCGGATGGCGGCGATGACCCAGCGAGGCCAGATCCAATCTAAAAGACTTGAGGTCACGAGCGTCCTGGAAAGAAAAAGAACAGCGAAATCTGACTCAATTTCTTGCCTTATTGAGGAAGCGGGGACGTTAGAAGTTATGCGAGCGACGGAGTGATTTTCCTAACACAGGGCTGCAAAGAAAATGAGTTCAAGCGAAGAAACAGTACAAAACGGAGATAGATTGGAGAATCTGGAAGATCTCTACCAGCTTTCACCGATGCAGCAGGGCATGCTGTTCCACACGATCTATGCGCCGCGGTCAGGCGTGTACTTCGAGCAGTCTATCTTCACGATCAAAGGCGAGTTTGACGAAGCTGCGTTCGAAAGTGCGTGGCAGCGCGTAATTGGTCGGCACTCAATCTTGCGCAGTTCGTTTCTGTGGGAAGAGCTCGAGAAACCGCAGCAGGTGGTCCATCGCCGCGTCGTGCTCCCGATCGATAAGCAAGATTGGAGCAATCTGTCGGGCGAAGATCATGAGGCTCGGCTCGCAGCCTACATCACTGCCGATCGGGAGCGCGGGTTCGATCTGGCGACTCCACCCTTGCTGCGCATCGCGCTCTTTCGACTCGCCGGCGATCTGCATCGTTTGCTTTTCAGCCGTCACCATTTGTTGCTGGATCGCTGGTCGCGCTCTGTAGTCTTGAAAGAGGTCTTCGCTTTGTACGAGGCGTTTCGCAAAGGCGAAGACGTGGCCCTGCCGCCATTGCGGCCTTACGGCGAGTACATCGCCTGGCTGGGCGAACAGGATCAACGAGCAGCGGAACGCTACTGGAGCGCCTACCTAAAAGACTTTGTTACTCCGACAACTCTGGCGATTGACTTGAAGCCTTCGGACAGAGTCACGCCAGAGACTGAGTACGGTGACGAACGAATTCTCCTTTCCGAAGAAAGCACTGAGCAGTTACGCGGTTTTGCGCGAGAGCACAAGCTGACCCTGAACATTCTGGCGCAGGGCGCGTGGGCGTTATTGCTGAGTCGTTACACCGGTGAAGATGACGTGGTCTTCGGAGTTACGGTAGCGGGCAGGCCGGCGATCCTGCCGGGTGTGGAATCGATGGTGGGTCTTTTCATCAACACGCTGCCGCTGAGGGTCCGTGTGCCTCCGCATGTGCCCGTGCTTTCATGGCTTAAGGACCTGCAGGCTCAACAGAGCGAACTGCAGCAGTATGAATACAGCTCGTTGCTCGATATTCAAGGGTGGAGCGACGTGCCGCGCGGTGTACCGCTTTTTGAGAGTATCTTCGTTTTCGAGAATTTGCCTGTTGGCAGCACCTATCAAGCAGCAGACAACACAGTCGAATTCCGCGACGATCGCGGCATTGGCTCAACGACTGGTTATCCGCTAACTGTATTGGTAAACCCGGGTCAACGACTTGGCGTTCAGGTTGTTTACGATCGTGCTCGCTTTGAGGACGAGGCGATTCGCCGTTTTCTGGTCCACCTGCAGATGTTGCTTGAGAGACTGCCGGCAGACCCAGCGGCGTTTGTTTCGCGGCTGTCGCCCCTCACGCACGTTGAGCGCGAGCAGATTCTGATCGAATGGAACGACACGGGTGTTCCCTCAGCTACACCATCGATTCAGAAACGCTTTGAAGATCAAGTTGAACGAACACCAGACGCGGCGGCAGTAATCTTCGATGAGCAGCAACTGAGTTATCGCGAACTAAACCGGCGCGCCAATCAATTGGCCCACCATCTGCGCGGCCTGGGCGTTGGCGCCGATGTGAAAGTTGGCATCCTTATCCATCGCAGCGTCGAAATGGTGGTTGGGGTGCTTGCCACTTTGAAAGCGGGCGGCGCTTATGTGCCGCTGGATCCGGCCTATCCAGGCGAGCGTCTGAGTTTCATGCTCGAGGACTCGCAGTGTCCGGTGCTGCTGACGAGCGAGCGCGCGGCCGCGAGTTTGCCCCGGTCAAATGTGAGAGTATTGCGCCTGGACCGAGACTGGGAACAAATCGCGCCAGAGAGTAGTGACAATCTGCAAGTGCCGATCGCCGGCGATAACCTCGCTTATGTGATTTACACGTCAGGCTCGACCGGCTGGCCGAAGGGCGTGGCGATGACGTGCGGGGCGCTTAGCAATTTGATCTGCTGGCAATTGAAAGAATTGCCTGAACCGTCCCGTACGCTGCAGTTCGCTTCGCTGAGCTTCGATGTCTCGTTTCAGGAGTTGTTTGCTACGTGGTGCTCCGGCGGTACGTTGTATCTGGTGACGGATGAAGTAAGACACGATCCGCCTGCAATGTTGCGTTTTCTGGCCGAGCGGCGCGTAGAAAGAATCTTTGTGCCGTTCATCTATTTACAACATCTGGCGGAGGCGTTTGCGGACGGTGGCCCCGCACCGGTGTCTCTGCGAGAAGTCATTACGGCCGGCGAGCAGTTAGAGATCACGCCGCAGATTTCGCAACTCTTCGCCCGCTTGAAAGAATGCACCCTGCACAATCAATACGGGCCTTCGGAGACTCATGTTGTAACGGCGCACACGTTGAGTGACTCACTCAGCGACTGGCCCAAACTGCCGCCGATCGGCCGACCGATCGCGAACACCCAGATCTACATCCTGGATCGAAATCTACAGCCAACGGCGATCGGCGTCGCCGGAGAATTGTGCATCGGCGGCGAAAATGTTTCGCGCGGCTACCTGAACCGTCCGGAGCTCACGGCTGAGAAATTCACGCCTAACCCATTCACCGATGAGCCGGGCGGGCGTATTTATCGCACGGGCGATCTGGCGCGTTACCAGCGCCTGGGCGATATCGAATTCCTCGGCCGCATCGATGGACAGGTGAAGTTACGCGGCTATCGTATTGAATTGGGTGAGATCGAAGCGACGCTCGCAACTCATCCCGCTGTGCGTGGAGCGGTGGTTGTCTCCCGCGATGATGCCGGTGATCGACGATTGATCGGTTATGTCGTTGTCGATCCCCAGCCTGGCGCTGGTTTCAACCGCGAACTGCGTGATTTTTTGAAGGTGAAGTTGCCGGCCTATATGGTCCCTGCCGAGTTTGTTTTCCTGGACGCGCTGCCGTTGACGCCAACCGGCAAAATTAACCGGCGCGCACTGCCGGCCCCGGATCTGAGCGCAAGGCAAAGCGAGAATCTCTATGTGCCGCCGCAAACAGAAATGGAAAGGACGTTGGTAGAGATCTGGTCCCACGTTCTTCGGCGTGAAAAGATTGGGATCGACGACAACTTTTTCGAGTTGGGGGGCGAATCGCTGCTCGCTACGCGAGTAATCTCGCAGGTCCGCGCTGCCTTCAAGGTAGAATTACCGTTGCGACATCTATTCGAGTCCCCCACTGTTGCGGGCTTGGCATCCGTTCTCTCAAATTATCAAAGCAGCGGAAAGACGACTACGCAAACGGTGATAACGAAGAGCGTGAACACGGAAGCGGATGAGCTGCTGGCAAAGCTTGATCAGCTTTCAGACGAAGATGTGGACGCTTTGCTGCAAGATGCACTGGCGGATAAAAGGTGATGACAACCTCAAATACCAAGTCCCTTTAGGAAGTGGATCTGTCCCTCGTGAACCCGAAAATTTTTCTTTGCGTCCTTGCGCCTGCTGAGAAACCCGCTCTCGTTAGGTCGGTCCGTTTAGCCAGGGCACTTGTGCCTGTCGCCACGACAGATAAGTCCGCTATCTGAACGGACTTGATTTTACCTGGCGCCGGTTTCATTTTTGTTGAGATCAAATGAATCGTACTTTGCAAAACGGTTTGGAACTTTCTGCTGAAGAGAAGCGCGCGATGCTCGCGGACTTGCTGCGCAAGCAACTCTCCGAGCCACGCAAAGTCCCACTCTCGTTTGCGCAACAGCGTTTGTGGTTCCTGAATCGGCTCGAGCCGGAGAGTACGGCTTTCAACATTTCGCGGGCGGTGCGAGTGATTGGCCGGCTGGACGAGGGGGCACTCAGAAAAACTATGGCCGCACTGGTCGAGCGGCACGAGTCGTTGCGAACGAACTTTGACCTGGTGGACGGAGAGCCCTGGCAAATCATCAATCCAACGCGAGAAGCGGACATCGCTCTGGTGGACCTCACGGTACTGCAGAGCGACGAGCGCGAACCGGCGCTCCAAAAGATGTTGGTTAAAGCCTCGCGGACTGCCTTTGATCTGGTCCATGACGGATTGTTGCGCGCCCGCCTGTTTCGACTTGACGAGCAAGATCACGTGCTCTTGGTAACGATGCACCACATTGTCAGTGACGGTTGGTCCATCGGCGTGTTGTTTCGTGAGCTTGGCGAATTGTACGAAGCGTTCGTGAAAAACCAGCCCTCGCCGCTTGCGGATCTGCCGATCCAGTATGCGGATCACGCACGCTGGCAGAGAGAGTTGTTGCAGGGCGAGGTGCTCCAAACACATCTCGATTACTGGCGGAAACAACTTGACGGCGCCCCTGCAGTGCTTGAACTGCCCACGGACCGGCTGCGCCCGGCGATACAAGCATTCAACGGCGCGTACTATTCGCTGATTCTGCCGCAGCGACTTGGCGATTCAATCTCTGAATTGAGTCGGCGCGAAGGCACAACACTCTTCATGACGTTGCTGGCCGCTTTCCAGACAATGTTGGGTCGTTACACCAATCAGGAAGACATCGTCGTTGGGACTCCGATTGCGAATCGTACGCGGAGCGAGACAGAGCCGCTGATCGGGTTCTTTGTGAATTCGCTGGTGCTAAGAACTGACCTTTCCGGCAATCCACGTTTTCGTGAGCTACTGCGGCGGGTGCGCGAGGCTGCGCTGCAGGCCTATGCTCATCAGGATCTGCCGTTCGAAAAACTTGTTGAGGATTTGAAGCCCGAACGCAGCCTCAGTCACCAGCCGCTCTTCCAGGTGTTGTTTGCTTTGCAGAATGCACCGCGGGCGAACCTGGCCTTGTCAGATTTGAAGCTGGAGGAGTTCCCACTCTCGGGCCAGACTTCAAAGTTTGATCTCTCGCTCTACATCGGCGATTCAGGGGAAGGCTTGCGGCTGACGTTTGAATACAACACTGACCTATTCGACAGCGCAACGATTACGCGTATGGCCGGGCACTTCCAAACGCTGCTGGAGGGAATTGTTTCGGACCCGGATCAGCGATTGGCGACTTTGCCGCTTTTGACTCCGGCAGAGCGGCAACAAATGCTGGTTGAATGGAACAACACCGCGGCCGATTATCATCACGATCAACTGGTCTCTCAGCTCTTTGAGCAACAAGCAAAGAAGACACCTGACAATGCAGCCGTTGTGTTCGAAGATCAATCCCTGACGTATGGTGAGTTGAACGCACGCGCAAAC